>CBJMC01400__coassemble_608_pt1 | contig 63663 bp, 62 predicted proteins | sample CBJMC01400__metabat2_high_PE_029 | metagenome-assembled genome bin CBJMC01400 | reverse complement strand
AAGAAAAAAATGAGCGTCTGTACAGGCTTAAGGAGCATATTGCGGCGGGCCTTGTGATACCGTCATAAACAGAAATACGAAATTAGTAAATGAAGGAATTATGGAATCATAAACGAATCCGGAAATGCTATATGAATTATTTGCTGCAATATGCATCAATACAATTCCGATACATGCAATTGTCCGAAGCCCATCGATAGCTCCATAATGTTCCTTTTTCATATTGCTCTCCCACCTATCTTTCGGTACAAAGCTACTGTTCTATTTACGACATCATCCCAGTTATATTTCTGACAGATAAAGTTAGACGCAAAGTCTTTATACATCTTCACTTGTTCTGGATGATTACATAAATGCTGCAATGTCTCTTTCAACTGCTCAACATTACTCTTTTGGAATACTACAGCTTTATCTTCGACCACTTCAGCGCATTCAGCAATGTCACTTACTACACAGCAATTTCCATAACTCATGGCTTCCAGAAGGCTTAGTGGCATTCCTTCCAGATCTGATGGCAAAACATACACATAAGCATTGCTAAACAGCTCCTCGAGTAGTTGTCCCTCTACAAAACCCGTGAGGATAATCCGCCTATCATTCTTAGTAATTTTTTTCAATTCAAGCAAAAACTCATCGGTATCTGAACTTCCACCTGCAATCACCAATTTCTTATCCGTATCAATCTGTTTAAATGCTTCTATTAAATATGAAATTCCTTTCTCAGGTACCAGTCGACCTAGAAAAAGAATATAGCTATCTTCATCAAGATCAAACTTTTCTTTAATTAACTGCGGTTTGCGAATAATCGGTCTATTCACACCATTTGGGATATAAACGGTTTTTCTATCATAGGTATCCTTAAAGTATTTTTGAACACCTTCAGAAAGCACGATAATCTCATCCGCATACTTGACAGCAACTTTCTCGCCGAACTTTATGTATTTACTGGCAAAACCACCCCACTTAGCACGCTGCCAGTCGATGCCATGTATCGTTGCAACGCACCGTTTGCCAAAAAGTTTCGGAATCCAAAGCATCGCACACGGACCTTCTGCATGGAAATGGACTACATCGTATTTTCCAAATGCCGCTTTAATTCCCGCACTTAAGGATGACGTCATAGCCGCAAGCCCCTTTTTGTCAAGCGTCCACACCTGTTTCAACTTCACACCTTTATATTCGGATACTTGACTGCCATCAAATTCTGAACCACTTACATGGTGACCTTTACGATTAAAACACGTAACCTGATGTCCAAGTTTGACCATCCGTGTGGAGAGTTCCTCCACCACAATTTCAATTCCGCCCTCCCGTGATGGAATACGCTTATGACCGAGCATTGCAATATTAATTTTATCTTTCAAGGCGTGCGCACTCCTTATCTATGATGTAATCTTCTTTTATAACCAAGTAAATCATCTTATATATAAATCAAATGTTGTGGGAACATCCTGGTATTTAACATGCCATAATATTCCCACAGTACTTTTTTCTCATATTTTTTAAATGGAGCTTATCTATAATCCAAAAACATTTAAATATCATTTCGCCAGACAGTTCTTTGATGTGTTTATCTGTAAAATCCAGAAGCCACTCCATGTTTATTGCCGCAATATTTACTCCCATAATATTGCATGTAGGTATTTGGGATTTATCGACTTTATGTATGTACTTTCCAACTATTTCCATAATCGAAACCATCCCTTCTGTTTATAATATGTATATAGTTAAACCCTTTACGAGAAATCCGCCTCCGGCTACTTCCTCGTGAAATTAGTCAACGCTGTTGACGAATATCAAATAATTGTTATTATTTTGAGTTCCCATCCTACTTTGATCCACTCCCCTTGAGCACCACAAGCACTGTCTTCAGTATGATCTTGATATCCATCCCGAATGTCCAGTTCTTTATGTATTCCATATCCAGCTTTACCACTTCTTCAAAATCGGTGATATTGCTTCTTCCGCTGACCTGCCACATGCCGGTCAGACCGGGTTTGATGGCGAGCCGCGCTCTGTGGGAGTGTTCATACTGCTGCCATTCATCTTCTGTCGGCGGTCTTGTCCCGACCAGGCTCATGTCGCCTTTGAGGACATTCCAGAACTGCGGGAACTCATCCAGGGAGGTTTTTCTTATAAACCACCCGAGACCGTGTCTGCTGCCGTCCGGACCGCTTCCGATGATACGGGGATCATTTTCCATCTTGAACATGAAGCCCTGCATCTCGTTTTTCTTCATTAATTCCTGTTTTCTCTTCTCCGCATCCGTGTACATGCTCCGGAATTTATAGATCTTGAATCTCTTTCCGTTCTTGCCCACACGGGTCTGTGAGAAGAAGATCGGGCCGGGCGAAGCGCTGTAGATCGCAGGTCCCAGAAACAGGAAGATAATTCCTGTCAGCAGGACGCCTACCAGGCCGCCGCAGATATCAAGTACTCTTTTCAGAAATACTTCTCTCTGCTGTGCAACTCTCAGGGAGGACGTCACAACGGTAAATCCGCCCATACGGTTGATGTACTGATTGTTTCCTCCGATTCCCAGATCGCCGAGACTGTAGTGTACAGTCAGCCCCATATTGATACAGGTATCAATCAGGTGTCTCGGGATGCCGTAGCTCTGTCTTACTTTTATGAGTACCGCATCCACCCACCGCGTCTGTATATAGTCAGGAACCGCATCTGCGCAGCACACTACCGGGATTCCCCGGACTGCTTCATCTTCCCGGACGTTTCCGTCCACGAATGCGATTCCGATGATTTCAAATTCATTGAAGCTGTTCAGCTTCATTATCTCCAGTGTATCTTCCACTTCTTCTCTTGTTGTGATCAGCAGCATCTTCACTTTATCATAGAAAAGACGTTTATGTCTTACAAGGAAGCCTTTCCAGAGCACTCTTCCTACATAGACAAATATCAGTGCCGCCGGGACAAACCAGAGAAAAGAGAGTCTTGAGAAAGCTCCGCCGTTCTGGCTTAAGAACAGGTATGCAATCTCAAATACACATACTACAACAACATGCCGCAGTACATTTTTAAATTCCTGGAAGTATCCTCTGCGCATGATACCGTGATACGGTTCCATAAAGAAAGCCGCACAGATATCAGCCAGGCCGATAAGTAATCCGATGTTCAAATACAACGGATCGTGATACGGATTATGCAATCCCCGCCTCATAATACAACTGAACACATAGGCAGCCTGAAGCATGATCAGGTCCAGAAGGATAAAGTCCCAGTGTTTCAGCCAGCTGTTTGATATTCTGCTGTACATATTTCAACATTCCTTTTGCAGCCCCACCACAAGAGCTCTTTCTTTCCCTCACGATAAGGTTGTGCAGGTTTCTTTGCAGCCGGACGGATTACGGATTTTCTCCTTTTCTCCGCCCGGAATCTTGTCTTCTCTGCCAGCCCTAACGTCTTGCTTTTCTAAACGTAACTGCTGCAACTACTGCAAGTACAACAGCTGCTCCGAGCCAGAACATCCAGACAGATGGCATACCTGTCTGCGGAGATGTACCTACTGCGGTATCTGCTGCGTTCTCATTTACATCCGCGATGATAGCGACAGGGGAGAGATCTTCAAATGCTGCTGTGATCTCCTGATTGTCATAATCCACATCATTCGGTGTGATCACTTCCCAGAGGGCTCTCTCTGTACTGAAGTGAAGGATACGCACATTTGTCATTGCCGTTGTCAGTGAAGGTACTGACAGCGTAGCGACATAACGTCCGTCTGCATCCCGCTCGCCGCCATTAATCGGAACCAGGTCAAAGAACTGTGTTACCATAGTCTTGCCTGCGATCTCCGTCTCCAGTGTACTGATCTGCTCTTCCGTCATATTCAGTGTCTCAGTTCCTGCTGAGATGATATCACGGATTGTCTGTACAAGACTCTGGAGTGTTGAGCTTCCGGAATTGATTTCCATGATGGCTTCAACTGTCTGCGGCGCAGTCTCTATTGTATCGGCAAAGGTTTCCTCTGAAGCTTCATACACTTCGTATCTGCCGGCAGACCCACCAGAAATAACAACATCGGATGTTCTGCTTCCTGCTGCGAAAACCGTTGCAGCCTGCGATACAATAAGTGCAGCTGCCAGAATCGCGCCAAAGATTTTTTTCTTCATGTCCACTCACCTTTCCTTTCTTTTTTTATTGTTCTATAGAAACCAGCACGCCCTGCACCAGAAATCTATGGTCACGCTGGCTGCCATAGCAAGTTGATAATGTGACGATCTGATCGTCGCTGTCCACTTCCATGGACGTATCGATACAGGAGTTCATATCCCTGATTGAGAAGATATTGTCCAGATACTGCTGAAAGACACGCGGATTCTGGAAATCAAAACTCCTGAGCAAATGTCTGTTGTCATACGGATAAGCTGCAAATATTTCATAATGTCTGATCGCATCCGGGGTGTAGATAATGATCTCCCTGTTTGCATCGAAGAACGCTCTGTCTTCATATTCAAGCAGCGACCGGAACATGGTCCCGTTTCTCATATCGTGTCCGTAAATCACGGTATTGGGATCCTCGAAATCCTTGCTGTTATAATTTTCTGTAAATATAGCCCCTTCTGTCTTCTCTTCATGGTCAATAGTATGATTCAGATAGTAGCTGTTGTCATTTTCTCTCTGCAGGATCGGGTAATCAATCGGAGTACCCGGCACGGTAATCCAGGCATACACATCTGGATTTCTCTCCTGGAGCGCCTCGAAATCAATGGGGATCTCCACAGGTGCATCCTGCTCTTCTGCTGCTTCCACCGGATTCCCGGCTTTGACCGACTGGCGTATCTCATCGTAGACCGCCCCGGCATTCTGTTCCTGTATGTAAAGATATATTCCCACTCCCGCGCATATAATAGCCGCTATGAGTATCAGAATCCCTATCACTTTATACGCTCGTTTCATGATTTTCCCACCTGTGCCCTGTCGGGTTGGTGTCGGAATCTTACCATTTCACTTACGCCTCCTTGTAAAATGTCTCGATGATCTTCTGATAAAGAGCATCATCATCGACATGGTACTCATCGTACATCTCACCTTCCGAGCCTTCTCCCGGGACTGTCCATCCCTCATTTGTATTGCCGGAAGATATGCTTTCCATTATATCTAAAAACTGATCGTTTCCGATGTTCGTCACCATATAAGGTTCCAGAGCCGTATACAACTCTGTCACGAACCCGGGATCAGTGGAAAACCGTTCTGTCGCCGCCTCGCCGAAGGCACGGATATATTCTTCCTGACGCTCCATCCGGCTGATGGCGCTCTGGCTTACCGTAGTATCCCGATAGCGGACGAATGTCTCTGTCATCTCGGGTGTGAGCGTAACCTTCGCTCCCTCCTGGTACTGCGGATCAACCTTTTCCAGGCTGTCATTCGGGACAGTAACCGTCACCGTACCCACGCTTTCCGTGAGTACCGGGATTCCATCCATATTAATGGAACAGTATCCCTGAACAGGAAGTCCGTAGAAGAGATCCGACACCGCATCTCTCGTCAGCTCGCAGCTTTTATAACCTCCGTCTCCGTAGGCATAGGATAAACTGATGTGATCTTCCACGGTTCCGAGATCCTGCCCGCCCGGACCATATACCTGAATCCGGGTCATGGTATCTCTCGGTATGGATATCACTGTTGCTGTCGCCTCCACGCGGTCCCAGGATACCAGATAAATTGCATCTGCCTGCCCGGCATTTGCCTGGCCGGTTGCTGTTGCTTCCTTCTCCCGGTTATCCACGCCCATGAAAAGAAAATTGCTCAGATGATCATTATAGTTATACTCTTTTCCGTTCCAGACCACATCTGCCGAACTGGAAGTGCCTCCTGTCTCTGATACAGTCTGGGATGTCTCATTCTGCCGGATGGTATTCCACACCAGCACGCCTCCTGCGATTACGACAACAGCTGCCGTACAGGCCGGTATCATCCAGAGCTTTTTTTTCTTCCTTACTGCCATATTTCCGCCTTATTTTCTCTGAACTGTTCTACTTTTTATCTGAACTACTGTAATTATAGTAATAGTTATATTTGGAATAATATTTGTCCTTCTTTGTATCCACCTTGTTGAGTACAGCTCCCAGAATCCTGCAGCCGCTCATCTCAAGCTGTTCCTTCGCCTTCACGGCGATTCTGTAGCTGACCAGTTCACTCTCGATAACAAGAACTGCCCCGTCGCACTGCTTTGCCACAATTGCGGCGTCAATCATGCTGCCGATGGGCGGCGTGTCAATCAGGACATAATCATATCTGTCTCTCGCTGTTCTCACAAGCAGGCTGAATGCCTCCTGTTCCAGAAGTTCCGAAGGATTCGGCGCTACCGGTCCGGCAAAGATCATGTCTACATTTTCAAAATTCGTCTGATAGATAATGTTGTCGCCGCCGGTCTGACCGCTCAGGAACTGGGAAAGTCCTTCTACTTTCTGCTTGACTCCGTATCTCGTAATAAATGTGGACTTCCGTATGTCTGCGTCAATTACCAGCACCCGTTTTCCCATCTTTCCGATCTCCATGGCAAGCTGGAACGTCACATCGCTTTTCCCTTCATTCGGATAACAGCTCGTAAATGCGATCGTCTTCACTTCCATTCCGGTAAACTGTATATTGGTACGGAGGGTCTTAATGGACTCTTCATAAAAGTAATCCGATTTCTTCGGGTCGTTCATAATTACTTTTTGTTCTGCCATTTTTCCTGCCTCCTTCTCTTCTTTCTCTTCTTCTTCTTTGAAGCCTTTCCGGAGATATAATCCTTCCTGTCAGGTATGTTCGCCAGGGTCGGTATTCCGAGGTATTTCTCAATATCGTCCTCCGACTTGATCGTATCGTTCAGGATCGTCATCAGCACGATGACTCCCGCCGCAAGCACAAAACCTGCAATCGCTCCGAGCATCACATTTTTCTTAAGGCTGGGGCTTGTCTGTGCCGTTGGCACTTCTCCCTCCTCAATGATCTTTGGTCCGACAATCTCCATCTGGTCTCCGATAAAATCGGAAGAAACCCTGGACAGGGTATCTACAATCTCCTTTGCCATCTGCGGATCGGAATTTGTCACCGTAAGTTCCAGAATCCGGGTATCTTCCGGATTGTTGATCGTCACATTGGACCGCAGTGTCCGGTAATCCATCTCCAGACCAAGTTCGTCAATCACATCCTCCAGTACTGTCCGGCTCTTGATCAGTATACTGTAGTCGCCGGTGAGCTGCGTGCCGATCTGAAGGTCTGCCAGTGAGGAGAGGGTCGTCTCCTTTGTAAGTACGAGCATTGTAGAAGTTGCACTATAGACCGGGGTAATCAGCAGCTTTGTATACGCGCCTGCGATCACGGCTCCTGCCACAAGCGCGGCCAGAATGATCAGTATTCTTTTCTTAAGAGCAAAAAACAGTTCTCTCAGATCAATCTCAATCTCATCCTCGTCATGTGTCTTTCCCATACCTTTTTTCCTTTTCTGTTATATTTTTTCATCTCGAATGATCTTCTCTGCGTTGCCCCGCAGGAGATTCCTCATATATCGCTGGTCCAGCTTTTTCCGCATCCATCTGACCGCCGCTTCTGTCTCCGGCTTTCTCAATGTTACGTCATGCATATCTGTTCCCATAAAGTGTATGTACTGTTCCCGGAGCATTTTCCGGCACCAGCGGACTGTCTCATTCATCCAGTTTCCGGATACAGAAGAGAAATTCATCTGCATATAAGCCCCCTGTCCGGTCAGTTCCTCGAGCCGCTCTTCATCCCGCAGCGCCCGGTAGCGCTCTACATGGGCAAGAACCGGTGAAAAGCCCTCCAACACCAGTGTCCGTACTGCGCGAAGGATCTCCAGATAGGAAATCCCCGGATAAAATTCAATGAGGACATAATGGCTGTCAGCCATAGTGAGAAGTTCCCCCTGCGCAACCATTCCCGGTACATCCCCGGAATAAAGGATCTCCTGCCCTGAATGAATCCTGATCTCCATCCGGTTCTCCCGGCTCATTTTCTGGAGGGTCCCGCACAGTTCCCGGATTCTTTCCGGGCAGTTATTTTGAAACCTTCTGCTGTAATGAGGCGTTGCAATCACTTCCCGGATTCCCTGGCGACGTGCTTCTCTCAACATATGCAGAGCAGCTTCTGTAGAGGAAGCTCCGTCATCAATTCCCGGCAGAATATGGCTGTGTATGTCTATGATGTCTTCCACCCTCATATCTCCTTTGTTCCGGACGTATACTGCCAGGATCATTCTCTCCCGACTAATTCAGCCTTTTAATTAGCCGTAAGGTGGATATATCCGTATTACAATATACGCCAAAAGCTCAGAACCCTGTTAATTACAACCGGATGCTGACCTTTTCTGAAGTAAAAAAATATTATCTGAAAAAGCTGCACAATTTCTCACGCCTGCTTTTTCACTAAACAAGAATAACACCTCTCTACAGGAAAAGTCAATAGCTTAACATTCTTTTTACGTAATTCGACCCGGTTCTTACCATGTATGCACAGCTTAGGTTTTACCCCCCCCCCCCCTAAATTTACACACATCTACTTCTTCATCTTCGGTTCGAAAATAAACGACGCCAGATATCCGAATATCAGTGCTGCTGATATTCCCACTGCGCTCGCTTTGAATCCTCCCATGAAGATTCCGATAAATCCGTGTTCATCTACTGCTTCTTTCACCCCCTGCCACAGGGTGTTTCCGAATCCCAGCAGCGGCACACCCGCCCCGGAACCGGCGAACTCCTTAAAGGGTTCATAGATATTGCAGAATCCCAGCACAGCGCCGGTACATACAAGGAGCACCATGACTCTTCCGGGCATCAGTTTTGTCCGGTCCAACAGGATCTGCACTGCCGCACAGATCAGCCCTCCGGTGATAAACGCGATAACATATTCCATCTTTTTCCCGCCTTTCCATTGATTTTCAGTTATTTTCGCAGTGCTCGAGCACAATGCCGTGGGCGATTCCCGGCACGCTTGCGCCTTCGTTGTAGCTCACGGTAGACATGAGCGCCCCGGTGGGTACGAACAGCACTCTCTTCCATTCTCCCTTTTCAAGTTCAGGCAGAATAAAAGAGGCGAGTGTCACCGCCGCACAGCCGCAGCCGCTCCCTCCGGCGTGGGTATCCTGGGTCTCCTGGTCGAAAATTGTCATACCGCAGTCGATATGTTTCTTCCTTATATTATATCCTTTCCCTTTTACCAGATCGAAAAGGATAGACTGCCCCACGTATCCCAGATCTCCGGTTATGATCTTGTCGTAGTCTTCCGCTGTTCTTCCCAGGTCTTTAAAATTCTGCACGATTGTATCCATCGCCGCGGGAGCCATACAGGCGCCCATATTCTGGGAATCTTTCAGGCCGTAGTCCACGATCTTCCCTACTGTAACCGCAGTGATCTTTACGTGGCTTTTCAGCGTCCCGTTTTCCGCACCTACAAGGAAAGCTCCGCTTCCGGTCACGGTCCAGTGCGCAGACAGCGGTCTCTGGCTGGCATACCCCAGCGGAAAGCGAAATTCTTTTTCTGCACTTCCGAAATGGCTGGATGTGACGGCGAGCATATATTTCCCGTACCCCGCAGCCGCGCTCATGGCGGCAAGTGCCAGAGCTTCCCCGGATGTGGAGCAGGCGCCGTACAGACCGAACATGGGAATCTGCAGTGCCTCCACGCCCATAGAGGTGGCGATTCCCTGGCGGAGCAGATCTCCTCCGAAGAGATAGCGCACCTCATCTGCGGTTACATGTGCTTTTCCCAGTGCCAGGACGCAGGCTTCCTTCTGCATGTTGCTCTCCGCCTCCTCCCAGGTGTCCGCCCCGAAGAGATCGTCCTGATTCGTCATGTCAAACAGTTTGCCCAGAGGTCCTTCTGCTTCCTTGCTCCCCACCACGGAGGCTGCGCTTAAGATATAGGGCGCCCGTGCAAATACCAGACTCTGGCTTCCTCTTATCTGATCCATAAGTAATCCCCGTTTCTTCATATTTAATATTTCTGTTTTAATATTTCTGTTTCGTGTTTTATTATCCGCAGGCTTCCCGGAATTTATCCATAGAATTTTCCCCATCATTCCTCTGCGCATATTTTCATACTTTCCGGATACTATAAAGAGCAGGAAGAATATATTTCTGCCGAGATCGGTAAGGAGGGAGTTTTATTGGATAACATACAGAAAATGAAACAGGAAAAGCAGTACGAGGAATATGTAAAAAAGAAAACGCCGAGGCATAATGTCTGGCTTAACATGCTCAAGGCATTTCTGCTCGGCGGACTGATCTGCCTGATCGGCCAGGCCATCACCCACTACTGCGAAACACAGGGGCTTGGAAGCGAGGAGACAGCCGCCTGGACATCCCTGGCACTGGTGTTCTTAAGCGTGGTTCTCACGGGAACCGGCATCTATCCGCGCCTGGCGAAATGGGGCGGCGCCGGAGCGCTCGTTCCGATCACCGGATTCGCCAATTCGGTGGCGGCGCCTTCCATCGAATATAAGAAGGAAGGGCAGGTATTCGGCATCGGATGCAAGATCTTCACCATCGCCGGACCGGTGATCCTCTACGGGATCGTCACCAGTTGGGCGCTGGGGCTGATATACTGGGTGTGGGGGCTGGTTATAAGATAGGCGCCCTATAGGGCGCCACTTAGCTTTTATGATATATATAATTATCTAAACAAATTAATTGGCTTATATCATCTGGTAAAGTGATATTATTAAGATTTAATCCTTTTGCCACATGCTTCACCGTAAAATAAGTTGTATCACTAATGTTTTTTTCAAGAATCGCCAAAACCTGCGAAGGTGCAATTGTTAGCTTTTTGATATCTTCAAGCAACGCGGAAGATGGAACATACACGTCCTCTTCCTGTCTCAATCCAAGACAAAAATTGACGCCACCTATTAGTTTATCTACAAAAAGATAGGGCCTGACACCATTATAATCCCCACTGATTTTTGTTATTTTTGTTATATCCATCAACACGGTATGTAACACATTACCATTCTTATCTATTAATTCCAATCCAGTCAAATGCTGATAATTTCTCTCATGAAAAACAACTTCTATATATCTAATTTTATTGTCTCTTCGTTCTCGGTAAATAATAATCAATTTCTTATTCAGAAGCTTTTTCTGATATTGTTTGGCACAATTTAAAACTTTTTTTCTTGCATCTTCTTTCGTAAATTGCATAACCTCACTGAAAACTCCTATATAAATTCAAAGAGAGAGTAATAACACCATTGTGCTACATACCCTCTCTTTATGGCTAATTTTAGTGTTGTCTGCCAACGACCAGCAAACTGCTGGTATACATGCCGGATTTTAGTGTTGTCCGCCAACGGTCAATCCTGTGACTGACGAGCATTTCAGATTTAAGTGTTAGCCCACTAAGAAAAGCACGCTTTTCTTTATCTATAATATATCCAGAGAATTTTGTTTTGTCAACACGTATTTAAAAGAAAAATTTCCCGTTACCACCCCCGCCAGAAGAACAGCCCTGCCCCCAGTCCTTTCCCCAACGCCATACTGATCACGAACGCAGTCATGTACCGCACGATCTTCAGCCTTCTCATAAAGACCGGGTACACGTTGAGGATCTCTGCCAGGGCCATAGCCCAACAGCCGGTAAATATTCCCGCAAATATGCCATAGACGGCAAACAGCGGATCGCCAAGGGGAATCCGGATCTGAAATACATAGACCAGATTCCCCAGGATTCCGCCCAGGGCAACGCAGTCTTCATAAAGAAGGATATGTTCTCCCGTGTGGGTCCGGTCGGCAAAATCCGCCACCACGCCAAGCTCCACAATAAAGGAAAACAGCCCTGCCGCCACTGCCACGCCTCCGCTAATTCCGATCACTGCCAGGAGGCACTGTGCTGCCCATTCCCACATCGATCTCCTCTCCTTTCCTTGCCGAGTCCTCAATCAGGGTTGTCTGGATATCATTTTCATACAGCCGCATCTGCACTTCCATGGGCGTCGGATCCACGGTAAAGCGCTTCTTTCCGAAATGGTTGAAAAAGATGAGGATGCCGGCCGTCAGCCCTATGGAATAGGAGATCTCCAGAACCGTGAAGCCATCCGAAGGAGTCCCTGTCACCAGTTCGTGAATCTGGTCGAAAAGCTTCGTCACATCCACATCGTTATTGAAAGCCATAATGGAGAATGCCGAGCCGAAGAATGTCACCACCGCCACAAACACGGCTTTGAGGATGTGCCAGAAAAAAGCAGGAGTTTTCTGATCCTCGTAAGTGATAATGATATCCGTCTCCCCCAGATTCTGCACCTCCGCCTCCGGGTATACTTCATGGATGCACTCGATGACCCGCAGAATCGAGACCACGCATCTCTGCTGCCCGGTCTTTTTCATTTTCACGATTTTAAGCGCGCGCACCCTCGCCAGGACCGCCCGGTTCGTACACTCGATGGAGAGGATATCTCCCAGGGTAACGTCCGGCTTTGTGACTTCCACATCCCGGTCTCCCTTAATATAAAGAGTCACTGCATTCGCTGACATACTCTTCCACCTCCGGTTCCCGGATCAGAAATCCTTCGTCACTGGGCTGCTGAGGCGAGCTCAGATAGTAGAGGATCCCGACAACCACTGCCGCCAGGACAATGACCAGCAGGCAGATCCACACTTTTCTGCGTCCGTTTTCCATATCTTCTCTACGTCCTTTCCGCATATTCTCTGTGTGTTATCTATTATCCGGATTTTCCCGGAAAATATGTGATCATCGGGACATTTTGCGCAGATTTTCAATGATCCGCTTCTCCATCCGGGATACCTGGACCTGAGAGATGCCCATGATCTTTCCCACATCGGACTGGGTGCGGTCGGCAAAGTAGCGCAGATATATGAGCTGCCTTTCTCTGGAGTTAAGAGTCTCCAGGAGCTGTCTGAGCAGCATCAGGTCCAGAATTTTGTCTTCTTTTCTTTCTTTTTCCTCGATTTTATCGAGAAGGCGGACCTCGCTGCCCTCTTTCTGGTGAACCGGGCGGTACAGGGATTCCACCTCACCGCCTGCCTCCATGGCCTGTACGATCTCCTCTTTGTCCACGTTCATCTCGCAGGAAAGCTCGTCCAGGGTAGGTTCCCTCCCCAGTCTGTCGGTGAGCCGTTCCCTTGCCTGGAAACTTTTGTAGGCCAGTTCTTTCAGGGACCGGCTCACCTTGATCATCCCGTCGTCGCGCAGGAACCGCTTGATCTCTCCGGAGATCATGGGGACTGCGTAGGTGGAAAATTTCACATCATAGGATATGTCAAATTTGTCGATGGCTTTCAGAAGGCCGATACTTCCGATCTGGAAAAGGTCCTCCGCCTCGGCGCCGCGCCCGTAAAACCGCTTCACCACACACCAGACAAGGCCCACATTTTCTTCCACAAGCTGTTCTCTTGCTTCTTTATCCCCGTCGTGTGATTTCCTGATCAAAGCGATTGTGTGGTCCATAACTCCCTTCCTTTTCCCACCGTTTTCTTCATCTTCACTCTTGTTCCCTTTCCCTGCTCCGACTCGACTTCCACACTGTCCATGAATGCTTCCATAAATGCAAATCCCATGCCTGAGCGGTCCTGCTCCGGTTTGCTTGTATACATGGGGCGCATGGCCTCTTCCACATCCCGGATACCACAGCCCCGGTCGCTGACTTCCACGTACAGCACGTTGTCCTCGATCCGGCAGCGGATGCACACTTTCTCCGTCTCACTGTCATACCCGTGGATAATGGCATTTGTCACGGCTTCCGAGACCGCGGTCTTGACATCCGCCACCTCTTCCACCGTTGGGTTTAACTGTGTCATAAAGGACGCCACCGCCACCCTGGCAAATCCCTCGTTTGCCGACCTGCTGTCAAATCTGATCTCCATTTCATTGGTATTTTTCATGGCTTCTCCTCCTCATATATCTGCATGATTTTTGCGGCTCCCGAGAGAGTAAGGATCTTGCGGATCCTCTCGTTTGCGTGAACTGCCCAGACCTCTCCCCCGATCAGACAGATTGTCTTATACCTTCCCATTATTACCCCTATTCCGGAACTGTCCATAAAATCTGTTTTCTCGAAATCAAAGATCACATACTTGATGTGATTCCGGTCGATCACCGCGTCCGCCTCCTTCTTCATCTCTTCTGCGTTGTGATGATCCACCTCTTTCGGCAGATAGATCGTCAGACAGTTCTCCTGCACCTGATATTTCATGTTACTCCTCCTCACTTTCCGAATCCGGTCCTTCGCCCCTGCTGCGCCGTTCGCTGCCCGTTGCCCGGCAGATATCCGCTCATGCAGGCATGGCGGCTGCCGGGCATATCGCACAAAAAAAGAAGGACATGTTCTTCACACATCCTTCTCATTCGTATCTGCACACCGGACCGCGGTGTCTTATTCTTCTGTATCTTCCGGATTATTCCGCAGCGCCGCCGGTGTCCGCACCGTCACCGGTTCCTGTGTCAGTTCCCGCACCGGCTGCCGCCGACTGGGCGATCGTATCCAGATTGGTCTGTGCCTCCGCCGCATATTCGGAATCTCCGTACTCGCTGACTACACGCTGGAAATATGTGGTGGCATTTTCTGTGTCCCCGTTTCCGAGATATGCCTGTGCCAGGCGGAACAGTGCCTCTCCGCCGTTATATGTGGAATCCATCTGCACCACTTTTGCCAGGTAGGTAACCGCGTCCGCATAATTCTGCGCATCCAGCGCATTGGTTCCGCTGCGGAAGTTGGTACGGCACGCATTGGGATAAATATCCGATGCAAGCTCATCATAGAGCGCCTGCCCCTCTGCCCCCAGACTGTCCCTGGTAATGGTGAGAAGCGTATCCGCCAGAGCCGCATCTGAGTACTCTCCGGAACGGTTCTGATCCGACACAGTCAGCAGGCTCTCATAACTGGCTGATGTAGCTTGCGCCTTTGCAGTCGCCGCGGCAGCGTCATCTCCTGCGGCACGGTACTCGTCCAGCGTCCTCGTCTGGGCGCTGATCTGCGCCTGAAGGGCGTCAATCTGTTCGCTGTACTCCCGCATCTGGCTGTTCATCCGGTCAGACTGGGACTGGTGAACGGCAGGAGCCACAAGGAACCATATGATCGCAGCCCCGATGGCAGCCCCGATGAAAATGTTTGCCACCGCCAGGTGTCCCGCCATCTCCCGGATGGCGGAATGTTTCGGCTGAATGATGGTCTCATTGCCAAGGCTGTACTCCACGGCGTCCTCTTTCTTTTTCTTCTCCACCTTTCTGCCCCGTCCGCCTCTCTGGCGGGTCAGCTCGTGGAGGTAGCGCAGTGTCGTCTCATTTGCGGTATCCAGTTTTCTCGCAGTGCGCAGCACCTGTCTCGCACGGGAATACTGCTCCGTATGCAGGTACAGAAGCGCCAGGAGCTGCTGTGCTTTCAGCAGGGTCGGGTGGGTCATAACCACCTTCTTCAGCTGGATGATCGCCAGGTCCTCCCCGTGCTGCCTGCAGTAGCCCAGGCACTGGTTATATTTCTTAATCGCCTGGTTCATGGTCTCCAGCTCATTAGCCGAAGACTGCACCGTGCGGATATAGTAATCCGCAATGTTGTCCCTGGGGCGGAGATTCTTGCTTATGATCCACTCCACCAGGGCCTCGGGCACTTCCCCGATTCCGTAGTATACAAGTCCCAGAAGATTTCTCGCCGCAATATTCTCCCTGTTATACTGCAGGCTGTGCCGCAGAGATACGATCGCCCCCGACATATCGCGTATCTGCGCCTTTCTCAGTCCATCATTGTACCAGTAGTTGGACTGGTACACGATTTTCTTCGCATAATCCATTTATACTCACCATTATCTTTCTAACTTCATCCGACGCGTTATTTCTGCTTCTTCTCCATAACTTCCCGGATCAGATCCGTCATATCCGACAGATCTTCCTGGTAAACTGCATCTTCAATCTCCTCCACCTCAAGGCTCGGTTTGAATTTTTTCAGTTCTTCTTCGTAATTCAGCATCTATGCATCCTCCCGGATCAGTTCCTTAATCATCCCTGTCAGGTACAGCGATCCCAGGCACCACACCCGGCGTCCGTTCCGGTTCTGCCGCGCATACCCGAGCGCTTCCGGCAGATCGGTAATCACCATGACAGGCTTGTCCGTATGTTCCCTGAATATCCTGCCCAGCTCTTCCGCATCCGCAGCCCGTCCGTCCCGGATCCGCGTGACAATATAGAGATCCGCATCCATCCGGCTGCAGAGACAGGATATCATCTTCCTGTAATCTTTATCCTTCACCGCAGAAAAGAGAACGATATTCCCTCTTCCGTCTTTGGGGACACTCTCCACAAACGCCTCCACAGCGCTGATATTGTGCGCCCCGTCAATGTAAATATCCGGCAGGATCTCTTCCATCCTGCCCTCCCACTTCACTTCTGCAAGAGCCTCTCTCCACCGGTCCCGGTGTCCCTCATCCCCGAAAAGATAACGCATGGTCTCCATGGCAAGCATGGCGTTCCCCGGCTGGCAGAGTGCTATATTGTTCAGTGTCCACGTGGTATTTCCATAATAAGCATTTGCACAGGAAAATGCAATACGTTTATTCTCAATTCCGAGAATTTCGTACGCGTCTTTCCCGATTTTTTTACAGAAACTGTGCCGCGCGTCAGCCGTCTTTTCGATAACGCTGTCGCTTTCCGGGCAGGTTTCCGCGAAAAAGACGGGCACTCCTTCCCGGATGATCCCCGCCTTCTCCCCGGCGATTTCTGCCAGTGTATTTCCCAGATACTGCATATGGTCCATGCCGATGGATGTAATCACGCAGGCTTCGGGCCGTTCCACTGCAGTGGTGGCATCCATCCTTCCCCCCAGTCCCGTTTCCAGGACGGCATATTCCACGCCCTCCCGGGCGAAAACAGTCATTGCCATGCCGAAAAGGAACTCGAAAAACGTAGGATGTGAAAGTCCTTTCTCCTCCATCCGCTTCACCTGTGCATAAGTATCCCCAAAGGCTTCACAGAACAGATCGTCGCTGACGGGTATCCCGTCAACGGCGATCCGCTCATTGATCTTCACAAGATGGGGCGATGTAAAACGCCCGGTTTTCTTTCCTTCGGCGCGCAGCATGGCGTCCAGGTAAGCGCACACGGACCCTTTTCCGTTTGTTCCCGCCACATGGAGCACTCTGCATTTTTCCTGGGGATTTCCCAGATATTCCAGGAATGTCCTGGTATGCTGCGCGTCATTTTTTTTCGTAAATCTGGGAATGTCCAGAATGTATTTTACCGCCTCATCATAAGTCATCATTGTTCATCCTCATCTCCGCTGACGAAAGCCTGACGTCCGTTCTCCACGGTGCTGTCATCCGGCATCTCCGTCAGGGTTCCGTTTGTATACTGGTACGTCTTCGATGTGCGGAAGATGGTATTGCTGGATCCCACCTGGGCAACCATTACCGTATCGCCATCGCTGATCTGGGAATCTGCCAGGTCAAGCCGGGTATTGTTCAGGAATTTCGTACTCTGCTTTTCCCCGTTGATGTAGACTTTGCTCTGCTTGGTAAAGTTGGCGCCGTAGATGCTGTATGTCCCGTCGAGCTGTGTCACAAGCTCCGTGATCCCGGCGTCTTTCACACCCATGACCATATGCCCCTCGGTAATCGGCTCGCCGCTCTCTTTATAGACATACTGATCGCCGTACATGATGTCGTACTGCAGAAGCTCCAGGTCTGCCAGGTAATTCTTGGTCTGCTTTCTCTGCTGGTGGTAGTTGAACACCGTACCGGAATGGATATCCAGACGGTCAAACACCTCCGCCATGATCTGGTATGCGGCGATGTTTTCATCGATTTTCTCCAGCCCGATATTGTCCCAGATCACATAGTTTGTATTGTAGAGATAACGGCTCTTTAAGTCCTTCGCCTCCAGATTCATGGTGGGGAGATGGTCTCCGTAGAACACGATCACGGAAGGTTCGTTTCTGGACTCCACGGCCTCAATGAGCTGTCCCACGAACTTATCCATCTCATGCACCTGGTTCACATAGTATTCCCAGGAGTTTCTCGCTCCCTCATCCTCCACGCCGGTGACAATGATCTCCGGATCTTCCAGAACCGGCTCCGTGGGATACTCGCCGTGTCCCTGCACGCTGATGGTAAAGACGAAATCCTGTCCCTCGGTGGTGTCCATGGACTCCATAATATTGGGCACGAGAATGTCATCCGTCGCCCATCCCTCCGGGGTTGTCTGCAGGATATTCATAAACTCCTTGCTTGTGTAGTGGTCAAAGCCCATATTGTTGAACACCTGGGCACGGCTGTAGAAATTGCCGCCATTGTTGTGGAGGGCTTCCGCACCGTACCCGAGACTGGTCAGGGCCGTTGCCGCGCTCTCCAGGGTATTCGTCTTCACATAAGTCTTATACGGGTACTCACCGGGACCGAAGTAGCGCATGCTCATGCCGGTGAGAACTTCAAACTCCGTGTTTGCCGTTCCCGCACCTACGGACGGCACCTTGAAATATCCGGTGGAATACTCGGCGAAGAGTTTTCTCAGATTCGGGATCGGATCCTCGGAAAACCGCAGCCACTCCACCTCCGTGGGGTCAAAGAAGGACTCCAGCTGCACGAACATGATATTCGGCAGCTCATCCGCCGACCGCCCGGTCTCATTTTTCGTAATCTCCCCGTTATTGCTGATTGCGTCCATAGTCTCCTCGCTGTAGTCCGCCGGCTCGTTGATTCCGGTGTTGAAAAGACTTGCGGAAAAGCAGTAAGGGAATCCGTAATCTTCATAGGCAAAGGCGATATTTCCGAAATAGTTGGAGATCACACGCTTGTCGATCGCCACGTTAGTCAGCACAAGACAAAGGGCAAAGGAGGCAACAGCACCGATCAGTGCAACAATCCGGTGCATCCGTCCCCGGTACTGCCCGCCTCTTCTCCACATGGAGACAACCCAGAGGATCACCGCCACGATACCGATGATCAGCAGGACCAGCTCTACCGGTGTAAAATAATTTCCTGTCAGCTCAAGGGCGTCGGAGAGGACTTTCAGGTCCTGGGCGTTAAAGGGCGTAACCCTCTTGAACAGAAGGTAGCCGTTGCACGCGCCCAGAAAAAGCCAGAACACACTCAGCAGTATACGGGCAAACACCCGCCGCCGCACCAGGTACACAAGCATAAAGGTCGCAAAAATCAGAAATGCATTGTATAAAAATACCAGCGGCGTCTCCACCATGTAATCCCACGCCGCAAACAGGGAGTGACGGGAGATCACCTCTATGAAAAAGTTGATAATACAGGAAAGGACAAACTGCAGCGGCAGGGAAAATATATTCATCCACGCGTAGACCGGCTGCATTTTTTTTGCAAAGGGGCTGTTTCTGCGCGCCTCCAGGATGCGCTGCCGCCTCTCTTTCCTCTCCCGGAACCAGATCCGGATATCCGATGGTTTCAGGTTTCTGACCTTGAAAAAGAATCCTTTTATGTCAGGCTTTTTTATGTGAATGCGCTTCATCTGTGACCTCTTTTCTATCTTGCTTTTTTACACAGACACGCCGGGCGCCGGCGGGCTGCTATTTTGCAAGCCCTGCCATACGCTCTTTCACCTGGGCGAGCATCTGTGTATATTTTTCCAGTTTCTCACGTTCCTCCTGTACTTTCGCTTCAGGAGCCTTGCTGACAAACTTTTCGTTTGCGAGCATTCCCTGCGCCCTCTTTATCTCTTTGCCAAGTCTCTCTTCTTCCTTCTTCAGTCTCTCAAGTTCCTGTTCGAAGTCCACCAGGTCCTCCAGCGGCAGATATACGACTGCATCCGGCACTACGACGGATACCGCGTTGTCCGCCACGCCTTCTTTCGTCTCCTCGATAATGATATCGGAGGCCATCATCAGCGGTTTTACGGACTCTGTCATCTCTCCGATTCCCGCACAGAGCTCTTTGTCCTGGCAGATCACATATACTTTTGTCTTTCTGCTGTTCGGAACATCCATCTCCGAACGGGTATTCCGGATTCCTCTTGTAATGGCCTTGATGTGCTCCATCACATTTTCATCTGCCGGGAAGTTCCATGCTTCCTTATATTCCGGCCAGCTGGACATCATCAGCGACTCTTCTTCCGGTACAAGCGCGCTGTAGATCTCCTCCGTGATAAACGGCATAAACGGATGAAGCAGTTTTAACGCCTGTCCGAGCACCGTCTTGAGCACCCAGAGCACGCAGTTGTAAGCAGCCGGGTCTTCCTCTGCGTGGTAGATCCTGTATTTTGCCAGCTCCACATACCAGTCGCAGAACTCATCCCAGATGAAGTCATAGACTTTCTGCACGGCAATACCCAGCTCGAATTTGTCCATGTTCTCCGTCACGTCTTTCGCCAGTGTGTTTACCGCCGAGAGGATCCAGCGGTCCGCCGGTGTGAACAGTGCGCTGTCCGGCTCTGTGACGCCTTCCTCTTTCATGTTCATCAGGATAAACCGGGAAGCGTTCCATACCTTGTTGGCAAAGTTCCGGCTTGCCTCCACTCTCTCGTTGTAGAAACGCATGTCATTTCCCGGTGCATTTCCTGTCACAAGAGTAAGCCTCAATGCATCTGCGCCGTACTTGTCGATGATCTCCAGCGGATCGATTCCGTTTCCTAAGGACTTGCTCATCTTGCGTCCCTGGGAATCCCGCACAAGGCCGTGGATCAGCACTGTGTGGAACGGTGATTTTCCCGTGTGCTCATATCCCGAGAACACCATACGGATAACCCAGAAGAAAATGATATCGTATCCGGTTACCAGCACGTCTGTGGGATAGAAATAGTCATAATCCTCCGTGTGTTCCGGCCAGCCCAGTGTGGAGAAGGGCCAAAGCGCCGAGGAGAACCATGTATCCAGGGTATCCTCATCCTGTGTCAGATGGGTACAGCCGCACTTCGGGCACTTCTCCGGCATTCCCTTTGAAACCACGATCTCGCCGCACTCATCGCAGTAGTACGCCGGAATCCTGTGTCCCCACCAGATCTGGCGGGAAATACACCAGTCACGGATATTTTCAAGCCAGTTCAGATATATCTTGTTAAACCGCTCGGGAACAAACTTCAGCTCCCCTTTCTCAAGTGCCGCGATTGCCGGTTTTGCCAGCTCGTCCATGCGCACGAACCACTGCTGTTTTACCAGCGGCTCCACCGTTGTGCCGCAGCGGTCATGGGTTCCCACTGCATGGGTGTGGGGAACAACCTTTACCAGATACCCCTGCTCATCCAGGTCTTTCACAATCGCCGCTCTCGCCTCATAGCGGTCCATTCCCGCATATTTTCCGCCGTTCTCATTGATGGTGGCGTCGTCATTCATGATGTTGATCTCTTCCAGGTTGTGGCGCTTTCCTACCTCGAAGTCATTCGGGTCATGGGCCGGCGTGATCTTCACGGCTCCGGTTCCGAACTCCTTGTCAACATAATAGTCTGCCACAACCGGAATTTCCCGGTTTACAAGAGGCAGGATCACATGCTTTCCGATCAGGTCTTTGTACCTCTCATCGTCCGGGTGCACTGCGATGGCGGTATCACCCAACATAGTCTCCGGCCGGGTGGTAGCGATCTCAAGGAACCGGCCTTCCTCGCCCACAATGGGGTATTTGATATGCCAGAAATGTCCTTCCTGATCCTCGTGTATAACCTCGGCGTCGGAAAGGGACGTCTTACATTTCGGGCACCAGTTGATGATCCGGGATCCTTTGTAAATGTATCCCTTCTTATATAAATTGATGAATACTTCTTCTACCGCTTTGGAACATCCCTCGTCCATAGTGAAACGCTCTCTGTCCCAGTCGCAGGAGATTCCCAGTTTCTTCAGCTGGTTCTCAATGGTTCCCGCGTACTCTTCCTTCCACTGCCATGTTCTCTTTAAGAAGCCTTCACGCCCCAGTTCTTTCTTGTCAATGCCCTCTTCCTTAAGCTGGTTCGTCACCTTGACTTCCGTGGAAATGGCCGCATGGTCCGTTCCCGGAATCCACAGGGCATTGTACCCTTCCATTCTCTTGTAGCGGATCAGAATATCCTGCAGGGTATTGTCAAGCGCGTGACCCATATGCAGCTTTCCCGTGATATTCGGAGGCGGCATCACCGTGGTAAACGGCTTTCTGCTCCGGTCCACCTCGGCGTGGAAATATTTGTTTTTGCACCACTTGTCATACAGTTTTTCCTCGATTTTCTTGGGATCGTAGGTCTTTTCCAGTTCTCTGCTCATAGTTCTCTCCTTGTCTTCCCTCTTACAAAGCTTACATTTACGTGTTCTTGTCCGCGAATTGCTGCTCGTGTTCACCAAATTTTCACTTTTTTCTGCAAAAAGAAAGCCCTTTACAAATGTAAAGGGCGAAAAATTACGCGGTACCACCTTCGTTCATATATGCGCGCCTGCTGTACTGGGCCTGCATATACCTCATAGTCCTTTAACGCGGACCACTCCGGGATATCCTATCTACAGTTCTGCAGTCTCCGCGGGCTTACAGGCTTCCGTAAGGCTGCAGCTTCCCGTCTTTCAGATATCCGGTTCAGAAGCTACCTTCCACCACTCGTTTCCGAAACCGCCTTTCAGCCGGATCACCCGGACGGTTCTCTCTGACGGAGGAAATGGTGTACTCCTCTTCCTCAATACCTTTTACAAATGTTTACCAAGTTGTTAACTAATAATTAACTACAAATACTATAGCCGTCGGATTCCCGTTTGTCAAGCAGTTTCGGCGATGCTTAAGCAGATATTTCGCTTTTCTTAAGAAATGATATCATCAATCATCCCGACAATATCGTACCCGTAATTGTCTGCTGTCGCCCATCCGGTTCCCGACGGGTTTTCCTGCTGCCCCAGCCACTCCACGTAGGGCGCCGAGCCTTTTTTCACGTAGTCATAGCGGTCATCCACACATTCCCCGAGGAGCGGATCCGCCGTTGCATATGCTTTCAGATGCTGGATCTGGGCACGGATCCCGGTGCGCACATCCGCATACGAGTTTCCCGGCACTCCGCCCCCTGTAGTCCCGAGTCCGGCAAAATTGAACTGCTCGATGGAAGCATCGCCTCCGTACTGAAGGAAACCGGTCTCCTTCATGGTCTGAGCAAAAGCCACCTCCGGGCGTACCCCCTCCGCAGATGCTTCCTCGTAGTACATCTGACAGAATGTCTCGATGGAATCCGCGCCGCCGGCCCCCAGCTCTTCTGCAGGATATGTATAGCCGGAAGCGTTGAAATAATCCACCATCTGCTGAACCGTCACCGAACTCTCTCCCATGATCAGGCAGCTTGCTTCCGCGGCCTCTGCGCCCTCCGCCCCATCACTGTTCTGCGTGTCTGTCTGCCCGTCTCCCGTACTTCCATTTTCCTGTCCGCTGCCGGAATTGCCGGAACTCTGTTCCTGTTCCGCACGCACAGAGCTGCCCCTGCCGGAAAATACTCCCACCGTCCCGGCAAGCGCCAGCGTCAGGACAAGCAGCACGGCAAGTCCCGCTTCCATATATAATTTCATTCTGTCCTTGTTCCAGTTCATATATGCTCCCTGTCTTTTTTCGTTTTTTGGCGGACTGCCGCTGTGTATCCGTCAGTTGTACGGATGTTACGGCGGGGCGCTCCGCTCATATGACAATATATTACTATAGAAGGGAAAAATATTCAAATAAGGGAATTTTTCCTGTCTCAGATATCAGGCACAAAAGACAGAGAGAAGCAGATCCGGACAGTTCAAAGTAAACCACCCGGATCTGCGTATAATGATTATGCGAGGCAGCCGGAAATAGCTGTTACCTTATCTCCGGATACAGTATTCTGCCTTTCACCCGTAGTATATGTAATATTCGTATCCTGGATGATGCCGTCACTGGTACATCTGTAATCTGCACCACCCCTGGTAATACCGCCGAGGTCATAGTAAATATATTTTACTTCATACCCACTCCCGCTATCATCACCACTTGCCGCAATATTCTCGTTCATCTTTACACTGAACACCTTCATCTCCGGTGATTTCCATGTCTTCATTCCACTCACCCCCTTTTCTTTCGCTGCAATTTTAATCATGCAGTTTCTGTTATTATACTAGCACATTTTTTCCTGAATCTCCACCCCATTTATCCTTATGGGGCATATATTTCACTCAGCATTTCGTCAATTTTCTGTTTTCCATCCGGAAGAAATCTCTTTCTCCTTTTTTTACTCTATGCTATACTGTTATGGACGAGCATAATGCTCAAATACATTAAAAAGGAGAGTTTCCTTTGAAACGCAGAACTGTTCTGATTACCGGTTCTTCCCGTGGCATTGGCCGCGCCTGTGCCCTGGCATTTTCCGGAGCCGGTTATCATGTTTTTATAAATGGCAGAAAATCGAGAGATAAACTGGAAAAGCTGGCGGAAGAGATCCTCTCATCAGGAGGGACTTGTACGGTTCTTCCCGGAGATGTCAGCAGACCGGAAGACGTGCGCGCTCTCTTCCTCAAAATCGAGGCAGAAACAGATGGTCTGGACGTGCTGGTCAACAATGCCGGGATCGCCTGGTTTGGACTTCTGACCGATATGACGGATGAAGACTGGAATACAGTCATCAGCACAAACCTCTCTTCGGCATTTTACTGCTGCCGCGCCGCTATTCCATACATGGTTTCCCGGAAAAGCGGACGGATTATAAATATCTCCTCCATGTGGGGAACTTCCGGCGCTTCCTGCGAAGCCGCCTATTCCGCCTCAAAAGCAGGACTCAACGGATTGACAAAAGCCCTTGCCAAAGAACTTGCGCCCAGCAATATTCAGGTAAATGCCATTGCCTGCGGGGTGATCGATACGGATATGAATGCCCGGCTTGATACAGAAGAGCGCAGCGCGCTTATGGAAGAAGTTCCGGCAGGAAGATTCGCCTCCCCGGAAGAAGCCGCGAAGATGGTTCTCATGCTGGCCGAAGCCCCGGAATACCTGACCGGACAGATTATCGGTTTTGACGGGGGATTTATATAAACATAACGGAGGATTTCTACAACTATGATTGATGTAAACAACCTGACGTCCATTCCCATGGACTGTTCACTTACTGAATTTGTCGGAACGACTGTTCTGGACACTATCGGGCTTGTAATTCCCGGAATCGAGCCCTCTCTTCTGGATAAAATGAACCTGAAAAAGCAGTACAAAAGTCTCGGTCTGATCAGTTCCCGCACCGGCGCCGCAGGACAGATCAACGCCGTCGATGAGGCGGTAAAATCTACCAACACGGAAGTCGTCTCCATCGAACTTCCACGGGACACAAAAGGATGGGGCGGACACGGCTGCTTTATCATCCTCGGCGGCGACAGTGTGTCGGATGTTCGCCGGGCAGTGGACATTTCCCTGAAATATATTGAAAAATATGCGGGCGAGCTTTACATCAGCCAGGCAGGGCATCTGGAATTCACCTATTCGGCCTGCGCAGACCGGGCGCTGAACATGGCATTTAACGCGCCGGTGGGGAAGCCCTTCGGATTTTTCTGCGGTTCCCCGGCGGCAATCGGTCTTGTAATGGCAGATCTGGCAGTCAAATCCTCACCTGTAGAGATCGTAAAGTACATGACACCGGACAACGGCACCAGTCACTCCAACGAGGTGATCGCAGCCGTCACCGGTGACGCGGACGCGGTGAAAAATGCAGTTCTCACCGCCAGGGAGGTCGGACTGCAGCTTCTTGTATCCCTCGGCAGCTATCCGGAGACACCATCCAGACCATTTCTTTGACAGTATTCCGGTTTGCTGTGCCGTGCTTTATTTCCACTGTATGTCAGCCTTTTTTCTCGGCGCTGTCCTTCTGTATGTAACCGCCGGATATCCCAGCAGCATACAGCAGGCCGCCGGGAGGTCCGGTATGCCAAGCCACTCTTTCGCCTTCGGACATGCCTCCACTACGCTCTGAAGGTATCCGTCAAAGAGCACTCCCAGACCTTCGGCAACAGCCATCGTCTCCATATTCGCCGCTGCCAGCCCGGCGTCCAGGGTATTTTCCGCACCGATCACCACGCAGACCGGAGCATTAAAGAACAGGCCGTCATCCGCCCTGTCTTTCCTTCTTTTCCGGTACATGAACTTGAACAGCATGGAATAGTGGGGCATTGTCTTTTTGATACTCTCTGCCATCCGGGGCACTTCCTCCCAGAGAAGATCCTTAAATTCTTCCAGATGTTCCTGGACCACGATAAAGCGGCATCCCTGCCGGTTCTTTGCGGTTTCCGTGTACCGTCCCGCCTGAAGGATGCGTTCCAGTTTCTCCTGCTCCACATGCTGGTCTTTATATCTGCGGATACTCCGGCGGAATTTCAGGGCATGCAGAAAATGCTCCGGTTCCAGATGAAACTTCTCCGCATCATACTCTTCCACTTCATCCATGTCGTATTCCGGAATTGCCACGGCTCTCACCGGACAGACTGCCACGCAGTGTCCGCACTGAATGCATTCCGGTGTGTAAACAGCCTTTCCTTCCTCCAGCTTCAGTCTGTCTGCAGGGCAGTCGCTTACGCACTGCCCGCAGCCAATACATTTTTCTCTGTCTATTACAATCATTGTCTGTCCTCCTGATACTCTTTGCACTTCTTCTCTTGCGTTTCTCTTCTTTCCGCTTCTCATCCTGCGCTTCACCTGTAAGTTGCGCCGCGCACTTTCTTATACCCTGCCATATATCTCCGGCGGCACATACGCTTTTACCGCGATTCCCTCCGGCACATACTCCTCGGAAACAAGCTGTCCCCTGCTTCGGATCAGCTGGATTTTTCCGGCCTCTCCAAAGTCATACAGCCTCTCAATATAAATCTGGTCTTTCCGGATAATCTCAAGGAGAGCTTCCTTCAGTTCATCCAGTCCCTGTCCGGTTTTGGCAGAAGTCAGAATGGAATAGTCCGCCTGAAAATCCCGCTGATTCACCGGATGTTCCAGACGGTCCTGCTTATTGAACAGCGTTACTACCGGTTTCCCCTCCGCTCCAAGCTGGCGCAGCGTCTCATACACCACATGCATCTGCGTATCCATCTGTGGATTAGACGCATCCACAACATGGATGATAATATCGGCATACTTTGCCTCTTCCAGTGTACTCTTAAATGCTTCCACGAGATGATGGGGAAGTTTCCGTATAAAACCGACTGTATCGGTGATCAGGATTTCCTGGGTATTGTCAAGCATCAGCGAGCGGGTTGTGGTATCCAGTGTGGAAAACAGCATGGCATCCTCCAGAATTCCCGCATCGGTCAGGGCATTTTCAATACTGCTCTTTCCCGCTGAAGTGTATCCCACAAGAGCAGCCACTTTCAGTCCGGAATTTCTTCGCTGCGCACGGATCAGATCCCGGTGGCGCTCCACGTCTTTCAGCTCCCGCTTCAGGCGGCTGATGCGCTCCCGGATAAGCCTGCGGTCCATCTCCAGCTTCTTTTCTCCGGGACCTCTCGTCCCGATTCCGCCGCCCAGACGGGACAGCGATTTTCCAAGCCCCGAAAGCCGGGAGGCACGGTAGCGCAACTGTGCCAGTTCCACCTGGATCTTTCCTTCTCCGGACACTGCACGTGCAGCAAAAATATCCAGAATCAGAAGGGTCCGGTCCATAATTTTTACTGACAGGGCTTCTTCCAGGTTCCCAAGCTGTGCGCTGGTCAGCTCATCATCACAGATAATTCCCGTGGCGTCAGTCTCCCAGATCAGATCCTTAAGTTCCTCAATCTTCCCTTTTCCCACATACGTCCCCGGATGAACGGACTCTCTCGCCTGAATCACTCTTCCCGCCACCTGTGCGCCCGCCGTTTTTGCAAGTTCAGCGAGTTCGTCCAGGGACTGATCCGCAGGGATCTCGCCGCCTGCCTCCACAGCTACGAGAATTACCCGCTCCTCAACATGTTCCATATCATACAACATAAGTTCGTTCCTCTGTCTTTCCTTATTTTAACCGGATAACAAACACCGGAAGCGGCGGATCGTTTTTCCTGTTATAAAATTCATGTATCAGTACAAGCCATTTCCCGGGATCCAGATTTTTCAGATATCCGAGCAGTGCTTCCTTTTCTTCATAGCCTGTATCTCCTCCGCTGTAGATGCACAGCCCCATCACCCCTCCTGTTTTCAGAAGGTCAAGTCCCTGTTTCACTGCCATAAGGCTTGTCTCTGCCTTTGTCGCCAGACTGTGATCTCCTCCCGGCAGATAGCCGAAATTAAACATAATCACGCTGATCTTTTCCCGGACATATGAGGACATATGCTCGTGTCCGCCGCAGATTAATACGGCACGATCCTCACATCCTGCTTCTGTCAGACGGCGGCGGGTGTTTTCCACGGCTGTCTCCTGTACGTCAAAAGCATATACTTTTCCTGCCCTTCCCACATTCTGACAGAGGAAAAGAGTATCATTCCCGTTTCCGCAGGTAGCGTCAACACAGCAGTCTCCTTCACAGATATAGTCTGCAAGAAAATGGTGACAATATTCTGTTATCTGGTATTTCGTTCTGAAATCGGACATGATCTCCTCCTGGTCGTGAAACACGCCGCTTTATTGCGACATAGTCTGCTCCTTATTCCATTCTTCCTGCAACTCTTCTGCTTCTTTCCTGTTTATTTCCAACATGTCTGCCGCCACATCAAGGCTGATTCCGTTTTCCAGCATTTTCCCAAGCATTTTCTTCTGCGCAGCCCGTTCCCCCAACTCAAACCCACGCTTTTCTCCGCGCCGTTCCGCACTCCTCATCTGTGTGTTATAATCCAGGACAGCCCGTTCTCTCGCCTCATACTCCAGCCTCTTTTTCTCATCCATGCTCAGCCTCTTTAATTCATTATAGGCTTCTTCAAAATATTCATCTTTCTCTGCCATATCTTCGAACTCCTTTTTGGTCTTCCCGCTTAGAAAACGCATCCAGCGGATCACACCTTTCTCGTTCTTATCTTCCTCCGGCAGTTTTTTCAATTCCAGAATGTGCAGTTCCATCAGGTTCGTATACTGTTCTCCGGTCTCCACATCACATAGGGCAATTTTCCGATAACAGCGATTATCCCGGGGAAAATGAAGGAAATCAAGGATACTGACATGGATACAGGGTTTTAACACCTCATAGGACTCACCCTTTCGGATCTGCCCGGTATATACCTTGCATTCATAAAACAGAACCCGGTTCGGCCAGAATTCAAAATACGGAACCTGCATCTCCATGTTGAGTTTTCCGCCGCCTTCCAGTTCCACGCTCACATCAAGAATTCCCAGTTTATCGTCTCCGGAATCTTTACGCAGCTCTGTAGGGATCAGTGTTGTCCTACGTATCTCCTCCGGATTTTTTCCGAGAACAGCCGCGATAAACCCTTTCCGCACCTTCTCATTGTTCATCAGCTCTTTAAAGCAGAAATCTACCGTGGGAAGCATAATAAAATCGTCATTCTTTCCGCTGTTTTCCTGGTGTTCTTCATACGTTAAGTTTTCTTCACGGTCATTGACTTTTCTCTCTTCTTTGTTCATATTGTCCTCTTTATCTTACCACGTTCTCTCCGAAAACACCACCCGTCAGGTTACTGTTCAAACTCTGGATTATCCCGGCAGAACTGCCGGCTGAATTATTTTTCAGATCTCCTGTCTCAGAGCTGCTCTGTTCAGATTTCTCAGAATGTTTGAATGCACCCGGAACTTGCTCCATGCCAGACGGCATTTCTATTCTCCGGGTGCATTCACCATATCATGATTCACTTTGAATTACAACCACTGTTTTATAAAAAACAAGGTTATCAACAAACTTACAGAAGTTATGAAAAGTTATCCACATTGTGTTTCTTATTTTTCTCCATAATCCTTAATTATCCAACGGTTTTCCATAGAGCAGATAATTGTACTCCGCCTTTCTGCAGAATCCTTCTGAGATCCTGTCGCAGCCGCCGTTTTCCGCATACAGCAGACCCGGACATCGCTCACAGTACTGCTCGTATTTACAGGAACGGCATTCCTCCGGCTGTCTTAAAAGTTCCAGTCTTCCCAAGAGCTGCTCCCAGCACTCCATAAATCTCCCCGGCTGCACCGGAACTGCCGGTTCACTGAGAAAAGCGCACAGCTGCAGCATTCCATTCCACGTCAGGCAGAATCCTGTCCGATAATTTCCGCACACTTTCAGGAAATCCGTACATGGTTTTCTCGGGAATTTTCCCCTGCTCTGTGCCCGGATCTGCCGGATCACTTCCGTCGGAGGAAGCTGCCGCTCAATCTCATGGCTTTTCGCGTCTGCCGATGCTCCCCGGACCGGATTGATCAGACTGGATGTGTGAATGATCGGAAGGCGATTCTGCTCTGCATACCGGTAAATTCCTTCCAGATCACTTTCATTTTCCTTTGTAACCGTTGCTGCCAGATAGAGCGGAATTCCCGCCTCTCTCAACAGCTCCACCGAGCGCTTCACTCTTGTAAAACCGTCAGGAATCCCGCAGACGCTCTGATAACTCTCATCGGAGGCGCCATAGAGAGTAAAACGCATCACCCGGGGAGGCCGTTTCACAAGCCAGGAAATCATCTCCTCGTCGAGCAGGTATCCGTTGGAAAAAATCTGGATCAGAAATCCCATATCGTGAACCGCTTCGTAGATCTCCCGGAAGTCCCGGCGCACGAAGGGTTCGCCGCCTGTAAGCGTCAGTTCGATCATCCCGGCTCTCTGCAGCTCTTCTGCGATACTGATCCATTCACCTGCAGAAAGCTCCCTGCCCACCGAAGGGATTTCATCCGGTTTCAGATGAACATAGCACATATTGCAGTTAAAATTGCATCTGGGTGTGAGCTCAAAGACTCCTTTAAATGGAAGCTTTCTCTCATACGCTGCCTTTCTGATCTGAGACATATATTCGTCCAACCCAAATTCCAGGAATCCACAATCCGGCATATCGTTTTTCCCCCTTCTGTCAGCTTTCGCTGTAATATTTGTTCTCCGGATTTTCACGTTCACATCCCGATCCGGACGTATGGAAATAGCAGATTTTCATCTCCGGTTTCACCCATACTCTTTCCTTTTTCTGTCCTTCGAGTATCTTTTCTTCCGACACCTGCACCGCTTTGTCACGGATCGCGAGTTCCTCCACAAGGATCCGGATCTTGTGCTCCATCTGGGAACTCTTGATCGTAAGTTGGAATACCCGCAGCAGCAGTGCAAAGATAATAAGCAGGAAGACCATGTTTACGGTCGAATAAATCCCAAGTCTCTGAGCCATCCAGTCTGCAGCCTTCGGGAAAATACTGACCAGTATCAGGATACAGGAAAACAGGAGCCAGAATATCGTGTCATGGGTATCAACCTGCGCTTTTTTCAGTTTTCTTGATATGTAAAAGCAGGTGCCGACGGACGCCAGTATAAGAATAATCCGCAGAACCAGTGACATTTCTTTTTCCTCCTCCTATCTCAGCCAGTGTACCACCAGAATGGAAGTACAGATATAACACATATATTTTATGGAATTGGTAAATGTAAGATAGCTTGCACCGTAAAGCCTCTCGTTCATCACCGCAGGAATCTCGCAGACTTTTGCCCCGCCTTTGAGAAGGGCCGCCAGTGTATCCGGCTCCGGGTCATAATTCATCTGCATTGCCAGTCTTTTTATCACGGATCTGTCATACAGACGCATTCCCGATGTAGGATCCTTGATCCGCTTTCCTGTGGCGATCCGTATACTCAGGCTGATCAGCCTGCTGCCGATTTCCCGGAGCGATTTTCCCTTTTTCCCTTCAATGTACCGGGAAGCAATCACAATATTACACTTTTTATCTTCTGCACACTTTTCCATAGAAGGAATGAACTCTGCCAGATGCTGTCCGTCCCCGTCAAACTGAACTGCATATTTATACCCGTTCTGCAGGGCGTAGCGCATCCCCGCCTGAAATGCCCCGGCCAGCCCCAGATTGACCGGCAGATCGAGAATGTTGTATCCTGCCTTCCTGCAGACATTGAGAGTCCGGTCAGTACTGCCGTCGTTGATAATCAGATAATCATACTGGGGACAGTTTCTCTGCAGGTCTTCAATAACCATATGTATATTCTTCTCTTCGTTGTATGCCGGTATCACTACAAGCAGTGAACTTCTCTTTTGCTCTTCCTTCATCACAGTTCCTCATTCCGTGTTTTCTTACATCTGCCGGATCCGCCACAGCCCGGTGCCATGCTTTATACAGGAGAAAAGGGCTTCTGCATCTGTAAAAATGCTCTGCCCTTCTCTTAAACTCTTAATAGTCAGTTATTTGAACAACCAAAACTGATATATTCTCATATCATTGAATATCTAACGTGCTAAGCTAAACAGGAAGAGACTGCTGCAAAGTAATCACCTGTGTGCCGTTTCCGCTGTCCGCAATATTCTCATCCATCTTTACATTAAAAACTTTTACTTTCAGATTCTCCCAACTTTTCATCTATATTCTCCTTCCCTTTTATTCCCCATTTGGTTACTACATATATACTATCGCTTTTTTTCCGGTTTTGCAACCGTTTTCCTGATTCTTACGCACCCGAAAAATCAGGGAAACGTCAATTCTGTCTGATACAGCCTGCTCCGGATACTGTTGCAGCTGCTTCGCTGCTCCGGATCAGTCTCTCCCGAAAATATCCCTCGTATAAACTTTATTTTTCACGTCATCCAGACATGCGTCATACCTGTTTGCCAGAATTGCCTGGCTCTGCTTTTTGAATTCTTCCAGGTCATTGACAACTCTGCTTCCCAAAAATGTCTCCCCGTCTTTCAGCGTCGGCTCATAAATGATCACTGTGGCGCCGTTTGCCTTGATCCGTTTCATAACACTCTGGATGCTGCTCTGGCGGAAATTGTCGGAATTGCTTTTCATTGTCAGGCGGTATACCCCGATCACAACGGTTCTTTCCCTGCTTTCATCCCATGTGTCGTCTGCCCCGTATGCATCCGCAAGTTCCAGTACCCGGTCGGCAATATAATCCTTTCTTGTCTGATTGCTCTTCACTATCGCTTCGATCAGATTCTCCGGAATATCCTGATAATTGGCCAGGAGCTGCCTGGTGTCCTTGGGCAGACAGTAGCCGCCGTACCCGAATGACGGGTTGTTATAGTGAAATCCGATTCTCGGGTCAAGACACACCCCTTCTATAATCTCTTTTGTATTCAGCCCCTTCATCTCCGCATAGGTGTCAAGCTCATTAAAATAGCTGACTCGCAGGGCGAGATATGTATTGGCAAAAAGTTTCACCGCCTCCGCCTCGGTAAATCCCATAAACAATGTGGGAATTTCTTCTTTGACCGCACCCTCCTGCAGAAGGCGCGCGAAGATGTGCGCCGCTTCCTCAGTGGCAGGATCACAGGAGACAATAATCCGGCTGGGATAAAGGTTATCATACAGGGCTCTGGATTCCCGCAGGAATTCCGGACTGAAAATAATGTGATCCGTCTTTTTTTCATTTCTGATATGTTCTGTATAACCTACCGGAACGGTGGATTTAATTACCATGACGGCATCCGGATTAACCTTCATGACCAGATCGATGACAGCCTCAACTGCGGAAGTATCAAAATAGTTCTTTTTACTGTCATAGTTGGTGGGCGCTGCGATAACGACAAAGTCCGCCTCCGAATAGGCCGACTCTCCGTCCAGTGTTGCCGTCAGATCCAGATTCTTTTCCGCCAGATATTTTTCGATATACTCATCCCGGATCGGAGATTTTCTGCTGTTGATCAGTTCTGCCTTTTCCGCAATAATATCCACGGCTGTCACTGTATGGTGCTGGGCCAGCAGTACGGCAAGCGAAAGCCCCACATAGCCCGTGCCGGCAACAGCAATCTTCAGTTCCTCAAACTTTCTCATTTTTCCTTCCTCTTTCGTCCCCTCTTTGCTTCCCCGCATTCCCTCTTTTCTTCCGGTAACGGCGCGTACTCACCTGATTTTCCACCTCCAGCAGGAGCATCGCCTGGAACATGAGACAGGCAGTGCCGCTCATCCGGTGTTCGGTCAGAAACGCCAGTATATCGAACAGTATTTTCCACATAAAGCTTCCGAACTGTTTTCCATATTTCTCTCTCCGGTATCTGCGCGCAGCCCCGGAAACTACCGGAACCTCCATATACGCTGCCAGATGTTCCCGGATCTCCCGGGGAATCATTTTCCCTGCCAGGATCTCCTGTTTGCCGTAATAGTAGAGTCCGAGCAGAACATGGGTTGCCGTCAGATCCCCCATCCTTTTTTCCTCCGGAAGACCTGCCTGTGTCTCGTCGAATTCTTCTGCGATGGCTGTCCAGACAGCCGGGAACTGCTTTTTATAGGAAAATGTAACTCCGTTCTCATTCATCCGGTACCGGTACACGCTTTCGTCTGTAAAAGCATACTTTGCACCAGCCAGGCAGCATTTCATGTTAAATGCCTTATCCTGGGTAAACGGATAGGGCGTATGATGTATCCCGTTTTCCCGGATAAAATCCAGCCGGTACAGTTTTCCCCATTCATAGGCCAGGTGCCCGTCCCGGATAAAACCGCAGAAACGGAAGCGGACGCAGCGCTGGTCCTGCATGTGGAAAAAGTGCTGTTCTTTTCTGGCACTCAATCGTTCGCCGCTCTCCCTTCTGTAGTTCCCCACCGTAATATCCGCTCCGCTCTGCTCTGCGCGCTCTGCCAGGACAGCCAGGGCATTCTCTCCGTCCAGACAGTCGTCGGAATCAATGAAGGCAGCCCATTTTCCCGTGGCCAGCCGGATGCCCGTCTCCCTGGCAACGGCTGACCCTTCATTCTTTTTATGGATCACCCGGATTCTCTCATCCTTTGCCGCCGCGGCGTCGCACAGCGCCGCAGTCTCCCCATCCGAGCCGTCGTCTATCAGGAACACCTCAATATTTTCCCAGGTCTGGGAGAGAATGCTCTCCACACAGTCGCCCAGATATTTTTTTTCGTTGTAAACTGGCACAATCACACTGATCCTGTCTTTCATCTGTCATCCCTCCGGTCCTTCGTCCAGCCTTCTTATCTGTCATCTTTTCTGCCGTCCCTGCCCTTCCGGCACGGTATCATGCGGAGCATCTGACTGCTTATGGTCGCAAACACAGTCTTTTCAAACTGTCTCAAATACAGGAACACACATCCGCTGTAAAGCATTCCGCCTGCCGCCACATCCAGAATCACTCTTGCGGTCAGGTTCTCCGTAATCTCACGGATTCCCCGGCACGGGATCAGAATCAGCGCCCCCAGGATGCAGTAAACGACTGTTTTCCTGAGATAGCGGATCACCCGGAACTCCCTCTGCACAAAAACGGTCTGGATCGCAAGGACAAGGAATTCCGCAGCCAGGGTCCCGATCACCGCGCCGGTACTCTTCATCCGCGGTATCAGCGCAAAATTAATCAGGAAATTCGCTCCGGCCCCTGCTGCGAGTGCGATCATATACTCCCGGTCCTTATACTGCGGCAGCAGGAACACGTTCCGGATCAGGTCCGAGTATCCTGTCAGCAGCACAAGAGGCGCCACCGTCATGAGCAGGGGAACACTTGCGGTGAATTTTTCTCCGTAAAACCATGGAACAAAGGAGTCTGCCACTCCGATCAGCCCGAACATCATCCCCACCGCAAGAAATGTGATCAGGTGGAACGCCGCGGCAAACAGCCGCTCCGCCTCCTCTTTTTTCTTCTTTCCGAAGTACAGCGTCATCTGGGGCATAATCACATCCCCCAGGGCGGTGAGCACATGGACCAGGGTGGTAGTGATGCTCTGCACATTTTCGTAATATCCCACCTCTGTGATTCCCACCATCCTGCCGATCATGATCTTGTCCATGGTGATATACAGATATCTTGCCAGCACCGGAAAAAACAGGAGCACCATGCTCTTCCAGTGCCGGTTTGCCAGGAAGCGCAGCGACAGCCTGATATCGATGTAACGGGGCAGAAAAGCCCAGAGAATCAGCTGCACAAGGAGCATGGAAGATGCCAGGATCAGAATGTATATCTCCGTGTCATTGCCGGTTCTGACAAAGACAAATACAAAGACAACCGAGAGCAGCTTCACGGCGCTGCTTACCAGCGCCGTCTTCCTGAACTCCTGCATTCCCCAGAACACCCAGCTGACATCTGCCACATAGGAGAGAATCACCGGTATCTGCATGAGGAAAGCCGTCCGGTACTCCCCCGCAAAGAAACGGATGTAGAGAAGGAAGCAGGCCGCTACGACAATGCCGCAGGCAATCTTCATGGACATCAGCTCGGCAAAGATCCGGGAACATTTCTCCCGGTTGTCCCTGCATCCCGCAATCTCCCGGTTCCCGTATTTGAGCACACCCAGGTTGGCGAACAGGGCGGTCAGGGCGGTGATGGAATAAGTATAGGAGTAGGTTCCCACGCCCTCCGGTCCGATAACCCGGGACACATAAGGTGAGAGGATAAAGGGCACAACGATAATCAGAAGCTGATACCCTGCATTATACAAAAAGTTCTTAAATACATTCATATTGCCGCGCCATCTCCTGTTCAGAACTCCATCATACTCCTGCGGATGCCCTCCTCATCCAACTGTACCATCCCGTGTCCTTCGATCCGGTATACCCTGGTGCACATCGTCAGAACGCTGGGCCGGTGTGTGGTCACGATGCAGGTCTTGTTTTTCGCCGATTCCATAATGTTTTTCAGCAGCCTGTGCTCCGTCGCCACATCCAGGGCGGAAGTGGCTTCATCCAGAAGCAGGACAGGAGCATCGCAGAGCATGGCCCGGGCGATGGAGAGTCTCTGGAGCTGTCCTTCCGAGAGTCCCCCTCCCCGCTCTTTTAAGTAAGTGTCAAGGCCTTCCGGAAGTCTGCTCACAAATTCGTCCGCGCAGACCTCTCTCAGTGCCGCCCAGATCTCCTCGTCCGACGCATCCGAATGAAGAAGCTGCAGATTCTCCCGGATGGTTCCGGACATCATGGTATTTCCCTGGGGTACGTATGCGAAAAGTGTCCTTGCCGCAGGGGAGATCACCAGCTTTCTCTCTCCTGCCTCAGCCCGCACTTCGCCGCCCCTGGCCCCCACAAGTCCGAGAAGAATCCGGAGCATGGTGGTCTTTCCCTCTCCGGACGGTCCCACCAGAGCCACCGTTTCCCGGGGTTTCACATGGAAAGATACGCCGGAGAGAACCGTATTTCCATCCTGATACCAGAAGTCAAGATTCTCGGCGCGGATCGTAACGCCCCCTGCGGTGCGCGCATACTCCTTGAACGCCTCCGCTTCCGCCGCATCCGCCTGCTCCTCCTCCGGCAGGTCCGTGACCGCCATGATCCTCCCCGCCGACGTAGCTGCCCCCACCGCGGTAGGCACCATGTTTACCAGACTGGAAAACGCCGCTGAGAGATTCCCCGCCTGCTGCAGGAAAAGCGTCATGGTTCCGTATGTGATGGCACCGGTCCAGAGGCGGTAGACGCCCCAGCCGAAACATGCCCCTGTGACCCCCATGCCCACGATGGACATAAGGGAGGACGTCATAATTGAAAACTTATTGTAATCCAGCTGTACATCGCGGTAATAATCCTGCTTTCCGCGGAACAGTCCGCTGTATTTGTCCATCAGCCCGAACGCCTTGATGTACTGGAGATTCTGGAACGCCTCCTCATTGAAAGCCATCATGTCAGAATTCACTTCCAGCATCTTCTTGTTGTGGAAACGCATCTTCCTCATCAGTACCCGGGACATTGCCAGCGTGACCGGAGCGCTTGCCAGGGCAAGCAGGGCCATCATGGGATCGTAGTACAGGATCAGCGCCAGCGTGGAGAAGAACTGAACTACCCCGGTGATAAAGGTCGGTATCCATCCCAATACGCTGGTGGCCACGGTGTTGACGTCGGAATTCAGCCGGTTCAGGAGATCGCCGGAATGATACTCGGACAGCTTCTCCCAGTCTGCACCCAGAACTTTTCCGAACACCTCCGCCCGGATCTCCTGGTTGACCATAATCCTGTTTTTCGCCGTCACTCTCCCCGACCATGCGCTCACGCCGACCTGCAGAAGCATCATAGCCACATATCCGGCCGCCGCAGGGAAAAGAGCACTGCTGTCATACCCGGTAACCGCATCGATAATATATTTCGAGACGACACCGGTTCCCAGTCCCATGGCCGTACTGAATATTCCCAGAAGGATATACAGCATGACAGCTCCTTTATAGCGGATGCTGTATCTGCCGATCCACTTCATCTCATTCAGAACTTCAAAGAGCAGCCCCTCACGGAGCCGCTTCCGCACATGACTGATATACTCCTTCACTTTTCCTCGTCTCCCCATACGGTGCGGCGGACAAGTTCCACCGCATCAGAATCCGGCAGGCAGGACAGGAAATAGACCGGCACCTTCCTCACAAGCACATCCATGGACCACATGACTTCCGCCACACATACCTCGCTCCATGAGGGATAGAATACGTGGGGGAAAAATTTTGCCGTGGTCTCCTCCCCTGTCAGTTTCCGGATCCGGTTCTCCTTCCCCTGTTCCAGTACAATGACTGCTCTGAGCGGCACACTCCTGTTCACCGCATAGGGGGATGACCCCTTCCAGGGAGAGCCCCATGCCCGGATCTCTTCCTCCCGACACTCAAGGATCACCTTGTCCCCGTTCAGGATCTCCGCATCCCTGTATTTCTTCCACAGCTCTGCCTGGGTTGTCTTGCCGGTACCGGAAGGCGCCGTAAAGATCACGCCCTCCTCTTTCCAGCTGATGCAGGAAGCATGGACCAGAATGCCCCTGTGGTAAGAAAGCCGGGAATAGAAGGCTGCCAGAAATACTTCCATCACACCCTCCATCCCGCAGGCGGCGCCCTCGATCACCAGATGCTCCCACGCCCGGTCCGCTTGCAGACGTACTCCCGGCGTCTTACGGCTGATAAAAAGATGAGGGAAATCTTTCTCCGACTGGCAGTAATCCAGCCCGTACCACTGATGAAACAAATGCTCATGCCAGTAAATATCCACATTTACCGCAGCGCCTCCGGACGGCTTCTCCGCCTCGAACCTGCGGAACATCTGGGGAGGTTCATCCTTTTCCAGACGCATCTTCACTGTAATTCCCGCTATACTGTAATATTTTACCGTCACTTTTTCTCCGTCCTTCCGTTCCTTTCTCTGAATCTCCACCTGGCAGAAGCTATACGGATCATGATTCCCCTCACCGGGAAAAGCATCTGCCACAGCGCCACGAAGATTCTGTACCTTTTTCCGTCGCAGGATATATACCTTTCTTTCCGGATAACCGCTTTTGCAGCCGCCAGAATCTGTTCTTTCCGGATATCCTCCGTCCATGCCTGGGCATCGCCGTTCACCACGAAGACGCCTTCCTTCTCTGCCCGGAGGATCCGGTGCAGCACGCATTTTCCGTCTGTCCTGCGGAAAAATACGATCTCTCCGCGTTTCAGGGCTCTTTTCTCCGGCGGGACAAGAACCACCTGATCCCTCAGATGCTTCAGACAGGGGCCCATGCTGTATCCGGTCACCGTAAGCTGCAGAGGTCTCCCTGTGGAAAACTCCCGATTCATCAGGCTGACCAGCTCCTCTGCCCGCACCGTCTTTTCTTCTGCTGTTCTGCTGCCTGCCGCTGCGCGCCTCATCGCTCGAGCATTTCCTGCTCTTCCAGTTCCCGGAGGAATGCATGGACACTCTCCGCCAGGACCTCCTTCTTCTCATCGTAATTCATGGCAAGGATTTCCACCACTTCTTCCTCCGTATGGTCGTCCTGCAGAATGTTCCAGATGTCCGCTGCCGTCTCGTTGAGCGCCACAAGGCCGTGTATTTTTCCCGCCATGCTTCCCACCGGGACCGCCATCCACGAATCCGCAACCTGCCTCAGTACAAATCCTTCTCTTATCTTCATGTTACATTACCTCTCTTTCCTTATACGTTCATTGCCAATCTCCGGCCAATGTGCTATTCTTGATACAGACCGATTCGATTTATCTGCAAAGGAGAACATCATGGACATTCAGACCCAATCAGACAAACTCAGACTGTGTATTTTCTCAGGAGATATCACCCGTCCCGGGGGAACGGAACGTGTGGCCGCCTTCCTGGCGGACGGGCTCGCCGCATCTCCCCGCTTCGACGTGTCCCTCGTCAGCCTTACGGAATCTTCCGACACCCCCGCTTTTCCGGTAAACGATGGAATCCCCCGGTTTACCCTTTCCGAAAAATGGGTGCAGCCCGGTCCCGGATATCTCCGGGTGATCCGCCGGCTGCTGCGCCTGATCCGCAGGGAAAAGTTCTCTGTCATCATCGACGTGGACACCGTGCTGGATCTTCTGTCCGTCCCCTGCAAATGGCTCACAGGAATCCGCGTTGTCTCCTGGGAGCATTTTCACTATACAGAACTTCTGGGAACATCGTACCGTTCTCTGTGCAGAAAAATCACCTGCCGTTTCTCCGACTGCATCGTTCCCCTGACGGAACGGGATGCCGGAGTCTGGCGAAGCAGCGGACATCCGTCCTGCCCTGTGATACCGATCCCGAACCCCGCCAACTATCTGCCGCCCTGCGCGCCTCCCGCCAGGCGCGGGAAAATCATCCTGTCCGCAGGAGGCCTGGTCCCCATCAAGGGTTTTGAGGACGTTATACAGGCAGCCCGTCAGGTTATCCCCCGCTTTCCGGACTGGACATTTCTGATCGTCGGCGACGGTCCGGAGAAGGAGCATCTTCTCCGTCTGATCCGGCAGTATCATCTGGAGGATAACGTGATCCTCAAGGGCTACTCCAACGACATGCCCTCACTGTACCTGCAGTCCTCCATCTATCTTCTCACTTCCAGAAGCGAAGGGCTGCCCATGGTGCTCCTTGAAGCCAAATATTACCGGCTTCCCACCATCAGCTACGACATCGAGAACGGTCCTTCCGAGATTCTCCTGGACGGAACCAACGGTTATCTTGTCCCCCCGGGACGCACAGATCTTCTGGCGGAAAAGCTCTGCGCGCTGATAGAGGATGACGCCCTGAGGCAGTCCTTTTCCGAACATGCCTGGGACAACATCGACAAGTTTGACAAGGATGCCATCCTGAACCGGTGGACAGACCTCCTGCTGAACCTCTCCGCCTGATTATTCCGCCAGTCTGGGACTGATCAGCTTCACATCCACGCGCTGTCCGTCGAAGGTCAGCGATACATAGTATACCGCCTCATTAAGCGCGTATCCGTGCGGAGTGCCCACTTCTTTTACAATATAGTCTCCGCAGGGAATATCCTTAAAAGAGAACACACCGTTCCAGTCCGCAACAGACACCAGCACTGCCCGCTCTTTAGCCAGCTCGGAAGTGCCTGCAGCGAAAAGTCCGATTTCCGCCATGGCGAGGGGATGATTGTTCTGGTCCGCGGTCACGCCGCCGATTGTCCCGCGGATCATCTCGCTGCTGATCGGGTTGCCGTCGTTGACATAAAGGTGAACTTCCTCCGTGTCCTGATCCTGATATTCCACCTTTACCGGATAGCGCCTGTCAGAGCATCTGTAGTGGCTGTCTGCCAGGATCTCTTTCACATAATAACTGCCCCAGGGAAGGTCCACAGAGGAACATGCCTTTCCGTCATCCCTGCAGTACAGGACTTCCAGCAGACTGTCCGCCGGAATCTCACTGCCGTCCGCCATCTCCATCTGCTCCGCCGTGAACAGGCCGAACGCAAATCCCCGGATCTCTCCCAGCGTTCCGATCCCAAATATCCGATCTTCTCCCAGTGTCTTTTCCAGATGAATCCTCACCTTCTGCCGCTCTCCGGCAAAGGATGCTCCTGCCTCTGTACAGGGCACTCCACTCTCCTCATATTCCAGGCAGACCGTGCAGGGCTCTTCCATCCGTACCAGTCCGTACGGAGCTGTCTTCTCTTCTATCCGGTATCTTCCCAGATAAAGTTCCATACTCCAGGCGTCTCCGTTTTCGTCCGTAACCACGGTTTCAACCACCGTGTCCTTTGCCGCCCGGAGTGTGCCGTCGGCCGTGATGATATCTTCATCCGCTATGATATCGCAGCAGGCGCCCCTGCCGTTTCCTTCCTCGAAACAGGGCGTATAGACCTCGTTTTCTCCCACCGGGTGTCCGGCGCTGTTTTTCAGCGTATTCTCGGATCTGGAGAACACCGCACGCACCGGTCCGCTTCTGTGCAGGTGTATCCTGCCTTTCTGAGGGCAGCTCTCTGCAGACACCGTCACCACGGGAATCCCGTTTTCCAGTTCAGCCGTCTGTTCCGATACGCGGAAAGATACCGGGGCATCATTTTTTGTATACCCATATGGAGCCGTATCCTCGCTGAGGTAATAGGTTCCGTATCTGAGCTTCTCCGGAGTGATAAAATACCCGTTTTCCCCGGTCTCAAAGCATTCCAGAACCCGGGGTTCCGGATAGGTGACGGTCATCGACAGCAGAGCGCCGTCCTCATCCGTGAGACGGTATCCGCCGCCGGAAAGCGGAATCGTCCTGCCGGTTCCCGCGTCTGTGCGCACAACTTTGACAAAATACTGCTGCCAGGGACTGCTGACCGATATGGTATGCGTCTTCCCGCTCCGGTCGAGGGTCACTTCAAAGTCTTCTGCCGGAACGGTTCCCTCCTGCCATCTCTCCTGATGCACCACATAAACGCCCTGGGACATTCCCTTTGATCTGGCATATCCCTCGTCGTCGCATACCAGCGTATCCCGCTCATTGGTCCGCGCCTGTTCAAAACTTCCCGCACTTTTCAGATAAATCTGAAACTGTGCCTCCTTTTCGGGAATTCCCCTGCCGTCCTTCCCGCTGACAGATTTCACAACAGCAATGAACTCTTTTTCCTGCTGTGTGACAAGATCATAGGACGGGAGCTGCTCCTGCACGGCTTCCGCCTCCGGTTTTCCTCTTTTCTTTCCAAGTCTCATCTCCAACACCCTTATCCTTACTGCATATTTTATCCAGGTAAAATAATATCTTTCCGTTCTGTAGCAGACTGCGATCTTCCGGTACAGCTCCAGCCTGGCGGCCGGATTTTTCCGGTACATCTCCTGATGTTTGCTGTACAGCTGCAGGTATCCCACCACATCGATAAGCCGGTGGGATCTGCGGAGCACATCCCGCTCCACATAGCTGCAGACAAGGTTCTGGTCCACCGCCGCGATCCGCGCTTTTCCTGCAACCCGGATCCACATGTCATAGTCATCCTGTCTGCGGATATGTGTGTCAAATCCAAGCAGTTCGTCGAACACCGTGCGCCGGAAAATCACCTGAGACACCGAGCGGATCTCCTCCTGGGAGATCAGTCCCGCCGTCTGCCCGGTCTCTGCCGGAAGCTGAGGCGCCCTGCGGTATCCCGTGGAAAGGGCGTCCTCCTCCTGTGCCCAACTGTGGCAGAACACAAGCCCCACATCCGGGTGTTCCTCAAGCACCTCGATCTGGCTTGCCGCGCACTCCTGGTTCCAGGCATCCCTGGCCATCAGAAATGCGAGATAGGTGCCGTTTGCCTGCGCCGCCCCTTCATTTTTCGCCGCCGCAAACTCCCCTTTCCTGCTGGGACATGTGATTACCGGAATGTCCGGATACTGTTCCATATCCTCCCGCAGTCCCAGGCTGTAATCGCTGCCGCTCTCATTGGCGTCCACAAGAATAATCTCATAATTCCTGTAGCTCTGTTCAAGCACGCTTTGAATCGCCCGTCTCAGAATAAGAGAGGATGTCTCAAAAGAGACAATAACGATACTCAGTAACGGTTCTCTCATATTCTGTCACTCCCCTTTCTTAATTGTTCCTAAAAAGCAGCCCCCGTCTTCTGCCGTAATCTTCTCATTCGCAAACAGGACCGCTGTCCGGTCCTTTTCACCTGTCACCTTCATATATACGTCATACGCGCCCGCCGGAAGCTCCGGAAGTTCCACAGTAAATGACGTCTGCTCCCCCGGTTTCCACGTTCTGGCGTCTGTATCGGCCGTGACAGTCCGCTCCTCCCCGCTCTCCCGGCTGCGGAAAATAATCTCCGTACGGCATGCCGTATAGCGGGGCGCATATCCCACATTCTCCACATTTACGGTAAGGGATGGTTTCTCCCATTTCCATCCGCTTATCTTTGCAGACACATCCCGGATCACAAAGCGGTATCCCAGATGCCTCTCGATATAGTCATAGCCGGACATTCCGTCATATACGGAACCGGAATCCCGGTACTGTGTATTTTTCCACTTTTCCAGCACCTGCATGTCATGCGCCCTGTTAAGGTATGACACATGCATGGTGCGAAGTGCCTCATCCGCGTTTTCCAGATCGTTGAGCGCATTGTCCAGAACCACCTCGCCGCCGTTCGGGACGTAGAGGTTAAGCTCTTTCTGAAAATCCAGTTCTTCGGAGCGCACCCAGGAATCGCTTAAGCTTTCCGAATCTTCTTTATGGAGATCCCCGTAAGTGCCGCAGTCAAGCCAGGTCCCCAGGATTCCGTCATTAAACAGGGACAGCCGGGAAATCATCTCCTGCGTCTTCCAGGCCTCGCTCTCCTGCAGGGGTTCCGTCCTTCCTGCCGCCATCCGCCAGTAAGCCGGCGTCCGTACAGCCAGGAACACATTTTCCGGCATGACTTCATGCATTCTGCCGATCAGAGTGAGATAACTTCTCTCCGTCAGATACCGGGAACTGTGCATCTCTGCCCAGCTTCCCACGAACACGCCCTGTACGATATACACCTGATCCTGAAACTCCTCAAGGAGCTCCCCTGCCTGCTCCATGTGGCGCAGCACAATACTGATGGAAGCGGGATCGCTCTGGGCCCCGTTCCCGTCCCAGTCATAGAGGAAACGCACGATCAGGCTCACCGGCTGCTCCCTGTCGGCATATGCCCGGAATACCCGGCGGATCTGTTCCACGCCGGAGGAACTGATCTCCCTGTCCTGATAGGTTCCGATATGAATCTGGAGCAGTTCCAGAGTCTCCATCGGATGTTCCCTGCTGATTCCCTCCAGGATCTCCCCGGACACCGGCGAATCATCGGATATTCTTATACCTCTCATATTATAAAATCCGCGTTCCCTGTTTGCAAGGAATTTATCGGATTCTACAAAATTTACCGCCTCCCAGGCAATCTTCCATCGCATTCCCATAAAACACATCCCCACGATTATGATAACTCCCGCAAAAAGCAGAAGCAGCCGCGCCTTTTTCTTCATGGCAGATCCGCTCCCCCTGCCAGGCTTAAGAAATCGGCAAGCCCTTCCAGGTATCCTGCCTTTCTGTCCGCCGCGGCTCTCCCGTATGCCTCCCGGAGCTCCGGGTGCCGGATCAGCTCTCCCACCGCGCCGGCAAGCGCTTCCGGTGAGTTTCCGGCGATCACGCCGTCCTTTCCGGACTCGATCTGCTCGGCAATTCCCGTGCAGTCCGCGGCCACAACAGGTTTTCCAAGCGCCTGGGCCTCCTCGATCACAATGCTCTTCCCCTCATACCGGGAGGTACACACATAGATATCCGCCTGCCGGAAATAGGGATAGGGGTTGTCCGCCGCGCCGGCAAAGAAAAAAGTCTCTTCCAGTCCGTAGTCTCTGACCAACTTTTTCAGATGCTTTTCCTCCTCCCCCTCGCCCAGGGCATACCAGCGGAACTCATATCCCTGTTTCTTTAATATGGCCGCGGTACGGATGGCAGTGTCATACCCTTTCTGATAATAAAGCCGCCCTACCGTGAGAAGTCGGATGCCTTTGTAACCGTCCGAAAATCCGCCGGGCTCCTCCGCCCTTCTGCGGATGTGTTCCCGGTTGATGATATTGTAAAACAGCCGGGTCTTCCGGGCATGTTCCGGATACATTTCCAGAAAGTTTCCGCGCACCTCTTCCGACACGGCGTAAATGCGGTCGAAAGCGTCATAGCACCCGTTGTCCAGATCTCTGGTATAACCTGCACGCCTGTAATCCACATGCAGAAATGCGGCTTTTTTCTCCGCCCGGATCTTCTCCGCCACATACCAGGTGGCAGGTCCCTCCAGGTAAGCCACCGCCAGATCGAAGCTTCGGGGAAGGGCGGGAGTCCCGTCGGCGAGCATCCGCCGCAGGATTTTCTCCGTCCGCACGCCGCTGTCCGGAGCTGCCCCCGATTTTTCTGTGCCGTTCCGGTCTGCTGCGCCGTTCTGCTCTGGCCGTCCGTCCCGGACCGCCAGACGCCGCAGGGCGCGGATACCGCTGCCGCCGTGCAGCGCCGCTTTCAGGAGCCTTCCTGCCACGAAGATCTTCCCGTCTGTGGAGAGAACCGACCGTGCATCTTTCTTCCGGTTCAGTACCGTCACATACTCCGGCACTTCAGCGAACAGCTCTCCCCTCGGGATCAGAACATACAGGAAGATCCGGTATTTCTCCGGGTCCAGGACCCGCATAAGCTCGATGAGTGCCCGCTCCGCCCCTGCCCTGCCAAGGGTATTCATGACAAACAAAATCGTTTTCTTACTGTGCATGCCCTTCCTCCTTCTGTTTCTTCCGGATCTCCCTCAGGTCATAAACCTTGGAATCCGGCATGGGCTCGTCCACACTTTCCAGCAGGGTGCCCCGGCAGAAAATATGTTCTTCCAGATGCTTTTCCAGCCAGCGCAGCCTTCCATAGGCGAAGCTCCATGCCACGATGCTTCCTGCGAACACGCCGATTCCGTACCAGTAATCCGGAAAATCTCTGGCGAACACGCTTACAATCCCGGTCACTGAGACAAAGATCAGACTGGTCAGGGCGCTGCCCGTCAGATCGTTAAAATACTGGAGAAAGAGAATGATCGTATAGAGCAGGAAGAGCACGAAATATCCGGCTGCCAGGCACGGATAGATGGTCATCACAAGTCCGGTCATTCCCATTCTCGGGAGCAGGATAATACACAGCAGGAAAAGCACAACCGAGATGATGTACTGCAGCTGTGTCACCCGCATGAGCTGGTCTCCCATCAGACGGAACATCCGCTTCTGCGCTTTCACGATATCCTTGAGCCGCCCGCCCAGAACCGCCTCGGTGTAATCCTGGTAGCGCTTGTGGAAATGCATTTCCACATAGGCGATGAAGATCACGCTGGCGGACAGATTCGTAAACATGGCGATACAGGTCGCCATGTCGTAAGGCTGGTTGCAGATATAGGTGTCGGCGAGCACAAGATTCATGTCATCTTTGGTCCAGAACACAAAGTTGTGGATGTAAAGCCCCAGTATATAGAAGAAATTGGTAAAGATCAGTTTCCAGTACACCCGGAAATAGCGCAGCACCTCCCGGTAATGATGGCTGTTCTCGCAGAAATAAGATTTTGCAAAGCCGAATTCCAGACAGGCGATCAGGAAAAATCCCAGCGTCATGGCAAGGAGCATGCTGTATGTCACTGAAAAATTCAGGAGAAAGCGGAATACCAGGGACAGCACAAAACAGAGCAGCATGCCCAGGAAGAAGAACAGAGAAATCTTCTTGTACGCTTTCACAATCGACAGGTAGAGCATCTGATAGAAACAAAGCCCCAGGCCGATATAGGCGCAGAAGGCCGTAAACACCCAGTACAGGGGGATCTCTCCCACCACATAAGCCCAGATATGGAAGGGAATCCCGATCAGGGCCGCAAGCCCCATATTCAGCGCCAGCCCCACATAAATGCAGGGAAGGATGTCTTCATACCGCTCCTCAAAGATCCGGTCTCCCACATACTTGGAGAGCACGGAGTTGAACGGAGAGGCCGCCAGAAGAGAAAAGATGAACACATAGAGGATCGTACAGGAAAAAAGCTCCCTGTCATAGTATCTCACGGAGTCAAAGCCGAGAAAGATATACATCAGAAGCATGGTTCCGATGACCACCAGCATGGGCGTGACGGTGGCGAGCATGCTGTAGCCCGACCCGTACAGCGTGTGTACCAGTGTATGCCGTTTGAATATCCGGTTCAGTTTGATTCCTATTCCTGCCATGAAACTCTCTCCTCTGTTCCTGTCATAAAATTAAATCTCTGTCATATCACAAGCGGTTCCTCCGGCCAGGGCACCCCCGCCGCATCCGCCATTTTCCGGTAAATTTTTTCGTAGGTGGCGCGCATGTCCTCGATCCGGTAACGGCTGCACAGTCTTCTGTACCCCGTCTCTCCCATCCTTTTCCTTCTTTCCGGGTCAGACGCCAGCTCCACGATGGCATCCGAGATCCGGTCGATGTTCATGACGGGAACCACAATTCCCGCCTCCCCAAAGTCGTCTGCCTCCCCGTAGATCAGTCCCTCGCAGTTTCCCACGTTGGTGGCGATCACCGGTTTCTTTGCCGCAAAGCTTTCCAGGATGGTAAGAGGCTGTCCTTCGCTGATGCTTGTCAGAATCGTCATGTCCATCCTGCCGATATACTCTTTCGTCTGGATCCGCCCGGTAAACACCACATCCTCTGCCTGCAGGTTTTCCACAAGGTCGAAACATTCCTGGGCGTACTCCCGGTCCTCGTCCCAGGGACCCATGATCCAGAGCTTGAGTGCGGGCTCCCGCTTTTTTGCATAGTAGAAGGCATTGATCATGGTCTTTACGTCCTTGATGGGCGCCACTCTCAGGATCGCACCCACATGGATCATCGGATCCTCCGGATCTTTTCCCGGGATATCCGCATAATCTTCCACCCGCACGCCGTTGGGCGTGACGGCAGTCTTTTCCTCCGGGCATCCCAGTTCGATCTGCAGGGATCGGGCGTTCTCAAACAGCGAGGTCACCATATCGGCGTGTTCGTATGCGCACAGGGAGAGCTTGCGGAACTGTTCGATCCAGAAATCCTTGTAGACTCCCTGCACCCAACGCGCCTTGATGATCTCCTCCTCCCGCTCTCTCGTGTAGATCCCGTGTTCCGAGATGAGAAGCCGGCTTCCGTACATCTCCTTTGCCATGCTGCCGATTATCCCGGAATACCCCGTTGCCACACAGTGGTACAGATCTGCCTGTGCAGGCTGAAACTGCAGGACAAACCCGAGCGGCAGATAGATGGAGCGCAGCGTCCAGAGGAAGTCGGAAAACACGATATTGTTGTAGCGCAGTTCATACACCTCTCTGGCAATATTCAGGAAATCCTTCCCCATCAGGAGCTGGTCGATGGACATATTTTTATTCTGGAACATGTGGAATACCACTTTCCAGTTCACTTTCTCCCCAAGCACCAGCCCCCGCAGCGCGTCATATTCCTCTGCGTTCAGAGACACCTTTGCCATGCGGTGCTTCTTTGCGCCTTTGAGCCACTGGCAGTCGTTCAGATAGATTTCCCGGACCTCTGTCAGATTTTCCGGCAGCGTATAGGCAAACTTTCCTCTGACACTGCGGTCAGCCACAATGGCAGCCACGGTGAATTCAATATTCGGAAACTGTCTGATCAGGCTGTGCACCCAGCTGGAAACCCCGCCGACCACATAAGGGTAACACCCCTCTGCCACAATACACACTTTCATCTGCCTGTCTCCTTCCTGAAATTTCTCATCTTTTCGGACATCTGCGCTCCCTCGATACAAGTTTCCCGGGCTTTGGCTCACTCGATATAGTAATCCGCATGATTGATCTGATCCAGCGTGACCTCCGCCGTCTCATCCGTTACCGTGAGCAGATACCAGCCGTCCTCGATCTCCTCATATGATCCGCCGCTGACCGCAGTGACCTCCTCGCCGTGTACGCGAAGGACAAAATAGCTGTCCCCGTCCGGGGCGTCCACATGGAGCTTCAAGCTTCTTTCGCCGCCCGTCCCCGTGCTTCCGGCATCTCCTGCCACGGCTGCATTTCCTGTTCCGTCGGCATTTTCTGTTCCATCAGCACCTCCTGCTGCCGCATTCCCTGCCCCGGCTGCATCTCCTGTCCGGTCCACACGCTCCGTCAGTTCCGTCTCATACTCCAGCGCCAGGTAATTGCGCACCCGCCGGTCCGCCTCCGACGCCGTGGTCTTTTCAAAACACTCAAAAGGCACCCGGAAGGGACGGTAATTTTTCGACCAGTCATTGCTGATAATATTCCACACGTCATCCTCGGAATCCGGATAGATCACTTTCGATGTATCCAGCGCCGTGCCGAAGTATCCGTATGCCGTCTGCAGGCATCTGGAACGGAAATCATCGTCATTGTTCATCACCCGGCTGTCCATATAGATAGGCAGCTGCAGGACGCCGTTTTCCAGATAGGAGAAAAAGGGCTCTTCTCCCTGCCCGTCATAGTCTTTTAAAACAGTATTCACATCTTCCAGGAGATTTCCCTCCCCCACAAGATCTTCATATTCCTCTTCCTCAAGTCCGCCTGCCTGGAACGTCAGGATCGTATAATCCGGAATCACCTGTTCGTAGACTTCCAGATCCTGCTCCAGCTTCTCCTCAAGCGGAACATCCGATACCTGATACCCGGACAGCCCCATCTCTCCCGACATCTTTGTGATCTGTTCGTAATAATACTGAAGCAGCGACTCATCCAGTTTCGTATCCTCATCATAGTCGAGACGCAGCGCCCCGGTTACGGTCATGGCGTCATCCGTATCATAGTAGACCGTTACAATCGAGGGCCAGAGAATATCCCGGAATACAAGGGACGACGACTGCCCGTACTCTCTTTCCATGACGTCTCCGTTCTCGTCGGCAAGCACCGGGTAGTTCTCCACCACCGACACCTGCGCGTTTACCACCGGGTAAACGCTGACCTCCTCACAGTCTGCGGCAAACCCGGTGAGTATCCCTGCAGCGAGCTGGCCGTTAAGATAATCGCCGTTTACAATATACCGTCTGCCCTCATCGGGAGCGTATCTCCAGATAATCGCTGGCAGTTCCTCATTTTCCAGTTCCTGAAAGCTGTCTTCTTCGGACCATGCAACCGCGTAGGCAGTCACAGAACTGCCGAGCCTCGCGTAGGGCATCTCCTGTTCATAATCCTCGTACACGGTTTCCCCGCCCATCACCAGTCCTGCAAACAGGCGGAAACCGTCCACGGTAATCTCATCCTCCACAATTTCCAGAATTCCCAGGCAGTTCCTCAGCTCCGGGCTTTCATCCAGCACCTCTGGCTCCGGAAGACCGGAAATGACAACATGGCGTCCCTGGGCGGACAGAAGTTCCAGCGTTTCCACATCCTCCGCCCCCAGTTTTGTGCCGTCTGTGATCAGGAATCCCGCGCCGTCTTCGTCCGCCGCCGCATCAGCCAGGCTGTCGTAACGGCAGTACTCTCTCTTCTGGGCGATGCACCAGTTTCTCCCGGCGGTCAGGCAGGCGTCCGTCTTCGGACCTGCCAGTCCCACGCAGGCCTCTGTGCCCTCTGCCAGAAGCAGGGATTCTGTCTGCTCTTCATATCTTTGCTGTTCCGTCTTTTCCAGTTCTTCCGGCACAGCCTCCTGTGCATAGATATTTTCCCCCGTATTCATCAGCACGTTCTCCGAGATGCCGGTGAGCTGAAACATAAGCAGCACGACGCACATGATCAGTGTGATTGCAACATAATTCGACCTGCTAATCATTTCGACTCACCTCCGTTGCCGTATCTGTATTTCCCGCGCTGCCTCCGCCTCCTGTGCTGCTGCCGGAACCACTGTTATATCCGTAGTCAATGGCAAAATTGTTCAGATAATATTCATTCTGCTCAATGAAATAGCAGATGAAATCATCATCCTCATAGTAGACCTTCAGTTCATTCGGGAAACGCTTCTGGTATTCCTGCGCCCAGTAGTACATCCGCGAGTTTACGATAATCCGGTTGGTTCCGCTGTACTGGGCGAGTCCGCTCTTGGCGGGAAGCCTCTCCGAAGCCCACTCTTCGCTTACATCTGCATCCACATCAGTAAACTCCGCTTCCGCATAATTCAGGCTTCTCTTCTCTATGAAGAAAAATACATACTGCGTCGGGATATACATCTCATCGTCATCGCTGTAATTCTCCATGCTCCGCAGGAAATCAATGGTTTCATAATGCCATGCCACCGGGGATATCATGTTCCGCTCTTCGTTGCAGGATATGATGGTCCACTTCTCATCCGGATATTTCTCCATAATGTCAAACACACAGAGTGCTGCGCCGTCCCGTTCAAGCAGGGAGGATCCTGTGTTTTTCGCCCTCACATCCCCCATGCTGACCGCCAGGAAAATAAACGCCCCGGTCATCATAAACGACACCGCCTGCCAAAGCCTCTTCACCTTTATGATCCTGCCGAAGACCACCAGAATCCCGTCTGCGGCAAGGCTCAGCGCCGCGAAGATCGTATAGCTGAAAAAGATCGTGCTCCGCTCCGCATCAATCAGGGACGGGAGCCCGATCCTGCCGGAAATGCTCAGCAGAGTCATCAGTCCCGAATAAACCGTCATCATGATCAGATACCGGCTGTACTCCCACTCACGCAGGATCCACATCACCGGTATGAGCACAATCACCGCCGCCATGCACCATATCCATGCCTGAAAGATCTCTTCCGAGGGGAATATATAGGATTTCAGCGTTCCCACTGCCGCATTTTTCACCTGCTCCGCATAAGCTGCCAGGCGTTCCGTCAGGGAAACCTGCACCGATTCTTCCGCCGGAACTTCTCCTTCCGCGGATGACGCAGTTCCGGATGATGCACCTCCTTCCTCCTGGTCTGCATTTCCGCTTTCCGTGCCGGACGAACCGCTTTCCGCAGAACTTTCTTCCTCATCCGAATTCCCGTTCTCCGGAATCTCCGTCTCTTCTGCATCCGTATTCGTTTCATGCCCGGGTCTCTCGATTCCCATGACGGACAGTGCCCAGAACAGGGATCCCTGCAGAGGGGTGCCGCCGGCAAACGCCGCAGCCATGGGGAGAATCGGAATCACAAGGGCAATCACCGCCGCACACACAAGGCGGCGGAATGTCTTCCAGTTGAAAATATATCGGATATAAGCCACAGCTGCCGCGATCACAAGCAGACCGGCAATGATCGTATCATAGAAATGGGCGGACAGGGTCAGTCCGAAGCTGATGATCAGCACCCAGAGCTGAACCGTGGATTCCCTCCATCTGTGTTTTCCGTCGATCCTGGTGTACAGAAGATGCTGTTCCTGCATCCTTTTATACTCCGCATTTTCCTCCCTGACCGCACGGAAAAAACGGATCAGCGCGATCCCGCAGGGCAGAAGAAAAATCATGCCGAACTCCTGGGGCAGCGCGGAATAATAGCGGGTATATCTGGTAGAGATCAGATAATTTCCCACTGCAAACACAAAATAACTCAGATACGGCGTATACCGGTACCGGCACAGCTCCTTGAGGAATACAAGAAGCATTGTGAAAATATAAAAAGTCTGAACCGTCCCGAACAGCAAAACCAGTCTCACTGTGGGGATATCAAACACTGCGTGCATGTAATAGAGCAGGGCATGCATTCCGAAAGGGTAAATTCCTTCCCGGAACAGAACGCCGTCATCCACCCCGTTGATCCAGTACATATGCACCACAAGATCCGAAGCCCTTGGGCCGAAATGATCCGTCACGCCGAAAAACCAGAGCACAAACGCGCTGCATCCGGTAAAGAGAATCAGTTCAAACAGATTCCGTTTCAAAAAGTTTCCCGCTTTTCCCAACAGTTTCCGGACGGTTTTCCACATCCATCTGCAGAATATCCTCCGGGTATACCGGAAACTGTTCTCCCGGCGGATAAACCGGGATATATGAATCCACACCTGTTTTAAATATCTCTCCCAGATCTGCCTGCCGTTTCGCACCAGCATCACTCCGGGAATCACAAGCGTCGTCCCGATCAGAACATACCGGTTCGTAATATGGAACAGTCCCCAGATCAGCACGATCATGATATAGAAGAAGTTCCCCGCCACCACACAGAACACAAATTTCTGCGCCAGGCTCCGCCCGCGCAGAAATTTTCTCATGACAATATAAGGCAGTACAACTACCATCAGCGTATACAGTATGAAAATTCTTGCGATCCACGCTGCTGTCACCAGATTAAATGACATGTTCTTTCCTCCCAGTTACGTTTTATGCCGCGCCTCCGAACATCCGGATCAGTTCCATGATCTCTTTATTCACAACAATTCCGGATTTTTTCAGGCGGTCCAGGCATCGGAAAAAGGCATCCCTGTCGTTGTAGGTAAAATACAGCTTCAGGCAGCCGATATAGGTATCCAGCTGATAATCCCTGTGCTTCAGGGCTCTCCCCGCCCATTTTTCCGCCAGGGGATAGTCCCGGATCTCCACCAGCGCCTCGATGAGGCGTCTGTACTGTTCCCCTTCCATTTTGGACGGATAGTGCAGGAACAGTGAGTCACCGATCTCATCCACCGTATAGGTGTATGCTTTTCTCTCATCTCCGGACAGAAGATTCTGGCGCAGGACTTCATCGATATACTCGAGAATCAGACTCCCCAGATCATAATTTTCCGGATCTTCTTTGAATTTCATATACATATTCTGGACAGTTCCCCGGAATTCGGAAAGAGCATCCATAATGACAGAAGCCGCGTAGTGGGACGTCTCGGAATCCGGATTGTCCAGGGCGATGGCAATCGCCCCCAGCGACCGGCGGACATCCTTCTTCATCACATCGAGAAGCATCTTTCTTCTTCTCCTGACATCACTGATCAGAAGTGTCTCCTGCATGGGGGTGATATTGATATCCCTGTCTATGTCGGCGTGTGTATAAGTCTTCACCCTCTCCCTGCTGAAGGACACATCCGCCATATCCACCTCTCTTCTGGAAAACAGCAGATACAGCAGATGGGAAAACGCCAGGAAGAAGGGACCGATCAGGGGACAGACCAACATGACGAAGGAAAGCATGAAATACTTCGCCCTGTGTCCCCGGTCTTTTTCCCGGTCATTTCTCCTGAGGAGCCCCCACAGGAGATAGGCAAGGGCAATGATGGTATTAATAATCAGGATCAGAATCAATACAGCAAGTTCCATATTCTCACATACTCTCTTTCAGACTGCAGACAACTCCCTGTGATGCGAAGCGCCGGATCACGATATCCGCCTCCTCCGCATTGGAATTCGCCAGAAGCACATAGATATGCCCGTCCTTCCCGACTCCGAAACTGTCGGTCTCTCGCACATTCTTTGACAGAATATTATTGTAGCGCTGCAGTTCATTCTCATCTTTTTGCAGTGTCTCTGCATCCCCTGCCGACTGAACCCAGAGAAGTACGGACTCCGCATAGTCTCTCCGGCGGATTTCCGTACTTGTTTTCACAACTTTCTCAAACGCCTCGGTGTTCAGGATATTGGTATCGCCCAGATACCTCTTGTCCCTGACGGCATCCAGATATGTGTCCGCCCTGGTGATGGCGTTCTGGATCATATATCCCACTACCTTGAGCAGATTCATCTGGTGAAGGGACATTTTTTCATAGGGAAGGTTCCAGACCATGATAATATATTCCAGGTCGTCCCCGTGCCGCAGGCCATAGGCCATAACCGGCATCTCCTTTGAAAGATCCCGGTTTACGAACACTTCCCGCTTCTCCAGACATTCATCCAGTTCCTTCCGGTCTGAATATTTCAGTGATTTTCCAAGCTGCCGCGCCTGGTCTGTGGTTCCCACCAGAAGTCTGCAGTAATCCCTGTTGGAGACCTTGTAGATCGCCACATCGTCTGTTCCTATGACTTTGGACAGCACTTCCGCAGCCTGATACATCGCTTCACCCGGATTCAGGTGCTCCAGGCTCTCCGTCATGTTCTGCAGCACGCCCAGGCTGTCATCATAGGAAACAATGTGGTCCTCGAGGATATTTTTCACTTTCAGGTTGCTGCTGTTGATATCGTAAATGTCATCCAGCTGTCCGGTAAGAAAGGCGATCTCCTCGTCCTTGTCGTCCGTTATGATCTTCAGACTGTCCCGCAGATGTCCCACCGCCATGCCGACGATAAAGAGCTGCGCCATCCAGATATAAATATTGTAATCCACGAGCACTTCGATTGCCGTCCGGAAATATGCCTGCCGGAAGATGAATCCCGCCGTGCTTAAGAACGCCGCCACAATCGCCTGCCTTTTCCCGTAGAACACCGCAAAAAGCACGACATAGAGGAGAAACACATCCACCCGCCGGAAATAATCGCTGTCCGCGGTCCGGTTGTTCAGCATGAACACAAAGAGAAAGACAACCAGATTCTCGATGAAAGGGATCAGGGCAAAGATCACCTTCTCAAACCGCCGGAACATCCGCTGCAGCCAGCTTCCCTCCCGCTCCTCCCGTCGCAGGAAATCATTGCGGTTCCGGTCCATATATTCCATGATGCTGCGCACACGCTCCTCATAGCTGAACCGTGTTCCGAGCCCGAATTCCTCCCGGAGCCGCTGACCGGACATGATATTTTTCCTGGTCAGGCCCACAGTATTGTCCCGGATCGTCACGCTCCGGGCCGAAACTGCCTGGATGATCTGCGCCACCCGGATCTCATTCTCCTCCTCCCCGGTTGTGATCTGGTAGATTCTGTGCTGATGCTCCGGTCTGCCGGATACTTCATAGAGTGCAAAAACAGCGTCGGAAATATACACGGACGAAAAGATATGCTTCTCCGAAGCCGGAATCTTCCGGTCCCGCAGGGCATACAGGCAGAGTTTTGCATGAATCTCCCCCACTTCCTTCCGGTTCTTCGGCATCCAGTACATGTGGTCCAGGCGCAGCACTATCGTATCCATATCCGTCGTCTCGCCATAGCGGATCACCAGGTTTTCCCCCTGGGCGACCAGCATCCCCTTTGTGGACACAGGAGAAGCCGGCTGTTCCTCCGTAATCGGCTCTGTATAGCTCTCCTCGTACACCTCATGAGAGGAAATGTACACAAATCTCGGCACATGCAGCATCTGGCACGCCATCAGAACATTGACCAGGCTGGACATGTAATACATGGACTCCCTCCTGGTCTTTCCGCTGCTCAGATTACTGTCATATGCTCCCGTAAACACCACCAGATCCGGTGAGGCGCTGTCCAGAATCTCCTTGATGCTGTCCGTATCATACCGGAAATCATACTGTTCAAACACGTACGGATGACGCCTGGACGGATTTTTATTTCCGCTCAGAAGATAGACTTCCCAGCCTTCTTTATTGAATTTTTCAATCAGCTGGCTGACAAATACACTGTAGCCCCCAACGATCAGAACATTCACTTTTCATTCTTCCTTTTTTTGTGATTTCTTCTTATTCTTTCTGATTTTTATCCGAATATCTTCATCTGCTTCAGAAGCTTCTCCCGCTTCTTCGCACTCTTTATAATCTCACCGGTCTCGCCCCGGTCCAGCCTTCTGTTGTTTTTCAAAAACACAGCTATGGTCATTCCCCACAGGAAAGGCCAGGCAGGAATCCACCTGCATGCCCGGGGAAAACGGAATTTCATGGCATGGTGTACCGCTCTTACACAGGAAACCAGAACAGAAGAGCCGTTCTGGAAGATCATCATGCGGGACTTCTCCCCTTTGCCGAACTCTCCCCCGTATATAATATCCGTATAGAGCATATCTGTACTTTCCCTATACGTTCTTCCGTCAATGCCGCCCAGCCACTCCACATAACTTTTGTCCAGCCCCATATGATCAATACAGATCTGTGTGACCGTCCAGGCAAAGCCCTCCAGACCGGTTCTGTGCAGGTAAGAGAGGAACTTCTCCGCCGGAACCCCGCTGCCCTTCTCTTTCCAGAACACACTCCAGTCACAGAGCAGCCGGAGTCCGAACCCCTCGTGGACGAAATGCTGCAGCATGTGGAGAAGCAGCTGAAAGGCAAACTCTGCGGGCGGGAGCACCGGCACCATAACCCCCGACACGCGGCAGGTATCCGGCGCATAGGAAAGTCCGCCATAGATCTCCGTGACTGCCTGCTCGGCACCCCGGTCAGAGATTTCCTCACAGGGACGCCAGTGGAGCTCCAGAAGGCAGCTGCGCTCCCCGATCTGCTTTGTATATCCGCTGTGGAAATCCGCAAAGCCTCTCTCATACATGAACCCCTGCTGCCTGAGGATTCTGTCCGCCCGCTCAAAATCTTTCCGGTCCGGGACATAGACATCCGCATCTGCCAGTTTCCGCATCTCCTCCCTGGGATACATGGCATTCAGTGCAATCCCCTTAAGGACATAGCACGGAATCGATTCTGCCGCCAGCAGATCCGTAACATATGTAGTGAAGGAAAGCATATAATAATACTGATACGCCAGATTTTCCTCTGCCTGGCGGAACCGTTCCGCAGCGTTCTCCGGAATCTTGATATCCGGAAAGTGCCGCAGGCCTTCCACCACAATGCCCCATATCTGATGAAGATCTGCGTAATGCCAGAGTTCCTCCCAGTCCTCCTGATTCATCCCGGAAAGAACTCCGGCTGTCTTCCGGCTGTCATATCGATTCCCCAGGCCGGCGGTAATAAGAGAATCCAGTATGTAGCCAGTCTGCATCTGCTACTCCCTCCAAACTGTATATTATCTGCATTATTATACAATATCAGGCTGCTATATACAAGATATCAGCACACTTTACACCCGAACCGCTAAATATTGACCAAACGCTGACAACTCTATCTGGTCTGCAGGAATTGTGCCTCTTTCTGCGCGTTCTCATCATCCGGGTAATCTGCCAGATATTCCGTGATCTTCTGCTTTGCGCTCTCCCAGTCCGCCTGCTGCTCACAGCAGACAATCTCATTGTAGCGCATCTCCCGGATCATCTCCGCACCGTCTGCATCCTCTGCAGACACCGTATCCGTCAGTTCCAGTCCTGCCTGGATATACTCCAGCGCCGTCCCGTAATCCCCGGTCTGCATGGCGCATACCCCCGCCATATTGCAGATCTGGGGCGTCTTTTCGGCCCCGCTGTCAAAGGCGTTCCGGAAAGCTTCCAGGGCTGCGGCATAATCCCCGGTCTCATAGTACGCCATCCCCATTCCCTGGTAGCCGTCCGCCATCTCGGACTTATTGCCGCTTTCCACAGCCTCCCGGAACCGGGAGAGAGCACCCGCATAGTCTTCCTCACGGAGCGCTTCCACTCCCCGGGATGCCGCATCCGCACAGCCCGTCATCAGAAATACTGCTGCCAGTGCTGCTGTCACTATCTTTACTGTCCTGTTCTTCATTCTCTATACTCCTCCTGATCTTACTCCGGATACTTTGTGATCCAGAACGAATTCAGAATATTAATCAGCATAACAACCATATCGGCAAGAATGGCGTTCTGCATGGTGATATATCCGAGAAATGCCAGAATCACCATAACCACTTTCATCCCCACCGCGAAAATCATGTTCTGCCTTACCGAGCGCATCACAGCCCCGGATATCCGGACCGCATTGATGATCCGGGAAGGCTCGTCCTCCATCAAAATAATATCGGCTGCCTCCAGAGCCGCATCGGATCCCAGGCCGCCCATGGCGATCCCTACATCCGCCAGCACCAGAACCGGAGCGTCGTTGATCCCGTCGCCCACATAGACAAGTTTCTCACCCTCTGTCTCACTCTCCATGAAGCTTCTGACCTGCTCCACCTTATCCTCGGGCATCATCTCCGCAAACACACTGCTGATTCCCAGTTCCGCCGCCACGCTCTCCGCAATCCGGTCATTGTCGCCGGTCATCATCACCGCTGCCAGCTCCTTTTTATTCAGCCAGCGGATCAGCTTTTTCGCCCCGGGCCTTATGATATCCGAGAGAATGATGCATCCTGCATATTCGCCGTCCACGATCACATACACCGCTGTTCCCGGCTCATCTGCCGGCACATACCGGAAGTTCTTCCGTTCCATCATTCTCTCATTGCCCACATAAACCGTGCATTCATCCACTACCGCCCGCAGTCCGCAGCCCGGATATATTTTCACACAGCTTACGCGGTCCGGGTCGATGGGCTCTCTGCAGGCGCTGCAGAGCGACTGTCCGATGGGATGTTCCGAATAGCACTCGGCCGCTGCTGCCAACTCAAGCAGCCGTTCCTCCGGCATTCCCTCAGAGAGTATCTTCCTCACCCGGAATCCGCCTTCCGTAAGCGTTCCCGTCTTGTCAAACACAAAGGTATCCGCCTTTGTCAGCGCCTCCATACACGCCCCGCTCCGGACCAGAACGCCCTGTCCGGACGCAGCGCTGATCCCGCCCAGAAAGGCAAGGGGCAGGGACACCATCAGCCCGCACGGGCATGCCGCCACCAGAATAATCAGCGCCCGGTATATCCACGTGGACTCATCCCCGCCCAAAAGCAGAGGCGGCAGGAGCACGGTAAGCACTGCAGCCAGGATGGCCGCCGGAGTGTAGAACCGGGTAAAACGGTCCGCAAAGGCGAGCGCTCCTGTCTTCTTCCCGTTTGCCTCCTCCACGATCCGCATGATCCGGGAGGCGGTGGAATCCTGATAAAGTTTCTGTACTTTCGCCTCCAGCACGCTGGTCAGATTGACGCTTCCGCTGTAAAGCCTGTCCCCCACTGCAACCGGCTTCGGATCCGACTCGCCGGTGAGCGCCTTCATATCAATCATGCTGCTTCCCTCTGTGACAACCGCATCCACCGGAATCTTTTCCCCCGGTCTGAGCAGAATCGTCTGCCCTTTCTTCAGCTCCCGGGGCAGCACCGTGCGCTCGCCGCCCTCCTCTTTCAGGATGGCAGACTCCGGACGGATATCAAGAAGGTCTGCGACAGATCTCCGGGTTCGGCTTAAGGAGATCACCTCCACCAGTTTTCCCACCTGATAGAAAAGCATGGCGCCTGCAGCTTCCCGGCTTCTCCCCACACAGAACGCCCCTGTTGTGGCGAGAATCATGAGCAGATTCTCATCCAGGAAACGGAATCCCGGCACTTTTTTCAACTGTTCCCAGTAAGTGGACGCCGCCATTACCGCATATGCCAGGATGAACCCCCACAGCGCATGTCTTTCTTCCAGAATCCCATAGGAAGCCATTGCCCAGACACCGGCATAAATCAACGCCCCCGCTCCGACTTCGACTGCTTTGTACTTCACTTCTTTTGTCATATCTTTTTCCCAAAACAGGAACGCCGCGAATGCTGCCGCATCCCTGCCCCCTCGTTTTTGTACTCTCTCATGATACCATACCCGTTTTTGTTTGTCGAGCCGCAGAAGACGCGGAAAAAGCCGGATCAGGAAGTTTTCTTCCTGTCCGGCTCCTCTTCTCTGCTATTCAGTTTTCACTCAAATGAAATCTTTTCTGCTCTGTCCTGGTCCCTACGACATGGTCGAGAACGTCATCCATAAACTCTCTGTTGGCGTCATGCACGATGCACTCCTGAATCGCTTCGTTCAGCGACAGCATCTTCTCATCCAGCTCTGATACCATCTTCGCACATTCCCGCAGATCCCTGCTTATGTAGTCCGGGGCATTCCCCTCGAATTTGTAATAAATCTTATGCTCCAGACTGGCCCAGAAATCCATGGCAATCGTGCGGATCTGGATCTCCACTTTTGTGTCCACAACACTGTCCGACAGGAAAATCGGCACGGACACGAGCATATGGTAGCTCTTATACCCGCTCTCCTTGGGATATCTGATATAATCCTTGATGGAGAGCACCTTTAAGTCACTCTGGTTGCCTATCATTTCTGCCAATCGATAAATGTCTGACGTAAAAGAACAGATAAGGCGTACCCCCGCGATGTCGTTCACATACCGCACCATATTCTCAATCGAAGTCTCGTAGCCGTAGCGCTTCAGTTTTTTCACGATGCTTTCCGGCGTCTTGATCCTGGTCTTGATATGCTCAATCGGGTTGTACTGATGCACATGCTGGAACTCATCGTTTAAGATCTCCAGCTTTGTCCCAACTTCCTTGAGTGCTGCATTGTAAAGAAATATAACTGTCTTCCAGCTGTCGACGTCCTCGTAGCTCTTTAACGCAGCCTCAACCTGTTGCTCACCTTTCATCACGGACATCCCCCATTGGTTGTTTTGTTCGTGACAATTATACCATATTTTGTACCTGTTGTCACAGAGTTTACTCTATTTTTATAAACTCTAAAGTTCCAGCTTCATATCCCCCGGATGGATCCAGCGCTTCTTCCGCATAAATTCGGATATAAGCAGGGTGATCACCGCCGGAAGCACGAACTGGATCAGGACGATCTTGAGCATGACAATCGCCTGTGCTTCTGTCTGCGTCATAACCTGCCAGGTCATCAGCGGCCCCACAAGCCCGGCTGTCCCCATTCCGGACCCGGTGGCATTGTTGGTCATATGGAACAGCATGGTGCTGACCGGCCCCAGTATGGCGCTGGAGAGAATCGGCGGGATCCAGATCTGGGGATGCCGCACAATGTTCGGCACCTGCAGCATGGATGTCCCCAGTCCCTGGGAGAGCAGACCGCCGATCTTATTCTCCCGGTAGCTGGCCACCGCAAAACCGATCATGTTGCAGCAGCATCCCACCGTGGCAGCCCCCGCCGCAAGCCCGGAAAGGTTGAGAATAACTCCCAGGGCCGCGGAACTGATGGGCAGGGTCAGGATCATTCCCATGAGCACAGAGACCACGATTCCCATGACAAAGGGCTGCTGTTCTGTCCCCCAGTTGATCAGCGAGCCAAGCCAGGACATGAATGTGGAGATCGGCGGTCCCACAAACAGTCCCACCGCCGATCCCAGACCGATGCACACCAGCGGGGTCAGGATAATGTCAAGCCTTGTTTTTCCAGAGATCAGGATGCCGACCTCGATGGCTATGTACGCTGCCACAAAAGCTCCCAGAGGCTCCCCCGGTCCGCTTAAGACAACCGCACCGCCTGAGAGAATCGCTCCGGAGCGGATATTTCCGGCAAACGCGCCGATCATTCCCACCACCCCGGCCGATGCGATCACCAGGTGCGGCGCATCCAGCTTCCTCGCAGTCGCCACACCGATTCCCGCGCCGGTGAGAGATGCCGCGACTTTTCCCAGGAGATATATGAGGTTCCCGATGTCTCCTCCCGCGAAAAGTCCGATCTGCTGTATGATTGTGCCAATGATCAGCGTAGCGAACAGCCCCTGCGCCATTCCGCTCAAACCGTCAATAAATATTCTCTTCATCTGTCTCCCCTTCCCGTCAGTTCCTCGAAAGTACGCTCCAGCTTCCTTCGCTGTCCGAAAGCCCCGCAAAGCAGTCCACAGCCTCGTTTTTTTCATCAAAAAGCGCCGGCATCTGCTGCGTCTCTTCCATATTATAATCTGTCAAAAGCCAACTCGCGATATTGACATTGTCCTTTCTCCCCGCCACGCGGTCCGGAGCCATAATCCCGAACATCTGCTCCAGGAAGTCCACTTCCACCTTGTTTTCCTCACTGTACAGGAGAAGATTCCTGTACAGCCAGAGGTAAACGCCCCGGCAGACCTCTCCTTCCACATCCACATAGACGGTCTGAAACCTCTCGTCAAATCCGTATTTTTCGATGGCTGCAAGAACCGCGCGTCCGTAAGGCTCGCCTTCCAGATACTTTCTCACCATCTCCATGTCGCTGACTGTACATTCTCTTATCATTTCCGGTTCCTCCTGCTTATCCTGTGATCTTTTTTCCTCTGCACGTCAGTATACGGATTTTTCTTTTTTCTGTCAAGAAGCTCCCCGTGACTTTTCCCGTCTTTCATGGTATAGTGATATACTGTGAAACAGAAGTTTATTTCGAAAGGAGTTTTTACATGTTCCGTTTATGGGCGAAAGAATTTAAAGATAACCGGATGCTTCGGGACACCGTCATCTGCGATGAGACGGAAGATACACGCACTCACAAAATATTCAACGCTCTCGATGCCGTCTGCTATGAATTCGATCTGAGCAAGCCGATCTGGCTTGACTCCACCATTGCAGAATTCAAGCGCCACGCAAAAGCGCGTTTTTATCAGGATAATTTTGTAGATTCCATCGATTTTGACTACCTGGAAATTCAGATAATCGAAGAATAGGGGGCTGTCGGATAATACCAATTTTTAGCCCCTGATATACAGGAAAGAGACACTC
>CBJMC01400__coassemble_607_pt1 | contig 65197 bp, 69 predicted proteins | sample CBJMC01400__metabat2_high_PE_029 | metagenome-assembled genome bin CBJMC01400 | reverse complement strand
CCGCCGAATCCATGTGATCCAGCCAAGGAGCGCCAGAAGCCCGGCCACGATGATTACAAACAGAATACCCGGCACAAAAATATGGAACACGGCAAATGACAGTACCGCCAGCAGCGCTGCCAGGGACGTCAGCCCGCCAACCATATAAAACACCGGACTTGACATCCAGCTCCCGTAGTCCTCACCGTGAGTGCCAAGCCGGATCACTTTTTGAGATTTTCCCTGTCGATCAGACATCGCTTCCCTTCTTTCCTCTTCAACAAATTTAATTCCTGTTACCATAGTTTCATTAGCTTATACTTTTTCATTGCTACTCCCACAGAATATCATATAACTCAAACGGGTTCTTATAATCTTATTGTAGTTAGTATTAACTAACTTGTCAAGAGACTCCTTTTACTATTTATAAGGCGCTGCCACTCCCCTCGGAAAGAGTGGCGCCGTTTTCGCCAGGCATACGTTTTTGTTTCTTTTCCGACAGAAGCGCCACGTATTAAAAAGCAAATTAAAAAGTGACCGTATATCTTGACAAAAGAGTCAGAACACAGTATATTATATCATAAGTAGTAAGTAATAAGTAGTAAGTAAACATTTTTAATTTGCAGTGGAGGTAATCATGAAAAACTTATCAACGACCCAACAGTATTTTTTATGTGTTCTTAAGAAAAACGGAAAAATATCAAGTCTTGAAATGGAGAAGACGACCTGTCTGGCGGCTTCTGCAATAGTGGAACTTTTGATGGACAATATTCTGACTCTTGACGGGAAAAAGCTGTCCGTTCAGGCGCCGCTGCCGGAGGATAAAAGCTATCTGCGCCAGGTTTATTATGTTGTTATGAAAAAGCAGCCGGTAAAGTTTGAAAGTGTTATGGAATATTTTTCTTTTAACTTTACAGATAAATATATGGACGGACTAATAGAAGATATTGGAGAATCCCTTGTAAATCTGGGATGTGTGCAGAAGGAAAAAGGCGGCTTCATGAATGGAAAGACACTCTACATCCCCAATGCGGACGATGTGGATCATATTGTTCAGAACATCCGCGCGGAGCTTTTGGAGGAAGGAGAGATTTCTGAGGATATTGTGGTTTTGACAGCACTGTTAAACAAAAGCGGGGATCTTCAGAGATACTTTTCATCCTACGAAAAGCAGGCCCTGAAAAAACGGTTGGAGGAGATCAGGGAGAATCCGCAAAACGAACTGATCCGCAAAGCGACGGAGTATATCGACACCCTGTTCCTTTTGTTTATTGTGGCAATTTCCTGATGAAGGAAGGTGCGCATAATGTCAAGGCAGAGAAGTATGGAAGCTATTCTGGCTTCGGAGTATGTTACCATTGGAGAGTTGGTGCGTCTGACTGGAATCCGTTACAGTACATTAAAGTTTTATACGGAGGAAGGATTTCTTCCTTTTGTTCAGGAAGACACAAATCTGACACGCCGGTATCCGAGAGAAAAAACAGTGGAGCGCATTGCCTATATTAAGAGCCTGCGTGATCAGAAGAAAACGATTCCCCAGATCCGGGAAATTTTGCAGGAAAGGGATAAGAGGGTTTAAATGAGCCTGCTTCGGCGAATTCGTTGAACGGATGCCGGAAGGCTGCAAAACTATACATTTAGAAAGCGCCGGACAACAGGTCAGCAGGCTGACGTGTCCGGCGCTGAACTTTATCGAAGCAGCGGCATACTTCCGGTGAGCTTATTTACTTTCTTTTTCGGTCCGCAGATAGCAATGCCAAAATATTGCAGGGTATTTTCCGGCGTTTCAGCCATTTTCCCGATAAATTCATCGTAGGTTTTGCAGCCCTGTGCAAGATCGGAGAAGTCCACCACAGACAATTCCCGGAATTCCGGTTGGTACAGCTTTTCCCGGATTTCCTTAATCACTTCCGGAGTGCCTTTCAGAATCGGTACAGGAAATTCAATGATTCCCAAATGCTGATTTCCGCTTTGATCGGTCACATTTGCGCCAACGACTTCCGGCATTTCCTTTCCCAATGTAATTCCCATAATAGCCGCTGTATTCGCAATCAGGCCAGGCGGCAGATTTTCATCTATTACCATTACACATTTTTCATTTTGTAAGTCCATTTTGCTTCTCCTCTTTCCTAAATAATTTGCTTTCAGAAAGTAACAGTCCTGCCAGTGTCAGAACCGTTCCAATCCCGGTCATCCACGTAAACGGCTCATGCAGGATCAGCACAGAAGCCCCCAGCCGGACTGAGTTCCACAGCAGCGCCGTTAAAGCTGATCAGCGCGATTCCTGCCATTGCCACGACAAATCCGACAAAAAAGCCTGCGCCCAGTTTTTCTTCCTGCTTCAAAAACAGATGTGACAGGATCACTGTGAAAAACGGCGCCACTGAGATGATCACTCCAACATTGGACGCCATCGTACAGGTCAGCGCGATATTTTCCAGGAGATAATAGAGACACACCCCGCATAAGCCTGCGCCCGCAAAGACCAGCTCCTGTCTGCCTGTCGTCCCTTTCATCCGGTGCGGGCAGGCAATCAGCAGGGCGAACAGACCCATGACAAAGCGGAAAAACAGGATTTCAATGGGCTGAAAATCTGTCAGCAGCACCTTTGTTGAAATAAACGTCGTCCCCCAGATAAGTATTGTAACCAGTGCAGCCACATGGCCTGCTGCATTATTTTGCCTCATGGCACTCTCCTCCTTCTTCTTTTCTCAGAAATATTTCCCGGTATGCGCCGGGCGGCAGCCCGATAAAACTGCTGAAATAATTGGTGAAATGGCTTTGATCCGAAAATCCGGTCCGCATGGCAGCCTCAACAGGGGCAACGCCCTGCTCCAACAGCTTTTTTGCAGCGCCGATGCGGATATTTTCAAGATACCGGTATGGCGTAACGCCTTTTGATCTGGCAAACGCCCGCAGCAGAGTCGATTTGCTCAGATTCGCGCAGCGGCAGATCTGTTCCAGGCTGATATGCTCGGTATAATGCTGCTCCAGAAACTGACAGGCAGTATCGATCTCCTCCCGGCACTCCGGAATACAGGCTTCAAAAGGCTGCCCATAGCGCCGGATCAGCAGTGACAGAAACAAAAGCAGATTTTCTTCCCTGTCAAATTCTGTTGAGCCGGTCATGATTCCCTCGTGCAGCAGACGCAGATGACAGCTGATCTCCTCATCACGGATAACATTCTGCGAAAAACCCGGGAGCATTCTCCTGCCGGTAACTTCTTCCGTCAAATCCCGCATAATTCCCTTTGTAATGTTAATACCGCGGTAGTCCAGTGTTCCGTCATCAGCCTGGACGCAGGCATGATTATCGCCGGGGTGAAAAAGGACAATACTGCCCCGCCCGATCACATATTCCTGATTCCTGCAGGATAAACACCTCTCCCCCTCCTCTATAAACCCGATCACATAATACTCATGAAAATGATTTGGAAAAGGCTGTACTATCCCCTCGAACCGGTAAGCTTCAATACGCAGTCCATCATCATAAACCACTGTTCTTGTTTCTTTCTTCATGCTCTTTCCTCCTCAGACTTTTCTATTCTATCACCTGCTGATAAAAAAAGCTTGTAAAATATCTTCATTTTGGCAGCAGTTTCTGGTCCTGTTTCTATATATACTACAGTGATAACAATATGGTATTATTGGATAGAAAAAGTTTGAAAAATGTGTGAGATTTGAGTTCAAAAGTTGTGTATATAAGTGAAAAGGCAAAAAAGGAAGCGAGGTGAAAACCGATGGATGATGCACAGATAGTCCAGTTATACTGGGATAGAGACGAGCAGGCAATCCATGCTACATCTGCCAAATACGGAAGCTACTGTACCTCGATTGCCAGAAACATTCTGGGCAATCAAGAAGATGCCGAAGAATGTGTCAACGATACCTACTTAAACGCATGGAACGCCATGCCGCCTCACAGACCAGGCATTCTATCCACATTCCTTGGGAAACTTACAAGAAACATATCGTTTAACAGGTATAAACATAATACCGCCGACAAACGAGGCGGTGGAGAAATGCCTGCGGTTCTGGAGGAACTTTCAGACCTGGTATCTGGTAAGGATGATGTTGAACAGGCATTTGACCAAAAGGAACTCACGAAAGCTATTGATACATTTCTGGATCGTCTTTCACCAAAGAAAAGAAGCATCTTTATCAGCCGGTACTGGTACACAGATAGCATTTCAGAAATTGCTGTCAGGCACAATATGAATGATGGAGCAGTATCAATGACACTTAACCGCATCCGACGGAAACTACACAACTACCTTTTAGAAAGGGGCTTTGAACTATGACGAGCGAAAAACTGTATGAAGTCCTCGGCTACATCAATGAGAAGCATATCAACGAGGCAAGGACATATCACAAAGCAAAGAAACCCGACTGGGTAAAGTGGGGAGCTATGGCAGCTTGCCTGTGCCTTATCGCAGCGGGAGCATTTACACTTTCCCATTTCATTGGAAACGACACCCCCGACACAGCACCTGTCGTAGAAAATGCTTATGGGTTTACAATGGAAGGAAGCGATGTTCTCTATCTTCCGATTTCTTTTTCTCAACGAAAGACTTTCGGACTTATAGACGAAAATGCAACAGGATTGACCGATGAAAATACCTATCAGATTACCGATGATGATTTAGATGGCGTTATGGGGATTGTCGGAGAGAGCCAGGACGAAAGCTTAATTGGAGAAACTGTTTATCATTTTATAAAATTCCCGTCAGATGACGCTATTTGCATTATAAAGGTAAATGGAATATACCAATTTTATGTGAAAGAAGGTGTGGCAGGAATTGAGGAAACTGACAATCCCAATATAAACATTGACGCACCTGTTGATGAAAACACGTACCATGAAGAAAATCAACAGACGCAGAGCGAAAAAACAATAACAGAAACAAATACCCCGACTTCTTCGGCAACAGAAACATTCAATGAAGTTATCACATTAGAATATATCACCGAATTACAAACTAAAGTCAGCGCAGCCATGAGTAATGGGGATTTACCATTTGTTTCTTCTTCTGCTGTTTATGAAAACCCATACCGGCTTCATATTGTTGTAACATCAACTGCGGATAATGATTTATCAAAATTAAAAGCCTTTGATACGATTGGAGGAGCTTTAGAAATTGAGTATAACGCATCAGAATATATTGTAACAGAATAAGAGCGAAAACTCTCAAGGAACTGGGAGATGTAAAAAGTCTGGATAACGCCTGAGATGCAGTACATGCCATCTGTATATTTTAATGGGGCCGTCCTACACAGACGCGCCCCATTTGAAGTTTCATCCTCTCTGCACCTGCCGTCTCCTCCGATCCAGTACAAACCGGTTCACCAGCACAACTCCCAGACTCACGATCAGCAGGAAATAGAAATTCAGTCCCCTGCTCACCAGCATGGACGGAATCAGATACGAGCCTGTGAATACCTGGGAGAACACCGCCTGGTACATCAGCTCCGTGATGCCCTGGGCGCCCGGAAGGGGAAGCATATCCACCGCAATATAGACCGACGCCTGCAGAAGGATCACGGTCATAGCGTCCGTCCCTTTCAGCCCGAATCCCAGATAAACCACATAGGTGAGAACGAACAGGCTGCACCGCTGCAGGAATGTCACCACAACCACTCCCGCAAGCCGTCCTTTATGTTTTCCGAGCCAGGTCACCGCCTGCTGATAACTCTCGATGAAACCGCAGATCTTCTCGTCCCGCTTCTGGGAAGGTTTCCAGATCTTCATGCGGATCAGTATCCCTTCGAAAAATTTCGCCGTCTTTAAGATCACTTTCGGGAAAAGCATCACCCCCAGGATCAGAACGACCAGAATCACGTTGAGCATCAGCCCGAGAAGATACAACGGAAAATAAGAATTCAGCTCTGCACGCAGCGGATGATACCAGAACAGAAGGATACCGAATCCCAGTACCACCAGGACAAATTTGTAAACCACGGCAACCGTCATCAGCACCACTGTACTGTCTGACACCCGATTTCCGTCCTTATTCATGTAATAGAGCTGGATAGGCTGTCCGCCGGTGGCAGACGGAGTGATTCCGGAGTAGAAAAATCCGATAAAGGAATACTGAAAGCAGCGGAACAGACTGTTCTTCTTATCCCGCATGGCATTGAGAAGATACCAGATCATAAATCCTTCCGCACAGACGAAGAAAATCGCCAGCGCCACAGCCGGGATCAGGTACCAGGGCGACATTTTCGCCACAGACCGGGCGATCTCCGTAAGATCTCTTCCGCTGAACAGTGCATAGAAAGTCAGAAACATGACAAGCAGAAACACTGCAATATTCAATACTTTTTTCTTAACGCTCATAATGTCCCCCTCTGTATGTTCCCCTGCTTATGTACGCCCTGCTTCCATATGCCGTTCCCGCAAATGCCGGGCGGGCAAAATGGAATACCGGCGCCCTTTTCAGTCCCTGCTCCGCCGTATCCGACTCTGTCAGCTCCCACAGGCTTCCCTCGAAAATCTTCTGCTTCCCGGGATATTCATAGAAATCTTTCGGAGTCACCAGGGAAAAATGCTTCTCCCACCTGCAGATCCCCGCCTCTTCCAGAAGCTTTGCCAGGAAGGAAGAACAGGTATAATGATTTTTCTGATAAAACGGACGGTTCCAGAGAATAAACGGCAGTCCCAGAACCGCATAGTGATAGTGAAAACGGTTCTCCATGGCATCTTTCAGCCTCTCCTCAATGAACATTCTCTGCTCAGGCGTACACTCCACGCTGCAGATCATGTACTCTGCATCCGGAAATGCCCGGAGAATCCTGCGTTTGTCCTCTTTTTCAAATCCCGCAATCAGCGGAACCGACGGGTGTCTCCTGCCGATACTGTACGTCTCCTCCAGAAAAGGATCCAGCGACAGCGCCACATGAATATATTTCTGCCGGATCACCTTTCGTATCACTCCTGCAAAAAGTCCCGGTGTGTCAACGAATGCAATATATATCTGAGCCATAATTTCTCCACCTCTTTACTGGAACTGATAGATCTTCTTTGCAAACCGGTAGCCGCCTACTGTAATCTTCCCGCCCAGTCTGCCCGGCAGATAAGTCAGGCCGCTGACCGTGGAGCAGCGGAGCCGGTAATACAGCGCCCTGTCGTAATCCCGCACACGGTTCCACATATTTTTTCTCTTCTGCCATGCCTCCGCATTGTGGATCAGCAGGAGGTGAATCGATGAGATGGACAGCATGATCGAAATATTTCTCATCATGTAAACGGCAAGCTTGGGATATTTTTTCTTCACCTCGCCAAGATCGACACACCTGGCCACCATATCCGTCACTTTGATCTGCTGGTCGATCCTCTTCATCAGTACTTTCTCATTTACAGACTGATCGTCTCTCCCCAGATAATAATGGTAGAGATCCAGATCCATGTAGAAAATGCTTTCCACAAAAGGAAGGGGCTGATAGGAAAACAGGTTGTCCACGTAGAATGTATGCTCCGGCAGCTTTACTCCGGATTTTCTCAGCACATCCGTCCGGAACATCAGCGCGTGCATGATCAGGTACTGGGACGGGCGGAAATGTCCGATGGTATTCCAGTTACACATCTTCCGGTCTGGGAACACGTTGCGGTAGTCCATCACCCGGCTCGTCCCCTCGTCCAGATGGTCATACACATAATTGCAGACGAACAGATCCGGGATATCTTCCCCGAATTCACACCTTCCTCCGCCGCAGAATTCCTTAATCTGTCCGAGCAGCTGCAGGCAGGCGTTCTCATCCAGCCAGTCATCCGAGTCCACAACCTTAAAATAAATTCCCTGTGCCAGTTCCAGTCCTTTATTCACCCCGGAACCGTGTCCGCCGTTTTTCTTATGTACTGTACGAACAATATCGGGATATTTCACGGTATATTCATCGGCGATCGCCGCTGTTCCATCCGTGGAGCCGTCATCGATCAGAATAATCTCCACATCCTTTCCTCCCACAAGCAGAGAATCCACGCAGCGTCTCATATAGCTCTCGGAATTATAACATGGTACGGTAAATGTCACATATTTCATAACAGTCATCCTCTCTTTTATCTCGTTTCCTTTATCACACATTCCAGATTTCATTCTGTCTCTTTTTCTGTCTGTTTTTCATCCTGTCTCTTTCGTGTTTCGAACTATTCAGGATCTGATTTTATTGTAAAGTGGGCTTCTTAAGATAACTGCATGGTATTCCTTAAGAAAATAAAAAGATTTTAAAAAATTCCGAAGAAGATTCTCCCTCGTTTCCCCGTCACGGTACTTCTGACGGCCCGCCGTTCTATTTTCCCCATCTGGCAAGCACCCGGTCGGCAGCCGACCAGATCCCGGATACCATGAGCATAATCACACCGATGGGAACCGCTACCAGCACCACCGCCGCAAGGACAAGCCATCCGAGAAAAGTTCCGATTCCTCTGCTTTTTCTTTCTTTTTTCTCTTTATAATTTTTCATTCTGATCTCAGCCTCCTGCAAAAACATGCCTGTGTCTTTCCTCTTTCTTTTTACGGTTTTATGATAGCAGATCCGCCGGAATCACTGCCATTCAAAGGGCTTACATTTTTCCTCCCGGGGCTTACACTTTTGTAAGATAAGCTTTCTCATAATCTAAAAAGTTTTTGAAATTTTTGCAGGAAAGGTTGAGAAATAACTGAAAAAGTTATAACATAAGCTGACAGTAAAGCATCAGAAAGAAAGCGAGGAATTTTCATGAAATCAGACAAGAAATTTTCCGATGTATTTGACGATGATTTTGAAGTCACCTATGAGGAAGAACCGGACGTCGGCTTTACAGACAGTGAATCCCCCGAAGCCGTTTTCACGGAAGACGAGCCGGATACCGCCATCTCGGATGAAGAACCTTATTTTGAAGATATTGATGAAACAGACAGTGACTATGATACCGCCCCTCTCTCCGGTTACGACGAAGACCGGAGCAGCCGCTCGAAAAGGCGGGGAGGTGTTCCTCTTGCCGCTCCCATAAAGAAAGGCGGGAAACTGCTCTCCCGCCTGGCCAGCGCGCTGATCCGTCAGCTCTCACTGATCCTGATCATCGCAACGGCTGCCTACGTAACCTATAATTTCTGGCGTGCAAGCACACCCTACGGAGATATTCTTGAGTCCGTGCAAAGCAGAAGCATTACCATGACACTGGCAGCATATCTGAGCTGTGTCGCAATCTTCGTTCTGTTCGAACTTATCTCCCTGCTCTGGGCGATGACACGGACACGGGTTCACGACGGGATACGCTCCTGGAAGGAAGATACGGGGAGAGGGCTGTTCTCCTTTGTCGTCGTCTTTGCCGTATCTTATCTGTCCTTTTTCCTGGCCCCCCATCTTCCGGATTCGCCGGAAGTGATCTATGGACTGAAAGGGGCGCTGAACGTTTACGGTTCCCTCCACAATGCCCTTTTCGGGCTGTGTGCGGCGGGAGTCATCTCCTGTCTTGTGAGAAGATACAAGTCCAGCTCATGATTTCTCAGGAAAAAGCCGGCGCAGATTCACATCATAGGGCGGGCGCACCACGCCCCGCTCCGTCACGATGCCGGAGATCAGACTGTGATCTGTCACATCAAAAGCCGGATTATAACACCTGACCTGCAGCGGCGCCTCCGGCTCCCGGTAAAACCCGCTGCGGATCTCCTCCGGATCTCTCAGTTCGATGGGAATATCTGCTCCGGACGGACATTTCATATCAATGGTGGATGTGGGGCCCAGAACATAGAACGGTATCCCGTAATATTTCGCCAGAACCGCCACTCCGCTTGTCCCGATCTTATTGGCCGTATCGCCGTTTGACGCCACCCGGTCGCATCCCACAAAACAGGCGTTGATCCACCCGTTTTTCATGACCATGGAAACCATGTTATCGCAGATCAGCGTCACGTCGATCCCGCTCTTCCACAGCTCGTATGCGGTCAGCCTCGCCCCCTGCAGGAGGGGACGTGTCTCATCTGCAAAGACATGGAACTTCATCCCCCGCTCTGTTCCCACATAGAGTGGCGCCAGGGCAGTTCCGTATCCGGTGGCTGCAAGAGCTCCCGCATTGCAGTGGGTGAGGATTCCGTCACCGTCTTTGAGCAGTATCAGCCCGTGTTCTCCGATGGCCCGGCACATGGCTTCATCTTCCGCCTGGATCTTCCGGCTCTCCTGCAGAAGCAGTTCCCGGATCTGCTCCACCGGCTTTTCCCGGTTTTTCGTGACAACTCCCTCCATACGCTCAAGAGCCCAGTTCAGATTCACAGCCGTAGGCCTGGAAGAATCCAGATATTCTTTATACCTGTGAAACTGTCTGTAAAAAGTGCTGTAATCATCTGTACAGATTTTCCTGGACAGAATATAGATTCCGTATGCAGCGCAGACACCGATTGCCGGAGCTCCCCGGACTTTCAGCCGGAATATGGCGTCATAGATCTCCTCCGCCGTGCCGAGTTCCAGCCAGACCTCTTCATTCGGCAGCCTGGTCTGATCCAGAATCACAAGACGGCTCCCGTCCGGACTCAGCTCCACATTTTTTATCTTCTCGTTCATTTCTGTTACTCCTTTCATATTTCCGTCATCCGGATTCCCCTGCTTCTGCTCCGGTATCGTGCCCGCCCCGGTACGACTTTTCCCCCTCCCCGCTAAGGCTTCTCAATCCTGACTTTCACCAGATCGCCGGCATGCTTTCTCAGGTTCCCGCGATAGGCGGTTCCCCGGTAACGCCGGATCTGCTGCTGTGTCCGCCCCATCTGTCCTGCCACCTCTTCTGCCGAAGCGCCGTAGGCAAACAGATTGAAGGCGCAGCAGTTCCGCACCGCCTCGGCGCTGTATCCGGGTGTTCCCGCCAACGTGCAGTATTTCTTCATCATACGGCTGATATACATCCCGTTGAGCCGTCTGCCGCTGCGGTTGTAAAACAGACTCCCGTGAGGCTCGCGCAGGCTCATGTAATCCGACAGGATCTCCCAGGCGTCCCTGGGTATATAACATGGCTCCCGCCTGGATTCCAGATAAACATAAGCGCCATCGTCGTAGAGGGCAAAGTCATCCTCGCCGTTCAGGGAGATAATCTCCGTGGAGGAAAGTCCTGCCCGGTACATCAGCGTCAGGATCGTGTACGCCATCCTGTCGCCGGCTGCCGCCTTCAGAATCCGGTCCATGTCCTCCACCGGTACGGACCGGGCAAGATTCTTCTCCTTAGCCAGAGTCTTAAGCCAGGGATAAAAGTAATCCTCTTTCACTATGTCCCCTGCCGTCTCCCCGCCTTCCGGCATTCCCAGGCAGAACTCCGAGAAGGAATGCAGTTCCCGGAACTTTTTTGTCACCGTAAGGGGACCGATACGCCCCTCTTCCATACGTTTCCGCATAAAATTATAATATTCCCTGACATCGCTGCTGTCAATCTCCGCGAATTTCCTGCCGGTAAAAGTGCAGAATTCCCGCATATCCGATTCATAAGAAGCCTTTGTCGTCTCGCTTTTAAAGCGTGCGCAGAACAAATTCCAGATTTTCGTATTGACAAATGCTCCAGTATCGTTTTGGCTCATTGGTTGGCCCTCCCTCCGCTTCGGCGAAACAGATTTCACAAAATGTTATTAGTATTATTCATACTATAACATTTTGTGAGAGAAAAAACAAGTCCGGGGAATCGATGGGGCTCCCCGGACCGGTTTTGTATACCGCCTGTTTACATATTCAGCTTCGCGGCGAAATCTGCCATTGCCTCCGAGATCTTAATCTGCTGCGGACAGACCGCCTCGCAGCTCCGGCACCCGATACATGCCCCCGGCAGTTTGTCCTTATCATAGGAAGCCAGCGCCATGGGTGCGATAAAGCCTCCCTCCGTAAAACAGTGCTCGTTGTACAGGGCAAGCAGTTCCGGAATGTCCAGTCCCTGCGGACAGTGGCTTACACAGTAGTGACATGCTGTGCAGGGAAGCACTTTCTTTTTCAGCATCCGGTCCGCGATCCCCAGAAGTGTCTCCAGCTCTTTCTCCGTCAGCGGCCTGTCCTCCTCAAAGGTATGGATGTTGTCCTTAAGCTGTTCCATATTGGACATACCGGAAAGTATCATCTTCACACTCGGAACGGACTGCAGGAAACGGAATGCCCACGCCGGGATCCCTTCATCCGGGCGAAGCGCTTTCAGAGCCTCCTCGTCTTCTTTCGCAAGGGCGGCAAGCTTTCCTCCCCGGAGCGGCTCCATCACCCACACCGGGATTTCGTACTCGGCGAGAAGCTCCACCTTTTCCCTCGCGCCCTGGAAAGTCCAGTCCAGATAGTTGATCTGAAGCTGGCAGAACTCCATGTCTTTTCCGTAAGCCTCCAGGAAACGTTTGATCACATCGTAGCTGCCATGTGCGGAAAATCCGAGATGGCGGATGCGCCCTGACCTCTTCTGCTTCATGAGGTATTCGTAAATTCCGTATTTCTCATCCAGATAAGCATCGATATTCATCTCGCATACATTGTGGAAGAGATAAAAATCGAAATACTCCACACCGCACTTTTTCAGCTGCTCTTCAAAGATCTCTTCCACTTTATCCATGTTGGACAGATCATATCCCGGAAACTTGGTCGCCAGGAAGAAACTGTCACGGGGATATTTCTTCAGAGCGTTCCCGATCACCGTCTCCGACATCCCGTTGTGGTATCCCCAGGCGGTATCGTAGTAATTGATTCCCTGCTCCATGGCATAATCAACCATCTGCTCTGCCGCCCTGACATCTATCTTCCCGTCATCCCCGTCGATCACGGGCAGGCGCATTGCTCCAAGTCCGAGGGCCGAAAGTTTCAGGTTCTGAAATTCTCTGTAAATCATCGTGTTTTCCTCCTTCAGTCAAATTTTATCATATCTCCTCATGTCAGATGTTACTCATGTCAAATGTCAAGTTCCGGTGGTTCATCCAGCTTTTCCGGCACATACTTTCCGTTTTTCTTTCTCTGGCGGACGCATTCCGTCAGAAGATACTCGATCTGCCCATTGACCGAGCGGAAATCATCCTCCGCCCAGGCAGCAATCGCATTGTACAGCTTTTCCGACAGTCTGAGCGGTATCTGTTTTTTTCTGTTATCTGCCATATCGGATATCTGTCACCCTTTCACTAATACAGGCTTCCGGAATTGACAACCGGCTGGGCATCTCGGTTACCGCACAGCACCACAAGCAGATTGGATACCATGGCAGCTTTCCTCTCTTCGTCCAGCTCTACCACGCCGTTCTCGCTCAGGCGCTCCAGTGCCATCTCCACCATGCCCACTGCGCCGTCGACAATCATCTTCCTTGCATCCACAACTGCGGATGCCTGTTGGCGCTGCAGCATCACCGCCGCAATCTCCGGGGCGTAAGCCAGGTAGGTAATGCGGGCTTCGATAATCTCCAGTCCCGCCTCTTCCACTCTCTGCTGAATCTCATCGCGGATTCTCGCCGCCACGACTTCACTGGATCCCCGCAGGCTTCCCTCGTCGGCAATGCCGTCTCCCGTCGTATCCACATTGGGAGCCACATCATAGGGGTAGATCCGCACAATATTGCGCAGAGCCGTATCGCACTGGAGGGACAGATACTCTTTATAATTGTCCACATTGAACACTGCCTTCGCCGTATCCACGACGCGCCACATCACAGCGATCCCGATCTCCACCGGATTTCCCAGGCAGTCGTTGATCTTCTGCCTGTTGTTGTTCAGCGTCATAATCTTCAGGGATATCTTCTTTCCCGCAGCCTGGGCATTTTTTTCCGCGCCGGCAGTCGGAGAACCGTTCTTCCCGCTGTCCACGTCTCCGCTCTGGTTCAGATGGGTAGCCGCGGCGGGGTTCACCGCACTGCAGAACGGGTTCACATAGTAGAATCCCTCTCCTTTGAGGGTTCCCACATACTTTCCGAAAAGTGTGAGAACAAGAGCTTCCTGGGGCTTGAGGACTTTCAGCCCGCAAAACGGGATCCATCCCAGACACGCCCACAAAATACCAATGACAAGCAGCGGAATTCCTTTGTCATCTCCAAGCAGAGCACCACCTGTGAAGCACAGCACGATCACTCCTATGTAAAGAATAAGGGTCAGGAACAGCATTGCCATCCCGTTCTTCCTGTTAGTCAGTATCTTTTCATTCATGAAATCTCCTCCTTTCGCAACTCTGCCGCCGGAACGCAAGCAGAAGTTCGCAAAACGCTAAAACATTAAAGTGATATCATTATGATATCACTTTAATGTTCCCCTGTAAAGAGACTTCACAAAATTTACTCTTCTGCTGCCTTTGTCTCTGCAGCTTTCGCCCTTGTGGATCTTCTCCTCTTCTGCTTTCTCTCCTCCACGTTCTGGTCAAGCTTTTCCATCTCCACCTTATAGGCCATCAGGCGGAGAAGATATGGCGGAACCCGTCTGTTTCCCAGTTCCCAGTCCTGAAATGTCCGGTATGGAATTCCGAAATATTCCGAGAACTGCCGCTTGTTCATACCCGTACTCAGTCTTAAGTTGATAAGTTCTTCTCTTGCTTCCATTTTAATTACCTCCTTGTAAACACGCGCTGTGTATGTATATACATTAACACATCCGGAGTGAACTTACAAGCATTATTTCACAATTTTAAAAATTTTTTCATCCGGCACCTTACTACCGCACAAAATTCGTGAAACAAGGCTCCTCTTTCTCCGGAAGACCGTACTTCTCTCTGCCAAGCGCAATGCTCTTCATAAGAAAAGCCATATTCCGCGCCAGAGTCCGCATCGTCTGGAGCCCTTCCGGATCCCGGGCTGCCTCCCCCGGTTCTCTTCCGTGGATGCTGTTCCAGTACTGGCTGGAAGCCACCGGCATGCCGCAGATGGTAAAATATTTATTGAGCTCGTCAAATGTAGCCGACAGTCCCCCTCTTCTGGCAGCCACTACGCTCGCCCCGACCTTCATGGATTTGTCAAAGGAGGTGCTGTAGAACAGGCGGTCCAGGAAAGCGATCAGTGTCGCATTGGCGGACGCATAGTATACCGGGCTGCCCACAACAAGACCGTCACACTCTTCAAACTTCGGCGCTGCCTCGTTTACAAGGTCATCAAAGACGCACTTTCCCTTGCTGAAACAGGAATTGCATGAGATACACCCGCGGATATCCTTGTTTCCAACATGGAGCATCTCCGTCTCAATTCCCTCCTGTGCGAAAATCTCTTCCATCTCATGCAGGGCAATATATGTATTTCCCTTTGCATGCGGACTCCCGTTAATCATCAGTACTTTCATATTTATCTGACTCCTTTCCTTTTCCCGTATGTTTTCGTATAGGTTCCGGATTCCATCAGGGCAGTGTCTGCACTGCCGGGCACTCTGCCTGATCCCGTAACCGGTAACCGAGCACGTACTGGTCTTTTCCTTTCTTCTTCGCCTCATAGAGAAGCCTGTCAGAATTTCGGTACAGCTTGTCAATGGAGAAATCCTTTTCCACGGGGATCACACCGGTACTGCAGGTAATCTTTTCCCCGCGGACCCGGATCCCGCTTATGTCCCTGCGGAGTTCTGCCAGCAGTTCTGCTATCTCTTTTCTGTCCACAGGCCTGACAATCAGACCGACAAACTCATCTCCTCCAAGTCTCCCGAGAATTCCCATATTGCCGAAATTTCTGCGAAGGCAGACTGCAATTTCCCTGAGCACTCTGTCGCCTGCGGGATGGCCATACCGGTCATTGACCTCCTTGAAATGATCGATATCCAGAATAAAGAAACAGCCTGCTTTTCCCTCCCGGGAATAATCCATATTCCTGAGCAGCTCCTCCCCTTCCTGGAAGAACTGCTTCCGTCCCAGAAGTCCTGTCAGCCCGTCCAGCCTGGCTTCATAGTACAGATAGTTAAAATTCTTCTGGTGCAGGGTAATGACCAGAATCATGATGACGGAAAGCGCAATCATTCCAAGCATCAGCTGAATCTGCAGATGTGTCAGATCGTAGGATATCTGATCCGAAAGGGAAAATCCATAATATTCCATAACACTCCCGATCCTGTCAATAAAGTAGACCACCACGCTGGCTGAGGCCAGAAGCACAATCACCAGAACAAATGCAATAATCCGCCTGCCGTGTTCGGCCTCGGAATTGATCCGGTCTGCCCTTCGGATCCGTTCTACAAATTTGCCGCAGAGTTCCGTTTTCCGGAACAGATAACAGAATATCATAATCCCGTCAATAATCAGAACTGTGGGAATATAATCCCAGCGCTTCAAATCACTCACAGTGTCTGCCACTGTCATGCCTGTTTCCGGAAAGAGGAGCTGCATAAAGAGATACACACAGAAAGCGTGCATCGTTCTGCCCAAACTGGAGACAATGATAATTCCCGGAAGCGGGTGTGCTGCCCTGCGGACAGCTTTGTACAGAAGTCCGGTCAGCAGCCCGAAGAAAGCTCTTGAACCGACACTCAGCAGGATGCTCTGCAGCGGCTTTCCACTCATAAAAGGAGAGAACACACTGTCCGCGTCTCCGATATAGAAGGCTGACGCCTTCCACATGGAAGCCAGGCCGAAAACAGCAGCCACGGCAATGGACTCTTTCGTCCCGAGCAGGCATCCCGCAATCAGAACAGGTATATATACAAAAGTAAGAGAAATCGGCTCAATATGAATATATCCCACTGATGAAAACGACATGAAAAGTTCCACCGCGATCAGACAATACAGCAGATACCTGCTGCTTGCTTTTTCTTTATACTCTTTTCCGTACTCACTTAAAGGAATCTTCATAAGCTGGCATTTCCTTTCCCAATATCACAGACTTTTCTAATGAATATGTTAGGCTATTTTCCCGGAAATTTCAACAGAAGAATCAGGAAAGACGAACGAAAAACCGCACCAACCAGAAACTGATCCGTGCGGTCTTTCATTCTTATCTTCTGTTCCGTGCAAAACTTAGAACTTGCCTGCCTTGGAAGCCTCTTCGATGCTTACTGCAACGGCAACTGTCATACCAACCATCGGGTTGTTTCCTGCTCCGATCAGGCCCATCATTTCAACGTGAGCCGGTACGGAAGAGGATCCTGCGAACTGTGCATCGGAATGCATACGTCCCATTGTATCTGTCATACCGTAGGAAGCCGGACCTGCTGCCATGTTGTCCGGGTGAAGAGTACGTCCTGTACCGCCGCCGGAAGCAACGGAGAAGTATTTCTTTCCTGCCTCAACACACTCTTTCTTGTATGTTCCTGCAACCGGGTGCTGGAAACGTGTCGGGTTTGTGGAGTTTCCTGTGATGGAAACGTCAACGCCCTCTTTCCACATGATTGCAACGCCTTCGCGTACATCGTTTGCTCCGTAGCAGTTTACTTTGGAGCGGAGTCCGTCAGAGTAAGCGATTCTCTGTACTTCTTTGAGCTCTCCTGTGTAGTAGTCATACTCTGTCTGCACATAGGTGAATCCGTTGATTCTGGAGATGATCTTCGCCGCGTCTTTTCCAAGACCGTTCAGGATAACACGAAGCGGTTTCTTGCGGACTTTGTTTGCCTTCTCCGCAATACCGATCGCACCCTCTGCTGCTGCGAAGGACTCATGTCCTGCCAGGAAGCAGAAGCAGTCTGTGGACTCTTCCAGAAGCATCTTTCCGAGGTTTCCGTGTCCCAGACCAACTTTACGCTGATCTGCTACAGATCCCGGAATACAGAAAGCCTGAAGGCCTTCTCCGATTGCAGCTGCTGCGTCCGCCGCAGTTCTGCATTCTTTCTTGATTGCGATTGCCGCGCCTGTGATGTAAGCCCAGCATGCGTTCTCAAAACAGATCGGCTGGATGCCTTTGATCTGATTGTATACGTCCAGTCCGGCATCTTTTGTGATCTTCTCTGCCTCTTCCAGAGAAGCGATACCATAGCTGTTCAAAACTTCATTGATTTTATCAATTCTTCTTTCATATGATTCAAATAAAGCCATTTATATATCCTCCTGATTTATTTACCATTGTTGAGATTTTCATTTCAAGATCTGCGATTACTCTTTACGCGGATCGATGATCTTCACTGCATCGTCAACACGGCCGTACTGTCCTTTTGCTTTCTCCCAAGCATCGTTCGGTGTATCGCCGTTTTTAACGAAATCGGTGAATTTCCCAAGGTTTACGAACTGGTATCCGATGATCTCATCGTTGTCATCAAGAGCGATACCTGTTACATAACCCTCTGCCATCTCAAGGTAACGAGGACCTTTTGCAAGTGTTCCGTACATTGTACCAACCTGAGAACGAAGTCCTTTTCCAAGGTCTTCCAGTCCTGCGCCGATTGCAAGTCCGTCCTCGGAGAATGCGCTCTGTGTTCTTCCGTATACAATCTGAAGGAAGAGTTCTCTCATTGCTGTATTGATTGCATCACAGACAAGGTCTGTGTTCAGTGCCTCTAAGATTGTCTTGCCCGGAAGGATCTCTGCCGCCATAGCTGCGGAATGTGTCATTCCTGAACATCCCAGTGTCTCTACAAGAGCCTCCTGGATGATGCCTTCCTTGACATTAAGTGTCAGTTTACATGCTCCCTGCTGAGGTGCGCACCAGCCTACACCGTGTGTAAAACCGGAAATATCTTTGATTTCCTTTGCCTGTACCCATTTCGCCTCTTCCGGGATTGGAGCCGGTCCGTGATTCGCGCCCTGAGCCACCGGACACATCATTTCTACTTCATGTGAATAAATCATGTTAAAACTCCTTTCAATATGTATGATTTTCTTCCCATATGGCACATCTGCATCCGCCACCTGACGCGGATATCCTGCTGTATGCCCCATACAAAGACATTTTCGCATAATTTCCGACATTCGTCAATTATCACTTTGACAAATTTCTGTCAGAATTGCATCCTATTTTTTCACCAGATGTACGGCAAAGCCTCCGATCTCCTCTTTCAGATAGATCGCCGTCGTCTTTCCGTCCTTTGTTTTCGCGGATTCCATATTAAATTCCACGCCCTGGCTCTTTAAGTACTCCACTGCCTCATCCACGTCCGTGGTGCCGATGGCAATGTGGCCTTTTTCTCCCAGATACGGCGTTTTCATGGCCTCAACCGCGGTTCCGGCGAACACCGAACTGTTGCCGACTTTTTTCGTAAACCCGAAAATCTCGTCGAATCTGTCTGCAACCGCACAGGCTTCCTCCTCGTTCTGGCAGTTGATTCCCACATGTTTGATTTCAAATCCCAGTTCTTCCAGCTGGCTCATTGTTCATGACCTCCTTTGTTCCTCAAGGGAAAATATGTTTTGTATATGCAAAGCAGCGTTTTGCGGCTGCGTCTGCTTTAAGGGTTCCGGCGCTCCTCCAGCGCCTCTCTTAACATCTCCAGGGCCGTCTCTACCGTGTGGAGGCGGTTCTCCATGCGGTTTCCGTCAAAATGGCACTCCTTCACCTGGGTGCTGCCATCCAGAAAACATCCCACATAGACAAGCCCCACCGGCTTCTTTGCCGTTCCGCCGCCGGGACCTGCGATTCCCGTGGCGCTTAGGGCCGCGTCCGCGCCTGCCGCCCGGGCTGCCCCCTCCGCCATCTCTCTTGCCGTCTGTTCGCTGACGGCGCCGTACTGCAGCAGAGTTTCCCGCTTTACACCCACAAGCCGTTCCTTTGCCTCGTTGGAATAGGTCACATACCCCTCCCCGAGCACGTCGGACGCCCCTGCCACGTTGACCAGAGTACCGGCGATCAGCCCGCCTGTGCAGGACTCTGCCGTTGTCACCGTCAGATGCGCCTCCTGGAGCAGACGGACCACCGCCTCCTCCAGACTCTCCTGTGATGCCTCTTTCTCACGCAAATACCATTCCAGATACATGTCTTACATTCCTCCCTGTGTCAATACCTGTCTGTTTTTCCATATATAGTCGATCAGGGATACGATCGTCAGGATCAGCGCCACCCAGATCAGGATCTGTCCGATCACATCGAACACGCCGCCGAAATCTGCGATCAGCACAATAATCATCGCCATCTGGAACACGGTCTTGAACTTGCCCCAGTAGCTGGCGGCGATCACAATGCCGTTGTCTGAAGCAACCAGACGGAACCCGCTGATGATAAATTCTCTCGCGATAATCACGATGACGATAGCTGCGTCAAGCTGCCCCGACGGGATCAGGCAGATCATGGCGGAGCACACAAGCAGCTTATCCGCCAGAGGATCCATAAATTTTCCGAAGTTTGTCACCAGATGATACTTCCTGGCGATCTTCCCGTCCAGCATGTCCGTCAGGCTGGCAACCACGAAAAGGGCAAGAGCAATCCATCTGTTCGCCGCGCCCCCCACATCCGTGAGCATGAAAAACACAAAGAAAGGAACCATAATCACCCGCAGAACGGTAAGTTTATTTGGCAAATTCATAATAACTCTCCTATCAAATCGTAATCTAAGGCTCCGGTCACTTTCACCCTGGCGAAATCACCGGAGAGGAGTTCTTCCTCCGTGTTGATAAAGATCAGGCCGTCCACATTGGGGGCATCCCGGTACGTGCGCCCCACATAGGCGTTCTCATCCGCCACTTTTCCCTCGATCATCACGAGCACTTCCCTGCCCACCATGGACTCGGCGTTCTCAAAAGCAATCTCCTGCTGCAGTTCCATCAGTTCTGCCTGCCGCTCTTCCTTCACTTCCTCGTCGATCTGATCCGGCATCTCCGCCGCCGGCGTTCCCTCCTCGGGCGAGTAGGTAAACACGCCCAGACGGTCAAACTCCGTCTCGTCCACGAACTCCATGAGCTCCTCGTGCTGCTCCTGTGTCTCTCCGGGGAATCCGGTAATCAGGGTGGTTCGTATACAGATATCCGGAATCTCCCGGCGGAGTTTCGCGATCAGGTCCACCAGTTCCTGATGGGATGTCTTTCTTCCCATCCGCTTCAGGATGCCGTCGCTTGCATGCTGGATCGGCAGGTCCAGATAGTGGCAGACTTTCTCTTCCTCTTTCATCACCTGTATCAGCTCGTCCGTGATCTCCTCCGGATAGCAGTAGAGGATGCGGATCCAGCGGATTCCGCTGATCCGGCAGAGTTTCCTCACAAGAGTGTGGAGGCTCTTCTCGCCGTACAGATCTTTTCCGTAGATGGTCGTCTCCTGAGCCACCAGGATCAGCTCCTTCACCCCCTGTTCTGAGAGTTCCTCCGCCTCACGCACCAGGCGTTCCATGGGAACGCTCCGGTAGTTTCCGCGGATCTTCGGGATAATGCAGTAGGTACAGTGCTTGTCACACCCCTCTGCTATCTTGAGATAGGCGTAATGTCCCCCGGTGGTCACAAGCCGTTTTACATCGGGCAGCGGAAGGTCGTCGATGCCGGAGAGAATCACTTCATGCTTTCCCTCCAGAGCGGCGTCCACCGCATCCAGAATCCGGTCATAGGCTGTCGTGCCCAGGACTTCATCCACCTCCGGGATCTCATCCAGGATCTCCTGCCGGTACCGCTGTGCCAGACATCCCGCCACAATCAGAGCTCCCAGCTGCCCGTTCTTCTTAAGTTCCGCCATCTCCAGAATATTCTGGATGCTCTCCTCCTTGGCGTCATGGATAAAGCAGCAGGTATTGATGACAGCCGCATCCGCCTGCGTCTCGTCATCCGTCATCTCATAGCCCCGGGAGGCAAGCAGCCCCAGCATGACCTCGGTGTCCACCAGGTTCTTGTCACACCCCAGGGAGATAAACAGTATCTTCATCTCACATAATCCTCCTGTCAGAAAAAAGGCAGATACCACTTGTGCATCTGCCCTCTTTTATTCTATTCTTCTTCCACGCTCTCTGCCAGGATCTTTAACTTGCCTTCATTGAGCTCCTCGATCGCGATGGAAAGCGGCTTCTCCTTATCCTTCACCGGAACAAGAGGAAGTTCTCCGGCAATCAGCTGTCTCGCGCGCTTGGATGTGGCCATCACAATCGAATAGCGGCTGTTTACAACCTTTGTATCACCTTCTTCAACGTCCTTGTTCACTACCTTCATCAGATCCGTATAAGATGGATGCAGCATAATCAGTCTTCTCCTTTCAGATTTTCCAAATCTTCTTTTATTTTCTCCATAAACTTCCGGTTGCGGAAACTTCTGTGGTGCTCCCCCTGGATGATGCTGTGCATCTCTTCCACACAGGCATCCAGGTCATCGTTGACGATCAGATAATCGTAGCTGTCCATCCCCTGCGCTTCCTCGCAGGCACGGCTTAAGCGGGACTCGATCACATCCATCGTCTCTGTACCTCTGCCGACCAGGCGGGACTTGAGTTCCACAGCCGTTGGCGGCGTTACAAACAAAAGCAGAGTATCCGGAAATGCCTTCTTCACTTTCAGGGCGCCCTGGATCTCGATCTCAAGGATCACGTCCATACCCTCCGAGAGCTTCTTCTCCACATACTCACGCGGTGTTCCATAGTAATTTTCCACGTACTTAGCATACTCTATCAGCTCGTTTTTGGCAATCATTTTTTCAAATTCTTCTTTTGTTTTGAAAAAATATTCCCTTCCGTCCTGTTCCCCCTCCCTCGGCGCACGGGTCGTCGCGGAGATGGAGAGCGCATAGTTCTGCGGGTACTTCTGAAGCAGTGCCTTCATCAGCGTTCCCTTGCCCGATCCGGAAAATCCGGACACAACGATCAGTATTCCCTGTTTCTCCATAACTCTCATCCTCTTTTCTCTGCTTTACTCAATATTCTGGATCTGCTCCCGGATCTTCTCGATCTCCGTCTTCAGGCTGATAGCGCGGTTGGAGACTTCCAGATCGTTGGCCTTGGAGAGGATCGTGTTGGCCTCCCGGTTCATCTCCTGGGCGATAAAGTCCAGCTTCCGGCCGATGCCCTCATCTTCCTCCAGGGTATTGCGCATATGGCTGATATGGCTCTTTAACCGGACCACTTCCTCATCGGTGCAGATCTTGTCGGCAAACAGGATCACTTCTGCCGCGATTCTGTTCTCCTCAATCTGGGTGTCTGCAAGAAGCTCGCGGACCTTCTCCTCCAGCTTCTTCCTGTATTCTTCCACAATCTGCGGGGATCTCTCCTCTATGAAGGCAACCTGTTCCTCCAGAACATCAAGTTTGGAGAGAATATCCTTCTTCAGGTTCTCTCCCTCTGCTGTCCTGGTCTCCACAAACTGGCCGAAAGCCTTTTCCAGAGCTTCCTTCAGTCCGTTCCACAGTTCTTCCTCATCCTCGGTCTGCTCCTCCATGGTAAAGACCTCCGGATACCGGGAAAGGGAGGAAACCTTGATATCATCCTCCAGATGGAACTCCTCCGCCATCTGTCTTAAGTAGCGCAGATATTCCCCGGCAACCACCGGGTTGTATTTCACGGAAACCTGCGCCTGGGAGGAATCCTCATAGGTAATGAAGATATCGACCTTTCCCCTGTTGGCGTAGGATTTCAGCAGGGTACGGATTGCCGTCTCGAAAAAATTAAGTTTCTTCGGCATGCGGATGTTCACATCCAGATAGCGGTGGTTCACGCTTTTCAATTCCACCGTAAATTTTCTGGAATCCCTTAACACTTCACTCCTGCCGAAACCTGTCATACTTTTTATCATGGTAATCATCCTCTGTTGTTGTCATACCGGGCGCGCATGCGCAGACCGGCTTATGGTATTATACCCCCTTTCAGGGGGATTGGTCAACCGGACAATGTAAAATGGCACCGCACAATGTAAAACAAAAAATAACCGTGAAATGTTTCGCGTCCCCGGAAATCATGGTATAATAATTCTGCTCTGCGCAGACCGGGCTTTGTCCGCGTTTTCTTCGCTGCACAGAGAATTTATTTTATTCAGAAAAGAGGAAATAACCATGGCTTTTGACGGTATCGTCGTGGCAGACCTTGTCCACGAATTTAATACGGTTCTTACAGGCGGACGGATCTCAAAGATCGCCCAGCCCGAATCCGATGAGCTCATGCTCACCATAAAGACTCCCGACGGTCAGAAGAGGCTTACGCTCTCCGCCGACGCCTCCCTGCCCCTTGCCTGTCTGACGGAGGATAACAAACCGGGGCCGATCACCGCCCCAAATTTCTGCATGCTTCTGCGCAAGCATATCGGCGGCGGACGGATCATCCGGGTCTGGCAGCCCGGACTGGAGAGGATCATCCACTTTACCATCGAGCATCTCGACGAGATGGGGGATCTGTGCCGGAAAGACCTCGTGGTGGAGCTCATGGGAAAACACAGCAACATCATTTTCTGCAGGGAGGACGGGATGATCATCGACAGCATCAAGCACGTCTCCGCTCAGTTAAGCTCCGTCCGGGAGGTGCTTCCGGGCCGGCAGTACTTTATCCCGGACACCCTGCACAAGGCAGATCCCCTCAACGTGTCGTTTGAGGAATTCCTTCCCCTGCTCACGGGAAAGCCCATGCCTCTCTCAAAGGCCGTTTATACAAGCTTTACCGGGATCAGCCCGGTGACTGCCGAGGAGATCTGCTTTCTGGCAGGACTGGACTCGTCCATTCCCGCAAAAGAGTATTCCGGGGATGTGCTGCGCCACCTGTACAACCAGTTCTGCATCTATTTTTCCGCGGTGAAGGAGAACCGGTTTTCCCCGGCCGTATACTACGACGGCAGGGAGCCCAGAGAGTTTTCCGCCCTGCCGCTGACCCATCTTTCCGGGTATACCAGACAGGAGTTCGCCTCCATATCAGACGTGATAAGGACCTACTACTCCACCCGCAGCCAGCTCACCCGGATCCGCCAGAAATCGGCAGACCTGCGTCACGTGGTTCAGACTGCCCTGGAACGGAACCGGAAGAAATACGATCTGCAGCTCCGCCAGTTAAAAGACACGGAGGACCGTGACCGCTACCGGGTCTACGGGGAGCTGATCAACACCTATGGCTACAACCTGCCGGAGGGCGAGAAGAAACTGGAGGCCCTCAACTACTATACAAACGAGATGGTATCCATCCCCCTGGATCCCACCAGGACGCCCCAGGAGAACGCCCAGCGCTATTTTAACAAATACAACAAGCAGAAGCGCACCTTCGAGGCTCTCTCCCGCTTCTGCGAGGAGACCCGGGAGGAGATCACCTATCTGGAATCCATCCAGACCGCCCTGGACATCGCCCTCACGGAAAGCGATCTCGCAGAGATCAAGGAAGAGCTTGCCTCCACCGGGTACATCCGGCGCAGGCAGACCCGCAAAAAGGAGAAGATAAAAAATGAGCCTCTCCACTACATCTCCAGCGACGGTTTCCACATGTATGTAGGGAAGAACAATCTTCAGAACGACCGGCTGACCTTTGACTTTGCCTCCGGGAACGACTGGTGGTTCCATGCCAAACAGGCTCCCGGCTCCCACGTCATCGTAAAGACCGAGGACGGCGAACTGCCGGACAGGACATTTGAGGAGGCAGGACGGCTGGCGGCCTGGTATTCCAGCATGCGTGGCAGCGAAAAGGTGGAGATCGACTATGTACAGAGAAAACAGATCCGGAAACCGAAAGGAGCAAAACCGGGATTTGTCGTGTACTATACCAACTATTCCCTGGTGATCGACAGCGATATCAGCGGCATCAGAAAAGCCGGGGAAGAGGGCTGATCTTCCATTTTCCCGGACGGGCCATCAGGCAAATCCGTCATCCGCACCAAAACCGGCGGCGCAGACCAGAAGATCTACGCCGCCGCATTTTTCACTTCTTCCGGAACCTCAATAGGTTCCACCTTATCATAATCGGTAAAGACAAGCTCGATGGAATACAGATTCACTTTTGTCGTCTCCCCGAAGGAGTCGTAAAGTTCATTGAGCACTTCGCTCATATTCACATGGATTCTGGCGGGGAGCATCTCATCCCTGTAGAGGTCGAAGATCACCGGAATATTCAGTTCCCGGACCGCCTCCTCGCTGGGCAGGTCCACCAGACCGAAAGCGTTGATCATATCCTTCCCCAGGAGTCCCATCAGCTCTTCTCCGGTCACTTCCCCGTACATCTGATAACACTCTTTTCCCTCCACAGTCACAGGTTCCTTCGAGAGATGGAAGGATTCCATCGCCTCACCTTCCCGGGCAAAGATATTGCCGTCCAGTCCCAGATGGTTCTCAGCGGCCGTCTCACTTACCTCTTTCTCCCAGTTCCCGTCGATGCTGCTGTAGGTCACATACTCCCCATCCTCCACCACCTGGTAGATTTCAAGATCTGCCTCCACCTCCGCGTCACGGATATTGACGGAGGCCCTTCCCCCGGCGTGTCCGGCAGGCGGCTCGGTGGTATTCTCGATGGTCATCTCCAGGTTGACCTCCCGCAGTTCGAGCACATCTTCCAGCTGGATTGCCACCTCCACATAGTTTGCCGAGGAAGAGACGTTATGCAGTTGTTCCGCCGCCTCATCCAGAAGCTTTCCGGCACTTAAGCCGGTACAGCCGCTCATGCAGACGGCACAGCACAGAGCCGTGGAAAACGCTCCGGCCCTGCGCGCAAGATCTCTCACCAGTTTCTTCATCCGATCTGCTCCTGTTCCTCCTGCGGTTCCTGACCGAGAAGATAATCCACAAACTGCTGCGCTGTTCTTCCGGAAAGGCCTCCATGGGAGAGTTCCCATTTGTTGGCCTCCAGATAAAGTTCATCCAGCGGCATGTGTATTCCGCCTTTTTCTGCGAGGACGCGGACAATCTCCTGGAACTCCTTCTTGTCCGGAGAGCCGAAATAGATGGTAACGCCGAATCTTGCCACAAGGGAAAGCTTTTCCTGCACCGTGTCGTTTGTGTGGAGTTCCTCATCCCGGTCCGCCTTGTCGCGGAATGTCTCCCGGATCAGGTGTCTCCGGTTTGAGGTAGCATAGATCAGCACATTCTCCGGCTTCTTCTCCAGGCCGCCCTCGATGACCGCTTTCAGGTATTTATATTCAATCTCAAATTCTTCAAAAGAGAGGTCATCCATATAGATGATAAACCGGTAGTTCCGGTTCTTGATCTGTGCAATCACATCGTTGAGGTCCTTAAACTGATGCTTGTACACCTCGATCATCCTGAGTCCCTGGTCGTAATACTGATTCAGGATTGCCTTGATGGAGGAGGATTTCCCCGTTCCGGCGTCCCCGAAAAGCAGACAGTTGTTTGCCTTTCTCCCCTCCACGAATGCTTTCGTGTTATCGATCAGCTTCTTCTTGGCGATCTCATATCCCACCAGGTCATCCAGATGGACATGGGCGATGTTGGTGATGGGCACGATCTGCACGCCTTTGTGTTCCGGATGTTCCACCCGGAACGCTTTGTGAAGTCCCAGTTTGCCGACACCGAATTCTTTGTAAAACTGAGTGATCCCGTCCTTGAACTCCCAGGCGCTTTCCGCTTTTCCCAACACCCGGCTCAGATCGCAGATCCGGTCCCTCACCCGGCGGTTGTAGACTTTTCCGCCGCTGTTTCCGTTTTTATAGTCCAGAAGGATCTCCATGCAGGATGCGTCAAGCCGCTCCTCCATGGCAGTAAAGTCGTAGTCAAACAGTTCCTTGAAAATCGCAAAGTCGTGGAGGGCAATCTCATTGATGCTCCCTCCCGTCTCTCCCACGATCTCGCAGGAAGTACTGTAGGCGTTCTCATCATTTGCCAGCAGATAGGTGAGGTAGGTGTGCCAGAGGTTTCCCTCGAACCCATGGCTCACAGACAGCTCGAGAAGCCGGTTCACACACTCAAAAAGCAGGCTTCGGAGATCTTCCCTGTTGTAGTATTCACTTTCATAGTTTTCCATAAGAAAGGTCATATCCTTAAGGATCTGGCCGGATTCCATATTTTTGTAAAGCATCAGCTCACTGGTGCGCATAATCTTTCTCCTTCCTCTTGCGGCTGAAAAAAGTTCAGCCCCGTACTAATAATTTCCCAGAATCTTCAGATTCGTTGTCTCTTCCCTCAGGCCGCGGAGTGCATTCTTCACCGCCGCGTCCTCCATATTTCCCTCGAAATCCACGAAAAACCGGTATTCCCACTGTCTTCCCTCGATAGGCCTGGATTCGATCTTCGTCATATTCAGGTCATTGTAGATAAAATGGGACAGAATAGCGTACAGCGATCCGCTGGTGTGGGGAACCTCGAAACGGATGCTGATCTTGGAGGCATCCTTCAAGAAGATCTTCTGGTTCGTCACCACGATAAAACGGGTGGAATTGTCCGGTTCATCATTGATCTGGTCCACCAGTACGCTTAAGCCGTGGATCTTCGCCGCATAGGCGCTGCACACGGCCGCCTGGGTCTTATCCTGGTCTTCCAGGACTTTCTTCGCCGCAATCGCCGTGTTCACCACACTGATTCTCTGCCATTCCGAATGGTCGTCCAGAAAATGGGTGGTCTGCATCAGGGCTTCCGCCTTGGAATAAACTCTCCGGATATCCGAAAGTTTTGTCCCCGGCAGTCCAGCCAGCGTATGGACAACCGGCAGGATTGTCTCCGCAACAATATAATTTTCAAATTCATCCAACAGGTCGTACATCTCGTTGACCGGACCTGCCGAGGAGTTCTCAATCGGGAGAACCGCATAGTCCGCCGCTCCCTCCTCGATGGATTCCATGGCCTCCCGGAAGGTCCGGACGTGGAAACTGTTTACATCCTCCCCGAAATACTGCTGCATCGCAGCCTGCCCGTAGGCGCCTTCCGTTCCCTGAAAGACTACCCGCACATTCTTCCTGTCCAGGTCATCCACCCGGATAAAGGGAAGCCTTCCCAGGGCGCCCGCAGCCACAAGCTGTTGGTACTGGAGCTTCCTGCTCATGGACATGAGCTGCTGATAGAGCTCCCGGATACCTTTCTTATTGAACTCTCCGGTGACCTTCGAGGCCACATCGTTTAATTTTTCCTTCTCTCTCTGGCGGTCGTATACCTTGCGCCCTGCCTTCACTTTATACTCACCGACCTCCTCGCAGATCTCCATCCGTCTCTGAAAGAGATCCGTGATCTGATCGTCGATCCCGTCAAGCTGTTCTCTCAATTCTTCCAGTGTTCTCATTTATCTTCTGCTCCTTCAAAACCTTTTGCGATTTTCGCCTCCGTCCGCTCCTCGCGCTCAGCCCGCAGTCCTGCGGACCGCGGGCTGCCGTTGCACTCTCATAGCAGCTTTCTGTCGGCTGATGGTCTGCCAGCAGCCCTCAGCCGCCATAAACCTTCTGCGCTCGTCGCTAAGAACACATTATAATACATTTCCTGTATAAAATCCAGATTTGTTATGCATACTTTGGGTATGATGAAGAATAAATTTGTTTTATGCGGGATTCTGGGGTGGTGTATGGAGATTGTCTTTACGGGGCTTGGGTCCCTGAGACGGCATGAGCACAATCTCTCTGCGCACACTTCCATCTGGATGTTTCCCATCTACGGGATGGCGTGCTTTCTCCTGCCGGTTTCCAGACTTTTAAAAGGGCGGAACTTCCTGGTCCGGGGCGGGGTTTACACCTGCTGCATCTTCGGGACGGAATACCTCTGCGGCAGCCTGTTGAAGCAGCACGGCGCCTGTCCCTGGGATTACAGCAGGGCAAAATACAATGTCCGCGGGCTGATCCGTCTGGACTATGCCCCGTACTGGTTTGCGGCAGGTCTGATCTTTGAAAAAATTTTACGGAAAGATAGCGGTTGAAAATCCCCCTGAATTAGTATATTATTATGTGGAAAGTGTCACAGATAAGGGAGGTACTTGAATGAACGCTTCAGAATGTATTAAAACCCGCAGAAGTATCCGCAGGTATAAGCCTGACCGGATCGAACATTCTCTGATTGATTCTATTGTGTCAACGGCATCTTATTCCCCTTCCTGGAAAAACACGCAGATCACCCGCTACACTGCAGTCGAGGACAGATCTGTTCTCGAAGAGATCGCAGAAAAATTCACCCCCGATTACAATGCAGCCATTATCCGCCAGGCGCCGATGCTGATCGTCGTCACTTTTATCAGGGGCAGATGCGGGTATGAGCGCGACGGCTCCTTCACGACAAAGAAGGGAGACCGCTGGCAGATGTTCGACGTGGGCGCTGCCTGCCAGACATTCTGCCTTGCCGCAAAGGAAAAAGGGCTCGGAACCGTCATCATGGGCGTGTTCGACGAGGACGGGATCTCCGGTCTTCTACATATTCCCGAAGGGCAGGAACTTGGGGCGCTGATCGCCATCGGATATCCGGATGCAGACCCGGAGGCACCGAAGAGAAAGTCTGTGGAAGAACTGCTTTCATACAGATAGGATACAGATAATATAAAGCAATGGCGTTTCTGCGCCATGCGAAGGAGGTTATTTATGAGACATTTGATGAGTCCACTGGATTTTTCCGTGGAAGAACTGGACAACCTGCTTGATCTCGCCCAGGATATCGAGGCGAATCCGGCAAAGTACGCGCACGCATGCGAGGGAAAGAAACTGGCTACCCTGTTTTACGAGCCCAGCACCCGCACACGCTTAAGCCATGAGGCGGCAATGCTGAACCTGGGGGGAAGCGTGATGGGATTTTCCTCCGCTGATTCCAGTTCTGCTGCCAAGGGAGAGAGTGTTTCGGACACAATCCGCACCATATCCTGCTATGCAGATATCTGCGCCATGAGACATCCGAAGGAAGGAGCGCCCATGGTCGCGTGCCAGCACTCTTCCATCCCGGTCATCAATGCCGGAGACGGCGGGCATCAGCATCCCACCCAGACGCTGACGGATCTGCTGACAATCCGGAACCTGAAAGGACGCCTCTCCAACATGACCATCGGTCTGTGCGGCGACCTGAAATTCGGCCGTACTGTCCATTCTCTGATCAACGCGCTTGTGAGATATGAGGGAATCCGTTTTATCCTCATTTCCCCGGAAGAGCTCCGGCTTCCGGAGTATATCCGCCACGATGTTCTTGACAGGAAGAAGATTCCCTACGAGGAAGTTGTCCGTCTGGAGGACGCAATGCCAGACCTGGATATCCTCTATATGACAAGGGTTCAGAAAGAGCGTTTCTTCAACGAGGAAGACTATGTCCGCATGAAAGATTTCTACATCCTGGACAAGGCGAAAATGAAACTGGCTCCAAAGGACATGTACGTGCTCCATCCGCTTCCGAGAGTCAACGAGATCTCCGTGGAAGTGGACGATGACCCGAGAGCCGCTTATTTCCGTCAGGTTCAGTACGGCGTATATGTGCGCATGGCCCTGATTCTCACGCTGCTCGATATTCACGTAGATTAATGGAGGAAGATAAAATGGTAAAAAATACATTAAACGTCGGACGGATCTCCGAAGGTTTTGTGCTTGACCACATTGAGGCGGGAAAGAGCATGGAGATCTACAAGTACCTTCACCTGGACAAACTGGACTGCTGTGTGGCAATCATCAAGAATGCCAAGAGCAGCAAGATGGGGAAAAAGGACATCATGAAAATCGAGTGTCCCATCGATTTTATGGATCTGGACATTCTCGGATTCATCGACCACAACATCACGGTCAACATCGTGGAGAACGAGGAGATTGTAGAGAAAAAGCAGCTCACGCTCCCAAAGGAGATCCGCAATGTGATCAAATGCAAGAATCCGCGCTGCATTACATCCATCGAACAGGAACTGGACCATGTCTTTGTCCTGACCGATGAGGAGAACCAGGTCTACCGCTGCAAATACTGCGAAGAGAAATACAGCAGAAGACGGTAAAACAGAAGATCCCCGGGTGAAGCCGGCACAGCATGAAACTGTCTGTGCGGGTTCACCCGGGGATTTTATTTCAGCATTCTTCGGCGATCTTATAAATCAGCCGCTCGGTGTCCTCCCATCCCAGACAGGGGTCTGTGATGGATCTGCCGTACACCATATGGTCATCGATCTTCTGGCATCCCTCCAGGAGGTAGCTCTCGATCATAACGCCTTTCACTAGCTTTTTCAGGCCGGGATTGTAATTCCTGCTGTGGAGCACTTCGCTTACGATACGGATCTGCTCGTGGAACTTCTTGTCGGAATTGGAGTGGTTGGCGTCCACCACCACCGCCGGATTCTCAAGTTCTCTCTCCTGGTACATCTCCTGGAGACGGACCAGGTCTTCATAGTGGTAGTTCGGAATACATGTGCCGTACCGGTCCACCCCGCCCCGCAGTATCACATGTGCCAGTTCATTTCCGTCTGTCGTCACATCCATGCCGCGGTAGATAAACCGGTGGGAGCTCTGGGCTGCCTTCACCGAGTTGAGCATAACGGAGAAATCTCCGCTGGTTGGATTCTTCATCCCTACCGGAATATCCATGCTGCTGGCGGTAAGGCGGTGCTGCTGGTTCTCCACTGAACGGGCGCCCACAGCCTCATAGGAGAGGATATCATCCAGATAACTCCGGTTCTCCGGATAGAGCATCTCATCCGCCGATGTCAGCCCGCTCTCGCTGATGGCGCGGGTGTGCAGCCTGCGGATGGCGATGATTCCCGCCAGAAGGTCCGGTTCCCGGTCCGGTTCCGGCTGATGAAGCATTCCCTTGTATCCCTCTCCTGTTGTCCTTGGTTTATTTGTATAGATTCTCGGGATAATCATCAGCCTGTCGGAAACTTTGTCGTTTATTTTTGCAAGGCGCTGCACATACTCGCACACAGCATCCTCGTTATCCGCGGAACAGGGGCCGACGATCACCACAAACTTATCGGATTTTCCGGTGAAAATATCCCGGATCTCCCGGTCTCTCTCTGCCTTGATCTTCCGGATCGTCCCGGAGAGCGGGTATTCCGCTTTCAGATCCGCCGGAAGGGGCAGTTCTGCATTGATCTTCATTCCCATGGTATTCTTTTTCTCCTGTCTTTCCCTCCGTGCCGTGTACGGCATAATCGTACCGACCCGGAACGGACTGTTAAATGTGTCAAGCAGGACGATAAGCCGGGTTATGTCGTTGGACAATCATCTGTCTAGGCGCGGCGTTACCGCCGTGCTCGAGCGACCTACCTGAAGCGTGACGGGCCGCCACAATGCCTCTTCTCGGTCTTGCTTCGGATGGGGTTTACATGTGCCCCTGCTGTTACCACCAGGGCGGTAGTCTCTTACACTGCCTTTCCACCCTTACCGCAGGCCGTACTTCCCGGACTGCTCCGAAAAGTGTGCCCGCGGCGGTTTATTTCTGTTGCACTGGCCTTGGAGTCACCTCCACCGGACGTTATCCGGCATCCTGCCCTGTGAAGCCCGGACTTTCCTCGTCTGCGGCCTTTCGGCGCCTGCAGCCGCGATTGTCTGTCCTACTTAACACAATATCTGATTATACATTCCACGCCGGGAAATGTCCAGTCCCTTTTTTCCCGGGGAACTCAGGAGGGGGAACTCAGGATACTTTATTCTCAAAAACTCACGCCGGCTCCACGTTAAGACCGGTATCCTCCTCCAGAAGATCCCCGTCCGCCGCTGTGGTTGCGAGCTCGTCGCACCGCTCGTTCTGAGGGTGTCCGTTATGGCCTTTCACCCAGTGGAAGCTCACGCTGTGGGGAGCTTTTGCAGCCAGCAGGCGCTTCCAGAGATCCACGTTTTTCACGGGTTCATTTTTCCCCCGCTTCCATCCTTTTTTCAGCCAGCCGTCCACCCAGTGCTGGTTAAATGCATTGACCACATACTGGGAGTCCGAGTAGACTTCCACCGTGCAGGGGCGGTTCAGCGCCTCCAGTCCGGCAATCACTGCCATCAGCTCCATGCGGTTGTTGGTTGTCCTGACATATCCCCGGGAGATCTCCTTGACATGGAGCTCCCCCTTCGTGTCCACATATTCCAGAACCGTCCCGTATCCTCCGGGTCCGTCCGGATTGCCCCGTGCAGCCCCGTCTGTATATATTTTTACTGTCATAATCCATCCTCTCTGTTCATTCTCTTCCTCTCCTGCGGATCATCTTCCAGAAGGAAACTCTGTCCCTCCCGCTCGATGCGCACGATCCGGTCCTCATACTGTGCCGCGCAGGCCTCCAGGGCAAGCCGGTCAAATATGGCATAGTTGTCCCAGAAATGCATGGGGAACACCTTCTTCGTATCCGTCCGTTTCATAAAGCAGTCCAGCCCCAGACAGTAGGCCTCCCCGAGGCGGGGATCCACCGGTACAAAAGCCACGTCGATCTTCTCTTTCTGAAGCTTGTTGATCTCCGCCTGGTAAGCCCGGCGCATGGCTGTATTGTACTCTTTCGTCTCTTCCTCCCAGTGCCACCAGTTGAGATCCCCGGCGTGATAGATGGTCCGCCCTTTCTCTTTTACCAGAAAAGCCACGCCCTCGTCCGTGGACCGCAGGGTATGGATGCGGCATCCCAGAACAGTCCGGTCCTCGTTGGGCTTCATGCGGACAATATCTTCCGTCTCATGGACAAAGATATCCGATGAGAGAATGAAGCGGACTGTCGTAACATGTTTCCGCAGTTCAAATATCTGCGGGTTATAGTGATCGTAATGTGCGTGACTGGCAAACACAAGCAGTTTCTTTTGCGGATTCATCCGGGGCAGATCCCCTTTGTAATAGTCGAACAGGAAATATGCAACCTCTGTCTCTGCCAGAAATCCGCTGTGCGCCAAATATGTTATCTTCATCATAAATTCAGAGTATCCACCGCCTGAACCACTTCCGGCAGGATATACTCCATGTCCTCCTTTGCTGTCTTAGCGCTCTCCGGCAGGTTGATCAGAACGGTTTTCTTCCGGATCCCGGCTGCCGAGCGGTCAAGAATCACTTTTTTGGAATGGCGGATATTAAAGGCCCTCAGAGCTTCCGGTATCCCGGGCAGGAGCCGCTCCGCCGCATCTGTCAGTGCATCCGGGGCACAGTCCTCCTCCAGATACCCCACAGCACCGGTGGTCAGGATCAGCTGCACCGACCCGGAATCCGCCAGATGAATCATAACCGACGCCACCACTTCCCGGTCCTGCGGAAGGAATCCTGCCGCCTTCACCTCAAAGCCGACCTGTTCCAGCATCCTTTTCAGAGCCGATGCCGCCGCACTTTCTGCTTTCGCCTTATAGGCACCTGTATCCAACGCAAATATTGCTGCTTTCATCCCTTGTATACCCCTTCCCTTATTATTTTCTCCCCGATAAGTATCCCCCGTCCTGCTCATCCCTTTAATACAATAAAGCAGATGGCAATGCCATCTACTTTATTATACGTGTGTCCGCTTATTTAAGCAACCGGATTTTCATCCGAGAATCCGTCTGGCGGATTCGTTTGCCTTCCGGTAGATCTCCTCCGGAGTGCTGTCCAGATAGAAGCTTCCGTCCCGGTAGAGCACCTTTCCTCCGATCATGGTCATCTTCACATTCTGTTTGCTGCCGCTGTAGACAATATTTTTCTCAATATTCTGGAGCGGCTGCATATTGGGCTGCATCAGATCGATCATGATCAGATCCGCCTTTTTCCCTTCCGAGAGAGTATCGCATTCCGGAAGTCCCATGGAGAGGGCTCCGTTTACCGTTGCCATCTTCAGAACCTCCATGGCGGGAACCGCCTCCGGATCGTCACAGAGCACCTTCTGAAGCCCGGTCACCAGGAACATCTCCCGGAACATGTCCAGACAGTTGTTGCTGGCCGGTCCGTCCGTGCCGATGGCAACCGGAATCCCCAGGTCGAGATAGCGTTTCACCGGAGCGATCCCGCTTGCAAGCTTTAAGTTGGAAGCCGGGTTCGTCACCACATAAAGCCCCCGCTCCTTAATGATATCAAAATCACTTTCATCCATATGCACGCCGTGGAACAGCCCGCCGCCGTGGCGGAACAGCCCCAGGGAATCCATATAGGCCACCGGAGACATTCCCGTACGGCTCCGGCATTCTTCCACTTCCTTCTTTGTCTCCGAACAGTGTACATAGACCGGCGCACTGTATTTGTCAGAGAGCGCCGCAAGCCCCTCCATCAGTTCCCGGCTTGTGGTATACTCCGCATGGAAACCAAGCTGGTAGCTCACAAGTCTGTGAGGAGCCTGATTGTAAGTGTGGTAGTCCTGCTCCACTTCCTCCAGGGTCCCCCCGAAATTGTTGATGCTCTCGCAGAACACATTGCGGAATCCGCAGTCCTCCACAGCCTTTGCCCCTGCGGCACGGTGCATGTACATGTCAAAGATCGCCGTAATGCCGCTGGTGAGGTATTCCATGACAGCCAGCTTGGTCAGCCAGTAGATATCCTCGTCCGTGAGCTGCGCCTCCGCCGGGAATACCCGGTTGTTCAGCCACTCGTCCAGCTTCATGTCATCCGCATGGGATCGCAGAAACGTCATGGCAGAATGGGTGTGGGCGTCCTTAAATCCCGGCATGACCAGGTTTCCCTGTGCGTCGGTCTCCTGGTCCCATCCCGAATCCTGCACCGGGGCATTTGCCGCATCCCCCACATAGGTGATCGTATCTCCGTCGATATGGATCTCGCCCTCAAAAACCGGACGGTTTTCTTCCATTGTCAGTATTCTTGCATTGTAAATTCTTGTCTTCATCTGTTCTCTCCTCTGTCTTATATATTCCGTCTTTATATCTTCTCAATGCACTTTGTCACCAGCCGCTCAAACTCTCCGGCACGCCGGTCCGCCACCGCCTGGACATCCAGATGGCTCAGTTCTTCCTCCGATATGCCGCTCGCCATATTTGACACGCAGGAGATTCCGCACACTCTTATTCCCGCATGGCGGGCCGCAATCGCCTCGCATGCCGTGCTCATTCCCACAGCGTCCGCCCCGAGAACCGCATACATCCGGATCTCCGCCGGGCTCTCGAAATTCGGTCCCGTCGTCTGCAGATACACGCCTTCCTGAAGGGCAATCTTCTCCCCCTCTGCCGTCCTGCGGATCAGATCCTGCAGCTCGGTATCATAGATATGCGTCATATCCGGGAAACGCTCTCCCAGTTCCGACACATTCTCCCCGATCAGCGGGGACGGCGCGAAACTGGAGATCTGATCCGTGATCATCATGAAATCCCCCACATGGAACTTCCGGTTGATCCCGCCGGACGCATTGGTCAGGAAAAGCACCTCGATCCCCATCTTCTTCATGAGCCTGACCGGAAGGACGACCTGCTCCATGGAATATCCCTCATAATAATGTACCCTTCCCTTCATGACCACCGCCGGGACGTTCCCGATGTATCCCAGCAGGAACCTGCCGTCATGCCCCTGCACCGTGGATACCGGAAAACCGGGAATATCCCCGTAGGGAATCTCCTGCACCACTCTCATGTTCCGCGCGTAGCCTCCCAGCCCCGAGCCGAGGATCAGGCCCACGCGCGGGACAAAATCCGTAACCGATTTATAATATTCATAACATTTTTCCAGCTTTTCATACTGTCTGCTCATCGTAAAGTACCTCCTGTCTGTATGCGGATGCTTATTATCTGGATAGTAGACTATTTGGCCAGGTATGTCAAGTTGGGGACGTAGTAAAATTGAATTTTACTACGTCCCCAACTTGACATACCCCCCGTCCCTTTTTGCGCATACCCCTGTCCCCTTCTGAAAAATCCACAAATTTCTTCTATATCAGATATAATATTTTCAAAAAAATTTTACGTTTTGCACAAGGGGGACACACTAAAGTGCAAAAAGGGACACAGCGGGCTTCAATTCGGGACGTAGTCAAACTTAACTTTACTACGTCCCCAATCAGATGATAATGCACACCAGACCGCCGTTTGTGTCATTGACGATCTTCTGCATGGAATCCTGCAGCTTCATCTGGCTCTCGTCATTGATCATGTTGATTTTGCTGCGCATGCCGTCCATCACCAGTTCTTCCACGGATTTCCCGAATATATTTGTCCCCCAGACACCTTCCGGCGTCCCGCTCTCCTTGCGGATATACTCCACCAGGTCCTCCGCCTGCTGTTCGCTTCCGACAATGGGCGCGATCTCTGTCTCAATATTAGCGCGGATCATATGGATGGAAGGCGCCTCGGAGCGGATCTTCACTCCGTACTTGCTCCCCTGCTTGATAATCACCGGCTCATCCAGATGGATCTCCTCTTTCTTCGGACTTACCACTCCGTAGCCTTTCATCTTCACATCGGCAAAAGCGTCTTTGATCTGCCCGAACTCTTCTTTCATGGCGGCAAGTTCCTTCATGGTGGCGATCAGTTCGTACTCTCCCCGGATCTGTGTGCCGGTAAGCTCGCTGAGCACTTCATAGTAATACTTCTGGGCGAAACGGATCCGTACGCTCACCTTTCCCGTATCCATCTCCACCTTCTCCACGCCGGTCTGTTCTATGTACGGGCTGTCTGTCTGCGGCTCCATCGAGGAAACACTTCGGATATCATCGATCCCGTCCATAAGATTCCTGATATTTTCGACCAGATCCTTTTTGATCGCATGATCCCGGGAAAGCATCTCCACCCACTTGGGAATATAAAATTCCACCTCCGTAACCGGGAACTCGAACAGCACCTGCCGCATGATCTCATTGATATCCTCATTTTTCAGCTGCTCGCAGTTGACCGGGAATACGGGGACGCCGTATTTTTCCTCCATCTGCTTCTTTAACGCCTCCGCCTCCTCCCCGTAAGGCTTCCGGCAGTTGAGCAGAATGATAAACGGCTTCCCGATGCTTTTGAGTTCTTTTACCGTCTTCTCCTCAGCCGCCACATAATTCTCCCTGGGAAGATCTGTCACACTTCCATCCGTGGTCACCACAAATCCGATGGTCGCATGGTCGTGGATCACCTTCCGGGTGCCGATCTCCGCCGCCTTCGTAAAGGGAATCTCATACTCGAACCAGGGCGTCTTCACCTGGCGTTCCGCATTATTTTCAGTATGCCCCGAAGCTCCTTCCACCATGAAGCCCACACAGTCAATCAGGCGCACCTTCACCTCAATATCCTCGGAGAGCTTAACCGGCGCCGCCTCTTTCGGGACAAATTTGGGCTCTGTTGTCATGATCGTCGTCCCGGAAGCCGACTGGGGAAGTTCATCTTTGGTCCGTTCTCTTGCGTGGGCGTCAGACATGTTCGGAATGACAAGGAGATCCATAAAGCGTTTGATAAACGTCGATTTGCCTGTCCGAACCGGTCCCACCACACCGATATAGATCTCTCCGTTGGTCCTTGCCCGCATATCCCTGTATACCTGAAATGAATCCATACAAAATACCCCCTTGTTCTGCTGATACCAGTCTATGCAGCAGACAGGGGGTTTATGCTATTCTTCTGTCTCTTCCCACAGAAGCGCGGTATTCTCACTTCTCGATTCCCGCATCATCAGGTCGTCCACCGCCTGTGCCGGGTCTTTTCCTTCAAAGAGCACCCGGTTCACTTCATCCACAATGGGCATGGCAACATCGTACTTCTTCGCCAGGGCAGCCGCTGCTTTTGCCGAATAGACGCCCTCCACGACCATGTTGACCTCATCCATGGCTTCCTGCATGGTGCGACCCTTTCCGATCAGGTATCCCGCTTTCCGGTTCCGGCTGTGTACACTGGCACAGGTCACGATCAGATCACCGATCCCGGTCAGCCCCACAAAGCTCTCGATCTTTCCGCCCATCTTCACGCCGAGCCGGGCGATCTCCGCGATTCCCCGGGTGATCAGGGCGGCCTTTGTGTTGTCGCCATATCCAAGCCCGTCTGCAATTCCGGCTGCCAGGGCGATCACGTTTTTCAGCGCCCCGCCAAGTTCAATTCCCAGAATATCCGGACTTGTATAAACGCGGAACACTTTGCTGATGAACATGGACTGCAGGTACTCCGCCGTCTTTCTCGTCTTCGCGCCGATGACGCAGGTGGTTGGCATCCGCCGTCCCACCTCCTCCGCGTGGCTCGGACCGGAAAGGACTGCCACATCCGCCTGGGGAATCTCCTCCTCGATCTGCTGCGACAGCGTCTTCAGCGTGGACTCCTCGATTCCTTTTGCCACATCCACAATAATCTGCCCGTCGCTGACAAAGGGCCTCATCTTCCGCGCCGTCCCCCTTGTATATACGGAAGGTACTGCAAGCACGAGGAAATCCTTTCCCCGTACGGTTTCTTCCAGATCTCCGGTAATCACCATGTCCTCCGGGATCTTCACCCCCGGAAGTTTCGTCAGATGCTCCCTCTTCTCACGCAGCATCTTCACTTCATCCTCATCGATGGACCACACTGTTACCTGGTGTCCGTTGTCATGGAGCAGAACAGAAAGAGCTGTGCCCCAGCTTCCCGCTCCGAGTACGCCTGCATTCGCCATATCATTTTTCTCCTTATTCTTTTTTCTTTCCGCCGAACTTGTTCTCCGTCCCGTTCATCAGCCTTCTGATATTTGCCCGGTGCTGGTAACATGCCAGAGCGAAGAGCACAAACACCAGAATATAAAGCTCATAGAGGTAATGAGGCTCCATGTCCAGCCATCCCGCCTGCCCGCAGAGAACCATCTCGATAAAGAATACCAGATAGGCAAGCAGCGAGCCCACGGATATGTACCTTGTGATGAGTACCGGAACCAGGAAGCAGGCAAGCGTCACAGGGATCAGGAGAAGACTTGCCGGAAGATGCCAGAAACTGTTTGCCGCAACAAGCGCCGCCATCACGGCGATTCCCTTGCCTCCCTTGAATCCCAGATAAAAGGGAAAATTATGCCCCAGTGTGACCCCGGCTCCCGCATACATGGCAAGCAGGGGAAGACATTCGCTGCCCCGGTACATGAAGATCACGATCAGCACAGCCACAAAGCATTTCAGCACATCCCCGAAAAACGTCATGGCTCCCGCCTTCCATCCGAGCACACGCACAGCGTTTGTAGAACCTGCATTTCCGCTCCCTTTCTTGCGGATATCCACATGATACATTTTCCCGACCCAGTACCCGGTCTCAAGAAGGCCGCACACATAGCCGATCGCAAGACAGATCAATCGTTCCATAACTTTACTGCTCCTTTTCCTTTCTCTCTCTTATAAAGAACTTCAGGGAAGTCCCCCGGAATCCAAATGCCTCCCTGATCTTGTTCTCCAGATACCGTGTATAGGAGAAATGCATCAGTTCCTTATCGTTTACAAAGATCACGAATGTGGGCGGCTTCACGGAAACCTGCGTGATATAGTAAAGTTTCAGCCTCTTTCCCTTGTCGGACGGCGGCTGCTGCAGCGCCACTGCCTCTGTCATAATCTCATTGAGAACTCCGGTTGCCACGCGCAGCGTCTGGTTCTCAATCACCATGTCGATCTTGTCGTACAGTTTGTTCAGTCTCTGTCCTGTCAGCGCAGAGACGTACATGATCTCCGCATAAGGCATGTAAGACAGCGTCTGGCGGATCTTCGCCTCGTATTCCCGCATAGTGCGGTCATTCTTTTCGATGGCGTCCCACTTGTTCACAACGATGATGATTCCTTTTCCTCTCTCATGGGCGATTCCGGCGATCTTGGCATCCTGTTCGGTCACGCCCTCCACTGCATCGATGACCATGAGAACCACATCCGCCCGCTCCACAGCCGCCACGGTACGGATAATGCTGTACCGCTCCAGTTCTTCCTTGATCTTGTTTTTCCGGCGCAGACCTGCTGTGTCGATAAACACATATTCTTTCCCGTTGTGGACGATCTCCGTATCAATGGCGTCCCGGGTAGTTCCCGCCACATCGGAGACAATCACCCGGTTCTCACCCAGAAGCTTGTTGATGATGGAAGATTTCCCTACATTGGGCTTTCCCACGATCGCAACTCTCGGGCGATCGTCATCTTCCTCCCCGGCGCTTCCCTCGGGGAAATGTGCCGTAACCGCATCCAGCATATCTCCCAGTCCCAGCCTGGAAGACGCGGAAATAGGGATGGGATCCCCGATTCCCAGATTATAGAACTCATACACATCAGGCATAAGTTTCTCAAAATTATCGACTTTGTTCACCACAAGGACCACCGGTTTTCCGGAGCGCCTGAGCATGTCAGCCACCTTGGAATCCGCATCCTGAAGTCCCTGTCTGACGTCTGTGATAAAGATAATCACATCCGCCGTGTCAATGGCAATCTGCGCCTGCTCCCTCATCTGGGAGAGGATCACGTCCCTGCTGTCCGGCTCGATTCCGCCGGTATCAATCATCGTAAATTCTTTGTCCAGCCATGTGATGTCCGCATAGATCCTGTCTCTGGTAACTCCCGGCGTATCCTTCACAATGGAGATCCGCTCTCCCGCCAGAGCGTTAAACAATGTAGATTTTCCCACATTCGGACGCCCCACAATGGCCACTACTGGTTTACTCATACTATTCTCAGCCTTTCTCTATACTCTTACTATCTTCCCGCCGCATCAGCAGCCCAGAATCGCATCGATCAGATTCTGCCCGCTTGATTTTACAATATCCACCGGAACTTGTAAAGCATCGGACACATCTTTTACCGTATAATCGTCAAGGAACACATCCTCATCGGTCTTGAGCATGTTGCAGGGAATCAGAAGCCTGCTGCCAAGTTCTTTTCCTTTCAGCTGGGCGGTCAGGTCCTGCCCGGTGATCAGTCCGGAAACCGTGATCCGCTCCCCGAAGAAATCATTGCGGATGCTGTGTACATGAACCGTAAGAAACGGATACTTCTCTTCCATCTGCTCCGCGATCCGCTTCAGATACGGGTAAGCCAGCCGTCCCGTGGCAATGGACAGTTCTCTCCGCGCGCCCGCCGCCTCTGTGGTTCCGCAAATATCTCCTGCCGGAAGCGCGGCAAATGCCTCCTCAAACTCGTTGATCAGAAGCCGCAGCATTCCCACGCCGTTCTCAAGCTGGAGATAACCGTCATACCGCTCCTCCTCCGGAAGATCTTCCTCCGCCAGAAGATACCACTCATCCCCGGCATGGATGAAATGCAGGCCGTACTCCTCGTAAATCTTTTCCTGCCAGCCGTGAATCACGGAAAGCACTTCCCGTGCCTCCTCCTTTGTGAACGGTTCCAGCGGATAGAGCCCTTCCCGGTATTTTGTAAGTCCCACCGGCACGACAGACACACTCTTTAAAAGAGGAAGGTAACGGGTCAGGTCGCGGATCGTCCGCTCCAGTTCCTCCCCGTCGTTGACACCCTTGCAGAGCACGATCTGACCGTTCATCTCGACCCCTCCCTGATAGAGGATATCCACCTTTTTCAGGGCATCCCCGGCGAACCGGTTATGCAGCATCCTGCAGCGCAGCTCCGGGTTCGTCGTCTGAAAAGAAATGTTGATAGGCTCCAGACGGTATTTCACAATCCGCTCCACATCGTGGTCGCTCATATTTGTCAGCGTAATATAATTTCCCTGGAGAAAAGAAAGACGGGAATCATCATCCTTAAAATAGAGGGTATCCCGCATTCCCTGCGGCATCTGGTCGATAAAGCAGAATATACACTTGTTCCGGCAGGAATGGTACTCGTCCATAAGCCCCTGGCCGAACCCGATTCCGAGCTGCTCGTCCGGGTCCTTTTCAATCTCCAGTTCCCACTCCTCGCCGTCCGGCTTCTCGATCAGAAGCAGAATCTCTTCATCTTCCACATAATACTGATAATCAAAAATATCCTCAATCTCATGTCCGTCGATGGAGAGAAGCTTATCGCCCGGCTCAATGCCGAGTTCATCGGCAATGCTTCCCGGCTCCACAGTTTTTACAATATGATCATGTTTTTTCATTAATTCAAACTCCCTGTTTCTTCTGCGGATCTTTTCCGGCGATGCCGCTTTCGCACCTTTCCCGTCATATATCCGCACTTAGTTAACAGTATACCATAAATTCCCGGTTCCGCAAAGCCATGCTTGAATTTCATGAAAAAAAATGATATAAAGTGTATGTACAATACAAATCAATGTTTACAGGAGAAAACCATGTCAAATATCGAAGCATTAGAAAAGACACTTCCCGTTGCCCCGCTGAAAATCGTTGCAATGGAAAGCTGTAAGGAACTGGGACGCAAAGTCAACGACTATATCGTTTCCTTCCGTGAGAACACAATCAACGAAGTCACCGAATCCCCTCTTTACGTGAATTACAAATCGAATAATTATCTTGTGGACTGCGCTTGTCCGCGGTTTGGAAGCGGAGAGGCAAAAGGAATCCTCAAAGAGACCGTCCGGGGCACGGACCTGTTTATCATGACAGACGTGTGCAACTACAGCCTGACCTATCTGGTAAACGGCCATGTCAACCACATGTCGCCGGACGATCATTATCAGGACTTAAAGAGAATCATTGCGGCCTCCGCCGGAAAGGCACACCGCATCACTGCCATCATGCCTTTCCTCTATGAGAGCCGCCAGCACAAACGCACGAAGAGGGAATCTCTGGACTGCGCGCTTGCACTGGAGGAGCTGACATACATGGGCGTCAGCAATATCATTACCTTTGATGCACATGACCCCCGGGTACAGAATGCCATTCCGTTAAGCGGATTCGACAGCTTCAATCCGCCGTACCAGTTTATGAAGGCACTCTTCCGCGCGATCCCGGATCTTAAGGCAGACAAAGATCACATGATGATCGTCAGCCCAGACGAGGGCGCCATGCACCGCGCCGTATACTTTTCCAACGTCCTCGGCGTGGATATGGGAATGTTCTACAAACGCCGGGACTACTCCACCATCATAAACGGCAAGAACCCAATCGTTGCCCACGAGTTCCTCGGCGACGACGTATCCGGCAAGGACGTGATCATCGTGGATGATATGATCTCCTCCGGAGAGAGTATGCTTGACGTGGCAAGGCAGATCAAATCCCGCGGTGCTTCCCGGGTATTCGTCTGCACCACTTTCGGTCTCTTTACCGACGGTTTCGAGAAATTCGACGATTACTACAATAAAGGCTACCTTGACAAACTGATCGTCACCAATCTTACATATCTGCCGCCCCAGCTTTATGAAAAGCCCTACTTCGTCATGGCGGATATGAGCAAATTCCTGGCAATGATCATTGATTCCCTGAATCACGACGTGACCATCGGGAAAGTGCTCAACCCGACAGATAAGATTCATGCGCTGCTTGAAAAACGAAGCAGAGGCGAAGTTTAAAATTTCCGGACAGGGTCTGACGATCTTTCTTCTCCCTTTATACTCTGACAGAGAAGGGAATGGCCGGTATGCCGGCTGAATTGTAAAGGTTGATCCGATACCACCCTGTCTGGGCGAAATCCACTTTTACGGAATTATCCGGCAGAGATTCAGGGGTCAGGATCAGACGCCCGCCGTCTGCACAGGCTTCAAATGGTATTTCTCTGCCGTCCCGGGAAAGTGTCAGCGCTGACACCTGATCTCCGTCAACAGTCAGCCCACTGCCGGCGTTCCGGAAGTTCAGCACGATCCTGCCGTCCTCCCGGGACGCGGACTCCACTACCGGCGCATCTGCCAGAAGCTCTTCACCGTAGGTATATTTTTCTGCCAGAAGCGCCAGGCGGTTTCCCACTGTCTTCTTGTCCTTCGGATGGATATCAAATTCTTCCCCCACATCGGAAATGGAACACAGGTATGCTCCTCCCACGCTCTCCGCCACTTCCTCCTGGCAGCGGCGGATTGTCGGGAAATCTATGCCTGCCTGCATCATCCAGCTCCGATATCCGGGAAGCTGTACAATATAGAAAGGAAGTTCACTGTCGCGGAATATTTCCCGCCAGTCTCCGATCAGTCCTGTCAGCATATCCTTGTACAAAGCCTGCATTCCCGGCACATCATCGCTCTCTCCCTGATACCAGAGAACGCCGCGCGCTGTGAAGGGGGAAGCTTTCTTTACCATATGTTCATACAGACATCCCGGAAAATTAAAAGGCTGAGGGGTATTGGCATATTTCGCCATACCTTCCTCGAAGGACATCTCAGGCAGATTCTCTGTACTTTCCGTTCCCCCTGCCTCTTTTGCCTGTCCCATGGCCTGCCGGGCCATCGCAACGATCTCTTCCATGGTCGGAGTACCGGAAAGGATAAAGGCATTCATAGGATCCATATTTACATTGCCCTTATCGTTCATGGGATTTGTATGCTGTTCCTCCCAGAATTCTTCCATATCCAGATCCGCCGTATCCCGCTCAAAAAGCTCCATCCAGGGCTTTCCCACTCTCTTTACCGTCTCTTCATTCATCCAGGCGCAGGCCCGTGTCCCGCCCCAGTTGCAGCCGACAATTCCCACCGGAACCTTCTGGTTTTCAGCAATCGCTTTCTGGAAATAGTAGGCCACCGCAGAGAAGTATTTCAGATTATCCTCCCCGTCTGCCTTTCTCCATACTCCCATATTGCTATAGTCAAAATCCTGCTCCTGGCCGTCATAACATACCTCCGGCACATCGTAGAACCTGAGTTCCGGATTCTCCGTATTCTTCTCCTGCGCCCAGTGTTTTTCATAGCAGAGAGGGAACTCCATATTGGACTGTCCGCCGGCAATCCATACCTTGCCCACAGCCACATCCTCCAGGCAGATCTTTTCCTCTTTGCTGACGGCCTCCAGACGCTCACTCCCGGAAGCTTCAAGGGCCGGCAGCTGAAGTTCCCAGTTTCCCTGTGCATCCGCCACGGCCGACGCGCTCCTGCCCTGTATCGAGACTGTTACTGCCGCCCCGGGGTCCGCTGTTCCCCAGACTGTGACCGGTTTTTCCCTCTGCAGCACCATACCGTTCTGAAAAAGTTCCGCAAGTTTCATCGTATTTTCCCTCCTATTTATTTTCGATTGCATTCAACTGGGCATTAATCTGTTCCACTGTCTCTTCCGGAAGATTCGCAAAGCCGAGGATGTCTCTGAGCTTCATCGGAGCCATCATCATCTGTATCATCTCCGGATCGTATCCCATTGCCGGTCCCTGGGACTGGCCGTCCGTATTCTGCTGTCCTGCCGCCATTACGGGACCGATCACCGCCATGGCCTCCGGCCTGCTCATCAGATACCCCATGGTGCAGTCAATGTTCAGATACTCATCCCGGTTGCCATTGAGTTTTGCACCGAACCTCGGAGCCGTCACGGATCCGTTGCCGAAATCTCCCATCACATCTTTCAGCCACTCAATACTGTCCTCCACCCAGTGAGGCACGCGGCTGCAGGTCATCTGAAGATTCTGAACGGATGAATCACAGGTAGTAAAACCATGGGGCCCATTGGAATAAATATGGCTCTCAAAAGCAATCTCGTGTTCTGTCAGGGCATTCAGAAGATGCACTGTATTGGAAATCGGAACCAGGCTGTCTGTCCTGGTTGCAAAAACAAAGCAGGGACAGGTCTTCTCATCCACGGCAGAGGGCACGTCCGGCGCCGTCTTCTCATACACCCTCACGCACTCGCCGTCAATAACCGGGTATCCCAGAATTGCGGCATTCGGACGGTTTACCGACATAGTTGCCGCGCATCCGGCAAGATGGCCTCCCGCGGAAAATCCGATGACCGCAATCCTGTCCGTGATCACATGCCACTCCTCGCTTTTCTCACGGATCATGGCCATCGCCTCCTCATAATCATTCAGAGGATTGGGCCACACACTGTCTGCGCCCACAGAATATCGGAGAATAAAAGCCTGATATCCGGCTTTCAGATACGGAAACGCCACGGGATCTGCCTCTCTGTCAGAGCACATACTGTAGCCTCCCCCGGGGAGAATCAGCACTGCGGGACGCTTTTCAATGCCGCCAAACTCACCGCCCACCTCCTGCAGATATGCAGTCAGCGTTACTTTTCTGTCCTCATGTAATGTTATCAGTTCTGTCTTCATTTTCTTCTCCTTTCCAGTTCCATTAACTGTAGTTAAATCGCTTAACACTATATTAAGTCATTTATATGCAGATTGCAATAATAAAGGAGAAATGTTATAATAATTTTAAGCATTTTAAACACTGATTATATTAGAAAGGCAGAATTTCATGGATCAGACAGCATATTTTGAACAGATGCGCCAGAGGCGGAGGACAGAAATCCTCTCATGTGCCAGGGATATCATTCTCAGAGACGGCCCTGTTTCCCTGACCATGCAGAAGCTGGCGCGCACTCTGGATATTTCCAATGTCACTCTGTATAAATACTTCAAAAACATCAATGATATCTTCTACACACTGGCTCAGAATGCCGTGACACCCTGCGGACAGTGGTTTCGCCCCTCCCAGGATTCAGAAGAGCCCCTGAAACGTTTCCTGCAGAACTACCAGTTTCTCTGCGAGGAACTGCTGGAACACAGGGAGGATCTCTCCCTGCTGGTCATCCTGTATATGTACAACCGCCAGCAGCATCTTCCGCCTGAGGAGCAGCCCGCTGCAGCCGAGATAAAGACCTTTGAGCAAACCCAGAGACGCCTTCTGGACGCGGCAGACAGCAGAGGGCTCCTTGCCCCGGGCGTTGTCCCCGAAGATGCCCTCAGCTTTGTCCAGACCGTTGTTTTTTCCTTTCTGGAACATATAGCGCTTCTGGACAGGGAAGAATACGACTCCCGGCGGGAACAGATCAGCCGCCAGATTCTGCAGCTGATCAGAATGTTTGAAACTTATCTCTCGAAAAATGATGCTTTCAGCAGATTGTAAAATAGCACCGGAGATCTTCTTTGACCACTCGGAAGAATTTCTGACGCTGCAGTCAGGGACGTCCTGCGGCATTCCTGACTGCATAACTGCTGATTCTTATAGTAAGGTTTTCACGATATTTTCCGCGATCTGCCTTGCAAGACTTCCGGATATCGCCTCCTGATGGCCGGGATCATTCAGATATACTACAAAGTATATTCTTTCCTCCTTCTCCTCCGCAAATCCGACAAACCATGCTTTTCCATCCGGTCCGCTCCCTGTTTTCCCGTAAATTTTCTGTTCGCCGCTGTTGCCTGAAAACATCAGCTCCTTCATAAGCTTTACATCGTCCGGATCATAGCTGCTTCTGCCTTCAAAAATTTTCATCAAAACCCGAACCTGCATCCGGTACTCATACTCTGGTACCTCTTCCGTTCCATTTTCCAGAACTTCATTTTTCAGATACCGAACTTTGCCTCCTTCAGCAAATTCCACAGTCAGTTTGTGAGACAGCGCCCGGTCAGTACCTGCCATTTCACACACAGCGTCAATCGTAAATGTCACCGTCCCGTCCTCATTCTGCTCCATATCTGTTATCTCGGGAAATGATGTGGAAAATGCATTTACTGAATAATTTCCGCAGCTCAGTGCAGTCCACGGATACGACTGTGTTTTCTCATCATATTGCGCATACTTGCGAAGTTCCTCCACCGTTACCGGAAGATACCGGGTCATCAGAGTCTCAAATTCTTCTGCCCGGATTCCCTGCGCACATTCCGAGGAATCGATCTTTTTCCCATATTCAATCTGATAGAAGGATTCAAAGCTTCCGGTAAAGTCCACCTGTTCCATATGCCCCTCTCCCCAGTCGCAGCGCAGCAGATTATTGCTCATATATCCCAGAGGACGGATGTATTGTTCCGCAATCTCCAGATATTCCTGCGGCAGAGGTCTGACCCGGATCAGCACATTGCCATCCACGATCTCTGACACCTCCGGAGGCTGAGGCACACACAGCCTGTAGAGAAACCACCCTTTTTCTGTATATCCCCATTCATGTATACGTGTATACGATATATTCAGGACCACCGGATTACCTGCCTCTTCGCAGGAGCCGATGCAGGTCAGAACATACATATCCTTTCCGTCAAAGGTATATTCTTCCCGGTGAATTTTTCCGCCGGAATAAACCCGGTAAAGTACCACACTGCACTCTTCTGCATCGGGATAGCCATTCTCTGAAGATACTTTTAATTCTTTCTGAACCTGATTCAGAAAAGCTTCCATTTCTTCATAGTTCAACATATTCATTGTACCGTTTTCACCGGCAGTCACCGGTGAGCCATTTTCACTGATCCTCTCTGCCGCTTCCCGAATATCTGTAACGCCCTTCACCTTCTGCATCACTTCAAGGCATTCCTCTTCTGCCACCTGCTCCTGTTGCCCTGACGCCTCATCCGTTATCTGTTCCTGCTGCCCTGCCCCTTTTCCCGAACCGTCCCGGAATCCCGTCAACGTTCCGGATACTGTCAGTCCGAACAACGCGATTACAAGCAGTACCATTGCGGATATTCCGGCATAATCTCTCGCTTTTTTCCATTTTCTTTTCATTTTCCGCTCCTTCTGTTCTATTTTCATCTTATTATCAAGGCAAGGATTCTCTCATCTTTCAATCTTACACGTGTAGTCTTTTTATAAATATTACATCTGTAGTATTTATAAGTCAAGGAAATATTACTTTGCACACTTATTGAAGAAAAAATATTTTTTTCTGTAGTTTTTCCTTTCAAAACGGTAGTATATAATTGAGAGCTGAAAAAAGATCTGATCGGAGGGAGGGACAGAGCCAATGGATGACAGGGAAATTATCCGCCTGTATTTTGAACGTTCGGAGCAGGCGATCCGGGAGACGGACAGAAAATACAGAAAACTGCTCTTCCAACTTTCGTTTCACATTTTAAATAACCGTGAAGATACAGAGGAATGTATCAGCGACACTTATCTTGGTGCCTGGAATGCCATTCCGCCCGCAGATCCTTCTCCGCTGTCCGCTTTTCTCTGCAAAATTGCACGGAATATTTCTCTGAAGCTCTTTTACCGGAAAAGAGCGCAGAAACGCAGCAGTGTATGTGATATTGCTATAGAAGAAATGGAAGCCTGTCTTTTTGCTCCCGACACAGTGGAGGCCGAGATCGATGCCAGAGAACTTTCCCGGATCATCGGAAGCTTTCTGGATACGCTTCCACCGGAAAACCGGGTAATCTTTCTGCGACGCTACTGGTTTTTTGACAGCTATGGCGAAATTGCCGGGCACATGGGAATAACGGAGAAAAACATATCCGTCCGTCTTACCCGTATCCGCAGGAAACTGAAAAACTATCTGGAAAAGGAAGGGGTGTTATTATGAGCAGAAAATTTTCTTCCAAACTGTTTTTCGAGGCAATGAACAAACTCGACGACCGCTATATTGAAGAAGTGCTGCAGTTTAACAGCAGCAGGAAACGATATTTTTCGCGCCGTAAACGCGCAGTTATGATGCACCGTAAACATACGCTCAGGCTGTGCCCTAAAAATGCGGCAAACCACCGCCCTCTTCTGCTGCCTGCTGCCGCCGGTCTGTGCCTTATTGTCAGCGCGGTTTTTCTCGGCTCACGGATTCTGCACAGGGACGCACTTCCTGATGTCAAAGAGATCAGCGGCATTACCGTGTCCGGGGAAGGTATCACGATTCCCCCGTTGCAGATTTCCCTCTCAGCCGAAGATTCCGGTACTTCGGCAAGCATGATTCCGTTCTTCATCTATCAGGGACAGGTGTATACCCAGTATGAAATTTTAAGCGACAGCACAGCGCTTCTTGCACTGACTGGGGAGTATCTCGGCACCGCATCAGGTCTGATTGATGAGTGGACTCCTGATGACGGCTATGTGGAACTTGCAGGCAGTGTCAGCGGAGATTTCTATTCAGCAAAAGGCTATGAACCTTCCTTCATGCTCTTACTGAAACAGGATGACGGACCGTCAGCCACCTATATCTGCGGCAGCGGCATTACACTGAAATACGGCTCCGAACTTTTCGAGGAACGGCTCCATCTCTCCGGCTACATTTCGGCAGAATATGAAAGCAGGGAATCCTGGTATTATTCGCAGGGAATCCGCCATGACATAGAGTTCGGACAGACAGACGTGCTGAATTCCTTTATCAGCGCAATGAATTCGGCGGAATTTATACCGACCGGCAGTATTCCCCTGGATGAAGGCGAGACTTCCGTCTACGATGACAGAGAAATCTTCCATCTGTATTTCCATATGCCTGACAGTATGACCGTGGAACTGCGCCTTTTTGAAGGCGGCTATGTCTCCTTCGAGGGTATACCGGACGTATGCGTTCAGGTGCCTGACAATATTTTTGAGGCACTTGTCAAAAATTTTTGATAGACATTTTCGCCCTGTTATGAAATAATATTTACAGAAATCATACTGCAATCAGATATTGCGCGAAAGGAGACAGAAAAATGCTGAAAAAGATTGAAAAAGACACGAATACTGTAAAAACCAACCACAGGATGATTCTGACCGGATGGATTGCCATTATCCTGTCCATCGTCCTGTCGCTCAATGATTTTTCTCTGCCTCAGGGGACTGCCGACTTTATTACCGCCGCTGCGCCCTGGGTTCTTCTCGGACTGGGGATCGCCTTTCTATGCGCGCCGGGAATGAAAAAATAACATTATGGTCTGCCCAGAAGCCAACGTATCCCGGCGGCACTCCGCTCCACAGTATTATTAAAGTGACCGCCGGGATTCAGCTGAAAAACCGTATCCTTTCCCCGGCTTTTCAGAAATGTTTCGATCTCCTCTGTATTCTCCCGGACACACTTCATGGTTCTGTTCCTCGTCCTGTTTTCCCTGTCGCCCAGCGAGAAATAGATATGCTCCGCTTTTACCTCTTCCCCATGGCTGAGGATATAATCTTTGATTCCCGGAAACCAGAGGGAACCGGACATGCTTGCAGCGCGGGGAAACAGCTCCGTCCGGCAGACTGCATAAACAGCGAACAGACCGGCAAGCGAATAGCCGGCAAGTCCGCGCCATACCGGTTTTCCCTTTATCTCCCGCTCCGCTTCCGGAATAATCCGCCCAATCAAAAAATTCAGGTATTCATCTGCCCCGCCGGTAAAAGCCGCATCTTTTTCCGAAATCGAAGGGATATCCCAGGGAACCATATCGTGATTCCACTCCAGATTGCCGATAACCGCGAGATTGAAATCCGGACAGCCGTGAGCCTGCAGTTCCTGAAATACCTGTTCCCCCTCATCTCCGAACGTATTGAGATAGATCACCGGCCGATCCGGCTCTGAGCCCGGAAATATGGTTACTGCTTTATTTTCCGCTGTAAATGAAATCATTGATTCCGCTTCCCTTTCTGTCTGATATTTTTCCCTGTTTACTGCGCATGTACCTAACACAGGCGATAATATTTTCTTTATTTTTTCTTTAATTATACCCATACACCTTACACTTTGTAAAGCGCCCATGCGTTGACGGCAGAGGGCATTTCCTTACCTCGATTGCAACCGTTATAGGTCAGGGAGTGACTTTCCTGACAGCAGTGATTTATATGTTGAGATATAAACAGTTTACTCTAAATATTCCGTTCTCTAACATAGCGTCAGTATCAAAAAATATTATTAAAATCGGTGTATCAACAGAAGTAAATATTGAAGTGGGTAAGATTATACCGATATTCCTCATTTCTGTTCCGTTCGTCGCTGTAACCCGTATTACAACTGTCAGTTTTTATGCAACAGAAGAGAGTATATTTTCCTACGTTTTAACATACATAGAACCTTTATTTATGCTTGTTTTTATGTTTGTATTACCGCCATTATTCGGCGGACAGATCATGATCTGTTGGAGTACCGTATTTGCAAGAATATTATCAGCCGCGCTGTCACTTGTGTTAAAAAGCCGTGTTGACAGTAAAAAGCTGGCAGTATGAATACTCCTTCTGATATGGAAAATTAAGCAGAAAAAAGAGGAGCAGACCCGGATGAGTGAGGATGAACAGTCCGCCCTGTTCACCGCGTTCCCACTCTTTTCCTGTCTGCTCTCTGTCTTTTCTGTATGTAATCCCCGGCTAAGATCGTTCTCCGTTATGTCCGGCTGCGGGCAGAAAACCGCCTATCTCAGTATAAAATACAGCAGCACCAGCACGCCGAGCACGATCCGGTAATATCCGAATACCTTGAAATCATGTTTCTTGATATACCCCATCAGGAACCGGATAATCAGCATGGATGAAACAAAAGCCGTCACCATGCCGATCAGCAGGATCAGCACCTCGAAGGAGGTAAACTCCAGGCCGAACTGCACCAGTTTTAAAAGGCTTGCTCCGAACATCACCGGGATGGCGAGGAAGAAAGTAAACTCCGCCGCAACTGTCCTGGAAACGCCGAGAAGAAGCGCACCCACGATCGTAGCGCCTGACCGGGACGTTCCCGGAAAGATTGCTGCGATAAGCTGGAATACCCCGATCAGCAGAACAGTCTGGTAGGAAAGCTCTCCCAGGCTGTTGACCTTCGCCGGCTTTCCTTTGTGCTGCTCTTCGATCACAATGAAGGCGATACCGAAAATAATCAGCGCAAGGGCAACGCACTGATAATTGTAGAACAGTTCCTCAAACACATCATTGAAAAGGATTCCTACTACAGCCGCAGGTATGCATGCGATCAGGATCTTAACCCACAGATAGAAGATATCCTTTTTTACATACCGCAGCACGCCGGTTCTGGCGAGCCGGTTGCTCTTTCTCGTCTTTCCGAACGGGAAGATCTGGTGCCAGAACAGAACCACCACTGCAAAGATCGCTCCCAGCTGGATGACAACCTCAAACATGCTGTAAAATTCTTCCGACACATCCAGTTTGACGAACTCGTTTAACAGAATCATATGCCCGGTACTGCTGATAGGAAGCCACTCTGTGATTCCCTCCACAATACCGAACAGAAATGCTTTGAAAAATTCAATCACTGTCTTATACTCCTCTTCTATTATCTGAGCCTGCGGCTCTCATATTTTACTTTCGTCCTTAAGAACCGCAGAAGCCCGGCATACCGCTCTTCCATGGTCTCTGCATTTTCCACAAATTCCAGACTCTCTGATGCCGCGGTCAGAAAACGGTCGCTCATCTCGCTGCGGTGCTTCTGAAGAAATTCGATCCTCTCCTCATTGTCCTTCAGATCAAGAAATGCCAGAATCAGCTCCTCCGGGCTTTTCCCCTCAGCCCTTTCCCTGTCGGGACGCTTCGTTTTCTCCTGCGTGTCCTCCCGCACAAGCTCGAAGCGGTACTCCTGGTCAGCATCCGGATATTTTTCTTTATCCACCGGACTTAAAAACTGCTCCAGGAGGCTGACATAGACTTTTCCCTCCTCATTCGTATCATCATTTGGCCGGAAAACCACCATCTCCCCGCCGTTCTCCGTCCAGACGGCGATATGGAGGATCCGGTAGAGTTTTCCCCGAAAATGTCTGTAGACTTCTCCCTTTCCCGGTTTTCTGCGATTCATTTTTTCTCCCCTTAATATAATTTTGCGCTGATCAGTTTCGGCCGGAATCCTTTTTTCTCCAGAGCATCCAGGATCCGGTTCTTATGCTCGGTGCCGAACGCCTCCATGGTGATACGCAGCTCCACAGCGGCATTCCGGTTTGTGCTGACAAACTGATTGTGCTCCAGTTTGATGACATTGCCCTGCTCGTCTGCGATGGTCTTTGCCACCTGCACCAGTTCACCCGGCTTATCCGGGAGCAGGACAGACACGGAGAAGATCCTGTCTCTCTGGATCAGGCCGTGCTGTACGATGGAGGACATGGTGATTACGTCCATATTTCCGCCGCTTAAGATGCAGACTGCCTTTTTGCCCCTGAGATCGAGCTGTTTCAGAGCCGCCACGGAAAGGAGGCCGGAATTCTCCACGATCATCTTGTGATTCTCCACCATGTCAAGGAAAGCGCCGATCAGCTCATCATCTTCCACCAGAAGGACTTCGTCCACGTTTTCCTGCACGTAGGGAAGGATCTTGTCGCCCACTGCTTTTACAGCGGTTCCGTCAGCGATCGTATTGGCACTTTCCAGTTCCACGACCTCACCTGCCTTGAGAGCTGCCGTCATGCTCGCCGCCTCGGCAGGCTCCACACCGATCACTTTGATCTTCGGGTTGAGCATCTTTGCCAGAGTGGACACACCGGCGATCAGCCCGCCTCCGCCGATGGGAACAATGATGTAATCGACTGTGGGAAGCTCCTGGACAATCTCCATGGCAATGGTTCCCTGTCCGGTTGCCACATCCAGGTCGTTGAAGGGGTGTACGAACGTATATCCGTTCTTCTCCGCCAGCTCGCACGCATAGGCATAGGCGTCGTCATATACATCCCCGTAGAGGATGACATCCGCTCCGTAGCTCTTGGTGCGGTTCACCTTGATCAGCGGTGTGACCGTAGGCATGACAATGGTCGCCTTACAACCGAATTTCTTCGCAGCAAATGCAACGCCCTGGGCATGATTTCCCGCAGAAGAAGTAATCAGCCCCCTGCTTCTCTCCTCCTCGGAAAGCGTGCTGATCTTGTAATATGCCCCGCGGATCTTGTACGCCCCGGTATACTGCATGTTTTCCGGCTTCAAATAAACTTTTCCCCCGGTCTGCTCGCTCAGATAGTCACTGTAGACCAGTTTCGTGGGATTGGTCACTTTTTTTACCAGTTCACTGGCTTCCTCAAATTTCTCCAACGTCATCATTTTTATCATCCTCTCTGTAGAATAGTGCTTTCACAAACTCCTCTGAATCAAATTTCTGCAGGTCATCGATGGACTCGCCCACGCCAATGTACTTCACCGGGATACCGAGCTCCGCCTGAATGGCCACTGCAATCCCCCCCTTGGCGGTCCCGTCCATCTTGGTAAGGATCACGCCTGTGACATCCGCCACCTCGTTAAACTCCCTCGCCTGGGCAAGGGCATTCTGTCCGGTGGTAGCGTCCAGTACCACCAGAGTCTCGCGGAAAGCTTCCGGGTACTCCCGGTCAATCACCCGGTTGATCTTTCGCAGCTCCTCCATCAGGTTCTTCTTGTTGTGAAGCCGTCCCGCCGTATCACACAGCAGAACATCCGCCTTTCTCGCCTTCGCAGCCGCAACCGCATCATAGACGACGGAGGCAGGATCCGCTCCCTCCTGGCCGCCGATCATCTCCACCCCCGCCCGGGAAGCCCACTCCTTCAGCTGCTCCCCGGCTGCAGCGCGGAACGTGTCTGCAGCCGCCAGAATCACCTTTTTATTCTGTGCTTTGAGTTTTCCGGCCAGTTTTCCGATTGTGGTCGTCTTGCCGACGCCGTTTACGCCGATGACAAAGACCACGGAAGTGCGGTTCTCGAACTCATATGCCGTCTCTCCCACATCCATCTGTTCCCGGATGCTGTCGATCAGCAGCTGCCGGCACTCAAGCGGCTCCCGGATATGCTGCTGGCGTACTTTTTCTTTCAGATCATCCAGAATATTCATGGTGGCGTGCACGCCCAGGTCTCCCATGATCAGCGTCTCTTCCAGCTCGTCGTAGAACTCGTCGTCGATTTTCGAAAAACCGTGGAAAATACTGTCCATTCCGGATACAATATTGTCTCTCGTCTTTGTAAGCCCGGAGACAAGGCGTTTGAAAAATCCCTGTTTCTCTCCCATAAGACGTCTCCTTTTTCTTTACTATCCTATTCTTTTCTCCCTGTTTCTATCCTTATTTATCCAGCTCGTCCTCCAGAAGGTCTACAGATACCAGGGTGGAAACCCCTTTCTCCTGCATGGTGATACCGTAGAGCCGGTCTGCGGCAGCCATGGTTCCTCTTCTGTGGGTAATGACGATAAACTGGGTGTGCTCTGTCAGCTTGTGGAGGTACTGGGCGTACCGGGACACGTTGCTGTCGTCCAGAGCCGCCTCAATCTCATCCAGCAGACAGAAAGGCGACGGTTTCAGGTTCTGGATCGCAAACAGCAGGGAGATCGCGGTCAGAGCTTTCTCCCCGCCGGAGAGCTGCATCATGTTCTGCAGTTTCTTTCCCGGCGGCTGTGCAATGATGCGGATTCCCGCTTCCAGAATATCCTCATCCTCCATCAGTTCCAGCGTTCCCTTTCCGCCTCCGAAGAGCTGCCGGAACACGCTGTTGAACTCCTCGGCAATCCGTCTGAACTGCTCCGCGAACTGCTTGCGCATGGCAGTGTCAAGCTCGGCGATGATCTGCACAAGAGAAGCCTCAGCCTCCACCAGATCATCGTGCTGTGCCTTGAGGAACGTATAGCGCTCCGATACGTTTTTAAAGTCCTCGATGGCATTTACATTGACAGTGCCAAGTTTGCGGATCTCGTTTTTCAGAGTCTGGATCTGCCGCTTCATGAATGCCAGATCGGTAAGGTTCTCATTCCGCAGTTCCATGGCCATGTTATAGGTGAGTTCATACTCCTCCCACATGTAGTTGATCTGCTTCTCCGAAGCTTCCTCATAGGATTCTTTCTGGCTGTTCAGACGGAAGCACTCCTTGTCCAGGGCGGAGATATGTTTGGAAAGTTCCTCCCGCATTCCCAGGAAATCCTTGTTCTTCTGGTTCAGCTCGTCCCTTTTTGCCGTCTGCGCCTTGATCTCGGAGCCGATCTCCTCGAAAAGCTCTTTTGAGTTCTCAATGGCCTCTCTGAGCTCCCGTATTTTCTCCTCTTTCTGGCGGATTTCCTCGGAAGCATTGCCTTTGCCTTCTTCCAGCTCTTTGAGCTCGCTCTCGAACTTCTCCGTCTCCTCAGTGATACGGGAGATATTCTCCTCGATAAAGGTGCTCTGCTGTTCCAGACCTGCAAGGGAAAGATGGAGCTGCTCGGACTCTCTGAGACGCACGTTCTCCTCTTCTTTCGCCTCGTCCAGCTCCTTCTGGAGCTCTTCAATCCGGGTGTTCAGTTCCTTTTCCAGATTTTCCGAAGTCTCCAGTTCCATCTGAATGGAATCCTCGTTATCCGCAATCTCTTTTAACTGCTTTGCCAGGCCGTCCTGCTCGCGGACATACCCTTCGCAGCGCTGCTGTGCCTCTCTCATGCGGATCTGCGTCTGCTCCACGTTCATCTTTGCCGTATTCTCTACGACGGAAGCCTTCCGGAGTTCCTGCTGGATCTGATCGATCTGTGCATAGCATGCGGCACGCCTGTTCTTCACTTCCGTAACAGCACGGTCCATCTCCTCCATGTCAGCCTTTAACATGGCAACGGTCTTCTCAAACTCTTCAATCTCTCTTCTTCTGCTGAGGAGATTACTGGAGTTCTTAAAAGCACCTCCGGTCATGGATCCGCCCGGGTTGATCAGTTCTCCCTCCAGAGTAACCAGGCGGAGAGACTGTCTGTATTTTCTGGCAATGGCAATCCCGTGGTCTATCTCATCCACCACGATGGTCCGGCCGAGCAGCTGGTCTGCCAGGCCTTCGAACCGTTTTTCCACGTGTACCAGAGTACTGGCAACGCCGATGACTCCGGGCTCACGAAGCGCCTCTTCGCTCCGGATCCCGCCGCTTCCCCGCATACTGGTCAGCGGGAGGAATGTGGCGCGGCCGAATTTATTCTTTTTCAGGAAAGCGATCATCCGCTTGGCCGTCTCCTCATTGTCGGTGACGATATTCTGGATACTGCCTCCAAGGGCGGTCTCGATGGCGATCTCATGCTCCCTGTCCACCTTGATGATATCTGCCACAACGCCGATCAGACCTTTTTCCCGGTCCTTATTCGCCATGACCTTCCGGATACTGTTGCCGTATCCGTCATATCTCTCGGTAATGTTTTTCAGCGATTCCAGGCGGGAGGACTCTCTGTGGTATGCGGTCTGCCCGATCCGCAGCTTCTCCTGCTTCTCGGCGATCTCCTTCTGGTATGCCTCGATCTCCGCCTCCGCTTTTGTTATCCGGCTGCCGTATTCGGCGATCGCCGCCTGCACTGTCCTCAGATCTTCCTCATATTTCTTCAGGCTTTCCTGCTGTCTCTCCGACTCCGAGGAAACCTCGATAATATTTCTGGCAAGGACAGCCTTTCTCGCGGCAATCTGTTCCCTGGTGGTATCGTAGTGCTGGATCTTGGCCTTTGTGGAAGCCCGGTTTCCCAGAAGATCCATGATCTCCTGCTTCTTCTCCCCGATCTGGTCCGTATGTTCCGCGATCAGAGTCTGGACCCGGATGAGTTCCTGCCTGGCGTTCTCATCCCGGGCTGAGGCCTCCTTAAGGTTTTCCTTCAGTTTTCTCCGGTCCTGTTCCAACGCTTCCTTCTGGTCCGCCCTTGTGCTGATCTCCACAGCGATGGCGCTCTGTCTCTGCCCGTAGTGCTCGTCGTTCATGCGTGCCGTGTTGATCTGTTCCTTCAGCACGTTGATCTGCCCCTCAAGCTGCTGTTTTAAGAGGTTCGTCTCATTGAGCTGGTTCTTCGCCTTCTCAATCGCAAGATCAATCGTCTCCACTTCCTGTTCGATGGCGTCGTACTCTTCTTTCATCTTCCCGTACCGGGCATTGGACTCCTCCATCTCCGCAGAAGCATTGCCGTACTTTTCCTCCACATCACGGATGCGTTCCCTGAGCCGTTCCTCCTCCAGAAGGAACATATTGATATCATAGGATTTAAGCTCTTCTTTCTTTTTCAGGTATTCCCTGGCTGTCTCGGACTGCTTCTCCAACGGGCCGAGCTGCTTTTCCAGCTCCTTTAAAATATCGTTCACACGGGTCAGGTTCATCCGCTCTTCTTCCAGCTTTTTCAGGGAAACATTTTTCCGGCGTTTGAACTTTACGATTCCCGCCGCTTCATCAAAGAGTTCCCGGCGTTCCTCCGGCTTACCGCTCAGGATCTTGTCGATCTGTCCCTGGCCGATGATCGAGTACCCCTCTTTTCCGATTCCCGTGTCATAGAACATCTCATTGATATCCTTGAGCCTGCAGGCAGCCCCGTTGATCAGGTACTCGCTCTCCCCCGAACGGTAGAGTTTCCTCGTCACGGTGACTTCCTCAAACTCCACGGGAAGCTTGTGGTCTGAGTTGTCCAGAGTAATGGCAACCGACGCATAGCTCAACGGCTTCCGATTCTCGGTTCCGGAAAAAATGACGTCCTGCATGCTGCCCCCGCGGAGCTGTTTGACTCTCTGTTCCCCGAGCACCCAGCGGACCGCGTCCGCTACATTGCTCTTACCGCTTCCGTTGGGGCCGACAATCCCGGTGATTCCGTTGTGGAATTCAAATTTTATCTTGTTCGCAAAGGACTTGAATCCCTGCACTTCAATACTTTTTAAGTACATATCACACCCGCTTTACTTTTCCTTCTTCAGCCGCAGAATCGCCTCGTATGCCGCCCGCTGTTCCGCCGCTTTCTTGGACCGTCCGCTGCCGGCTCCGTAGACTTTCTTTCCGATCACCGCCTCCACGAAGAAGGACTTGCTGTGGTCCGGTCCTTCCTCTCTGACAAGCCGGTAAGCCACAGGCTCCCTTCCCTGTGCCTGCATCATCTCCTGGAGGATCGTTTTACTATCATAAAAGAGCTTCTTATCTTCCAGATCCGTGAGCACGAAACGGTGAATGAACTCTTTTGCATTAGTAAAACCACCATCCAGGTAAACTGCGCCGATGAGCGCTTCCATGGCGTCCGATGTGATGGAATCCCTCAGTCTTCCCCCTGTCGCTTCCTCTCCTTTTCCGAGGAGAAGATAATCTCCCAGGCCGATATCTGCCGCGCACATGGCAAGGGACGGCTCGCAGACCATGCTCGCTCGGGTCTTCGTAAGCTCTCCCTCCGAGACCTTTGGCGACTCCTTAAACAGAAATTCGCTGGATACCAGCTCCAGCACCGCATCTCCCAGGAACTCCAGGCGCTCGTTGCACTCATATTTCGGCATATTCTTTTCATTCGTATAGGAACTGTGCATCATCGCCCGCTTAAGGAGCGAAAAATCGCGGAACTCATACCCGATCTTCTTTTCCAGTTCTCTCAGTTTCTCCTCCATCTTCTCGTACCGCTCCTTCCTTTCCCCTGGAAAACGAAAAAGCCCACAGGGGCTTTTTTGTTTTCGCTTGTTTCTATTCCACTGCTTTTTTTATCTGATCAACTGCATCCTGTACAGTCACTATCTTTTCAGCTTCATCGTTGTCGATCTCGATATCGAACTCTTCCTCAATTCCCATGATAATCTGGAAAATATCCAGGGAATCCGCTCCCAGATCGTCCACAAACGTTGTCTCCGGTTTGATTTCATCTTTCTGGACATTGAGAACGTCCGCAATAATTTCCTGCAGTTTTTCGAATTCCATCATCAAATCCTCCTACCTTACTCGTTTTCTTTCTTTTCGTCTTCCTGCGCCTTCTGAATTGCTGCTTTTATCTTTTCGTTAATCTTCTGTTCCCGAAATGTGACGCACTGGATAATCGAATTGCACACTTCCCTGGAGTCTGAGCTTCCGTGGGTCTTGACAACCAGACCGTTGAGCCCGAGAAGCGGCGCCCCGCCGTACTCGCTGGCATCGAAATCCTTCATCGTAGCCTTGAGCGCGGGTTTTACAAGCAGTGCTCCGATTTTACTGCGAAGATTTGCCATCATGCCTGCCTTCACCTTTTTCAGCAGCGCTCCTCCGACTCCCTCATAGAGCTTCAGGATCACATTGCCGACAAAAGCCTCGCAGACGATCACATCCGCCGTCCCGTAAGGGATCTCTCTTGCCTCCACACTGCCGATAAAGTTGATGTCCTTACATGCCTTCAGAAGCGGGAACGTCTCTTTGACAAGCGCATTTCCCTTCTCCTCCTCAGCACCGATATTGACAATGCCGACCTTCGGGTTCTTCTTTCCCATAACGCTCTCCATATAGATGGATCCCATTCTCGCAAACTGTACAAGATGGGAAGGTCTGGCGTCCACATTGGCGCCGCAGTCTATGAGGAGAGATACACCGTTAAGCGTCGGAATCAGCGGCGCAAGCGGAGGTCTCTCAACTCCCTTGATCCTTCCGACAAGAACCTGTCCGCCGACAAGAACAGCACCTGTGCTGCCCGCCGAGACGAACGCATCCGCTTCCTTATTCTTTACCATCTTCATGGCAACCACGATGGAAGAGTCCTTCTTCCCGCGAATGGCCTTCACCGGCGGCTCAGCCGTCTCGATCACCTCTGTGGCGTTCACAATCTCAATCCGGTCCTCAGGATAAGTATACTTCGCAAGCTCCTCTTTGAGTACCTCTTCCCGGCCCGTGAGCAGGATCTTTATATCGCCGCGCTGCTGTACAGCCTCGACGGCTCCCTTTACGATCTCTCCCGGGGCATTGTCACCACCCATGGCATCGAGGGCAACCTTCGTAATATCAGACATTTTTCTTCCTCCTAACACTACTGAAATTATTCTAATGGAAAACCATATAAAAATCAAGCCCGTATATTTCCGTTTTTCCAGGAAATAGAAAGAGGGCGTAAAACACAATGTTTTTACGCCCTCCCGCTGAGCATTATAATTAGTCAACGGAGATGATTTCACGCTTGTTGTATGCTCCGCATGCCTTGCATACACGGTGCGGCATCATAAGTTCGCCACACTTGCTGCATTTCACCAGATTCGGAGCGCTCATCTTCCAGTTAGCTCTTCTCTTGTCTCTTCTTGCTTTAGAAGATTTATTCTTTGGACAGATTGACATAGGTTACACCTCCTTAAAATTCTTAAATAAGTCACGGACAACTGACATTCTAGGATCAAGCCCCGGATCTTCACAGTCACAGGACCCCGTATTCAGATTCTGGCCGCACACTCTGCACAGACCTTTGCAGTCTTCCCGGCAGAGCACTTTCTCCGGCCACTCTGACAAAATCTCGTGGAAGAGCATTTTGTCCACGTCAAGATGATATCCGTCAATAAAGTTTGATTCATCCAGCTCCTCTGTCAGTTCTGCATCGGAGAGACCCACGTCAACATGCTTTGTAAAATTCAGAACAAATTCATATCTGACATCATCCAGGCATCTGTCGCAGGGAATATTTACGGAGAGCGAAGTATCTGCATGAATCAGCAGTTCCTTCCCTTTCACATGCTCCACACGCACATGCACCGGCTCCCGTTCAACAACCGGATAATTCCCCGACTTCAGCCGGATCTCATCCATCGTGAGGGGTACAGTCTCTTCAACTGTCTTATGCTGGTCTGACAAAACGTCTGATAGGTTGATTATCATAGTGATTACTCCTATTCATACCTAGACTATTATATCATGCGATTTTCGTTTGTCAACCAGAAAATCGAAAAAGACTTTCTATTTTCTCACCAGTGCAAGTGTCTCTCTTGCGATGGCGAGCTCTTCGTTGGTCGGAATAACGAATACTTTTACTTTTGAACCCGGTTTTGTAAGCTCTGCCAGCTCTCCTCTGAGCCCGCTGTTCTTCTCAGCGTCAAAGTCAACGCCCAGGTATCCGAGGTAGCTGCACACCTGCTCTCTTACATAGTCGTCATTCTCGCCGATTCCTGCCGTAAATACGATATCATCCACGCCGTTCATGGCTGCCGCATAGGAACCGATGTATTTTGCCACTCTGTAGGAAAATACATCCATGGCGATCTTCGCCTTCGGATCCCCTGCATTCATGGCATCTGTCAGGTCACGGAAATCGCTGGAGAGTCCGCCGGAAAGTCCGAACACACCGGATTTCTTGTTCAGAACATTCATAACGCCCTCGATATCCAGACCTTCTTTCTGTGCGACAAACTCCATGATCGCCGGATCGATATCTCCGGAACGGGTACCCATTACCAGGCCCTCAAGAGGAGTAAGTCCCATAGAAGTGTCCACGGATTTTCCGTTCAGTACAGCCGTAACGCTGGATCCGTTTCCGAGGTGGCATACGATCGTCTTGAGATCCTCATACGGTCTTTCCATTACTTCCGCTGCCTTTTTGGATACAAAGCTGTGGCTTGTGCCGTGGAAGCCGTAACGTCTTACCTTATATTTTTCATAGTACTCATACGGAAGTCCGTACATATAAGCCTTCGCCGGCATCGTCTGATGGAATGCCGTATCGAATACAGCCACCATCGGAGTTCCGGGCATCAGCTTCTCACATGCCTCAACACCGATCAGGTTCGCAGGGTTGTGAAGCGGAGCAAGCTCGTTGCACTCTTCCACTGCCTTCTTCACCTCGTCTGTAATCACAACAGAAGAAGCGAATTTCTCTCCGCCGTGTACAATACGGTGGCCCACTGCACCGATCTCATCCAGGTGTTTCACCACGCCGGTCTGAGGATTGGTCAGGGCTTCGATTACATACTGGATTGCCTCTGTATGGGTCGGCATGGGCTTGTCTGATTTCTCTTTATCCCCGCCTGCCGGCTGATAGGTAAGGCGTCCGTCGATTCCGATTCTCTCGCAGATACCTTTTGCCAGTACTTCTTCTGATTCCGCATTGATGAGCTGGAATTTCAGAGAAGAGCTTCCACAGTTAATTACTAATACATTCATTTTCTTTCCTCCTAGAAATTATTTCTGTGCCTGAGCCTGTACGGAAGTGATCGCAACGACACCTACGATATCCTCTGCGCTGCATCCTCTTGAAAGGTCGTTAACCGGAGCTGCAATTCCCTGGGTAAGCGGTCCGTATGCCTCTGCCTTTCCGAGTCTCTGCACCAGTTTGTATCCGATATTTCCCGCATCCAGATCCGGGAAGATCAGTACATTGGCATGTCCTGCAACCGTGCTGCCCGGTGCTTTGGAAGCTCCGACTTCCGGAACGATAGCCGCATCAAGCTGCAGCTCTCCGTCCAGTTTCAGTTCCGGATCCAGTTCGTGAGCGATCTTCGTCGCCTCTACAACTTTGTCTACATCCGGGTGCTTTGCGCTTCCCTTTGTAGAGTGGGAAAGCATTGCCACAATCGGCTCGTGTCCTGTCAGGATACGGAAGGATTCTGCGGAAGAGATCGCGATGTTCGCCAGCTTCTCCGGATCCGGATTCTGCTCCA
>CBJMC01400__coassemble_605_pt1 | contig 67305 bp, 76 predicted proteins | sample CBJMC01400__metabat2_high_PE_029 | metagenome-assembled genome bin CBJMC01400 | reverse complement strand
AATTGAGGAGGTTCAAAATAATGTCAGAATTATCTTTTGAACAGATGTTAGACGAATCATTTAAAACAATTCATAACGGAGAAGTGGTCGAAGGAACTGTCATCGATGTTAAGCCGGATGAGATCATCCTTAATATCGGTTATAAGGCTGACGGAATTATTACAAGAAATGAGTATTCCAATGACCAGTCTCTGGATCTGACGACAGTTGTTTCAGTAGGAGATACGATGACGGTCAAGGTTCTGAAAGTGAATGACGGAGAGGGACAGGTTCTTCTTACATATAAGAGACTTGCCGCAGAAAAAGGAAATGAAAGACTCCGTGAAGCATACGAGAACAAAGAAGTTCTCAAAGCTACTGTTACACAGATCCTGGGCGGAGGTATCTGCGCTACTGTTGAAGGTGTCAGAGTGTTTATTCCTGCAAGCCTTGTTTCAGATTCCTATGAGAAGGATCTCGGGAAGTATGAAGGACAGGAGATCGAATTCGTGATCAGCGAGTTCAATCCGAGAAGAAACCGCGTGATCGGCGACAGAAGACAGCTTCTTGTTGCAGAGCGCGCTGAGAAGCAGAAAGAACTTTTTGCAAAGCTTAAAGTCGGCGATACAGTGGAAGGAACTGTTAAGAATGTAACAGATTTCGGAGCATTTGTAGATCTGGGCGGTGTTGACGGTCTGCTCCACATCTCAGAGATGTCCTGGGGAAGAGTTGACAATCCGAAGAAGGTATTCCACGTAGGGGATCAGCTGAAAGTGCTTGTGAAGGATATTCACGATACAAAGATCGCACTCAGCCTGAAGTTCCCGGAGACAAATCCATGGGTTCACGCTGCTGAGAATTTTGCGGTCGGCACAATTATTACAGGAAAAGTAGCCCGTATGACAGATTTCGGAGCATTTGTTGAGCTGGCTCCGGGAGTGGATGCTCTTCTGCATGTTTCTCAGATTTCCAGAACACATGTTGACAAACCGTCAGATGTTCTTTCTATCGGACAGGAGATTACGGCAAAGATCGTAGACCTGAACGAGGAGGAGAAGAAGATCAGCCTGAGTATGAAAGCACTTGAGCAGGATGATGCGGATTACGCAGATCATTCCGAGGAGTAAGCTGAAGTACTGCAGCGGTGAAAAGAGAGTAAGGTCAGATAAAGATAAAAATGAAAAAGCAGCGAGCAGCTGCTTTTTTATTTTTATCTTCAATTCAGACTTTTTTGTAAAAAATGTACAATGATTCGTTAAAATTGCGACAAGCTGTTCGCGGAAATGTGCAATTTTTCCTGCTGAATTACTGGATTTTACAGCTGCTTTCTAGTACAATAATAGTATTGCGAGAAAAGAGAAAACAGACAGGGAAGAGGAAAAAGCCCTTATCTGTAACAGGAAAGGAAGGAAGAAATATCATGGGACTGCTGACATTCAAGGGCGGGATCCATCCGGATGATGGAAAACGCTTTTCAAAAGACCAGGCGATCAGACCGATTGTCCCCAAAGGTGATCTTGTCTATCCCCTGTCCCAGCACATCGGTGCTCCCGCCAACCCGGTTGTGAAGAAAGGGGATCACGTGCTGAAAGGGCAGAAGATCGCGGAAGCGGGAGGTTATGTATCTGCGCCGGTCTATTCTGCTGTCTCCGGAAAAGTAAAAGGACTGGAACAGCGTTTTACTCCGACGGGAAACAGGGCAGAGTGCATCGTTATCGAAAATGACGGAGCATATGAGGAGATGTTATATGATCCGGTGCGCCCGGTGGAACAGATGAGCTCCGACGAGATCCTTGCAAAGATCGGTGAAGCAGGCGTTGTGGGGATGGGCGGAGCAGGATTCCCGACAAAAGTGAAGCTCTCTCCGAAAGAGCCGGACAAGATTGAATATATTATCGCCAACTGTGCGGAGTGCGAACCGTACATCACCGCAGATTACAGAAGGATGCTTGAGAACACGGAGGAACTGGTGAGCGGGATGCGGGTGGTTCTCTCTCTTTTCCCAAATGCGAAAGGAATTTTTGCAGTGGAGGATAATAAAAAGGACTGCATCGAAAAGCTGGAGCAGGCGGTGATGGAAGAGCCCCGCATGGACGTGAAGGCACTGGCGACGAAGTATCCCCAGGGAGCCGAGCGGCAGCTTATCTACGCAGTGACGAAGCGTGCCATCAATTCGTCCATGCTTCCGGCGGATGCAGGATGCATCGTGGACAATGTGGAGACGCTGATCGCCATACATACCGCGGTGGTGGAGGGCAAACCCCTCCTGGAGCGTGTCGTCACCGTAAGCGGCGATGATGTGGAGTCTCCGGGCAATTTCCTGGTGCCGCTGGGGACCAATCACAGAGAGCTGATTGAGGCCGCAGGCGGTTTTAAGGCGGATCCGGAGAAACTGATCTCCGGCGGCCCGATGATGGGATTCGCCATGGTGAGCCTGGATGCCCCGGTGACCAAGACTTCCTCGGCAATCCTGGCGTTTAAGGAGGATATTGTATCGAAGAATCCGGAGACGGCATGCATCAACTGCGGCAGATGCGTGGAGGTATGTCCCAGCAGGATCATCCCGTCCCGGCTTGCCGACTATGCAAGGCGCCATGACGAGGAATCGTTTGTCGCCATGAACGGGCTGGAATGTGTGGAGTGCGGCTCCTGCAGTTATGTCTGTCCCGCAAAGCGGCAGCTCAAACAGGCAATCGGTTCCATGAGGAAGACAGCTCTGGCCAACAAGAGGAAAAAGTGAGAGAGGTGACGTGAAACGTGAACGAGAATTATAAAGTGTCAGCTTCGCCGCATATCCGCGACAGAATAAAAAGCAGCAATATCATGCTTATGGTAGTCATCGGACTTCTGCCTGCAACGATTTTCGGAATCTGGAACTTCCGCCATGAAAATGCCTGGATTCTGGTTGCAGTCACAACGGCAGCGGCGGTGCTGTCAGAATACATATACGAGAAATTAATGCATAAACCGGTAACGATCAATGATTTCAGTGCTGTGGTAACAGGACTTCTCCTGGCGCTGAATCTGCCTCCTACGCTTCCCTGGTGGATGGGCGTGGTGGGCGCTGTCTTCGCGATCATTGTAGTAAAGCAGCTCTTCGGAGGACTTGGACAGAACTTTATGAACCCGGCTCTCGCTGCAAGGTGCTTTCTGCTGATCTGTTTCACCGGACAGATGACCTACTTTGTGTATGACGGTGTGACGGGGGCTACGCCCCTGGCGCAGCTGAAGGCGGGAGAGGCGGTCAACACCATGGATATGCTCCTCGGGAATATCCGTGGAACGATCGGTGAGACTTCTGTGATCGCTATCATGATCGGGGCCATGTTCCTGCTCCTGATGGGAGTGATTGACCTGACGATCCCGGCGTCCTACCTGATTTCTTTTGTTGTGTTTATCGTGATCTTCGGCGGACATGGCCTGGATTCCCAGTATATTACCGCCCATCTCTGCGGAGGCGGCCTGATGCTTGGCGCATGGTTTATGGCGACAGATTATGTCACCTCGCCGATCACTACAAAAGGCCGGATACTCTACGGTATCTGCATGGGGCTTCTCACCGGCCTGTTCCGGCTTTTCGGAGGATCGGCGGAAGGGGTTTCCTATGCGATCATCATCAGCAACCTTCTTGTTCCACTGATTGAGAAGATCACACTTCCAAAACCTTTCGGAAAAGGAGGCGAGAAGTAATGAATAATATTATTAAAAATACGCTGATCCTTACTTCCATCACCGTTGTATCGGGGCTTCTCCTCGGAGTTGTCTATGGCATCACCAAGGAACCCATCGCAGCGGCCCAGGAGAATACGAAGCAGGAAGCCTACCGCACGGTTCTGCCGGATGCGGCGGAATTTGAGACGGATGATAATTTTGACGCTGCCGCGGCGCAGACACTTCTGGAAGAAAACGGCTACTCCGCCGACGAGATCACCGAGGTTGCGGAGGGTCTGGACGCAGGCGGAGAGACAGTGGGGTATGTGATCAATGTCACGTCGAGCGAAGCATACGACGGAAGCCTGTCCCTGTCTGTTGGAATCGCCTCCGACGGCACGGTTAAGGGTGTTGAGATGCTCTCCATAAGCGAGACGGCAGGTCTTGGAATGAAAGCGGATGAAAGCGAATTCAAGGATCAGTTTAAAGACAAAAAGGTAGAATCCTTTGCCTATACGAAATCCGGTGGGAACGGGGACAACATGATCGACGCCATCAGCGGTGCGACGATCACCACAAACTCCGTGACAAATGCAGTCAATTCCGCACTGGTGTATTTTCAGAACGAGTTAGGAGGCGGTGTCAGTGAATAAGTGTACAGAGAGAATTTATAACGGACTGATCAAAGAGAACCCGACCTTCGTTCTCATGCTCGGCATGTGCCCCACCCTTGCGGTCACGACTTCAGCGACCAACGGGATCGGCATGGGACTCTCCACAACGGCGGTTCTGATTATGTCAAACATGCTGATCTCCATGCTTCGGAAGATTATTCCGGATTCCGTGCGAATGCCGGCTTTCATTGTTGTTGTGGCATCCTTCGTAACTATTGTGGATTTTCTCCTGGAGGGATTCCTGCCTGGGCTGTACGACTCCCTGGGGCTTTACATACCGCTGATCGTGGTAAACTGTATTATCCTGGGAAGAGCGGAGAGCTACGCATCGAAAAATCCGGTGCTGCCGTCCATCTTTGACGGTGTGGGCATGGGACTGGGATTCACCTTCGGTCTGACCTGTATCGGTATTGTCAGAGAACTGATCGGAGCGGGACAGATCTTCGGCGTCCAGGTTATGCCGGACTCCTACGTTCCGTTTACTATTTTTGTCCTGGCGCCGGGTGCTTTCTTTGTGCTTGCCGCCCTGGTGGCACTGATGAACAAGATCAAGAGAGCAGCGGCGAAGAGAGGCAAACCGATGCCCGAGGCAGTGGGATGCGGCGCCGGATGCGCTTCCTGCCAGAACCGTACAGCCTGCGGGGGACATCTGATCAGACCAGAGACCGCAGACGGCGGAAAAGAGAAAGAATAGGAGGGACAGAGATATGGGAGATTTGCAGAATTTGCTTCTCATTGCAGTCGGATCTGCTTTTGTAAATAACGTTGTGCTCAGTCAGTTCCTCGGCATCTGTCCGTTTCTCGGAGTATCCAAAAATGTGAAGACTGCCGCCGGAATGGGCAGCGCCGTGGTGTTCGTCATCACGATCGCCTCTTTTGTGACCGGGCTGATCTACAAGTTCATCCTCGGCAATAAGAATATCATGGGAGGAGAACTGGAATATCTGAACACCATTGTTTTTATCCTTGTGATTGCCGCTCTGGTACAGTTTGTGGAGATGTTCCTGAAGAAATCCATGCCTTCGCTGTACAACGCCCTGGGCGTGTATCTGCCGCTGATCACGACCAACTGTGCCGTGCTCGGTGTGGCGCTGACCAATGTGGAGAGCGGATACGGACTTCTCACCGGTGTGGTAAACGGATTTGCAACCGCATTCGGTTTTCTGGTATCCATTGTCCTGATGGCGGGAATCCGCGAGAAGATCGAGCACAATGACATCAGCGAATCGTTTCAGGGAACCCCTATTGTCCTTGTGACAGCAGGGCTGATGGCGATTGCGTTTTTCGGATTCTCAGGTTTGATATAGGAGGACTGTGGCATGAGTATAACAGGAATTATTTTAGCTGCTGTGATTGTCGGCGGCACAGGTTTGTTCATTGGCGTCTTCCTGGGAATCTCCGGCAAGAAGTTCGCAGTGGAAGTGGACGAGAGGGAGGAAGCTGTCCTGGAAGTCCTTCCGGGCAACAACTGCGGCGGATGCGGATATGCCGGGTGTTCCGGACTGGCTGCCGCGATTGTGGCAGGTGAGGCGGAGGTCGGCGGATGTCCGGTCGGCGGAGCGCCGGTGGCGGAAAAGATCGGAAAGATCATGGGCGTGGACGCAGGCGCCCAGGAGAGAAAAGTCGCTTTTGTAAAATGCGGCGGTACCTGCGAAAAGGCAAAGAATGAATATGAGTATTACGGAATCAGAGACTGTGTGATGGCGAGCCAGATGCAGGACGGCGGGGCAAAGGGCTGCCAGTACGGCTGCCTGGGATACGGCTCCTGTGTGAGCGCCTGCCCCTTTGACGCCATTCACATAGTAGATGGCATTGCAGTAGTGGACAAAGAAGCCTGCAAGGCATGCGGAAAATGTGTTGCCGTCTGCCCGAAGCATCTGATCGAACTGATCCCCTACAAACAGAAGACCTTTGTGCGGTGCAACTCCAACGAGAAAGGGAAAGCACTCATGGATGTCTGCCAGGTCGGCTGCATCGGCTGCCGCCTCTGCGAGAAGAACTGTGAGGCAGGAGCCATCACGGTGAACAATTTCCTGGCCCATATTGATGCGGACAAATGTACCAACTGCGGCGTCTGCGCCCAGAAGTGCCCGCGCGGGATCATCATTCCGGGAGGAGAATCGGCCCGCCGGATATCCGGATGAAAAATACATATGGTTGCACAATAAAAACGGGTGTGCTATGATATTGCAGGTAAATGGGGTGACGCGGCGCTATGAAGAAAAATGACTGGATTCTCGGAGGCGCTGTTGCAGGAGCTGCAGTTCTGCTGCTGCTTTTTCAGTTTCTGCGCGGCGCCGGCAAAGCAGAGACTGTGGCTGTGACAGTGGACGGAGAGCTTTACGGTACATATGCCCTTTCGGAGGATCAGACGGTAGATATTAACGGGACCAACCGTCTTGTGATCCGGCACGGAAGTGCATGGATGGAATGGGCGGACTGTCCGGATCAGATCTGCGTGAATCACAGCGCTGTTTCCCGGGAAGGCGAGAGTATTATCTGCCTTCCGAACAAGGTTGTCGCGGCGGTTCGGGGATCGGAAGAGACGGGCGTTGACGCTACTGTACAGTAAAGTGTGCAGAGATTCGGGAAATCCGGCAGAAAGAGGGAAGAAGTTGAAGAACAGAGCAGCGTATTTTGGCGTGTTTACGGCACTTGCCCTGATTTTGAGCTACATAGAGTCGCTGATTCCCATCCATTTCGGCATTCCCGGGGCAAAGCTCGGACTGGCGAACCTGATTATTGTGATCGTTTTATACCGGACGGGATGGAGAGATGCGCTGCTGCTGTCTGTTGTGAGGATTGTCCTTTCCGGTTTTATTTTCGGCAATCTGTTCGCTGTTGTCTACAGTCTGGCGGGAGGAATCTTAAGCCTTGCGGTGATGGCGCTCCTGAAAAAGAGCGGTGCTTTCAGCGTGGTGGGGGTGAGCCTGGCGGGCGGTGTATGCCATAATCTCGGACAGCTCACAGTTGCCATGATTGTCGTGGAGACTTATCAGGTGGGGTACTATTTCCCGATGCTTCTGATCGCGGGTATGGCGACAGGGACTGTGATCGGGATTGCAGCCGGGGAAGTGCTCCGGCGGATTCAGAATATCAGAATTTAGGTTTTCTGAATTTTGCGGAAAGCGGATTTGAAACAGAAACGGAAAAGGGGAACAGGATGATTTCATATATCAGAGGAGAACTTGCGGCTGTAGAAGATCAGAAAATTGTTGTGGATGTAGGCGGCGTCGGATATGGAATATTCATGTCACGGCAGGCGATTGCCCTGCTGCCGCCATCGGGAAACGAGGTAAAGATCCACACCTATCTCAATGTAAAGGAGGATGCCCTGCAGCTCTATGGATTTCTGACCAGGGATGACCTGGAGATCTTCCGGCTGCTGATCGGAGTCAGCGGGATCGGCCCCAAAGGAGGGCTTAATATTTTGTCCTGTCTTTCTCCGGACGAACTCCGTTTTGCAGTGCTGTCAGGGGATGCAAAGACGATCTCCTCCGCTCCCGGGATCGGGAAGAAGACGGCGGAGAAGCTGATTCTGGAGCTCAAAGACAAGCTGAATATCGAGGATGTGCTGAACCGGGCAGCCCACGGGGACGAAGTGGCGCAGAACGGCCAGGAGAGCGCGGCGGAAGGCATGCAGGCAGAAGCAGTGCAGGCTCTGGTCGCTCTGGGGTACGGAAGCGCGGAAAGCCTGCGCGCGGTGAAGAAGACTTCTGCGGACTGCGCGACGGTTGAGGATGTGCTGAAGGAAGCTCTGAAGTATCTGTTTTAAGGCGGAAGAAATATGCAAGGATGACGGACAAGAATGGGAAAACGAATCATTACCACGGAAAATCTGGAAGAAGATATCAAGCTGGAGGGAGAGTTAAGGCCCCAGCTTTTAAAGGATTATATCGGTCAGGAAAAAGCGAAGAAAACACTGCAGATCTATATTGAGGCGGCGAAGGCGAGAGACGAGGCGCTTGACCATGTGCTGTTTTACGGACCGCCCGGACTGGGGAAGACGACCCTTGCGGGGATCATAGCGAACGAGATGGGTGTGCACATGAAAGTGACCTCCGGACCTGCCATCGAGAAGCCCGGAGAGATGGCGGCGATCCTCAACAGTCTGCAGGAGCATGATGTCCTCTTTGTGGATGAGATTCACCGTCTGAACCGGCAGGTGGAGGAAGTGCTGTATCCGGCCATGGAAGACTACGCCATAGATATCATGATCGGGAAGGGCGCGGGAGCCCGCTCCATCCGCCTGAATCTCCCGAAGTTTACCCTTGTAGGCGCGACCACCAGGGCGGGCATGCTCACAGCGCCGCTGCGGGACCGTTTCGGAGTTGTGAACCGCCTGGAATTTTACACGGACCAGGAGCTCAAGACCATTATCCTGCGCTCGGCAAAAGTGCTGAATGTGGAGATCGAGGAGGAGGGTGCCCTGGAACTGGCAAGGCGCTCCCGGGGGACGCCCCGTCTGGCGAACCGGCTCCTGAAAAGAGTGAGGGATTTCGCCCAGGTCAAGTACGACGGGGTGATCACCAGAGAAGTAGCCAATTATGCTCTTGATCTTCTGGATGTGGACAAGTACGGACTGGATCACATTGACAGGAGTATCCTGCTGACCATGATCGAGAAGTTCCAGGGAGGCCCCGTGGGGCTTGACACCCTTGCCGCGGCCATCTCGGAAGATGCGGGAACCCTGGAGGATGTGTATGAGCCGTACCTGCTGAAAAACGGATTTATCCAGCGCACACCGCGGGGAAGAGTGGTGACCGGACTTGCCTATTCGCATCTCGGGATCCCCGCCCCGCAGGTTTCATGAAAAAAACAGTTGGTTTTTGCTGGTAAATAGTTTATAATAGCAGGTAAGAAACACGAGGAGGATGCTATGAGTTCAGCAAAACATTATACAGAAGTATTGATCGGGGGAAAGGTATATACTTTAAGCGGATTTGAAGGCGAAGAGTATCTACAGAAAGTATCTTCCTATCTGAACCATAAGATAACAGAGTGCGCCAACAGTGAAGGCTACAGGAAACAGAGCGCCGACACAAGGAACGTGCTCCTTGCCCTGAATATAGCGGACGATTATTTTAAGGCGAAGAAGCAGGGGGATTCCCTTGAGAATGATATCGAGTTGAAAGACAAGGAGATGTATGATCTTAAGCATGAGCTGATTTCAGCACAGATCAAGCTTGAGAATGTGGAGAAGGAGCTTGCCAAGATGAAGGAGGAGAACAACGACCTTCAGATGCAGATCGTGAAGCTCGAGACAGAGATGAAGAACCGCAGAAGATAGGGGCGGCAGTGGGCAGCCGCAGAAGATCGCGGATGCAGGCAGGTGTAGGCCATACATATAGTTTAAGAAATAACATGGGCTGTCAGAAACGACAGCCTATTTCATTAACTGCCGGATATCCGGCAAAACAGAAAAAGGAGAGACAGCGACGGTCTGGGTTTTATGAAGAAAGAAAGAGAAAGACAGGTTGAGATTCTCTCACCGGCGGGATCTTATGCAAGTTTCCGGGCGGCTTTAAACGCCGGGGCAGATGCCGTATATGCCGGGGGAGAACGTTTTGGCGCACGTGCGTATGCGGACAATTTTACACAGGAGGAGCTTATCACGGCAGTGAGAGAGGCGCACCTGTTCGGGAAAAAGCTGTATCTGACAGTGAACACGCTTTTGAAGGACAGTGAGATGGACGGGCTCTATGACTATCTGCTGCCGTACTACGAAAACGGACTGGACGCGGTGATTGTCCAGGATGCAGGTGTGTTTGCCTGTGTCAGAGAGTGGTTTCCCGATCTGGATATCCACGCCAGCACGCAGATGACCATAACAGATCTGTATGGCGCAAAATTTCTGGAGGAGCAGGGGGCGTCGAGAGTGGTTCCCGCCAGGGAACTCTCTCTGAAAGAGATCCGCAGGATCCGTGAGGGGTCGAATCTTGAGATCGAGTGCTTTGTCCACGGTGCTCTGTGTTACTGCTATTCCGGACAGTGCCTGTTAAGCAGCATGATCGGAGGAAGGAGCGGGAACCGGGGACAGTGCGCGCAGCCCTGCCGTCTGCCATATACGACAGGCGGGGAGAAAAAGTATTTCCTGAGCCCGAAGGATATCTGTACGCTTGAGCTGATCCCGGATATGATCGAGGCCGGGATTGATTCGTTTAAGATCGAGGGGCGCATGAAGAAACCGGAGTATGTGGCGGCGGTGACTGCCATGTACAGGAAATATGCAGACCTCTATATGGAAAAAGGAAGAGAACACTTCCATGTAGAGAAGAAGGACCGTGAGATGCTCATGGATCTTTACAACCGTGGCGGCTCTTCCACAGGGTATTATCAGATGCATAACGGGAAAGAGATGATGTCTCTGGAACGCCCGAACCATACCGGGGTTCCGGCGGTGGAAGTCCTGTCCCAGAAGGGCAGGGAGGTTATGGGGAAATCTCTGACAGAGCTGAACCGGGGCGATGTGATCGGAATTGGCGGCGAACGGTCGGACTATACTCTGGGAAAAAGTGTGAAGGAGGGAGAGCGGATTTCTTTTCTTGTCCCCGGTAAAACCAGGATGAGAAAGGGAGAAGTCCTGTTCCGGATTCGGAACGGATCTCTGATCGAGGAGATAAAAAGCAGATATGTGGACGGAATGAAACAGAAGAAGATCAGCGGCTTTCTCAGCATGTGCGCCGGAAGCCCGGCGAGCCTTACCGTGGTCGATGGGGAGATTTCCTGTACAGTCTGCACCGGAGAGGCAGTGCAGAAGGCAGAGAGAAGCCCCCTGGAAGAAGAGCAGGTCCGCTCGCGGATGATGAAGACAGGGAACACTCCCTTTTCTTTTGAAACACTGGAAATTTATATGGAGGACGGCGTGTTCCTTCCGATGCAGCAGCTCAATCAGCTCAGGCGCAGCGCTCTGGAACAGCTAGAAGAGGAGAATTGCGCCCGGTTCTTCCGGAAGAATGCCCGCCTGTCCTGCACCGTGGAAATGGCCGCCAAGAGAGACCAGGGGAAGGAAGACAGGCAGCATACAGAGATTCCCGTCACAGTTCTTGCGGAGACGGTGGAACAGCTGGAAGCGGTGGCGCAGTATATAGAGGAAGAATCTGCACAAGCTATGAGGGAAGCCGGGAAGGAAGATCATGGCACTGCAAAGGTGAAAAGAACATGCAGGCTCTCGCGGGTCTGTCCGGACTGTCTGATGACAGATGATTTTTTTGAAAATGAGAAAATCCTCCATATTCTGAACCGTGTGAGGAAGGCCGGGATCGGTGTGTTTCCCGCTCTGCCGCGCATTTTCCGGGCGGGGATGGAAAAATGGTTTGAGAAGGCGGTAAGCCTCGCAGGACAATTCCCGGCAGACGGTTTTCTGATCCGCAATTACGAGAGCTTCTGGTTCCTCAGAAAACATGGATTTGACAAAACGCTCGTCTTAGACCATAATCTATATGTGTTCAACCGGTACGCGAAACAGTTCTGGAACAGGCTGGGTGTATCCATGTATACCGCTCCGGTGGAACTCAACGCCGGAGAACTTGGAACCCTGGGCATAGATGACGGGGAACTGATCGTATACGGGTATCTTCCGGTTATGGTATCCGCCCAGTGCGTCCGGAAAAATTCTGCCGGCTGCACGGGAAAGAACGGCACCATGAAGCTCACGGACCGGTATGGAAATACATTTCCGGTAAAGAATTACTGCCTGCCGTGTTATAATATTATCTACAATACAGTCCCTCTCTGGCTTGGCGGACAGATGAAGCAGATTCGTGAGCTGGCCCCGCAATCTGTCAGGATCCAGTTTTCTGTGGAATCAGGAGAGGAAGCCCGCGCAGTGCTTGAGCGGATGGGAGAAGCTCCCGGAAAGTTCCGGAAGAAGGCATATGCAGACGGGAGGGCAGAGTACACGACAGGGCACTTTAAAAGAGGAATTATATAAAGATATTCATATCATATAAGAATATAAAGCAGGTGAAAGATGGTCAACATAATCATACAACTATCAAAATATATCATTATCATTCTGATGGCAGCGTATACCTTCTCCTGTTTCTCAATCTTCACGAGAAGTTATGAGGACGAGGAGAAGCGTGTGTTGGTACGTCAGGACGTGCTGATTTTTCTGCTGCAGTTCGTGGCGTTCGGGGCGATGTACCTGGCAGCTGATGACATCCGCATCCTGTTTATTTATGCGGCACTGGCTGTAGTGCTTCTGGCTGTGATTCTGCTCTATAATCTGATCTACCCCAATGTATCCAGGCTGGTTGTCAATAACATGTGCATGCTGATGACTGCGGGGATGATCATGATTACACGGCTCTCCTACGACAATACTACGCCTTACGGCAGCGCGCTCCGGCAGCTTGTGTTTATCATACTGGGGGCGGCATTCGGTCTGGTTGTGCCGGTGCTGATCCGGAAACTGAAATTCCTGGATCAGTGGACATACGTGTATGCGGCGGTGGGAGGCGCGGCACTGCTTGCTGTTGCGCTCTTTGCCGGAAGGTCAGGCGGGGCAAAACTGAGCTTTGACCTGAAGATTTTCAGTGTCCAGCCGTCTGAGTTTGTGAAGATTCTGTTCGTCTTTTTTGTGGCGGCAAGCCTGAAGAAATCCACAGAGTTCAAAAATGTGGTTGTGACTACTGCCATTGCGGCAGCCCATGTGCTGATTCTTGTTATTTCCACGGATCTGGGCGCGGCGCTGATTTTCTTTATTGTATATCTGGTCATGCTCTATGTGGCGACCCGGCAGCCTCTTTATGCGGTGGCAGGGATCGGAGCAGGGTGCGCGGCGGCAGTGATCGGATACCACCTCTTTTCCCATATTGCCGTCCGGGTGGCAGCCTGGCAGGATCCCTTTGCGGCTTACAATGAAGGGGGATATCAGATCGCCCAGTCACTGTTTGCCATAGGAAGCGGAAGCTGGTTCGGCATCGGTCTTTTTAAAGGACAGCCGGATTCGATCCCCGTGGCGGAGACTGATCTGATCTTTTCGGCGATTACGGAAGAGATGGGAGTAATCTATTCGCTGTGCCTGATCCTGGTATGTGTCAGCTGTTATGTCATGTTCCTGAACATTGCCATGGAGCTGAGAAACCAGTTCTACAGACTGGTTGCCCTGGGGCTTGGCACCTGTTATATTTTCCAGGTATTCCTTCAGATCGGCGGAGTGACAAAGTTTATTCCGCTTACCGGACTGACGCTTCCGCTTGTGAGCTACGGAGGGAGCTCCATGCTCAGCACAATGATCATGTTCGGCATTATTCAGGGCCTGTATATTCTGAGAGAGGATGAAGAGGAGCAGCGGGAAAGAAAACGAGAAAGGGAGTTGAAAGATGAACCGGGAAGAACGTCCAGGCAGAATACAGCAAAACAGAAACCGAGATTCGAGGAAGTCCCAAAACAGAGGACGCGGCAGAAGCAGAGAGCACGTTCGAAACAAAGAGTTCGCTAGGGTTACGTATTTCTTTGTGGTCCTGTTCATTGCCCTCATGGCATACATTGTATATTTCACTGTGGTGCGGGCGCGGACTGTCGTGAACAGCCCCTATAACCAGCGCCAGGAGGCATTTGCCGAGACCGTGATACGGGGCAGGATCACGGACCGGAATGGCAATGTCCTTGCAGAGACCGATGTGGCAGAAGATGGAACAGAGACGAGAAATTATCCCTACGGAGATGTGTTCGCCCATGTAATCGGCTACAGCGATCCGGATTACGGGAACACGGGACTTGAGTCGGTTGAAAATTTTGAACTGCTTACTTCCAATGCTTTCTTTGTGGAGAAGATCCAGAATGAGTTCAGCGGTGAAAAGAATATGGGAGATACCGTGGTGACTACCCTGGATGCGGATCTGCAGCAGGCGGCTTATGATGCGCTCGGCAGTTACAAGGGAGCTGTTGTGGTTATGGAGGCAAGTACCGGACGGATCCTCACGATGGTGTCAAAGCCTGCATATAATCCAAATACTATCGCGGCAGACTGGAGTACACTGAATTCGGACAGCGACAACAGTCCGCTGTTAAACCGGGTCACCCAGGGCTCCTACGCTCCGGGATCCACCTTTAAGATCGTCACCACGCTGGCGTTCATGAGACAGAACAGCGGATATGCGGACTACACCTACGACTGTACCGGAGCGATTACCCGGGATAATGTGACGATCCACTGCGTCAACAACTCTGTCCACGGACATGAGGACCTGAGAAGTTCGGTGGCAAATTCCTGCAACTCATCCTTTGCAAATATCGGTCTGTCTCTGGATATCGGTAAATACCGGGAAACGGCGGAGGATCTTCTCTTTAACAGTGCGCTTCCGAGCGTGCTCAACTATTCCCGGAGTTCTTTTGCTCTGAATGAGGATTCGGATACTGCGGAGATCATGATGACAGCCATGGGGCAGGGGAAAACAATGGCAAGCCCGTATCACATGGCGCTCATCACCCAGGCAATCGCGAACGGAGGAACTCTGATGGAACCCTACCTTGTGGACAGTGTGACGAACTATGCGGGAACACAGATCCGCAGAAATGTGCCGAAAAGCTATGCACGGCTTATGACTTCCGCTGAGGCGGCGCAGCTGAAGGAGTATATGACTGCAGTGGTAGAGGAGGGAACAGCCTCTGTGCTCAGCGGCAGATCCTACACGGCGGCAGGCAAAACCGGAACGGCAGAATACAGCCAGTCGGACAGCAGCCGGACGCATTCCTGGTTTATGGGATTTACCAATGTGGATAATCCGGACCTGGTGATCTGTGTGATCACGGAGGGATCTGACGGCAGCGCCGGCGGGAAGGCTGTGTCGATTGCAGGAGAGATCCTGGATTCCTATTATAATTAAACCGGGAGACGAGAGGCATGCAGGTTAGATTCTACTGTGATTTTACAGTCAGTGACATCTGGCAGAATAAAAAACAGAAAATAATGGGAAAACTGAAAAGAAAACGGCTTTTGCCCCAGGCTTTCATCGTTGCCCTTTCCCAGGGAGAACAGAATCATCTTGAAATTTTTTCCGGCGTTCTCCTGCGTCAGCATGTGTATGACCACGCGGAGCTTTTCGTGGTGGCGGTGACGGAAGGCTACATGGAAGCTCTGTCTTTCGTGGAGCAGCTGACAGATCAGGTGTTCCAAAAGACGGGCGGGGCAGATATCCGCGGATATATCCTGGCGCGCCAGGAGGAGTATGAAAGAACAGGACGGTAGAAGAGTATGCTGCTACATATCTTATTGTTGATCTTGAAAGTACTTGGGATCGCCATACTTGTGGTGATCGGCCTTGTTCTGCTTGGTCTCGTTGTGCTTGTCCTGACGCCTCTGAGATATCAGATCCGTGCTTCCGCACACGGAAGCTTTTCAAGTGTAAAGGCGGACGGAAGAATTTCCTGGTTTTTCCACCTGATATCCGGGGAATTTTCTTATGCGGAAGGAACATTGCGCTGGAAAATGCGCGCCGCGTGGAAGCAGTTTTCAGACGGGGACGATGGCGCGCCGGAAAGCCCCCATGGGGTCGGAGTGAAGTCTCCGAAGGCGGAGAGTTCCCGTGCGGCAGGAGGAAGGCCTCCGAAGATAGAGAGCCCCCATGCGGCAGGAGGAAGGCCTCCGAAGGCAGAGAGCCTCCATGGGACCGGGAAGAAGCCTCCGGAGGCGGATAGCCCCCATAGGGCCGGAGAGAAGTCTCCGAAGCCGGAGAAGCCTGCTGCGGCCGGGATACAGGCTCCGGAAGCCCGGAGAGAGCCCGCAAAGCAGCAGTCATCACAGAAAACAGAGGAAAAATCGTTCTATGAAAAATGGACAGAGAAGATCCGAAAGAAGATTGAAAAGATAAAATATACATTTCGCCAGTTCTGTGGTAAGATAAAAGCGTTGATGAGAAGGAAAGAACGGCTGCAGAAGTTTATTGAGAACGAAGTTCACAGGAAAGCGTTTTCCCGTGCGGTCCGGGAGGCGAAACGGTTTCTGGGATTCCTGAGACCGGAGAAGCTGGAAGCAGAGATCGTATTCGGTCTGGAAGATCCGGCTGAGACAGGATATATTCTGGCACTCATCAGTATGATTTACCCCTTGATCGGGGAATATACCGTTATCAGACCGGATTTTGACAACCAGGTTCTGAAGGGAAAACTGGAAGCGGCGGGAAAGATCCGCCTGCTCTACGGACTTGTTCCCGCATGGAATCTTGTCTGGGATAAAAATGTGCGGATCACTTTCCGCCATATAAAGAAATTCAGGTTTTAGACAGACCGGTCAGTAAGAGGAGGATAAAAGATGTCTGAAGAAAAGAATATTTTTAAGGCTACAGTGGAGTCGCTGTTCAAGGGAATGGACGGAATTGTATCATCGAAAACCGTGGTGGGAGATGCGATACACATCAATGGAACAATTATTCTCCCTCTTGTAGACGTTTCATTTGGAATGGGTGCCGGCTCTTTTACTGCGGACAAGAAGGAAAAAGGAATGGGCGGAATCGGCGGGCGGATGTCCCCGAGCGCGGTAATTGTGATTCAGGACGGAAGGACGAAGCTTGTCAATATCCGGAACCAGGATACCGTCACAAAGATTCTTGACATGCTCCCGGATCTGGTGGACCGGTTTACAGAGAAGAAAGAAGAGCGGATGACGGAGCGGGATGTGATGGATATCCTCGATGCCGACGAGAAAGATTCTTCGAAACAGACGGAATAATCTGCGGGAAAACGGAATAGAATATAACAGAATAAAAAAGGAAAAATCAGGGGAGCGGCGGATATGAAAAAAGTCTGTGGATTTGCACTGTTCTGGATCGCAGTCGGTATGTTTGTCATGATGCTGCTCCCGAATCTCATATGGGGCGTGATCCTTACGATTCTCTGCCTTATTTTCGGGTACCGCCTGTTCTGCTGCTGAAATTTAAGAGAAATGGCTGCCTGAAACTGAAAAAGGAAAATAAAAAAACTGCCGGCCGGCTGAAAATATCAGCTTTCTCCGACAGTTTTTTCCGTGTCATTTTCTCTGTGTTTCCCGGAAGATTAAGCGCGCTCTACACGTCCTGATCTTAAGCAGGATGTACAAACGTACATTTTCTTAGAGCCGCCTTCTGTCTTAACTCTGACAGACTTCACATTTGATTTCCACATCTTAGGTGTTCTTCTATGAGAGTGACTTACATTGTTACCAAAATGAGCACCCTTTTCACAAATAGCACATTTAGCCATGACTGCACCTCCTAACAATCTGAACTGGTCATATAGACTCATAACAATGCTATTCTAGCAGAAAGAGATTTCTATTGCAAGTATTTTTTAAAAAAATCGAATCTATATTGTAAAATAAATAAAGAGATAGTATAATAATCATGTTATTTGTGGCAAAAATCCAATAGAGAACTGGAGGTAATATATGATGAAGGGAAGTATGAGCACGGATCTTGGAATCATTACGGTTAATCCTGAAGTAATTGCCAAATATGCGGGATCGGTTGCGGTGGAGTGTTTCGGAATCGTGGGAATGGCCGCAGTGAATATGAAGGACGGACTGGTGCGGCTCTTAAAGCGGGACAGCCTCACCCACGGAATTCAGGTTGAGATTTCGGATGACAATGCCCTTACCTTGAACTTTCATGTCATCGTAGCGTATGGAGTGAATATTCTTTCTGTTTCTGACAACCTTATGAGTAATGTGAAATATAAGGTGGAAGAGTTTACCGGAATGAAGGTAGAAAAAATAAACATCTTCGTAGAAGGTGTGAGAGTGATTGATTAAGGAGGACCCTGACGTGGCTGTGAAAACGATAAATACGGAGATGCTCCGAAAGATGTTCCTTGCCGGGGCAGCAAATCTGGAAGCAAAAAAAGAGTTCATTAATGAATTGAATGTTTTTCCGGTACCGGATGGAGATACAGGTACGAATATGACGCTGACGATCATGTCGGCAGCAAAAGAGGTGAATGCTCTTGAGCATCCGGATATGGTTTCCATCGCGAAGGCTATCTCTTCCGGATCGCTGAGAGGGGCAAGAGGAAACTCGGGTGTCATTCTCTCCCAGCTTCTCCGCGGATTTACAAAAGAGATACGGGAATATGAGGAGATCGATGCCGGGATTCTGGCAAAAGCCTGCGAGCGTGCGACTGCGACGGCGTACAAGGCTGTCATGAAACCGAAGGAAGGAACGATCCTGACCGTAGCCAAGGGAATTGCCCAGAGAGCGGAAGAGCTTGCGGAGACGACGGAGGATCTTGAGGAGTTTATCCCGGAAGTGATCCGTCATGCGGAGGAAGTGCTGCAGCAGACTCCGGAGCTTCTGCCGGTGTTAAAAGAGGCTGGGGTTGTGGACTCCGGCGGACAGGGACTTGTAGAGATCCTGCACGGGGCATACGATGCATTTCTCGGCAAAGAGATTGATTACACGGCAGTAGAGTCTGCAGCCGGCACCCGGATGGTCAAGCCGGACCAGCAGGCGGAGACAGATATCAAGTTCGGCTACTGTACCGAGTTTATCATTATGACGGAGAAAGCGTTTGCAGAGAAGGACGAGACGGAGCTGAAAGCCTATCTGGAGTCCATCGGCGATTCCATTGTATGCGTGGCGGATGATGATGTCGTGAAGATCCATGTCCACACAAACGATCCGGGTCTGGCGATCCAGAAAGCCCTCACATACGGGCAACTCTCCAGAATCAAGATTGACAACATGCGCGAGGAACATCAGGAGAAGCTGATCCGGGATGCGGAGAAAGTGGCGGCGGAGCAGGCTGCAAAGGCGAAAGCTTCCGCGCAGGAGAAGAAGGAGCCGCGCAAGGCAACCGGGTTTATCGCGGTATCTATCGGAGACGGCATGAATGAGATCTTCCGGGAACTGGGCGTGGACTATATTATCGAAGGCGGTCAGACCATGAATCCGAGTACCGATGATATGCTGACAGCGATAGACCATGTGAATGCAGACCACATTTTCATCCTGCCGAATAATAAGAATATTATTCTGGCTGCCAACCAGGCGCAGTCCCTCACCAAGGATAAGGATATCCTGGTTGTGCCGACAAAGACGGTTCCCCAGGGGATTACTGCGGTGATCAGCTTTATGCCGGAGGCGGATGTGGATACCAATTTTGACGCCATGAAAGAGGCGATCGGCAATGTGAAGACCGGCCAGGTTACCTATGCGGTGAGAGATACGCATATTGATGACAAGGAGATCCATGAGGGCGATATCATGGGAATCGGGGATGCAGGAATCCTCTCGGTGAGCCAGTCGGTTGATGAAGCGGTCAAAGAGATGCTCGCCCAGCTTGTGGACGAGGATTCCGAGCTTATCAGCCTGTATTACGGACAGGATGTGCTGGATGAGGATGCAGAGAAGCTGGCAGGAGAGATCGGCAGCATTTATCCGGATGTAGATGTGGATATTCACTCCGGCGGACAGCCGATTTACTACTATGTGCTTTCTGTAGAGTAGGAGATTTGTCTGCCGGGCAGAGAATTCGACAGAATAGAACAGTTAAAAAAGCGGGACGCTTTTCCGACAGGAGGAGGGTCCTGATTTTTTCAGAAGAAATCCGGAAAGAGGAGACGGTATGGACATTTGGAGCAGTGTTGGAAAACTTAAAGGAATCGGGGAAAAGACGCAGAAATTGTTTGAAAAACTGGGTGTGCGCACTGTGGCGGATCTGATCCGTTTCTACCCGAGGACCTATGAGATCTACGAAGATCCGGTTCCGGTCTCGGAGGTTACAGAAGGCAGGGTCTGCACAGTGACGGGAGCTGTTTTCGGAAGGATTCAGGTGTCCGGGAGTCAGAAGATGCAGGTGACCACTCTTTATCTGAAGGATCTGACCGGCACGCTGAAAGTCATCTGGTTCCGCATGCCTTTTCTCAGAAATACGCTTGGACGGGGCGGGGCGCTTACACTTCGGGGGCGCGTTGTCAGAAAGCGGGACGGACTTGTGATGGAACATCCGGAGATATTTTATCCGGCGGCAAAATATGAGGAGAAGAAAGACTCCATGCAGCCGGTTTATCCGCTGACCGCAGGGCTTACGAACAACGCAGTGACTAAAGCGGTGCGCCAGGCGCTGGAAACAACGGATAACGGAAGAGGTGACGCCCTGGATATTCTGCCGGAGAAGATCAGCAGAAAATATGGTTTCATGCCTTACGCTGAGGCAGTGCACAGAATCCATTTTCCGGAAAACAAGGATGCGTTTGTCCTGGCAAGAAGGCGCTTTGTATTTGAGGAATTTTTTGAGTTTATTCTGGCTCTGCGGACAATGAAAGAGTCCAAGAAACGCTCCGGAAACGGGTTCCTCATCCGTGAGCAGCCGCGGATTGCACAGTTCCTGGAACAGCTTCCCTACGAACTGACCGGAGCGCAGAAAAAGGTGTGGGATGAGATCCGCCGGGATATGGAGGGAGAGTATGCCATGTCCCGTCTTGTTCAGGGGGATGTGGGTTCGGGAAAGACCATCGTCGCTTTTCTGGCCCTCCTTCTGGCGGGGCTGAACGGATACCAGGGAGCACTGATGGCTCCCACGGAAGTGTTGGCAAGACAGCATTTTGAAAATATTACCGGCATGCTGGAACAGTATGATCTTCCGCTTAAGGCAGTGCTTCTGACCGGATCCATGACGGCGAAGGAAAAGCGGGAGGCATACGGACAGATCGGGAGCGGGGAGGCGGCCATCGTGATCGGAACCCACGCGCTGATTCAGGAGAAGGTGGCCTATTCGGATCTTGCCCTGGTGGTGACGGATGAACAGCACCGGTTTGGCGTGCGCCAGAGAGAAGCTCTGGCGGGGAAGGGAAAGACGCCCCACATTCTGGTGATGAGCGCGACTCCCATTCCCCGGACTCTTGCCATTATCCTGTACGGTGACCTGGACATTTCCATTATCGATGAAATGCCGAAGAACCGCCTGCCCATAAAAAACTGCGTGGTGGATACCGGATACCGGGAGAAAGCCTATGCATTTATGAAAAAGCAGGTGGCGGAAGGACGCCAGTGCTACATTATCTGCCCCATGGTGGAGGAGAGCGAGAGTCTGGAGGCGGAAAATGTCATCGATTATCAGGAGATGATCGCCCGGGTTATGGGAAATACCGTCAGAACTGCATATCTGCACGGAAAGATGAAACAGCAGGAAAAAGACGAAATCATGGAAGCTTTCGGAAGAAATGAGATCCAGATTCTTGTCTCCACAACTGTGGTGGAAGTGGGAATCGACGTGCCTAATGCCACAGTTATCATGATTGAGAACGCGGAACGCTTCGGCCTGGCACAGCTCCATCAGCTCCGCGGCCGGGTGGGAAGAGGAAAATACCAGTCTTACTGCATCTTCATGACCGCCTCGAAGTCCGATGAGACAAAGGAGCGCCTGGATATTCTGAACCATTCCAACGATGGGTTTTTCATCGCCGGTGAGGACCTGAGACTCCGTGGTCCCGGCGATCTCTTCGGCATCCGCCAGAGCGGAATCATGGATTTCAAACTGGGCGATATCTTCCAGGACGCCGGGCTTTTAAAGGCTGCGTCCGAGGAAGCAGATCTCTTGCTCCGTGAGGACCCGAACCTGGAAAAACCGGTGAACCGCAAACTTGCCGAATCCCTGAAAAATTATGTGAAAGATGAACTCCTCGCCGCTACACTGTAAAGAATTTCTATGAATTTCCAGTGTAAAACAGAAAAGACTCCATATACTAACATCGTAACACAGACGAAAACAAAAAGCAGATGTATGATAACCGGCTGCATCAAAGCGGCAGATTACATACAGATGCAGCCGGTTTTAGGAAGTGTTGCAAAAACACATGAAAACGCAGCGGTTGTGATGCTGCGAAGATGCAAAAGGAGGAAAAAGATCATGGCAAGTCGTTCATCGAACAGAGCAGCTGTGCCTGAGGCAAAGGGCGCGCTGGACAAATTCAAGTATGAGGTAGCCAACGAGCTGGGTGTACCGTTAACAGACGGTTACAACGGCGACCTTACCTCCAAGCAGAACGGATCTGTTGGTGGTTATATGGTCAAGAAAATGATCGAGCAGCAGGAAAAGCAGATGGCAGGCAAATAACAGAAGCCGTAAAAGTTTTCCTTTCCGGGAAACTTCTATGACAGCCTGAATCGGGAAAAAGCGTCCGGGATTGACCTGGACGCTTTTTTCTGCTAAAATTTCACCATATGTTATGTTTCTGCAGCTGCCGGAAAAGCGGCATATACAGAAGAAATGGAGGTGCCGTACTATGAGAGTGATTGCGGGGAGCGCGCGCAGCCTGAGGCTGAAGACGCTGGAAGGACTTGAAACGCGGCCGACTACGGACCGGATAAAAGAGACACTTTTTAATATTATCGGACCGAATATTCCCGGCTGCGTCTTTCTGGACCTCTTCGCAGGGAGCGGAGGCATCGGGATTGAAGCACTGAGCCGGGGGGCAAGAGAGGCGGTTTTCGTGGAGAAGAATCCGAAGGCCATGGCATGTGTCAAAGAGAACCTCCGATTTACGCGGCTGGAGTCAAAGGCGCTGACTATGACATGCGACGTGCTGGATGCCCTGTACCGTCTGGAGGGTGAGAAAGTGTTCGACTATATTTTCATGGATCCTCCCTATGACAGGGAACTTGAGAAAAATGTGCTGGACTATCTTTCCGGCTCGGAACTTGTCTATGAAGATACAACGGTCATCATTGAGGCGTCGAAAGAGACGGATTTCTCCTATGCGGAGGATATGGGATTTACCGTTCTGCGCGAGAAAGTATATAAGACGAATAAACATGTTTTCTTGGAGAGAGCAGGAAAGGAAGAGATATGTTGAGAGCAATCTATCCGGGGAGCTTCGACCCGGTTACATACGGACACCTGGATATCATCCGCAGATCCAGCCGGATTATGGACGAATTAATTGTCGGAGTATTGAATAATAAAGCGAAAATGCCGTTGTTTTCTGTAGAAGAACGTGTTAAAATGTTAGAGGAAGTGACGAAAGAACTGCCGAATGTAAGGATTATTCCCTTTGACGGTCTTCTGGTTGATTTCGCTTCGCGCATGGAAGCGGACGTGGTAATCCGGGGACTGAGGGCGATTACAGATTTCGAATATGAACTGCAGATGTCACAGACGAATCATAAACTGGAACCAAATGTCGAGACCATGTTTCTGACTACGAGTATAGAATATTCCTATTTGAGTTCCACCACAGTGAGGGAGATTGCTGCTTTTGGGGGAGATCTGTCACAGTTTGTGCCGGAGGCAGTTGCTGTGGAACTTAAGAAAAAGATGAATGCAAAAAGGAGAGTGTAACAATGAGCAGCCGTATTGAACAGATTATTGAAGAAATCGAGGAGTATATCGACAGGGACTGTAAGTTCCAGCCGCTCTCTACAACGAAGATTATCGTGAACAAGGAGCATCTGGATGAACTGCTGAGAGAACTGAGGATGAAGACTCCCGACGAGATCAAGCGGTATCAGAAGATTATCGCGAACCGCGACGCGATCCTTGCAGACGCGAAGGCGAAAGCGGACGCCATGATCGAGGAGGCGCAGGTACAGACGACAGAACTTGTCAGCGAACACGAGATTATGCAGCAGGCATATGCCCAGGCAAATGAGATTGTCACACAGGCAACGGCCCAGGCACAGGAAATTATCGACAACGCCACAGCGGATGCCAACACCATCCGGATCGGGGCGATCCAGTACACAGACGATCTTCTTGCCAATGCGGAGAGCATTATCGGACATACACTGGACAGTTATACAACCAAGTATGACGGGCTGATCAACTCCCTGCAGGAGTGTTATGATACGGTGCGCTCTAACCGGGCAGAGCTGGTGATTCCGGACGAGAATGAAGATTATTCTTCTCAGGACAGCGGAAACTGACGGTTTCAGAAAAAAATCATTATATAGAGTAATGCCAACAGACTGGCTGCCCCTGCGGCAGCCAGTTTTTGTATTATGTACGGGAAAATGGAAAGTCCGGTGCCCTGAATCATGCACTGTGTCTGGGCTGCTGAACAGAAGCCGCCGAAAGCGGTCAGTCCCAGAGCAGCGCACCAGGCGGCTGCGGTGCAGGAGATGTTCTGTCGGATCAGCAGGATGCCGTTGGTGACTTCCAGGGTGGGAGCTGCTGCCAGAAGAAGCGGACTTTCCCCGGGAAGCTCATCCAAAAGAGCAATGAGGACGGAAAACAGGATGATATAACCGCCCACCTTTACGATTCCCTCGAAGCTGTTCATCATGGAGGAATCAAAGGTCTGGAAATTGAAATGCTCCCCGGAACCTGCCTGGCTGGCAGGCGAGGTGTCCCGGAAACAGGGAGCGCCTTGCAGGTAATATTTGCGTGTGAAGAGGCTTATCAGAACCGGGGCTGCCGTGAGGATTGCCAGGGAGGGGAGAGAAAGCTTTTCCTCCCCGAAGGTTTTCCAGACGAGAAAATTCAGAATAAAGACCGGGCTCGTGTTGTTGCAGAAAGACAGGAGATACCTGCCTTCCTGAAGGGAGATTCTGCCGCTTCGGATCAGGTCAGCGGTCACTTTGGCACCCATGGGGTATCCGCAGAGAAAACCTGCCAGAACCGCGAAGGCGCCGTTTTCCGAGACTCGGAACATCCGGCGGAAAGGTCCGCCGATCACCCGGGTTATGAGATGAAGACCGCCTGTCGAGAGCAGAAGCCCGGTGATCACCATGAAAGGAAAAAGCGTGGGAAATACAACCTGATACCAGAGAAGAAGGCCTTCTGTGGCTCCGTTAAATACTGCTTTCGGAAAAAGAAGCATGGCGGCAAAAAGGGCGGTCACAAGAAGCCCGTAAGGAAAGCTTTTTAAATTCTGATTTCTGTTCTCTTTCTTTTTCTTATTCATTCTGCTTTTTATCAATTGATTCATCCGTTTCCCCCGCTTCTCCTCTGCCCGGATACTGCGCCTGCCCTGTTTGCGCTGTCTGCTGTTTCTTTGCCCGGTGCTGTCTTTTTTCAGGTTATTTCAGGTATATGTGGAAAGCATGGAATTTATGAGACTCACATATAGTAAAAGAAAAAAGGCATTTTTTCATGAAGCAGCTGAACATAAAGCATCTGAGAATATACATGATCCTTCTTTTCCTTTTCCTTCTTGCCGCAGGGATTGGGATTCCCCGGCTCCGCTATTTGAGCGAGGCTTCGCGTCTGACAAAAGATACGGTGCGTCTGGCAGAGTTCCGCAGCCAGCCCATGCCGGGAAAAGAGATGGGAGACCTGTCGGAGATACTGACTGAACTAAGGTGTGCAGACTCTCCTGGAGAGCTGCTCGGCATCTACTGGCTGGAGAGCAGTTTCGGTCAGGAAAAGACGGGGAAAAGTCTGGAAGAAGGAAGAGAGAACCGGAAGCGGTGGGAGACGAACCCCGCCTGGAGCGCCTACCTTTCCGCCTGCTGTGCTGTCTGGGACGATCTGGAATATTTTCCGGTGGCGCAGGAAGACCCGGAAGGAGCTTTGAACGTGACGTTCGAAGATTCCTGGATGTACGGCAGAAGCTATAAGGGCGAGCGGGGACATGAGGGGACGGACCTTATGCCAGAGACCAGTGAACGGGGGTATTATCCCATCGTCAGCATAACCGACGGTACGGTGGAAAGTATGGGCTGGCTGGAGCTGGGCGGCTGGCGCATCGGGATCCGCGCACCCCGGGGCGGTTACTTCTACTATGCCCATCTGGATTCCTACGCGGATCTGGAAGTGGGAGATTCTGTGAAGGCAGGGGATCTGCTCGGATTTATGGGAGATACGGGCTACAGCAAGGTGGAGGGGACGACAGGAAATTTCCCGGTACATCTGCATCTGGGAATCTACATCAATTACGAAGGGGAGGAAATCAGTGTGAATCCCTATCCGGCGCTGAAATATGTGGAGGACAGGAGAGTCAGTATGGTGCATCGATAGTGAGAACGACAAACCGGTCTGGAGGTTTTCTCCCGGACCGGTCTGCTGAAAGGATCAGTGATTCGATACCAGATTTTTTTCCAGAATATTCCGGACGGTGGCTTCATCCACTTCAAGGTCATCCGCAATCTCTGCAGTTGACTTGCCTTTGGCACATTTTTTCATTATCTGTTGAGTAAGAAGCTGTTCTTTTCCCTGCTCAATTCCTTTCTTTATCCCTAGCTCTTCTACATAATCACTTAAATTGCACATCAGATTCATCTCCTCTCCCATATTACTTTCCATCGGTATATCAAATTCCCGTTCCAGATACCGGATTTTTAATTCTGCTGCCATATCCGGCGAAAGCAGAACTCCCAGCATCTTTGTCAGACGGTTGCCTTTCTTTGAATTCTGTTCCCTTCTGAGCCGAGATCATCCGGGCTCCGTAGAAAATGCCACGGGTCATAAGAGGGTATCCGGGATGAAAATCCTTCTGGGCTTCTACGTTAATAATCAGCTTGATCTGACGTTTCATGCGGGCATAGTATACGGAGAAGCGGATGTCATAATAGAGTTCTCCTTCTCCCGGTACGGAATCTTCCTGCGATTCCACCGCGACCTTCTCGGCTTCCGGCAGAGCGGACGCCATTCTGTCTGCCATACCGGTCTGTGTATTGGTCTGGCCGGGCAGGACTTTTACCTCAGCCACCTGTACATCCGTCCCGATGCACTTTTTAATCTGGCTGATCTCCATTTCCCTGAATTCTTCTGTCGCATATTTCAGAATCCAGGCAAGGATGACCTTGTTTGCAAGAATCCGTTTGCAGTATGTATCATACTGGATTTTTCCTTTCGCCAGAGTGAGATCTCCGGCAAGTTCATTTTTCATAGGCTTTTCCCTTTCTACATTATAGCGAATGCGGTTTACAGTTACAAGTGGTTGATTTTTATCCCGGAAATATGTAGGGCAAAGAACTACCGGAATCTCTGACGGGGAAGAATATTGCGATACGCATCCCGTTTAAGATAGGTTGATGTTAACACATTATGCGGATAATTTCAAGAGAGTTTTTGCCAAAAAACAAAAGAATAAATTTCACCTTTCATCTCCCGGGGGTGCATGGTATAATAGATCTGTTATTGTTATTTGCATAATGGAGGAGACAGATGAATCTGCCAGATACATTTGAGAAAAACATGAGGGAACTTCTTGGGGAAGAAGAGTATGGGCTCTATCTCGCCTGCTTTGACGAACCCCGGCACTACGGGCTCCGTGTCAATACATCGAAGATATCCGTGGAGGACTTCCTTGAGATTGCGCCATGGCCGCTTGAAAGGGTGCCGTGGATTCACAACGGATTCTATTATGACGGGGAGAAATATCAGCCTGCCAAACATCCCTATTATTTCGCGGGACTTTACTATCTGCAGGAACCCAGCGCCATGACGCCGGCGGACCGGCTTCCCGTGGAGGCAGGGGACCGGGTGCTTGATGTGTGCGCCGCCCCCGGCGGAAAGGCCACGGAGCTGGGTGCAAAACTTGGCGGGACGGGACTTCTGGCGGCAAATGATCTGAGCAATTCCCGGGCAAAAGGACTGTTAAAGAATCTGGAACTTTTCGGCATCGGAAATGTCCTTGTCCTGAGTGAAGAGCCGGGAAAACTGGTGCCTTATTTCCGGGAATACTTTGACAAGATTCTGATCGACGCCCCATGTTCCGGGGAAGGGATGTTCCGCAAGGACCGAAAGATGGTGCGTGCCTGGGAGGAACACGGCCCCGGATTTTTCTCGAAGATCCAGAGGAGTATTGTCATGCAGGCCGCGGATATGCTGCGGCCGGGCGGGCTGATGCTTTATTCCACCTGTACCTTTTCCCCGGAGGAAAACGAGCAGACCATTGAGTATCTGCTTGAGAACCATCCGGAGTTCACGATCTGTGAGATGGAAGGCTATGAAGGTTTTTCGGAGGGAATTCCGGAGGCTTCGCAGTCGAAGCGGGAAGATCTGAAAAAGACGGTGCGGATTTTCCCTCACAGAATGAAAGGAGAGGGACATTTTCTCGCCCTGCTGAAAAAAGGGGAAGCGACGTCAGCAGTAAGGCAGGTCAGTCTCTCCGGAAAACCGGTCAGGCTGCCGGGAGAACTGGCGGAGTTCCTTGCTTTGATCGACCGGGATCTGGAACCTTCCAGAATCGAGATCCGCGGGGAGAGAGTCTGCTACATGCCGGAGGGCGTGCCGGATCTGAAAGGAATCCGTTTCCTGAGGACCGGACTGCTCCTGGGAGAGCTGAAGAAGAACCGTTTCGAACCGAGCCAGGCTCTGGCAATGAACCTGAAAAGGGAAGAGTATGCCAACATTCTTGACCTGCCGGTGTCGGACGAGCGGGTGGTGCGTTACCTGAAAGGGGAGACACTGGATGTGGAAGATCTGGTTTCCCGGAAAGAGAAAGGCTGGTATCTGGTCTGTGTGGACGGATATCCGCTCGGTTTTGGAAAACTTGGCAACCAGATGCTCAAGAACAAATATCTTCCCGGTTGGCGGTGGCAGTCATGAGCAGGATGCGACTGGACAGATATCTCGCGGAGATGGGATGCGGCACACGAACGCAGGTTAAAAAGGAGATCAGCCGGGGAAATGTAAACATCAACGGAAAAGCAGCTCTGCGCCCGGAGGAGAAAGTAGACCCGGATACAGACCGGGTTACATTTCAGGGAACGGAAATTTCCTACATCCGCTATGAATATTATATGCTGAACAAGCCTGCGGGAGTGGTTTCCGCGACGGAAGACAGCCGGGACGGCACTGTGGTCGGTCTGATCGGGGAACGGCAGAGGAAGGATCTGTTTCCCGTGGGAAGACTGGACAAAGACACAGAGGGGCTGCTCCTGATTACAAATGACGGGGATCTGGCGCATCGGCTTCTCTCCCCGAAAAAGCATGTGGACAAAGTGTATTTTGCCCGTGTCGCGGGAGAGGTGACAGAAGAGGACAAAGAGGCTTTTGCCCGTGGGGTGGATATCGGGGATGAGAAGCTGACGCTTCCTGCAGAACTGGAGATTCTGCGGGTGGAAAAAGAGGCGGCGGCAGAAAAAGGAGCTGCGTCTGAGGGAATGTTCTTTTCGGAAATCCGGCTGACGATCCGGGAGGGCAGATTCCACCAGGTTAAGCGGATGTTTCAGGCTGTGGGGAAAGAAGTCGTGTACCTGAAGCGGATCCGTATGGGAAGCCTGGTGCTGGATGAAGATTTGAAAACCGGAGAATACCGGAAACTGACGGAGGAAGAGATCAGAGCGTTATGTTAAGCGGAAAGAAAGCAGTGATTTTTGATATGGACGGTTCACTGGTGGATTCCATGTGGATCTGGCCGGAGGTGGACCGTATTTACATGAAGAAATACGATCTGGTACAGCCGGATGATTTCCATAAGGCCATCGAGGGCAAGAGCTATACGGAGACAGCACAGTATTTTGTAGATACTTTTTCCAACCTGCACAGAACAGTGGATCAGGTGAAAGCGGAATGGCAGGAGATGACGGTGGATCTCTATGCAACCCGGGTATTTCCGAAGCCGGGAGCCGTGGAGTTCCTGGACGCTATGAAGAGCCGGGGTGTGCTGATGGGAATCGCCACAAGCAATGACAGGACCATCGCCGAGGCGGCGCTTTGTGCCAGGAACCTGATGAAATATTTTGATTCAATCCGTACCTCCTGTGAGGTGGCGGCAGGTAAGCCGGCGCCGGACGTCTACCTGAAAGTGGCGGAAGATCTCCGCGTGAAGCCGGAAGAGTGCCTGGTGTTCGAGGACGTGCCAAACGGGATTCTGGCGGGAAAGAATGCGGGCATGGAAGTGTGCGCCGTGGACGATGAATTTTCCAGGCCGGACGAGGCGGAGAAGAAGCGTCTGGCGGATTATTTTATTCATGATTTCTTTGAGATCAGGGACAATACATATGAGAGATGCAGAAAGTAAATGTGACATGCATCAAATAAATCATACGGGAGTGGACAGATGGAACAGAGATTTTTGCCGGTGACAGAAGCAGAGATGGAGGAGCGGGGATGGGATCAGGTGGATTTTGTCTACGTGATCGGGGATGCCTATGTGGATCATCCGTCATTTGGTCATGCTGTCATCAGCCGCGTTCTGGAATCCCGTGGTTACCGGGTGGGGATCATTTCACAGCCGGACTGGAGAGATCCGGACAGCGTCTGCGTGTTCGGGGAACCCAGACTGGGATTCCTGGTGACTGCGGGAAACATGGATTCCATGGTGAATCATTACTCGGTATCGAAAAAACATCGGAAGACGGATGCATACACTCCCGGCGGAGAGATGGGAAAGCGGCCGGATCATGCCTGCACAGTGTACGGCAACCTGATCCGTCAGACCTATAAGAAGACGCCGATTATCCTGGGCGGGATTGAGGCGAGCCTGCGCAGGCTCGCGCACTATGATTACTGGGCTGATTCCCTGAAGCGTTCCATCCTTCTCGATTCCGGGGCTGATATGATTTCCTACGGCATGGGAGAACGCTCCATCGTGGAGATCGCTGATGCTCTGGATGCAGGAATTCCGGTGGAAGAGCTGACATATATTTCCGGGACGGTGGTGAAGGTAAAGGGCCTGGAGAATTTTCCGGATGCTTTGATTCTTCCTTCCTATCGGGAACTGACAGCGGATAAGAAAAAATATGCCCAGAGCTTTTATACCCAGTATGTGAACACAGACGCCTTTAACGGAAAGCGGCTTGCCGAGCCCTATTCGGATTATCTCTATGTGCTGCAGAATCCCCCATCTACGCCTCTGAGCCAGACGGAGATGGATGATGTGTACGGACTGCCCTACACGAGAACTTATCATCCGTCTTACGAGGAGAAAGGCGGTGTTCCCGCCATCGCGGAGATCCGTTTCAGCCTGATCAGCAGCAGAGGATGTTTCGGCGGATGCAGCTTCTGCGCCCTGACATTCCATCAGGGAAGAATCGTTCAGGTAAGGAGCCACGAGTCGCTGATTCACGAGGCAGAGGAGATCACAAAGGAGAAGGATTTCAAAGGGTATATCCATGATGTGGGCGGCCCCACCGCGAATTTCCGGCACCCGTCCTGTAAGAAGCAGATGGAACACGGCGTGTGCCGGGAACGCCAGTGCCTGTTCCCGAAGCCCTGCCCCAATCTGGATGCAGACCACAGCGACTATGTCAGCCTGCTGCGGAAGCTGCGGAAGATTCCGGGGGTGAAGAAGGTGTTCATCCGCTCGGGAATCCGATTTGATTATCTCCTGGCAGACAAAAAGGATGATTTCCTGCGGGAGCTGTGTGAGTACCATGTGAGCGGGCAGCTGAAAGTCGCTCCGGAACATGTGGCGCCGCCGGTGCTCGCACTGATGGGAAAACCGGAGCATCAGGTGTATGAGGAGTTTACCCGCCGCTTTCAGAAAATGAATGAGGAACTCGGAAAGAAACAGTATCTTGTGCCGTACCTTATGTCCTCCCATCCCGGTTCTACCCTGAAAGAGGCGGTGCGCCTTGCCGAATTCTGCCGGGATCTGGGATATATGCCGGAGCAGGTGCAGGATTTCTATCCCACGCCTTCCACGCTGTCCACCTGTATGTACTATACCGGTCTGGACCCGCGGACAATGAAGCCGGTGTATGTGCCGAAAAGTCCTCATGAGAAAGCCATGCAGAGGGCGCTGATCCAGTATCGGAACCCGAAGCTCTATGACCTGGTGCTGGAGGCACTGGAGAAAGCCGGGCGCATGGATCTGGTCGGATACGGCCCGAAGTGCCTGATCCGCCCGAAGAAGTCCGGGCAGGCAGAGCGGCAGGGACAGGAAAGGTCCCGGGGATCTGTAAAGCAGAAGCCGGACAAACGCAGGAAGAAGATCCGGAATATTCACAGAAAAAAATAGGAGATGACCGAATGAAGACAGCAGTAGTCACCGGGGCTTCCTCCGGGATGGGCCGGGAATTTGTCCGGCAGATCGGATATTTTTACCGGGATCTGGACGAGATCTGGGTGATTGCCAGGCGGAAGGAACGGTTGGAGCGCCTGGCAGAGAACAGCAGGGTCCCGGTCCGTATCTTTGACGGAGACCTGAGGAAGAAACCGGTTTACAGGAAATTATATACCGCTCTGAAAGAGGAACATCCGGATATCCGGATGCTGGTCAATGGGGCGGGATTCGGAAAGAGCGGAACCGTGGAGAAAATTGCCGGGGAGGATCCGAAGATCCAGACAGACATGGTGGATCTGAACTGCCGGGCGCTGACCCGGATGACGCTTATGTGTCTGCCCTACATGTCGGCGGGGAGCAGAATCATCAATCTGGCGTCTGCAGCGGCCTTCTGTCCCCAGCCATCCTTTGCCGTCTACGCGGCCACCAAGTCCTATGTACTGAGTTTTTCCAGGGGACTCGGGGCAGAGCTGCAAAAGAGGGGCATCTGTGTGACAGCTGTGTGTCCCGGACCGGTGGATACGGAATTTTTCACAGTCAGCGGCGCATTGAACAGCCCCCTGAAAAAGCTGACCATGGCGAAGGCACCTCAGGTTGTACACCAGGCGCTGAAGGACAGCAGGAAGAGAAAAGCGCTGTCTGTATTCGGACTGCCGATGAAAGCAGTCCATGTGGGGACGAAACTGATCCCCCACGGGCTGATACTGAAGATAGAGGAGAGATTATCAGAATGAAAAAAGCAGCAAAAGGAACACCAGGGTATCTGGATTATAAAAAGAAGGTGGAGATCATCCGGACGGTGATCTATTTCGGGATCGTGGCGGCGATCTTTTTCCTGGGATATTTTCAGACCGGCACAAGGCTGAATCTTCTCACCGTAGTGGCGATCCTGGGATGTCTGCCCTCCGCCAAGGCTCTGGTGGGCGTGATCGCCCGCTTCCCGTATCCGTCCATTGACCGGAAGAAGGCGGAGGAGATTGATGCGAAGACCGGGCATCTGACGGTGTGCTACGATATGGTCATCACAAGCCGGGAGAAGATCATGCCGGTGGACTGTATCGTTATATCCGGGCATAATATTTTCGGCTATACCCACTATGAGAAGGTGGATGTAAACGAGCTGGCAAGGCATATCAAGAGTATTCTGGCGCAGAACCAGATCACGGGGCTTACTGTGAAGATCCTGAACCAGTACAAGCCGTTTCTGGCAAGGGCGGAAGGGCTGAACAATATTGCCGCCGTGGAGAAGGAAGATACGAAGGAGAGAGAGGAGCAGATCCGCTCCATTATCCTGAATATATCCATGTAGGAAAGACCGGAATATTTTCATTTAGGAGAGGCCATGAAAGAGATCACAATCGGGAAAAACGAGGCGGGACAGCGTTTTGACAAGTTCCTCGGGAAATATATGAATCTGGCGCCCAGGAGTTTTTTCTACAAGATGCTGCGCAAAAAGAATATTACCTTAAACGGGAAAAAGGCGTCCGGCTCCGAGATCCTTTCCGAGGGCGATCAGGTGAAGCTGTTCCTGTCGGACGAGACAATCGGGAAATTTTCACAGGTTCCGGCTGTTCCGGTGGCCGGAAAGACCCACACGGATAGCCGGGATGACCGGAAGCGGGCAGGACATATTTCTGGAAGCCTGCACATATTATATGAGGACGCGGATACCATTTTCATAGACAAACCTGTGGGGATGCTTTCCCAGAAGGCGAGACCGGAGGACATATCCCTGACGGAGTACCTGACCGCCTATCTTCTTGAATCCGGGCAGATCACAGAGGAGGAGCTGCGCACGTTCCATCCGGCGGTCTGCAACCGTCTGGACCGGAACACGAGCGGAATCGTGGCCGCAGGAAAGTCTCTGGCGGCGCTGCAGGAGTTAAGCGCCATGTTCCGGGAGAGGACGATGAAGAAATACTATCTCTGTCTGGTCAAAGGTGAGGTGGAGCGCCCGGAGTACATCCGGGGATACCTGGTCAAGGATCACGAGGCAAACCGGGTGGAGGTTTTTGCCGGGAAAAGCGGCAGGTGTACAGCCGGGCAGCCGCATACGGCAGAAAATCCGGGAAGTGCCGGACGCGATGGTGCATCCCTCATTGAGACGGAATACCGTCCCCTGAAGAGCAGCAAAGGAGTGACCCTTCTGGAGGTTCATCTGATCACCGGGAAGACGCATCAGATCCGCGCCCACCTGGCTTCCCAGGGGCACCCTCTTGCAGGGGATTACAAGTACGGGGACAGAAGGTTTAACGATGACCTGAAGCGGACATACGGACTTGCATCCCAGATGCTGCATGCATACCGGCTGTGCATGCCGCAGGTGGACAGGGGTGTTCTTTCATCCCTGTCAGGAAAGGAAATCTGCGCCCCGCTGCCGGAACTGTTCGAGAGAATCTGCAGGGACAAAGGAGTGATGGACGGATGGCAACCTGGAATTCAAGAGGACTGAGGGGATCCACCCTTGAGGAGCTGGTAAACCGCACCAACGAGCGCTACTCGGAACAGGGACTGGCTCTGATCCAGAAGATTCCGACCCCCATCACACCGGTGAAGATCGACAAGGAACACCGGCACATCACGCTGGCATATTTCGAAAAGATCAGTACAGTGGACTATATCGGTGCGGTTCAGGGAATTCCGGTCTGCTTTGATGCGAAAGAGTGCAGCGCAGATACTTTTCCGCTTCAGAATGTACATGAGCACCAGATGGATTTTATGGGGAAATTCGAGAAGCAGGGCGGCATCTCGTTCCTTCTGATCTATTACAGTACACGCGGTGAACTATATTATATGAGATACATGCAGATAAAGAAGTTCTGGGACCGGGCGGCAGCGGGCGGCAGGAAAAGCTTTCGCTTTGAGGAGCTGGAGCCGGGATGGTTTATGGAACTTAAGAACGGGTATTTCATTCCTTATCTTGAATTTATCCAGAAAGACCTGGATATTCGGGATTGACAGGAGAAAAGAAAGTGCGTATAATGACAAAAGGATTTTAACGTAGTAGCACGTTAAAGTGAAAGGGGACGTTATATGGAACAGAAACTGCATACCCCCGAGGGCGTTCGGGATATATATAACAGAGAATGTGAGACAAAGCTTGCACTTCAGAGGGAGCTGGGAAATGTGCTTCATCTGTACGGCTATCAGGACATACAGACGCCGACTTTTGAATATTACGACGTGTTCCGCAAGGAGATCGGATCGACTTCCACCCGGGAGCTTTACCGGTTTTTTGACCGGGAGGGGAATATTCTGTCACTGCGGCCGGATATTACGCCTTCCGTGGCACGGGCGGCGGCAACGCTTTTTGAGACGGAAGACTTTCCCATCCGTCTCTGCTATGTGGGAAATACGTTTATCAATCACAGCAGCTACCAGGGAAGGCTTAAGGAGAACACCCAGCTTGGCGCCGAACTGATCGGTCTGGACTCTATTGAAGCGGATGCGGAGATGCTTGCCATGGTTGTGGACGGACTGAAAAAGACAGGGCTTACGGAGTTCCAGGTCAATGTAGGACATGTGGATTTTATCCAGAGCCTGATGGAATCCACAGGACTTGAGGAGGAAGAAAAGGAAGAGATCCGGACTCTGATCAACAACCGCAATTATTTCGGCGTGGAAGAGATTCTGGACAACCGCGGCGTGAAGGGAAGTGTCAAGAAGGCGTTCCAGATTCTGCCGGAACTGATGGGCGGTCCGGAGATCCTGGAGCAGGCTGCTGCCATTGCGCCCAATGTAAACGCCAGACTGGCCATCACCAGGCTGCAGCAGATCTATAAGCTGTTGAAAGCATACAGGGCGGAAGACCATGTCTCCTTTGACCTGAGCATGAACGGCAGCTACGGATATTACAGCGGTATTATTTTCCGTGCCTACACATACGGAACCGGGGATGCCATCGTGCGGGGCGGCCGATACGACCATCTCCTTGAAAAATTTGGAAGGAATACGCCGTCCATCGGTTTTGCCATTATTGTCGATGAGCTGATGAGCGCTCTTTCCCGGCAGAAGATCACGGTTGAGCCGGTACACAGGAACCTGATCGTCTACACGGAAGCCACGGAGAACTGGGCAGTTTCCCTGGCGGGAAGTTTCCGCAGCAGAGGGAGAAATATTGTGCTGATCAAACGGGACAGTGAGGATACAAGGGAGAAGTTCGAGGAATATGCAAAACGTTCCTCCATTTCAAGCCTGATGTATCTGAGGGACGACCTGAAAATCGAGATGGTAAACCTGACTACCGGAGAAGAAAAAACTGTGGATGCAAAGAAGCAGAAATAAAGGAGCATTGCTATGAGATATTTGACATTTGCCCTCACAAAGGGGCGCCTTGCCAGCCAGACCATCGAGATGCTTGAAAAGCTCGGCATCACCTGTGAGGAGATGAAGGATAAGAATTCACGGAAGCTGATTTTTACCAATGAAGAGCTGAAACTGAAGTTTTTCCTTGCAAAGGGACCGGATGTTCCGACTTATGTGGAGTACGGCGCGGCGGATATCGGCGTGGTCGGAAAGGACACCATCATCGAGGAGGGCAGGAAGGTCCACGAGGTTCTTGACCTCGGGTTCGGAAAATGCCGGATGTGCGTGTGCGGCTATCAGGATGCGGCGGAGCTTTTGAAGCACCATGAGCTGATCCGGGTTGCCACCAAGTATCCGAAGATCGCAAAGGACTATTTTTATAATAAGAAACACCAGACTGTCGAGATCATCAAGATGAACGGGTCCATTGAACTGGCGCCTATTGTGGGGCTGTCCGAGGTCATCGTGGATATTGTGGAAACCGGTTCCACATTAAAGGAGAACGGTCTTGTGGTTCTGGAGGAGGTCTGCCCGCTCTCCGCACGGATGATTGTCAATCCGGTCAGCATGCGGATGGAGAATGAGCGGATCCGGGAACTGATTACGAATTTGAGAAACCTGCTTCAGGAGGGAAAATAAAAATGCGTATTGAGAAACTGGATGAAAATACAAAGAGTAATCTTCTGGAAGATCTGCTCAGACGAAGCCCCAACAGCTACGGGCAGTATGAGGAGAGCGTTCAGGAAATTCTTCGTAATGTTAAGGAAAAAAGAGACGAGGCATTGTTTGCCTACACAAAGAAATTTGACGGTGTGGATATGGATCCGTCCAGTCTTGTCGTGACGAAGGAAGAGATCGATGAGGCGTATGGGATCGTGGGCGATGAACTGGTGGGGATTATCCGCCGGGCCCTGAAGAATATTGAATCCTACCATGCAAAACAGATGCAGTACAGTTGGTTCGACAGCCGTCCGGACGGGACGATCCTGGGACAGAAGGTGACTGCTCTCCAGAGAGTGGGTGTGTATGTACCCGGAGGAAAAGCAGCCTATCCGTCCTCTGTGCTGATGAATATCATGCCGGCAAAGGTGGCAGGCGTCGAGGAGATCATTATGGTGACGCCGCCCGGAAAGGACGGAAAGGTAACTCCGACGACCCTTGTGGCGGCAAATGAGGCGGGAGCAGACCGGATCTACAAGGTGGGGGGAGCTCAGGCCATCGGCGCTCTCGCTTACGGAACGGAATCCATTCCGAAGGTGGACAAGATCGTGGGACCGGGGAATATTTACGTTGCCCTGGCAAAGAAAGCCGTATACGGTCATGTGAGTATCGACTCCATTGCCGGTCCCAGCGAGATTCTTGTGCTGGCGGATGAGACGGCCAATCCCCGCTATGTGGCGGCAGACCTGCTCTCCCAGGCAGAGCATGACGAACTGGCAAGTGCCATTCTTGTCACGACGAGTATGGAGCTGGCTGAGAAGGTGTCCGCTCAGATCGATGAATTTTTAAAGGAACTCTCCAGAAGCGAGATCATCCGCAAGTCACTGGACAACTACGGGCATATCCTTGTGGCTGATACGCTGGGTGACGCCATTGACGCGGCGAACGCCATTGCGTCCGAACATCTGGAGATTATGACGGCTAATCCCTTCGATGTGATGACGCGGATCCGCAACGCCGGAGCGATCTTTATCGGAGAGTACTCAAGCGAGCCTCTGGGCGATTACTTCGCAGGGCCCAACCACGTGCTCCCGACCAATGGAACGGCGAAGTTTTTCTCTCCCCTCTCGGTGGATGATTTTATCAAGAAATCGAGCATCATCTCCTATTCCCGGGAGGCGCTGGAAGAGGTGCATGAGGATATTGAGAAATTTGCAAAGGCTGAACACCTGACCGCACACGCGAATTCCATTCATGTGCGTTTTGAGGAGAAATAGGCAGGAGGTAGCAGGATGGAAGGAAGAACTGCGTCATGCAGCCGGAAGACGAAAGAAACCGACATAACGCTTACCCTGAACCTGGACGGGCAGGGGAAGACAAAGATTGATACGGGAATCCCGTTTTTTGACCATATGCTGGACGGATTCGCCCGTCACGGGCTGTTCGATCTGGAGGTCAGCGTAAAGGGGGATCTGGAGGTGGACAGCCACCATACCATCGAGGATACCGGAATCGTACTGGGAAGTGCAATCGCCCGTGCTCTGGGCGACAAGGCCGGAATCCGCCGGTACGGATATTTTATCCTGCCCATGGACGAGACGCTGGCGCTTGGGGCAGTGGATCTTTCCGGAAGACCCTATCTGAATTTTCAGGCAGAGTTTACCGTGCCCCGTCTTGGCGGAATGGACACGGAGATGGTGCGGGAATTTTTCTATGCCGTCTCCTACAGCGCAGCTATGAACCTGCATCTGAAGATCCTGGACCCGGGGAATAACCACCATATGGCGGAAGCTCTGTTCAAGGCATTCGGAAAGTCCCTTGACATGGCGGTTTCCGAGGAGCCGAGAATCAGAGATGTCTGGTCCACCAAGGGGTCTCTGTAAGGAAATATACAACTGGAAAGCGAATAAAAGGAGATACAGAACTATGAGTTATAAAAGACTGACTCCATGTATCTTCATTGACCGTGGAAAGGCAGTAAAATGGTTTGACGACAGAAACGTTGTCTCGGACGATGTCGTCGGACTGGCAAAAAAATACTGTGAGAGGGGCGCAGATGAACTGATTGTCTTCGACCTCTCCAATTCGGATGAAGAACATGATGAATCAATTGATCTGATGAAGAAGATAAACCGGGTCATCAGCATCCCGATGACTGCCGGAGGAAATATAAGACGGGCGGAGGATGTGAAAAAGATTCTCTACGCAGGCGCGAAGCGCGCCATGCTGAATTTCTCCAAGAAACTGTCCCTGGACCTGATCGAGGAAGTGTCCAAACGTTTCGGAAAAGAGCGGATCGCCGTGTCCTTAAACGACTTTGACGCGCTGTTCAAGCAGCAGCATCTTCTGGAAGAATACAGCTCCGAACTGATATTCATGCACAGGCTGGATCTGAATTCCGTGATGAATGTGACGAGCATTCCCTGCGTTGTGGTGACGGATACCATGGATGAGAGCGAGATCCTGCGCATCCTGAAGAGCGACGGGGTAAAAGGCGTTTCCGGTATGTTTATCAGCAGCGCAGATATGGATTTCAACCGCTTCAAGGAGATCTGTGCGGATGCGGGAATCCAGATGACGTCCTTTGAGAGCCTGATGGATTTCAGTGAATTCAAACTGAATTCGGACGGTCTGATCCCTGTGATTGTCCAGGATTACAAGACCAACGAGGTGCTGATGATGGCGTACATGAACGAGGAAGCTTTTGAACATACCGTGAAGACGGGAAGGATGACCTACTTTAGCCGCAGCCGTCAGAGCCAGTGGGTAAAAGGCGAGACATCCGGACATTTCCAGTATGTGAAATCTCTGACCATCGACTGCGACAAGGATACCCTGCTTGCCAAGGTAGAACAGGTGGGAGCCGCCTGCCATACAGGGAACCGCTCCTGTTTCTACACGACGATTGTGGGCGCGGACTATGACGCGAAAAATCCGCTTCAGGTATTCGAGTCCGTGTATGACACGATTGTGGACCGCAGGCTTCATCCAAAAGAGGGATCTTATACCAATTATCTGTTTGATAAGGGAATCGACAAGATCCTGAAGAAAGTCGGCGAGGAGGCGACTGAGATCGTCATTGCCGCGAAGAATCCCAATCCGGAGGAGATCAAGTATGAAATCTGTGATTTCCTCTATCACGCCATGGTGCTCATGGTTGAGCGCGGCGTGACCTGGGAAGATATTACAAGCGAGCTGGCAGACAGGTAGATCGGTAAGCTTGAAAATTAAGAGCGGAAATAAAGTTCTAAGAGAAAATGCAGGAGAATAATTTATTGCAAAGGACAGTAAATGAGCTCCTGCATTTTTCTGTAATCCGTGGGATGCAGAAATGGAAAGCCGGAAAAGCTGATGCGGGAACCGGGAAGGAAATGTCATGAATGATTCGGAAATGCGCCGGAGAGAACTGCTCCGGCAGACAAGGAAACTTTACGACGAACACCGGGATGTGCCTGCTGTGCATCCCCGGTATGGAAATATCTATCACAGTCTCTATGAAAACAGTGAAGAGGAGAGCCGGCCGTCCGGCGGCAGCTTTTACATACGCCTGGTGATCGGGATTCTGTGCTTTATCTTTTTCGTGTACATGGATCAGAACGGGACGTCTGTAGCAGAGGTGGACAGCACGGCGATCGTGGATCAGATCGGGGCGGATTTCGATGTGGAGGCGGTGAAAGAGGCCTGGGGAGAACTGTGACGATCACCCGGGATTTCCCGGGTGATTTTTTGACCGTGTTTTTTCATATGTATCCCTGTATACAGCAGAAAATAAGACTTTGACAGATGATAATGCATATAGTACAATTAAGGACAGGCAAAAAATGAATGAAAAATAAGGAATTGAGTATGAGAAAACTGGCTTTAAGTGATGATATTTTATTAAAAGTAGAAAAACCTGCCCGCTATATCGGCGGCGAGGTGAATTCGGTGATGAAGGACAGGGAGCAGGTGGACATCCGGATTGCCATGTGTTTCCCTGATGCGTATGAAATTGGCGAATCTCATCTGGGAATTAAGATCCTTTATGACATGTTCAACCGGCGGCAAGACGTCTGGTGCGAGCGTGTCTATTCGCCGTGGCTGGACCTGGACAAAATTATGCGGGAGGAGAATATTCCCCTTTTTGCGCTGGAGTCCCAGGATCCGGTACGTGATTTCGATTTTCTGGGGGTTACGATCCAGTTCGAGATGTGCTACACGAATATTCTCCAGGTTCTGGAGCTGAGCCATATCCCGCTCCATGCATCTTTGCGGACAGATGAGGATCCTTTTGTGATCGGCGGGGGTCCATGTGCATATAATCCGGAGCCTCTGGCAGAGTTTTTTGATCTGTTTTATGTCGGCGAGGGAGAGACCGCTTATGATGAGCTTTTTGACGCCTATAAAGAATGGAAGCAAAGCGGCGGAAGCCGGAGGGAATTTCTGGAGAGGGCGGCACAGATTGAGGGCATCTATGTGCCGGCCTTCTATGATGCAGAGTACAACGAAGACGGTACGCTGAAGTCCTTTACACCCAACAATGTGCATGCTCCTGCCGTGGTGAAAAAGCAGGTGGTTATGGATGTGACAGACGCACCGTATCCGGAGAAACCGGTGGTGCCTTTTATCAAGGCAACCCAGGACCGGGTGGTGTTGGAGATCCAGAGAGGATGTATCCGCGGATGCCGTTTCTGCCAGGCGGGCATGATCTACCGTCCCACCAGGGAGAGAAATGTGGAGCGCCTGAAAGAATATGCGCGTGCCATGCTCAAAAGCACCGGCCATGAGGAGATTTCTTTGAGCTCCTTAAGTTCCAGTGATTATTCGGAATTGAAAGAACTGGTACTTTTCCTGATCGATGAGTTCAAGGATAAAGGGATCAATATTTCTCTTCCGTCCCTGCGGATCGACGCTTTTTCTCTGGATGTGATGAGCCGGGTGCAGGATGTGAGGAAGAGCAGCCTGACCTTTGCTCCGGAAGCGGGGTCCCAGAGAATGCGTGATGTGATTAACAAGGGGCTGACGGAGGAAGATATTCTGGAAGGCGCCGGACAGGCATTCGAGGGAGGATGGAGCAAGGTAAAGCTCTACTTCATGCTCGGACTGCCTACGGAGACAGAGGAGGACATGAAGGAGATCGCACGGCTTTCGGACAGAGTGGCGCGCAGATATTATGAGATTCCCAAGGATCAGAGAAACGGGAAGTGCCAGATCACGGCAAGTTCCTCCTTCTTTGTTCCCAAGCCGTTCACTCCGCTCCAGTGGGCATCCATGTATCCGGCAGAGGAGTATGTGAGAAGGGCTTCCATCGTGAAGCATGAGTTCCAGGAGCAGCTGAACCGGAAGAGCCTGAAATACAACTGGCATGACGCGGAAGGTACGGTTCTGGAAGGCGTGATGGCACGGGGAGACCGGAAAGTGGGCGCTGTGATTGAAGAGGCTTACCGCCTGGGCTGTCTGTTCGATTCCTGGACAGAGAGTTTCCGCAGCGACCTGTGGATGCAGGCATTTGAGAATACCGGAGTGGATATTGACTTTTACAACCTGAGGGAGAGAAAGCCGGACGAGCTTTTCCCCTGGGATTTCATCGATACCGGCGTGAGCAGGAAGTTTTTATACCGGGAGTGGGAGCGCGCTATGAAAGGCGAAGTGACGCCGAACTGCCGGATGCAGTGTTCCGGCTGCGGCGCGGCAAAATTCGGAGGAGGTGTCTGTTATGAAGGCAAGAATTAAGTTCAGGAAATACGGGGCGCTTCGTTTTATCGGACATCTCGATGTGATGCGCTTCTTTCAGAAAGTGATGCGGCGGGCAGACATTCCCATCGCATTTACCGGGGGATACAGCCCGCATATGATTATGTCTTTTGCCAGTCCGCTGGGAATCGGGCTCTCCAGTGACGGCGAGTATTTCGATATCGAGCTGACTGAACCGATCAGCAGCAATGAGGCAGTGCGGCGGATGAATGAGGCGTGCGTAGAAGGAATCGAAGTGTTAAGCTTCCGGAAAATCTCCGACGAGAAGAAGATGACCGGCATGACGATTCTTGCAGGGGCGGACTATCTGGTTTCCCTCAGAAAAGGGACACTGCCGGATGACTGGAAAGAAAAGTTCAGGGAGTTTATGTCTATGCCGGAGATCCGGATCGTCAAACAGACAAAGCGGAGCGAGCGGGAAGTGGATATCCGGCCGCTGATCTATCAGTGGGAGCTCCGGGGAGACGATATTTTTCTCCAGCTTGCAGCGGGAAGTTCGGAGAACCTGAAACCGGATCTGGTGATGGAGGCGTTCATGGATTATGCCGGGATTGGCGCCGCGGATACGGAAACTGTGAAGAATGGCGGCGGGACAGAAGACGCCGGCGGTGGGCATGAGACTGGCGAAGAGCGGGAGATGCCCGTGTTCTCATATCACAGGCTGGAGATGTATGCAGACTGCGGGAAAGACGGGGAGCGCAGACTTGTGACTCTGGAACATCTGGGGGAAGAACTGGAATGAAACGAAAGATTCTGATTGAAAAAACGGAACATCAGATCCGCACCTTCTTTCTGGAGGATGATGACATCGTGGAGATCCACTGTGCTTCGGATGACGGGGATGGAAAGAGACGTCATCTGATCGGGGACATCTATATTGGAAAAGTCAGGAATATTGTGCAGAATATCGGCGCTGCTTTCGTGGAAATCGAGAGCGGCGTGAACTGCTATTATGACATGAAAGAGTGCGGAACAGCTCTTTTTACGAATAAAATCGGGAAAAAGCCTCTCTGCATCGGCGACGAGCTTGTGGTGCAGATCAGCAAGGAGGCGGTAAAGACGAAGGCGCCGACCGTGACAAGCAATATCAGCTTTACCGGGAGATTTGCCGTGCTGACCCATGGGAATACGAGGATCGGTGTATCGTCGAAGCTGCCACGCAGCCTGAGGGATGAGTATAAACAGCGCCTGAAGGAACTGCAGAACGACCGTTTCGGCATTATAGTCCGCACTAATGCAAAGGATGCGGATTTCAGAGAAGTGATTGAGGAGATTGAGCGTCTGCGCAGCGAATACGAGAAGATCGTGGAGACTGCTCCGATGCGGGTGTGCTATTCCTGTCTCAAATCAGCGCCGCCGTCCTATATTTCAGACCTGAAGAATGTCTATATGGAAGGAATGGAAGAGATTATCGTCGGAGATAAGGAATTGTATACAAGTATACGAAATTATTTTGAGGTGGAAATACCGGATAAACTTGGACTTTTAAGGCTCTATGACGATGAGAAATTCCCCCTTGGAAAGTTATACAGCACACAGACTGCCCTGGAGAAAGCTCTGGGAGAGAAGGTCTGGCTGAAACACGGCGGTTATCTGGTGATACAGCCTACGGAAGCGCTTACCGTGATCGACGTCAACTCCGGTAAAAATATCGGGAAGGCGAAAAATGAAGAGGGAATCTTCAGGATGAATCTGGAGGCAGCCCGCGAGGCGGCACGTCAGATCCGTCTGAGGAATCTCTCCGGAATTATCATCATCGACTTTATCAATATGGAATCGGAAGAAAATGTCAGCTCTTTTTTGAAAGAGTTCCGAACATTCCTTGCCGCAGATCCGATCCAGACTACGCTGGTGGATATGACACCGCTGAATCTGGTGGAGGTGACCCGGAAGAAGGTGCGGCGGCCATTATATGAGCAGGTAAGATTATGAACGGGTAAAATTATGGACTGGTGAAATTTTATAAGCAGGTGAACTTATGAGCAAGAAAGAATTAAAGACGAATGCCATGCGCATTCTTGACAGAAACAAGATACCTTATGAATATCAGACCTACGAATGCGAGGAGTTTGTGGACGGGATCACGGTTGCAGACCACCTCGGTCTCCCTCACGACCATGTTTATAAGACTCTTGTCACGACGGGGAAAAGCGGCGGCCATTATGTATTTGTCCTCCCCATCGCTGCCGAGCTGGATCTGAAGAAAGCGGCGAAAGCAGTGGGAGAGAAGTCTGTGGAGATGCTCCACGTAAAGGATATCACGACGGTTACGGGATATGTGCGGGGCGGCTGCACTGCCATTGGCATGAAGAAGCAGTTCCCCACAGTAATTGACGAGAGTGCGGAAAATCTGGAATACATGTATGTCAGCGGCGGAAAGCTGGGAATGCAGATCCGTCTGAAGCCGGATGACCTGAAGCGGGTCGCAAGAGCGGAGTACGGTCAGATCACGAAAGAAGAACTGTAAAAATTACCCGGGTAATTTACATTTTTCATTTACAAGCCGGATTTCAGGCGTTATAATAATGAACCGAGAGTGTGCCGGAAGGGTCCGGCGCATACCAGACGAATGGAGAACAGGTTTGGAGAGGATGAGAAAAGAGATGAAGAAAGTAGTAAAATTCGGCGGAAGTTCCCTTGCCAGTGCAGAGCAGTTTAAGAAGGTGGGAGCGATTATCCGTGAGGATCCGTCGAGGAGATATGTAGTGCCGTCTGCGCCCGGAAAGCGTTTTTCCAGCGATACGAAGGTAACGGATATGCTGTATGCCTGCTATGCTGCTGCGGAAGCGGGGCAGGATTTTACGGACCAGCTTGAAAAGATTCACGAGAGATACCAGGAGATCATTGACGGGCTTGGACTGAAATTTTCCCTGGATGAAGATTTTGAGGTGATCCGGAAGAACTTTTCCGAAAAAGCAGGGAAAGATTACGCGGCTTCAAGAGGCGAGTATTTAAATGGAAAGATCATGGCGGCGTACCTGCAGTTTGAATTTGTCGATGCTGCGGAAGTGGTGCGTTTTAATGAGGACGGCTCTTTTAATGACGAAGTGACCAACGATCTGATGTCAGAGCGTCTGGAGCATCTTGACAATGCCGTGATTCCCGGGTTTTACGGGGCAAAGGAAGACGGTACGGTTGTCACATTTTCCAGAGGCGGCTCGGATGTGAGCGGATCTCTGGTGGCGCTTGCCGTGCATGCGGATATGTATGAGAACTGGACGGATGTATCCGGTTTCCTGATTGCAGATCCGAGGATTGTGAAGAATCCGAAGTCTATTGAGACGATTACTTATAAGGAATTAAGAGAGCTTTCCTACATGGGAGCGAGCGTGCTCCATGAGGACGCCATTTTCCCGGTGAGAAAGGCCGGAATTCCAATCAATATCCGCAACACGAACGCGCCTCAGGACAAGGGCACGCTTATCGTGGAAGGAACCTGCCGCAAACCAAAATATACGATCACAGGTATCGCAGGTACAGACGGATTTGCCGCAATCACAGTGGAAAAGGCGATGATGAACTCCGAGATCGGGTTCTGCCGCAAGGTCCTGCAGGTATTTGAGGACAACGAAGTGTCCATTGAGCATATGCCTTCCGGGATCGATACCATGACGATCTTTGTACACAAGGATGTGTTCGAGGAAAAAGAGCAGAAGATTCTGGCCGGCATCCACAAGGCGGTAAATCCGGATCATATTGAGCTGGAATCTGATCTCGCCCTGATTGCTGTCGTGGGACGTGGAATGAAGTCCACGAGAGGTACAGCGGGAAGAATTTTCTCTGCTCTTGCCCATGCACATATTAATGTAAAGATGATTGACCAGGGATCCAGTGAGCTCAACATCATCATCGGTGTGCGCCACGATGATTTCAAGAATGCGATCCGTGCGCTGTACGAGATCTTTGTGCTGACAGAACTGTAAAAACGGAGCTTTAATCATTATGAATATTTTGTTTTTTCTGAAACCCAAGAGCGAAGTTGCCTTTGTCTACGATCACTGCACGCTCCGACAGGTTCTGGAGACGATGGAATACCATAAATATGCATCCATTCCCATGCTGAACAAGAGCGGAGAGTATGTGGGGACAATTACAGAGGGAGATCTTCTGTGGGGAATCAAGAGATATACGAATCTCAACCTGAAGAAAGCGGAGAATATCTTTATCCAGGACTTCCCGAGAAAAGCGGATTATGAAGCAGTTTCGGCTGATTCGGATATGGAGGATCTGATCCGCAAGGCGATGAACCAGAATTTCGTTCCGGTGGTCGATGACCAGAAGAAGTTCATCGGAATCATTACCCGGCGCAGTATCATTGAATACTGCTATGAAAATATGAAGAACCGGAATTTCCGGGAATGAAATTTCAAAGGCTGAAATTTCAAAACAGAAATTTTCAGAAAAGGTATTGACTTCCTGAAAATCTCTGTGATATACTATACTAGTATGCCGCACAATGAGGTTTTTAAAGTGCTGTCTCTGTGACAGCCACCGTAATTGGCGAGTAATGATAATAGGAGGTGCCATATGTACGCGATTATAGCAACAGGTGGTAAACAGTACAAAGTAGCTGAAGGCGATATCATTAAAGTAGAAAAACTTGGTGTTGAAGCTGGAGAGACTTACACATTCGATCAGGTGCTTGCAGTGAATAACGACAAGCTGGTCGTTGGAAACCCGACTGTTGAAGGTGCAACAGTTACAGCTTCTGTAATCGGCGACGGAAAAGCAAAGAAAGTTGTCGTTTACAAGTATAAGAGAAAAACCGGCTACCACAAAAAGAACGGCCACAGACAGCAGTATACGGCTGTCAAGATCGACAAGATCAACGCGTAAGCGGTCTGTCCGATGATAAAGGTAACCGTTTATAAGACCGGAAGGCATGAATACTCGGGGTTTGACGTGACGGGACATGCAGGAGCTGCAGAGGCGGGACATGATATTGTCTGCGCTGCCGTTTCCGCGCTTGTCATCAATGCGGTCAATTCTGTTGAGCGTTTTACGGATGACGAGACGAGCTGCGTCAGCGACGAGGACGAGGGAAGCATTGAATTCCGCTTTGCGGGACGGCCCTCCCACGATGCCGGACTTTTGCTGGATTCCATGATTCTTGGTCTGGAAGCAATAGAAGACAGCGATGACTCAGAACCATACATTGACATTGTTTTCAAGGAGGTGTAAGTACCATGATGAAAATGAATCTTCAGTTTTTTGCTCATAAAAAGGGAGTTGGTTCCACAAAGAACGGACGTGATTCCGAAGCTAAGAGACTGGGCGCGAAGAGAGCGGACGGACAGTTTGTTAAGGCAGGAAACATCCTGTACAGACAGCGCGGAACAAAGATCCATCCGGGTCTGAATGTTGGACGCGGCGGAGATGACACTCTGTTTGCACTCGTTGACGGCGTAGTGAGATATGAAAGAAAAGGCAGAGATAAGAAACAGGTTTCTATCTATCCGGTAGCTGAATAAGAGGACTGACTGGAAGAGTCCGGCCGGAACTTTTCACTCGTATATCAAGGCAGTAATGGCCCCAGACCTTTCGTCTGGGGCTTTTGTATACCAGAAGGAATTTTAAAAGGAGTAGTTATGTTTGCAGACAGAGCGAAAATCTATATCAGATCCGGCAAGGGCGGCGACGGACACTGCAGTTTCCGCAGGGAGCTTTATGTCCCAAACGGCGGACCGGACGGCGGAGACGGCGGGCGCGGCGGCGATCTGATCTTTGAAGTGGACGAGGGAATGAACACCCTGGCTGATTACCGCCACAAGAGAAAATATGCGGCCGGAGACGGGGAGCCGGGAGGAAAGCGCCGCTGCCACGGAAAGGACGGACAGGATCTCGTCCTGCGCGTCCCTGAGGGCACGGTGATCAAAGAATCTGTGACCGGTAAGGTAATTGCCGATATGTCCGGAGAAAACCGGCGGCAGGTCGTTTTAAAGGGCGGAAAAGGGGGACTGGGCAACCAGCACTTCGCCACGGCGACCATGCAGGTGCCGAAATACGCACAGCCGGGACAGCCTGCCCGGGAGCTGGAAGTCAGTCTGGAGCTGAAGGTGATTGCAGATGTGGGGCTGATCGGTTTTCCGAATGTGGGGAAATCCACCCTGCTTTCCCGTGTGACCAACGCGGAGCCCAAGATCGCCAACTATCATTTCACCACACTGAACCCGAATCTGGGAGTAGTGGATCTGGATGGAGCAAAAGGATTCGTTATGGCGGATATCCCGGGGCTCATTGAAGGGGCATCCGAGGGCGTAGGGCTCGGGCACGAGTTCCTGCGGCATATCGAGCGAACAAAGATGATGATTCATGTCGTGGATGCGGCCGGCACGGAAGGGCGTGATCCGGTGGATGACATCTACAAGATCAATGCCGAACTGGAGGCATACAATCCGGAGATTGCACAGCGCCCGCAGGTGATTGCGGCGAACAAGACGGATCTGATCTATGATCCGGAGAATGATCCGGTGGAGCGCCTGAAAAAGGAATTTGAGCCCAAAGGGATCCGTGTGTTCCCCATATCCGGAGCAACGGGGAAAGGAATATCCGAGCTCCTCTATTATGTGAGCTCACAGCTTGAGACAATGGATACGCCTCCGGTTATCTTCGAGCAGGAGTATTTCCCGGATGACGAGCTGATCTACGAGCAGCTGCCGTATACTGTGGAGCAGGAGGACGGCATGTTTGTTGTGGAAGGACCGAAGATCGAGAAGATGCTCGGCTATACGAACCTCGATTCCGAGAAGGGATTTGCCTTCTTCCAGAAATTTTTAAAGGAGACGGGAATTCTCGATGAACTTGAGGCGGCAGGAATTCAGGAAGGCGATACGGTAAAGATGTATGGCTTCCAGTTTGATTATTACAAGTAATTTTGATTCAAAACAGCAAGGAGAAGAGCAGGAATGACGACAAAACAGAGGGCTTATCTGAAGAGCCTTGCCATGACTATGGAGCCGATTTTCCAGATCGGGAAATCCAGTATGACGCCGGGGCTGACGCAGGCGATCTCCGAGGCGCTTGAGGCGCGTGAGCTGATCAAGATCAGCGTACTCAAGAACTGCGCGGACGACCCGCGGGAGCTTGCGGAGATCATCGCCGAGCGGACACGTTCCCAGGTTGTACAGGTAATCGGGAAAAAGATCGTACTCTACAGAGAAGGAAAAGATGACAAGAAGAAAATCATGCTTCCCCGGTAAAGACGGAGACAATAAAAAAATAGGAATTATGGGAGGAACGTTCGATCCCATTCATATCGGACATCTTCTTCTGGGAGAGTTTGCCTATGAGGATTTCGGGCTGGATGAGATCTGGTTCCTCCCCAACGGGAATCCGCCGCACAAGGATACGGAGGACACAAAACAGGCGCTGGGGCACCGCGTGGAGATGATACGTCAGGCTATTGACGGTGTGCCTTATTTTCGTCTGAATCTGTATGAGGCGGATATTAAGGATCATTCGTACACTTATCAGACCATGAGGGAGTTTAACCGGATCTATCCGGATTATTCCTTCTATTTTATACTGGGAGCGGATTCCCTTTTTTCCATTGAAAAGTGGATGTATTTCAGGGAGATTTTTCCTACATGCACCATACTGGCAGCCATGAGGGATGACAAGGATGCCTGCGAGATGCGCCGGCAGATCGGATACCTGAAAGAGAAGTACGGGGCGGAGATTGAGCTGCTTCAGGCGCCGCTTCTGGAGATTTCATCGACGACGATCCGGGAGCGGGCTGCCAGGGATTTAAGCGTCCGCTATATGGTGCCGGATACTGTGGCGGAATACATCCGGGTCCACCGGCTCTATCAGAAGGACGGCGGACAGAAAGATCATGAGAACCTGGAGGAAGAGCAATAATGACGGAAGAACTGGAACAGATCAGAAAAAGATTATCCAAATTACTGAAAAAGGAAAGATACGAACATACCCTGGGAGTCATGTATACAGCCGCGTCACTGGCAATGTGTTACGGTGCGGATATGCAGAAAGCCCTGACAGCGGGACTGCTCCATGACTGCGGAAAATTCTGTCCGGCGAAGGAGCAGATAGGGATGTGCCGGACGATCGGGATCAAGCTGACAGAGTCCGAACTTCAGATGCCCGCACTCGTCCATGCGAAGCTGGGCGCCTGCCTGGCACAGTATGATTACGGGATCCGGGATCAGGAGATTCTGGATGCCATTACCTACCATACAACAGGAAGACCGGACATGACTCTTCTGGAGAAGATTATCTATATTGCAGATTATATTGAGCCGAACAGGAAAGAGATCCCGGGCCTTCAGGAGATCCGCGGTATCGTTTTCCGGGATATTGACCAGGCGGTCTGTCTGTCGGCAGGCTCCACGGTGAGATATCTGGAAAACGGCGGGAAAGCAGTTGACCCGATGACGGTAAAAACGTATAATTTCTATAAAAAGGAGGTCTAGGATGAACCAGTCAAGAGAGATGGCAAAGATCGCCTGTGCCGCGCTGAGCGATAAAAAGGGCGAGGACATCAAAGTGATCGATATCACAGGAATTTCCGTTCTGGCGGATTACTTTATCATTGCCAACGGGAACAGCGACACGCAGGTGAACGCCCTTGTGGACAGCGTGGAAGAGCAGCTTCACAGGGCAGGCTATTCGCTGCGCCAGTGCGAAGGGCAGGGCACCGGGAGATGGGTGCTTATGGATTACGGCGATATCATTGTGCATGTGTTTGATAAGGAAAACAGGCTGTTCTACGATCTGGAGAGGATCTGGAAGGACGGAAAGCTTATCAGCGCAGAAGAGCTGTAGTGAACGACAGCAAAAGCGAAAATGACAGTAAAAGTGAAATAGAAAAGAAGCAGCAGTATTTGTCAAGCTGATACTACATCAGTAAAACAGAGACCGCTGCTTCTTTTTATAATATTGTAATATTCTGTCCGTAAAAATTATTTAAAAAAGCGGAATACACCGATCACTTTTCCGAGTATTATAACGTCATGTACGATAATCGGATCCATAAAGTCATTCTCCGGCTGCAGGCGGTAAATGCCTTCTTCCTTGTAAAAGGTCTTTACGGTAGCACCGTCTTCCACAAGGGCAACAACCATATCACCGTTGAAAGCCGTGGAAGTCTCTTCTACAAGGACCATATCGCCGTCCAGAATTCCCGCGTTGATCATGCTTTCCCCTTTCACCTTCAGCAGGAAAGTCTGCTTATTGGGAAGGCGTTCCACCGGAATGGGGAAGTAGTCCTCAATATTCTGTTCCGCATAGAGCGGCTCTCCTGCAGCGACACTTCCGATCACCGGCACGTTGGCCATCTCCCTGCGAACCAGATTAAAATCGTCATCCAGAATTTCGATGGCACGCGGCTTCGTGGGATCCCGGCGGATGTAGCCGTTCTTCTCCAGTGTCTCAAGATGAGAGTGGACAGAAGAGGTAGACTTCAGATCGACTGCCTCACAGATCTCCCGCACAGACGGCGGGAACCCCCTCTTTAAAATCTGCAGTTTTATATACTCAAGTATTTCCGTCTGCTTCGGACTTATTTTCCCCTGTGACATAATATCTTACTCCTCCAAGAACTTTACATTTTCAGCTATTAACTATAGTACCACAGCAGTTTTTAAAAAGCAAACATATGTTACGAAAATATGTTCGGTTTTTTTAAAAATTACGGATTGACAAACATATGTTCGTGTCATATAATAAAACACGTAGAGAACAAACGTTCGATCAAATTAATTTCGGGGTATTATCCAGGGGGAATGGAAAATGAGAACAGCGAACAGAAGAAAAAGGAACATCAGAACACTCACAGGAGCTGCCGCAGGATTTGCAGCTGTATTATGCATCTTTCTTTTTTGCAGTGTATTTTTTGTATCTGCAAAGGAAAAGAATGAGGAACAGGTTCTCTATAAATATTATACAAGCATCGTGATTGAACCGGGTGATACGTTATGGGGAATTGCGTCAGAGACAATGACATCCGAATATGATTCCATTCCGGAATATGTGGAGGTTCTCAAAGAGATGAACAATCTTACCTCTGATTCCATTGAGGCCGGACAGAATCTGATCATCGCCTATAACGACACAGAGTTCAGATAAATCAGGTATCAATATACATCCCTATGTATTGATATATATACACTCCAAGATAAAACCGGACGGGAAGGGCAGGCTGCCTGGAGCGTCCGGTTTTAAACTGAGAAATAGATCTATACGACAAATACCGATTTTTCCAAAAGATATGGACGAAAGTCCGGGAATTTGTTATAATTATACAGGCACTAAGGAAAATCTGCAAATATGGAGTATAAAAATAAGAGGTAAACAGTTATGCCACAGAAAAATGAAAACGCAAATGGAAACAATGGAAACGATACGAAAACCTATCAGGAACAGAAATATATAGACAACACGCTCAGGCTGCGGAATATTCTGAAGACGCTGCCGCCTTTTGCGAAGGATTATTTCCGCGCCATGGAGCCCGTAACGTCTGCCAGGACGCGGATTTCCTACGCATACGATATCCGGGTCTTTTTTCATTTTCTGATCGAAAATAACCCGGTTTACAGGGATTACACGATGGATCAGTTTACGGTCCATGATCTGGAGCGCCTGGAGCCCGTAGATATCGAGGAATATCAGGAATACCTGAAAGTATATGAAAACGATGACAAACAGCTCACAAACACGGAAAAAGGACTTGCCAGAAAGATGTCCGCTCTGCGTAGTTTCTACGGTTACTATTTCAAACACCAGATGATAACCAAGAATCCCACGCTTCTCGTGGATATGCCAAAGATCCATGACAAGGCGATTATCCGTCTGGACGCGGACGAGGTGGCGCTTCTTCTGGATTATGTTGACCATGGCGGGGACAACCTGACAGGACAGAGAAAAGTTTACTATGAGAAGACAAAGAACCGGGATCTGGCGATCCTTACTCTCCTGCTCGGCACCGGAATCCGAGTCTCAGAGTGTGTGGGGCTGGATATTCAGGATGTGGATTTCAAAAACAACGGGATTACTGTCACACGGAAAGGCGGCAATCAGATGGTCGTCTATTTCGGCGAGGAGGTGGAGAACGCTCTGAAAATGTATCTCTACACGACCCGGAAAACAACGGTTCCTCTTCCCGGACATGAAAATGCGCTTTTCCTGTCAACCCAGAGAAAACGTATGGGCGTTCAGGCTGTGGAAAATATGGTGAAGAAATACGCCCGCGAAGTGACGCCCAACAAGAAGATTACCCCCCACAAGCTGCGCAGTACATACGGCACGGCGCTCTACCGGGAAACCGGGGACATCTATCTTGTAGCGGACGTTCTCGGGCATAAGGATGTCAATACCACGAAAAAGCACTATGCGGCAATCGATGAAAACCGCCGCAGACAGGCCGCCGGCGCTGTGAAACTCCGTGAAGTGTGATTGATTGCTACTGATATTTATTCTTGTATTTATGCCGGGATCTCAGTATAATATATGACTGGAGCGTAATTCCGGGATAAACTCTGCGGAATACAGAAACTATCAAAAAGTGACGATGGAGTGATTAGAGTACAATGCAGTTACAGAGATTACTGAGCTTTACAAGAAAAGCTGTTGACGAATATGAAATGATCCAGGAGGGCGACCATATTGCGGTAGGTATCTCCGGAGGAAAGGACAGCCTGACGCTTCTGTGCGCCCTGCACGGCCTGAAGCGCTTTTACCCGAAGAAATTTGAACTCAGCGCCATAACGGTGGATCTGGGGTTCGAGGATTTTGATCTTTCCCCGATTCAGGAAATGTGCCGGGAGATGGATGTCCCTTATACAATCGTCAAGTCGGATATCTATAATATTCTTTTTAACGTGCGCAAGGAGTCGAATCCCTGCTCTCTCTGCGCAAAGATGAGAAAAGGAGCGCTCAACCAGGCAATCAAGGAGGCGGGATGCAACAAGGTGGCATATGCCCATCATAAGGACGATATTATCGAAACCATGCTTCTCTCCCTGATCTTTGAAGGCAGGTTCCACTCCTTTTCCCCGAAGACCTATCTGGACCGCATGGATCTGACGGTGATCCGCCCCATCATGTTTGTGGACGAGATGGATGTCATCGGGTTTAAAAACAAATATGATCTTCCGGTGGTAAAGAGCAAATGTCCGGTGGACGGATACACGAAGCGGCAGTATGCCAAAGAGCTTCTTCATCAGCTCAACCATGACCATCCCGGCGCCAAAGAGCGCATGTTCCATGCAATTCTGAACGGAAATATTCAGGGATGGCCGGAGCGGGTAATTCATACCCGATGAGCCGAATGCCGAAAGAAATGCGGAAAAAGAATAACTGAAAAACAGAAAATGCGGATGCTCAGATTATATGTAAATTCAATATTCTGAGTATCCGCATTTTCATTTTATTTTTTTTAGGAGGAGTTTTTTTAATATCAGATTTTCCGGTCTTCTCTCTTTATCTGTTCCTTTCTCAGCACATATTCCTCGATCATCTTAGCTGTCCCTTCAATGCCCAGCTCTGCGCTGTTCAGACAGAGCTCATAGCTCTCTGCATCCGACCACTTTTTGTTGGTGTAATAATTATAATAGCTGGAGCGCTTTTTATCTGTCTTGATGATCAGATCTTTTGCCTTGGCGTCTGTCAGATCATAGATCCGTGCGATACGACGGATTCTTGCATCCATATCTGCGTGGATAAATACACTGACGACGTTTTTGTAGGACTCCAGAGCGTAATCAGCACATCTTCCGACCAGAATACAGGGACCTTCATCGGCAATCTTTTTGATCGCGTCAAACTGTGCGAGAAACACCTTGTGGTTGATCGGCATGTCTGTGTAGCTGTTGCCGGAATATCCGAGGGAATAGGTATCCATCACGAGAGAATAAAGAAAGCTGTTCGTCGGCTTTTCGTCGTGAGTCTCGAATATTTCCTCGCAGATCCCGCTTTCTTTGGCCGCTCTGGCAAGCATCTCCTTGTCATAGAGTTTAATTTCAAAATCTTCCGCAATCCTGCGCCCGATTTCCCGGCCTGCACTTCCAAACTGCCGTCCGATTGTAATGATCGTATTTGTTTTCATAATTAGCCACTCTCCTTTGCGTCAGCATATATTGTGATTTTGCATAAAAAACAGTGCTTCAATCACTTACTATATGACTATTATAACGAGAAAAAAGGAAAATGACAATATTAAAATAAATTCTTCTTCATTCTCTTATGATTTTGCCGGCGCTCTGTGCTGTTATTCCGTCAGCCCCGGCTCTTCCTCAGACGTTCAAGAAGCTCTGTAAAATACTGGGGAAGCGGCGCGTCGAATTCCATATATTCCCCTGTAACCGGATGACGTATCCCGAGAATCTTGGCATGGAGCGTCTGTCCCTGAAGCTTAAAAGGGCATCTGGAAGGTCCGTATACCGCGTCACCGAGCAGCGGATGACCGATACTCGCCATGTGGACACGGATCTGGTGTGTGCGCCCGGTTTCAAGCTCACACTCAATATAAGTATAGTCTCCATACCGTTCAAGGACTCTGTAGTGGGTGACAGCCGGACGCCCGTTTACCGCTTTTGTACTCATTTTCTTCCGGTCTGTCGGATGTCTTCCTATAGGAGCATTTACAGTTCCGGAATCTTCCTTTATATTTCCGCAGACAACCGCGTGGTACCGCCTTGTAATAGAGTGTTCCTTCAGCTCCTCAGCCAGAATCTGATGGGCGTGATCCGTCTTGCAGACAAGCAGGGAACCTGTGGTGTCCATATCAATCCGGTGGACGATCCCGGGGCGCAGAACGCCGTTGATCCCGGAAAGACGGTCCCGGCAGTGATACAGAAGGGCATTTACCAGAGTGTGGCTGTAATGCCCGGGGGACGGATGAACAACCATCCCTTTCGGTTTGTTTACCACCAGGATTTCGTCGTCCTCGTAAAGAATATCGAGGGGGATATCCTCTGGGACGATGTCCAGTGGTTCCGGATCCGGAATTTCCACACAGATTCTGTCGCCGGAAGATACCTTATAATTTGATTTTGCCGGATTATCATTTACGGTAATACTTCCGTTTTTCAGAAGTTTCTGGATATAAGAACGGGAAAGGTCATTGAGCTTTCCGCACAGAAAACGGTCAATCCTTTCCCCTGACAGATCTGCAGTCAGATTAATCTGTTCCATCTGATTCTCCTTTTCCTAATTCTCCTTTTTGCTTTCATCCTGCGTCCCGTTCTTCTTCCCGGATTTGAGAAAATCAAAGTCGCTGTCATCCCTGTAATAGAAAGAGATAAGAAGTACGAAAGAGATGCAGGAAATCACCACATAGCAGTCCGCAACATTAAAAATCGGGAAATCGATCAGCTTGAAATAGAGAAAGTCGATTACGTAATTCAGTCTGAGCCGGTCAATCATATTTCCCACGGCTCCGGCACAGAGGAGAACCGCACAGATACGGAGCGGATAATACTTCTTCTCGTGCGGGAGTTTACCGTACAGATAAGCAAATATAATGAAAATTGCCGCTGCACCGATCACAAAGACGAACTGCCGGTTCTGCATCAGCCCGAAAGCCGCACCGCGGTTTTCCAGATAGTGAAATTCGAATACCCCGTCAATTACCGTAAACGGCTGAGCATTTTTCAAAAATAGAACAGCCAGATATTTTGTGAGCTGGTCGGCAAAAACAGCCACCGCAAACCCGGCAAGTGCCAGTAGATAACTTGTAATATTTTTTCTTTTCTGCAAAGCATTCATTCTGATATGTCCATCCTTACTGAGTAATTTCGTCTGTTCTGCAACACATGTCTGTAAATCCGCTACTACACATATCTGCGGACAGAGACGGTAATCCGGTTCTTGCGGGTTGTCCCCTGCGTTCCCTCGAATCGAAACTTTCCCATTCCGCGCACAGAAACAATATCGCCGTCTTTGAGCTGGTATCCGTTGCTTGTGATAAGTTTCCCGTTTACAAAGACCCTGCCGCCCTCGATCAGGCCGGAAAGCCTGGATCTGGAGGAAGAAAAGGCGAGGGCTAACAGACTGTCAAGCCTTACGGACGCTACAGTGCCCCTGATCTCCTCGTAACGCGGCGTATAGTCAAAGTCCTGAATATCAATGGAATCCAGTCTGACAGAGGTGTGACGCACTCTTGTAAGCTCTTCCTTCAGGAAGGATTCCAGATCCCGGTGTACGAAAATAACGGCGTCGCTGCCGTCTATGAGGATATCCCCGGTTTTGGAACGGTCGATTCCCAGGTTGAGCACTGCGCCGAGATAATCCCTGTGCGACATCTCCCCGGCAAATTTCCGGTTCAGGGGAGAGATTTTCACTGCACAGAAAGGAAAATCCAGTTCCTCCATAGTGAGTTCTGATTTTCCGTAACGCAAATAAAGAGCATCAGGGATGAATGCCGCCATCTGACGCTCTGCCATAAAATACCCGCCAAAAGATCTGTAGCCTGTAAAAAGTCTGTCTTTTGGCAGGGTATGTAAAATATTCTGCTCATTCAGATTCAGAAAATCCGTGTATGTAATAATCTCGCGCTGATATGCCAGCCGGGAAAGCTCGATAAAACGTTTTTCCAGCATCTGCACATCTTTTTCCTGACTGTCTCTGTACATGTTCAATCCTAATATCTGCCTCTCACACTCGGTGTTTCCATCGAACCGCCGAGAAGATCCTGAAGATCACCGGAAATATCAACGTTGGTAGGCGTCACAAGGAAGATATAATTAGAGATCTTCTGCAGGTTTCCGCTGATTGCAAAAGTAGCGCCCGAGATAAAATCGATAATTCTCTGCGCAATCTCGAGATCCATGCCTTCAAGATTCAGAATAACCGTGCGCCCGGAGAGCAGTGTCTCTGTAATCTCCCTGGAATCATCAACGGAAGTCGGTTTCACAACACAGACTTCCATGTTGCCGCCTCTCTTCTGGGCAGGCTGTCTCATCGGAGTTACCTTACTGCTGCTGCTTCCCGCAGGCTGGTACTTCTTCTCCTCTTCCATGTCAAAGTCGTCATAGTTCTCTTCTTTTGCATTTTTCTTTCCGAACAGGGAACGACGGGGCTTCTCTTCATAATCATCGTCATAATACTCGTCATCATCATAAAACTCATCGTCATCGTAGTCATCGTCGTTCAATTTCATGATGTCCAGAAATTTATCAAATACACCCATTTTTACACTCCTATCTTGCATGCGATGGCGCATGCAGCCTTCTTTTTTTCATACTTTCTGTTCCAGGCTCTGCTGAAGATCAGCGGGACACAGCGACGCCGGCAGATCTATACAGCATAATTTCTGGCACCAAAGATACCGGTTCCGACACGTACCATAGTAGCGCCCTCTTCGATCGCAACCTCGTAGTCATTGGTCATCCCCATCGAAAGTATGCTCACAGTAACATTATCAATGTTTTTATCGTTAATGTCAACAGATAATTTATGTAAATCTGCGAAAACTGTACGATTTTTTTCGGGATTTTCAACAAAAGGCGCAATTGTCATTAAACCTTTCACTCTGATATGGGGAAATTCTGAAATCTTTTCGATGAAAGGAATCACCTCTTCTGTTTTCAGCCCGAACTTGCTCTCCTCTTCCGCAACGTTTACCTCGACCAGAATATCCATGACTTTCCCATGCTTGGCTGCTTCTTTCTCAATTGTTTCGGCAAGTTTCAGAGAATCTACGGAGTGGATGAGATCGACTTTGTCGATGATATATTTTACCTTATTTGTCTGAAGATGTCCGATCATGTGCCAGTGAATATCCCGGGGAAGCGCCTCGTATTTTTCTGTCAGTTCCTGGACTTTGTTCTCTCCGAATACACGTATACCAAGATCATATGCCTCTTTCAACACTTCCACCGGCTTTGTCTTGCTGACTGCAATCAGGGTGACATCGTCCCTGTTCCGCCCTGCCCTGTCGCAGGCTGCCTGAATCTTCTGTTCCACATCCTCCAGCTGATCTTTCAACATTATCTGTTCCTCCTGTCTTTATATATGTTATTGTAAATGATCAAACGGCGCTATTGAAATACAACCTCGTCCGGATCAACGGTACTGCCGTCCTGGACAATATGATCGTAATTCGACAGCCCGTAGCTGTCCCCTTCCTGTACAATGTAAAACTCATCGCTCTCGCAGAGGATTGTAACCTTCCGGAATACGGCATAGCCCCGGTTGATGTTATACACGCCGGTCAGCGGCTTCACCGCCCCGACGGTAAACGTCTCCGTGGAATCCGGCCGGATCAGAATATCGCCCTCTTTCAGCTCGTCCCGGCTTAAATATACTTCCCCGTCTTCCGATGTAGAATAGATGCCCACGCTTTGGAAGGTGGCGTTTCCATTCCCGTCAGAAATCATGACTCCATTGGAAGAACTGTTCCCTCCCGTGGTAATATATTCCCCGGGAACTACAAAGAAATCTTCCTCCACAACCGATGAACGGGGAATCTTAAGACCGCTTTCATCTTCCAGAATCAGCTCAATGTTCAGGTAACGCTCCTCAGCGTAGCGGATCATGGAATTGTCAAAATCAAGACGCCCGTAAGATTTTCCGTCCTTTTCTATAATGGAAAACCCGGCGACCATTGTCTCGCTGTCCTTGTCGATGCGCACGCGGATCCGTGACACTTCATCCTCTGCAAGTTCGGCAGCGGTTTCATCGGAAAGAGGGACGATGACCGACCAGTTGTCAGAGGTGATCAGGCGGTATACGGGATCGCCGGTCTGCACCTTCATCTGGTCCTGCAGGAGCGTGTTTTCATAATCTGAACGGTCAAAATCCTTTTCCGTAAAATTCTCCGCAGTCAGACTCTCGCAGCCGTCCACCGTAAATGCAACGATTCCGTCCCGGGAAGTCTGGTAAGAAGTGACATTCTGACCGCTGGCGGCAATCGCAGCCCCGATATAGTCTGTCTTTGTCTCACTGAGAGCATCCTGCAGTGAGGAGATGACTTCATTTTTTAATGTGTATACAGAAGAAAAGTCATTCTCCCGATAATTTTCATTGAAATTCTGAATCTGAAGAACGATGGCAGACTGCACCTCCGCGTTGAGTTCTGCGGTGGAGGTATCCGTCTGACCGGTGTTTTCCCGGGGCTCAAGCCGGTTCGGGGAAAGCGCGTAAATATTGCTTCCCGCTTTCACTTTACTGTTTTCGTTCTGGTAGTAGATCACATATCCGTTTCCCTCCGAGAGCACAGCCGTCTCTTCCCGGATTACCAGACCGGTATAGGAGTTGTCCCGGACAATACTCCCCTCTCTCACTTCATAAGCCGCGATCTGCGTCCCTGTAAGAGAGCGGATGACCGTGACGATAAGATAGAGAAAGATAATGGCAAAAAGGAGAAGTCCGACGTTAAATTCCCGTTTGTTTCTGTATTTTTTTATGCTGACCGATTTATTTTTTTTCTCTGCCAAAATGGGATAAACCTCCTGCATATTCATAACTTAGACAGTATAACATTTCTTCATGTATATTTCCAGTTTTTACGGTAATAATAAAATCATTGACATGGAAAAGGAGGAAATAACATGAAATGGTTTGATTATACCGCTCTGACACTTGTTATCATCGGTGCTGTGAACTGGCTTCTGATCGGACTGTTCCGCTTCGATCTTGTGGCGTTCCTGTTCGGCGACCTGAGCTGGCTTTCCAGGATTGTCTACACGATCGTAGGGCTGTGTGGTCTGTACCTTATCAGCCTGTACGGCAGAATCAGAGGCATGTCAGAATAAAGGAGATCACATCTGCAAAAAAAGGATCACATCCGCAGGATGATCACAACAAAAGCCTTCCGCGCGGAAGGCTTTTGCATTTCCATTCATTCTCACCGGCTTATGCGTCACATAGTCTTATGCGCTGATTCCGGCTGTATAAAGACGGTTCATCGCTTCATACAGGGCGTTACGGCTGGAAGCCCCCATAATCACTGAAATATATGGATTCTCCTGAGAATCCACACAGTAAAGGATTACACAGTTGCGGGCGAGATCTGTCGTCCCTGTCTTGCCGCCCAGAACACGGATCCCATCGGGAGCCTGTACCTGTCCGGAAGAATAGTAATTGGACGCCTCCCATGTCTCCGTGCGCACTGTGCCGTCCGCGCCGGTCAGCGTGCCCTTATAGGATGTCATGGATATGATCTCGGCGAACCGCTCATCTTTCATAGCCGCATTGAACATCAGGTAGAGATCATATGCCGTCGTATAATGTTCCTCATCAGGAAGGCCGTGGGGATTGACGAAATGTGTTCCCGTCGCACCGAGCGCCCGGGCCTCCTTATTCATCAGCTCGACAAAAGCTTCCTCGCTTCCGGATATATGTTCGGCAATTGCAGTGGCGCAGTCATTTCCCGAATGAAGAAGCAGGCCGCATACCAGATCGTACAGTGTGATCTGATCACCTGTGCGAAGTCCGCACACAGAGGCATCCCACTCAAAATCAGTGGCATGCTCACTGACTGTGACGACATCCTCAAGGTTCCCGTATTTCAGCGCCAGATATCCTGTCAGAACTTTTGTCGTGCTGGCGGGATAGATCCGGTTGTACAGATGGTAACCGCATACTACGCTCCTGCTGTTCAGATTAAAAAGTCCGGCCGCATAAAAGGAAACGTCATCCGCGAAGCCATCCAGCGCCACATCTTCTGTGGAAACACAGAGGTCGTCCGCAAAAAGAGTGCCTTCATAAAGGCTCCTGCTGTACTTCTCCGCCCCGTAAGCGGCCACGGTGTCACCTGATAATCCGGAAAACAGGAAAAATGCGGCAGAACCTGCTCCGATCAGAACGACAAGGGAGATCAGCACGGCTGCAATCCGCTGCTGTCTCCGCCTTTTTTTCATCAGCCGGCGCTTTCGGGCCGCCGCCCTGCTTCTGGCGGATGCGCCCCGGCCGGTATGTTCTCCCGGTCCCGTGTTCACGGAGACCCTGTTTACAGAAGTCCGGTTATTATTTGTACATTTCACGCCAGTCCAAATCTCCTCTGTCGAGTGCCAGAATCAGAGCTTCTGCCGTAGCAATGTTCGTGGCAATCGGAATATTATACATATCGCAAAGTTTTACAATATCGTTGACATCCGGTTCATGGGAACGCGGAGTAAGCGGATCACGGAAAAAAATCAGCAGATCGATGTTATTGTGTTCGATCTGGGAACCAAGCTGCTGTTTGCCGCCAAGGTGTCCGGGCAAAAATTTGTGAATGCTCAGGTTCGTGACATTTTCCACGAGAATTCCCGTTGTCTCTGTCGCATACAGTTCATGTTTGCTGAGTATTCCGCGGTATGCTATGCAAAAATTCTGCATCAGTTTCTTTTTCGCATCATGTGCTATTAATCCGATATTCATAGTCGCAACTCTCTCCTTACTGATATTTATTAGGCTGCAGGCCAACATTCAGTACGAACCCGATTCCCATAAAAAAGCATACAACGGAAGTCAGTCCATAACTTACAAAGGGAAGGGACAGACCTGTGTTTGGAAGGATCATGGTAGCCACGCCGATATTGATAAAACTCTGGATTCCTATCAGCGCGGCAACTCCGCCGCAGATAATCCGCCCTCCTGTATCTTTTGCTTTCAAACCAACCAAGATGCAGTCTATTATTATTAATAATAGCAAAAATATAACGACACAACAACCCACAAATCCTAATTCTTCACCAATAATTGCAAAAATAAAATCCGTCTGCGGTTCCAATACGAAATTTCCGTTTTTTACTGAGGTAGTGGCGTCGTTGTTGTATCCTTTCCCTGAGAGCTGTCCGGACCCGATCGCCATAACCGAGTTGAGCTGCTGGTAAGCAGTGTCATCCGCGTATTTCTCCGGTTCCAGCCATGCCAGAATACGCTCCTGCTGATAATCCTTGAGAAACGGCTGGTTGGGCTGTACGGCAATCACCAGGACAATGATAAAGGCAGGGATCGCTATGGCAAGAGCCGTGCCGATTACCTTGTAGCTCAGGCCTCCCAGGTAGAGCAGCGCGCAGAACAGAGCTGCAAGACATAGTGTGGTTGAGAGGTTCGGCTGGATAACGATCAGTGCCAGGGAAGGCAGAATCAGGGCGATGGCCTGGAGGATCGTTTTCGGGTCTTTGATTTTATGCTCCCGGTCCATCAGGAACTTGGCAAAGAACAGAATCATCAGAATCTTTGTCAGGTCTGATGGCTGGAACTGGAATCCGAAGAGTTCGATCCAACGCTTTGCATTGTTTGCAACCTTTCCAAGCGGAGTAAAGCGAACAACTACAAGAAGGATGATATTTACGACATAGATCAGCCAGTACAGTCCGAGCACCCACTTGTAATCAATCAGTGAAATTACAATCATGGCAACAACGCCAAGTCCGATTCCCATAATCTGTCTGGTCATGAGATCCGGGCGGGCGCTTCTCACCATAAAAACACCTATGGTTGAAAGTACAAGTACGAATGCAACAAGGCTGAATCGGTAATCTTTTAAATTGTAGCGCTGTTTTAGATTCTTTAAAATAAAATTCAATTTGATTCTCCTGTATATCTGATATGTATGTCAGTACGTGTTATCTCTATCCTGAAATCCTCCGGACGGATTTCCATGTATTTTGAGACGGTATTGTACAGGTCTTTTGAGAGCCTGTCCGCCGCATCAGGTGTACACTGTATTCTGTCGGATATGAGCAGATTCCGGAGCCGCTCTTTTGCAATGGAAACAGAAGGTACACTCATGGCGCTCCCTCCTAATTCCTGTGCAGGAGGCTGGAGATCTTCTCAAGGAATCCTTCCGGCCTGGTGAAGTCATTGATCGGAATCTCATCTCCGAGAAGCCTGCGGCAGATCCGCTCATATGCTGCTCCCGCAGCGGACTCCTCTCCTACTACCGGCTCTCCCTGGTTTGTGGCAATTACAACCTGTTCGTCATCCGGGATAACGCCGAGCAGTCCGATGGCAAGAATCTCCGTGACATCGTCAACGGTCATCATATCGCCCCGCTTTACCATATCCACCCGGAGGCGGTTGATAATCAGCTGATTCTGCCGGATCCCTGATGTCTCAAGGAGACCGATAATGCGGTCTGCGTCACGGATGGCAGACACTTCCGGGGTGGTGACGATAATCGCCCGGTTCGCCCCGGCGATGGCATTCTGGAATCCCTGTTCAATGCCGGCGGGACAGTCGAGAAGGATAAAATCAAAGTCTCCTTTTAAGTCGTCAACCAGCTTTCTCATCTGCTCCGGAGAGACACTTGTCTTATCCCGCGTCTGGGCAGATGGGAGCAGATAGAGCTCCGGGAAACGCTTGTCCCGGATGAGCGCCTGCTTCAGCCTGCAGTTTCCCTCAATGACGTCCACAAGATTGTAGACAATCCGGTTTTCCAGTCCCATGACTACATCCAGATTCCGCAGTCCGAGATCCGTGTCGATCACTACGACCTTTTTCCCGAGCCGCGACAAACCAATGCCGATATTTGCTGTTGTCGTCGTCTTGCCGACGCCGCCTTTTCCTGAAGTAATGACAATAACTTCGCCCATGCTGTTTTTCCTCCTACATATATTGCAACGGCCTGCCCTTTTCTGCGGTCAGTCTACAAGCGGATCGAGGTAAATTCGTTTTCCGTCGATTACTGCGATCTTCGGACCGCTGATGTTCAGGCTTTCCTGATAGATAATCTGGCGTTTTGCCTCAATGTCACCGATCATGAGCTGTTTCGGCTGCATGGAAAGAGCTACGATGAACGCGTTCCTGTCTCCTGATGCGCCGGCGTGAACCGAACCGTAAAGAGCTCCTACGATGACAATATTTCCTTTGGCAGCCACCCTCGCACCGGGCTCCACATCGCCGAGAATCACGATGCTCGAGTCCGATTCAAGGATCTGTCTCCTCCTGAGAGTACCCCGGTAGAACTGACCCTCTTTTTTCTGAATGTTGGAGAGAGTCTGCTCGACGACGCTTTTGTACATTAATTCATTTTTTTCATTTTTCTCTATAATGCATACCACTTCGATATCGGTCGTGTCACTGATGATCTTTAAGATCCGTGCTTCTTCCGTCCGGCTGAGCGTCCGGCCGCTGAAGCTGACAGCCATCCGGGCGCCCTTGAAAAACTTCGAGGAGTCGCTGAATTTCCGGTTCAGTGCTTCCGTCAGTTCCAGAAACGGTACATCCGGATCAAGCTGTATATCCATACCGTAACGGCTGCTCCTGATCGTCACCAGTCTGTCCACTTTGCATTCCCCCTGTTTGTAATCCCGTTTTATAAAGTGCAGCGCATCAGTCTCCGGAAATCGCAGTACCCAGGTCGGCAGCCGTTCCTGTGATCAGCTCGCCTGCAAGATCCCGGTTGAAATAAATCCTTACAAGATCTCTCGCCACTTCCGCTGCATAGGAGGAAGTGTATCCGTAAGCGATACGGATTGCAATGGAGATTTCCGGGGAGTCTGACGGCGCGTAGCCGACAAACAGCGCGTGTGTGGAGCGGAGACTGCTCTGCTGTGCAGTACCTGTCTTACCGGACATGGAGATGCCGGATCCGGTAAAGGTCGATGAGTTAGCCACCATCCTCTGCATTCCCTCCTGGACGAGATCCCAGGTCGTCGAGCTGACTTCATCCATAGTGTTGATCACTTCCGCAGAGTAATCCTTGATCAGCTTTCCGTTGGAATCTGTCGTCTTGTCAATCAGGGTCAGATCATAGACGGTTCCGCGGTTTGCCACGGCTGTGACGTAGCGGTTGAGCTGGCTGACCGTGTAGTTGCTGTTGCCCTGGCCGATGGCAGAACGAACGGAGTCTTCTGTAGAAATCTGCGGCGAAGATTCGGAAATCTCCACACCCGATTTCTGTCCCAGACCGAACATCTCGGCATATTTTGCAAGTTTGTCGGTTCCGGTTTCGCTGTTGTAATTCCCGTTCTCATCAATCCCGAGACGGTAGCCCACTTCGTAGAAGAAGTTGTTGCAGGATACCTGCAGCGCCCGGGTAATATTCAGGCTTCCGTGCCCGCTGGGATAGATCCAGCATCTCGGGCTGGGCGTAACCTTTGTAAACGGGCCGTTGCAGCTTAAATATGTGCCGCCGTCGATCACGCCTTCCGTTAGTCCGGCAACGGATGTAACCATCTTAAAAGTAGAACCCGGAGCAGTCAGCTCCTGTGTGGCACGGTTGTAAAAGGTGTTTGCATCCCCTGTATTGAGCTGGGTATAATAAGCCGAATCCATCGTGTTGGCAAGTCTGTTGTTGTCATATCCCGGATAGGAAACACATGCCAGGACATCGCCGGTATTCGGATCGGTCAGTACCAGACCGCCGGAACACGGGTCAAGCGCCAACTGGCCGGGTGTGATCTCGATATTATCAATCTTGCTGTACAGCCAGGAATAAGCGCTGACGCTTCCGTCAAGCAGGCCGTTGTATGCACTCTCATCCATGGGAAGGACGCCCTGCTCATAGGTGATCGCACAGATATAAGCTCCGCTGACACTTCCTGATTTTATAAGATATTCATAGAGAAGTTTGTCGAAATCACTATCCTCATTCAA
>CBJMC01400__coassemble_600_pt1 | contig 68871 bp, 60 predicted proteins | sample CBJMC01400__metabat2_high_PE_029 | metagenome-assembled genome bin CBJMC01400 | reverse complement strand
ACAGGATATATTTCCTTTTATCTTTCGGTTTCAATGTCACCCCCCTCCCTGAACAGCCCCTTCTCTTTATCGTGCATACATTCTTTTTTGCTTTGTCATGTGCATATTCTACAATATTCAGTTGCAGAAAGTTAAGGCATTTATATCGTCCGACCGTCAACTTTTCGTTCCAAATCTATTTCCCCAAGATCAACGTTCGCAAGATAAACAGATGGACAGTGTTCCTTGTCCACAACTACCCGGCAGACTTTCCTGCTACATGCAATCCCGTATTTCAGAATCACATGACATCCTTCCTGTCTTAATTCGTCCACATACCCATTTCTGTCAATCTGGGCAAGGGCGTCCCGGCAGACCGTCTCAAGACTTCCCTTCTCCGCATATTTCACTTCTATAATAATGCCTGTATCTTCATCCTCAATCCTGACTAAAATATCACTGTACCCATTCCCGGATTCTTTATTGGATTTCACAGTCCAACCATCTTTATAGCCAAGAATCCCCAACAGGATACCATGGTAGAAATTTTCTTTTGTCGGCTTTCTGGCAAAAGTATCACGGATGCTAATGGTCTTTTCAAGATAAGACGTAAAGATCCGTTCCACTTCCGCTGCATCTCCGCTCTCAAGCGCACTGCAGAACGCTCCCAGCCGTTCCCCATCGGCAGCTGCCGTTTCCTTAAACATAGACAGGATCTGACCGGTAAAAATACTGCGGATTTCCATATTTGGAATGCATAACCGCAGCCTGCTGCCTGCAGATGATTCATGCTGTGTCAGATATCCTGTCATATACAGCAGACTCCAGACATTATCTACAGAAGAATAGATTTCATTGTAGGTCAGTTCCTCATGAATTTCCTTTTCAACTGTTTCACCGGCAACCAGGGTCTCGATCTCGCTTTTCAGCACCTCGTTTCCTGCTCTCCCGATCAGGTAACGGACTGCATCGTTTCCACTTGTATTGACCCAGTAATTCTTTGGTTCTGTCTTTTCTGCATCTGTCAGCTCATCGCAATAACTGATCACATCCCAGGGGCAATAGACATCTGTATTGCCAAACCGGTATCCGTAATACCAGTTTTTCACCGCTTCATACCTGTCTTCCAGTCCATAATACTCTAACATATCCCTTACTTCCCGATCAGTAAAGCCAAAATATTCATCAAATCTGGCACTCGTACCGGAAAAAACTTTCAGATTATTCAGCCCGGTAAATATACTTTCTTTCGCCACCCGCAGACACCCTGTCAGCACGGCAAAGTACAGATCCGGATTGGTTTTCAGCGCATTTCCAAACACATTACGGATCAGGGATACCATTTCCGTATAATATCCTCCATGAAATGCTTTATCAAGAGGCACATCGTATTCATCGATCAGCAGGATCACATTTTTCCCGTAATGTTTTGCAAGAAGCTGGGATAGGGTACGCAGGCTGTCGCAGAGCATTTCATCCGACATCGTAAACATTCCGTCCTTAATATCCGTCAGAGCGCGGTACATCTTCTGATCTCCCGAGTCCAGCCGTTCACTGTCTGACAGGCAGGAAAAGCGGCGCGCTTCATTTCCGATCACCCTGCTCAGTGCCGCACGGGCGCTCTGATAGCTCATGCCATCCACGCTTTTCAGGCTCACAGAGATCACCGGGAACTGCCCCATATAATTGTTGCACAGTTCTGTCTCTTTTGTAATCTCAAGCCCGTCGAAAAGTGATCTGTCACAGTCTACTTCAAAGAATGCTTTCAGCATACTCATATTCAAAGTCTTACCGAATCTCCTCGGTCGGGTAAAAAGATTTACTTCCCCCCATTTAAAAAGCAGATCACGGATCATCCGTCCGTATTTTCTGTTCCATGTTAAGTCTGATTTTACCATTTCACGGCAGTCCCTGCAAGTATCACCGTAAATTCCATACCCTGCAGGATATGTTCATTGCTGATAGAGTCTGTCCATTCCAATACAGTACGCACGCCCATTCTCCCCCAACTCAAAAAACGGACACAGCCGAAGCCATGCCCGTTCCATTTCCGGTAACTGTTTCTTTTACCTGTAATTATTATTTATAGTTTACGATCTTTCCGAAATCAGCTTTCAAAGAAGCTCCGCCTACCAGACCGCCGTCGATATCCGGCTGTGCGAACAGCTCTGCAGCGTTTCCTGCATTTACAGATCCGCCGTACTGGATGCGGATCTCCTCTGCTGTCGCCTTGTCATAAACCTCAGCGATGCACTCGCGGATTCCCTTGCAGACTTCCTCAGCCTGCTCTGTTGTAGCAGTCTTGCCTGTTCCGATTGCCCAGATCGGCTCGTAAGCGATAACCATGGTTTTTGCCTGGTCTGCTGTCACGTTCTGAAGACCAACCTTCACCTGCTGACGGATGAAGTCCATCGTCACGCCCTGCTCTCTCTGCTCCAGAGTCTCGCCGCAGCACATGATCGGTGTGATGCCGTGCTCAAGTGCTTTGAGGACTTTCTTGTTGACGTCCTCGTTTGTCTCTCCGAAGTAATCTCTTCTCTCGGAATGTCCGAGAACTACGTATTTCACACCTGCATCTACAAGCATGTTCGGAGCGATCTCGCCTGTGTAAGCGCCGCTCTCCTCAAAATACATGTTCTCTGCTCCAACCTGGATGTTGGTTCCTTTTACAGCTTCCACAACCGGTACGATATCGATGGCCGGTACGCAGAATACTACGTCAACCTCCTCATTTGCAACGAGGGGTTTTAATTCTTCTACCAGTGCAACTGCCTCGCTCGGAGTCTTGTTCATCTTCCAGTTGCCTGCGATAATTTTCTTTCTTGCCATGTCAGTTTATCTCCTTTTTACTTATCATTAGCTGCTGCTACGCCCGGAAGTTCTTTTCCTTCAAGGAACTCAAGGGAAGCGCCGCCGCCTGTGGAGATGTGGGTCATCTTGTCGCCGTATCCGAGCTGGTTAACTGCTGCTGCGGAGTCACCGCCGCCGATGATTGTAACAGCGTCTGTATTTGCAAGAGCCTCGGCAACTGCCTTTGTTCCCTCAGCAAACTTCGGCATCTCGAAGCATCCCATCGGTCCGTTCCATACAACTGTCTTGGCAGATTTTACTGCGTCAGCGAACATCTTAGCTGTCTCCGGTCCGATATCAAGACCCATCCAGCCGTCCGGGATCTCATTCTGTGCCACAACCTGAGTGTTTGCATCGTTGGAGAATGCATCTGCTGCAACTGCGTCAACCGGAAGAAGAAGCTTCACGCCTTTCTCTTCTGCTTTCTTGACCATGTCAAGCGCATACTGCAGATAATCTTCCTCAAGAAGTGAATTTCCTACATTTCCTCCCTGAGCCTTTGTGAATGTATAGCACATTCCTCCGCCGATGATCAGTGTGTCAACCTTGTCAAGCAGGTTGTTGATAACGGAAATCTTGCTGGAAACTTTGGATCCGCCGAGAATAGCCACAAACGGTCTCTCCGGATTCTCAACTGCATTTCCGAGGAATTTGATCTCTTTCTCCATCAGGTATCCCACTACTGCTGTGTCAACATATTTTGTAACACCTACGTTGGAGCAGTGTGCTCTGTGGGCTGTACCAAATGCATCGTTTACAAATACATCGCAGAGGGAAGCAAGCTCTTTGGAGAACTCATCGCCGTTCTTCGTCTCCTCAGCTCTGTAACGTGTATTCTCAAGAAGGACAACATCTCCGTCCTGCATAGCTTCAACTGCAGCCTTTGCGTTCGGTCCGACAACTTCCGGATCAGCTGCAAATTTCACTTCTTTTCCGAGGAGTTCGGAAAGTCTTGCTGCAACCGGCGCAAGAGACAGCTCCGGCTTCGGCTCTCCCTTCGGTTTTCCAAGATGTGAGCAGAGGATAACCTTTCCTCCGTCAGCGATCAGTTTCTTGATCGTCGGAAGTGCCGCAACGATACGGGTATCGTCTGTGATCTTTCCGTCCTGAAGCGGTACGTTGAAGTCACATCTTACAAGGACTCTTTTCCCATTTACATTGATATCATCTACTGTTTTTTTGTTAAGTGCTGCCATTTTTATAGCCTCCTGTTTCTATCATGCCAGCAGGGCATATACCCTGCTTTTTCACGAAACAGGGTCCGGTCCTACAATAAGACCGGACCCCATTGTGAGTCAATAATTCAAAAAACTATGATACTCAAGCTGTTCCTTACGGACAATTAAGCCTCAAGAAGTTTTCCAAAGTATTTGATTGTTCTTACCATCTGGCTTGTGTAGGAGTTCTCGTTGTCATACCAGGAAACAACCTGAACCTCTGTTGTGCCGTCGCCAACCGGCAGACACATTGTCTGTGTAGCGTCGAACAGAGAGCCGTATGTCATACCAACGATATCGCTGGATACGATCTGATCCTCGTTGTATCCGTAGGACTCGTTAGCTGCTGCCTTCATAGCTGCGTTGATCTGATCAACTGTAACTTCTCCGTCAACAACTGCTGTCAGGATTGTTGTAGATCCTGTCGGAGTCGGAACACGCTGAGCGGATCCGATCAGTTTGCCGTTCAGTTCCGGGATAACAAGGCCGATAGCCTTAGCTGCGCCTGTGCTGTTCGGAACGATGTTTACAGCTGCTGCACGTGATCTTCTCAGATCGCCTTTTCTCTGCGGTCCGTCAAGTGTCATCTGATCGCCTGTGTAAGCGTGGATTGTGCACATGATACCGGATTTGATCGGTACAAGGTCGTTCAGAGCCTTAGCCATCGGAGCCAGGCAGTTTGTTGTACAGGATGCAGCAGAAATAATGTCGTCATCCTTTGTCAGTGTCTCGTGGTTTACATTGTAAACGATTGTCGGAAGATCATTTCCTGCCGGTGCGGAGATGATAACTTTCTTAGCACCTGCCTCGATGTGTGCGTGAGCTTTCTCTTTCTTTGTGTAGAAGCCTGTACACTCGAGAACTACGTCAACGCCGATCTCTCCCCACGGAAGGTTCTTAGCGTCAGCCTCAGCATAGATCTTGATCTCTTTTCCGTCAACAGTGATGGAATCCTCTCCTGCCTCAACCTTGTCAGCCAGTGCATATTTGCCCTGTGTTGAGTCATATTTCAGTAAGTGAGCAAGCATCTTCGGGGATGTCAGATCGTTGATTGCAACAATCTCAAATCCCTCTGCCCCAAACATCTGTCTGAAAGCAAGACGTCCGATACGTCCAAATCCATTAATCGCTACTTTTACTGCCATGATTAATTCCTCCTAAAAGTTTTAAAAATTTTGACTGTATACCAGTCATGGCAATGAACCCTTAACAGATCCATGATTGTTAAAGATTCATCAACTACGAAATAATTGTACTAAACAAGGGACAAAAATTCAAGTACCAAAATAGATTTTTGCCATGTTTTACTATGCCTTTTTCGCACAGAAGCGGTTTTTTCCCGCCTTCCCTATACGATCGTCCCGCCTCCCAGGACATATTCGCCGTCGTAAAGAACCAGCGCCTGTCCCGGCGTCACCGCTCTCTGGGGCTCGTCGAAGGTACAGACGATCTCATCCTTTCCGGTCCTCTCCGCCGTACACCAGGCTCCTCTGTGATTGTAGCGGATCTTGGCGAACACCCGCTTCGGCTCCGGCAGATCCGGCTCCGACATGAAATTCAGGCTGACTGCCCGGACAGTACGGGTCAGAGATTCCTCGTAGGTCCCAAGGACCACCTCGTTGGTCTCCGGGCGGATCTCCAGCACGTAGACCGGATGCCCCAGGGCAATCCCCAGCCCCTTTCTCTGTCCCACCGTATAGTGAATAATTCCTTTATGCCTGCCCAGAACCGTCCCGTCCGGCGCCACGAAGTTTCCTTCCTGTGCTCTTTTGCCGGTTTCTTCCTCAATAAAGGAGGCATAATCCCCGTCCGGCACAAAACAGATGTCCTGACTGTCCGGCTTCTGCGCTACCGTCAGACCGATCTCGTCCGCAATGGAGCGGATCTCATCCTTCGAATATGCTCCCACAGGCATCAGTGTCCGGGAAAGCTGCTCCTGGGTCAGATTGTAGAGTGCATAGGTCTGATCCTTTACCGGAACCGCCGAACGGCGGAGCGCATATCTGCCATTCGGGAGCTGTTCGATCCGGGCGTAGTGCCCGGTGGCAATATAGTCCGCGCCGATAGAGAGGCTTCTCGAAAGGAGAGCCTCCCATTTTACAAAACGGTTGCAGGCAATGCACGGATTTGGCGTCCGTCCGTTCTCATATTCTTTCACAAAATAGTCGATAACATACTTCCGGAACTCTTCTTTAAAGTTCATCACATAGTAGGGGATCTCCAGTGCAGCGGCCACTCTCCTGGCGTCATCCACCGCGCTTAGCCCGCAGCATCCCCCGTTTTCCTCCATATGCTCCGGCTCCTCATCCTGCCAGATCTGCATTGTGACGCCGATGACACGGTATCCTTCCTTTTTCAGAAGGTATGCCGCCACAGACGAGTCGACGCCCCCGGACATTCCCACCACAACTGTCTTCATCAGTATTCCTCTTCTTCCTCTTCATCTTCATGGATATCTGATTTCGGCTTCGTAAGGCCTTCGATCTTAATTCCGTTCTTCTCGGCATAGTCCCAGAGAGCCGCGTGGATGGCCTCCTCCGCGAGCAGGGAACAGTGCACCTTCACCGGCGGGAGTCCGTCCAGCGCTTCCATAACCGCCTTGTTTGTCACCTGCATGGCTTCCTGGATGTTCTTTCCTTTGACCAGCTCGGTTGCCATACTGCTTGTAGCAACCGCTGCGCCGCAGCCGAATGTCTTGAATTTCACATCGCGGATAATCTGGTTCTCATCGATATCGAGATAGATTCTCATGATATCCCCGCACTTTGCGTTGCCAACGGTTCCCACGCCGCTTGCGTTCTCAATCTCTCCTACATTTCTCGGGTGCTGAAAATGATCCATTACTTTTTCTGTATACATTATTTTTTCTCCTTCCGGTAATTTTCTCTCTTTTCTGGTCTGATTACTTATTCTTTTCCTGTTTCTTCACAAAATCCTCGTAAAGCGGCGACATGCTGCGAAGCTGTGCCACGATTTCTTTTAAGCAGTCCACGGTATAGTCCAGGTCTTCCTTCGTCGTGTCCGCCCCCAGCGTCATTCTCAGAGAACCGTGGGCAATCTCATGGGGCAGCCCGATCGCCAGAAGTACATGGGACGGATCCAGGGAACCGGACGTGCAGGCTGACCCGCTTGATGCACAGATTCCTTTCATATCAAGCATGATCAGCAGGGACTCTCCCTCGATAAACTGAAAACTGAAGTTGACGTTGTTGGGAAGCCTCTTCTCCCGGTCTCCGTTTAAACGGCAGTACGGGATCTCCGCCTCGATTCTGCCGATCAGGTAATCCCTGAGCCCAGACTCTTTCCCGGCCCTCTCTTCCATGGACGCAGCCGCAAGTTCCACCGCTTTCCCGAGGCCCACGATTCCCGGCACATTCTCCGTCCCGGCGCGGCGCTTTCTCTCCTGGGCGCCTCCATGGATAAAGGAGCGGATCTTCACGCCTTTGCGGATATAGAGGAAGCCGATTCCCTTGGGACCGTTCAGCTTGTGTCCGCTTGCGCTCAGCATATCGATGCAGCACTCGTCCACATTGATCGGGATCTGGGCGAAAGCCTGCACCGCGTCCGTATGGAAGAGAACTCCGTGGGCACGGGCGATTTTCCCGATCTCCTGTATGGGCTGTATGGAGCCGATCTCGTTGTTGGCAAACATGATGGAGATGAGGATCGTATCCGGACGGATGGCCGCCTCCACATCTTCCGGGCGCACCAGTCCGTTCTCATCCACATCCAGGTAAGTCACCTCATATCCCCGCTTTTCCAGATACTCACAGGTATGCAGAACCGCGTGGTGTTCAATTTTGCTGGTGATGATATGCTTTCCTTTCGACGCATATGCTTCCGCTGTGGCAATCAGCGCCCAGTTGTCGCTCTCTGTTCCCCCTGCGGTAAAGTAGATCTCATTGTTCTTCGCCCCGAGCACTCCTGCTATGATATCCCGCTGCTTTGTAATCACTTCTTTATTTGCCGCGGCAAATCCGTACACAGACGAAGGATTGCCGAAATGTTCCGTAAAATACGGCAGCATCGCCTCCACAACTTCGGGAGCTGTCTTTGTCGTCGCCGCATTGTCAAGGTATATCAGTTTTTCCATATTGTTCCCTCCAAATTTATATTGTCCACTGTATTTCCGGATATTCTTTTTTCAGTTCCTGCACCCCTGCGGTGCCAGGTCTTTCCTGTCGCAGCCCAGCTTTCTGCTCTCCTCCACAAGCTGGTCCAGTCGGATCTCATCCACAGTACGGTTGATACTCTCGTTGATTCGCTTCCAGACATATTTTGTCACACAGCTGTCTGCTATATCACAGCCGCCCTCCGGGTCAAGCCCTGCACAGTCCACCGGATCCAGGCTGCCCTCCAGGGCGCGGAGCACATCTCCCACGGAAATCTGTTCGGGCTCTTTTGCAAGCACATATCCTCCTCCTGCTCCACGGATACTCTTTACCAGTCCCGCTTTTTTCAGAAGAGACATCAGCTGTTCCAGATACCGCTCGGAAATCTCCTGCCTCTCGGAAATACTCGTAATCGAGACAGGTCCGCCGGCACTGTACCGGGCAAGGTCAATCAGCGCACGCAAACCATATCTCCCTTTCGTAGAAAGTTTCATTTTCCATCCTCCCGGATTGTATTCCCTAGTATTTTACTAGGATTTCCTTTTGTAGAATATCACCCGTTTACCGTTCTGTCAAGGCAAAATCCGGAATATGTTATAAAAACCGGAAATTATTTCGGAGGCACCTGAAAATTATGACATTGAAACAGACGATGATCCGGGGCACGCTGGTTCTCACCGGAGCCGGGCTTGCCAGCCGTTTTATGGGGTTCTTTTTCCGTATTTTTCTAAGCCACGCATTCGGCGAGGAAAACGTAGGGCTCTACCAGCTTGTCTTTCCCGTCTATGCCCTGTGCGTCTCTGTGGGCATCGCCGGGATTGAGACAGCCCTTTCCCGCACCGTGGCGGAAAAGATCTCCCTGGGCAGGAAAACAGAGGCAGTATCTGCCCTTTACGCAGCGCTGATCCTCACCGTCTCTCTCTCCTTTCTGGCAGTACTTATCGTTCAGCAGAATACGGTATTTATTGCCGAGACCTTTCTCGGTGATGCCCGATGCGCCCCGCTCCTTGTAATCATCACCTACGCGCTCCCCTGTGCCGCCGTCCACAGCTGTATCTGCGGTTACAGCTTCGGAATGCAGAGGACACGGATCCCCGCTCTCTCCCAGCTTGCAGAACAGACCGGACGGATCCTCACGGTGGTTCTTCTTTTTTTCCTGCTCCGGGAAAACGGACGGATCCCTTCCATCCAGCTCGCCGCAGCGGGCATCGTAGCAGGGGAGCTGATCTCAGCCTTCGTCTCCTCCCGCCTGCTCTTCCGTGACTTCCGGCCTTCCCCACGGCCCGGTCCCATCCGGCTCTGCCGCAGTGCGGCGGGACTCATCCGGCTCTCTGCACCGCTCACAGCCAACCGCACTGCAGTGACGCTGCTGCAGAGCGTGGAGGCCGCATCCATTCCCGCCTGCCTGAAACTTTACGGGATGAGCACGTCCGAATCACTCAGTACATACGGTGTTCTCACCGGGATGGCACTGCCCTGCATCCTTTTCCCCTCCGCCATTACCAGTTCCGTGAGCACCATGCTCCTGCCTGCCGTCACCACAGCGCAGGCCTCTGGGAAAAAGAAAGATCTGGCTCTGCTTGTATCCCGCGCCGCGGGGAGCTGCTTTATTCTCGGACTTTCCTGCTGCCTCTTCTTCCTTCTGACCGGAAACCTGATCGGCAGTCTCCTGTTTCACAGCAGTACGGCAGGGAAATTCATCCTTACGCTGGCATGGATCTGCCCCTTCCTGTACACGAACGCAGCCCTCGGCAGCACGATCAACGGTCTCGGGAAAACAGGATTCACTTTTCTGATCAGCACTTCCGGGCTCCTGGTCCGCATTGCCAGTGTCTTTCTGGCAATTCCCCGGTTTGGGATCCAGGGATACCTGTGGGGTCTTCTGGCAAGCCAGATGCTCGTATCTTTGCTTTCGCTCATAACCCTTTTTACAGCCGGAAGAAGCAGAAAACCCGGAAAGACCGCCTCTTAAACAGGGGCAGTCTTCCCGGGTTTTTCACATTACCGCGAGAAACGCACGAACCAGGACCGGATTTACATACATTTCCAGAATCATTCCCAGAGCGAGCATCAGAACAACGAACACGGTCTTCTGCCGGTTCCACCGGGTCTGGGGATAACTGCAGCAGTACCAGAGCAGTACAAGAAAAGCCGGTATGTAAAAAATAAACTGGGGAAAAATCCCCACAATACAAAGCATGCTTCCCTTGATTCCCAGACTGAGCACCGCCGTGGAAATCAGGATTCCGCCGGACATGCCAGTCCACATCAGAAAGAGGACCGCACTGATCTTCCTTGCCTTTGTGCAGGAAAGACCAAAGAGAGCCAGGAACGGAAGAAGGCGCAGACGTATGAGATACCAGATATATTCTCCTCCGTCGATCCGCGTATTCTGAAACTGCTGAAGAAAATAATCACTGAAAATTCCCGGCTCAGCCACATATTTTTTCGCCACAAAATTCACATATATGATTCCAATTAAAAACCCCGGCATAAAAAAAGCCAGGAGCTGTTTTCTTGAACGAAATATCTTCACACCACTTCCTCCATGTCAGCAGTATCGCAGGGACGTCTTCCTCCCAGGGATATTTCATTATATGCCGGGGTATCTTATTTATTCTTTATTCCTGTATTTCACATCATACGCAAGGAGGGAGGAAACCGTCTTGGCATCCTCGATCTCTCCGGAATAGATCTTTTCCTTCAGTTCATCAATCGTATACGCCTTCAGTTCAACAAATTCATCCTCATCCAGGTGCTGCTTCGAGGGGATCAGATTCTTCGCGACATAGACTTCAATCCGCTCGTTGCAGAAAGCCACCGTCGTTCTCAGGGTGATGAGCCATTCCAGGTTCTCACTCCTGTATCCTGTCTCCTCTTCCAGTTCCCTGGCTGCGCAGTCTCTGCCCGGCTCATCCTCCGCATCGAGAGCGCCTGCCGGGATCTCCAGCGTGTACCGGTCGAGGGCGTTGCGGAACTGCCGCACCATAAGGATTCTGCCGTCGTCAAGAACCGGGACGACCGCCGCCGCTCCTTTATGTTTGATAAAATCCCAGATTACCGTGTGATCCCCGTTGATCTCCATGGTATCCTGGTAAAAATCAATGATCGATCCTTTAAATTTCAGTTCTCTTTTCAGACGTTTGATCTGCTCGCTCATGTCTCTCTCCTCCTGTTATACACTGTTTCTGTACAATTTACTTTTTATACTGCTCCCGGTACTGCAAACCGGTATAGCAAAGGCCCTCGTCTCTCGACAAGGGCCATATCTTTCCTTTTCTGCGACTGATGCTATTTTGCGTAATCTGTTGCCCGTGACTCACGGATTACATTTACCTTGATCTGCCCCGGATATTCCAACTCATACTCAATCTGCTTGGCAATATTCCTGGCCAGTAGCACCATATCATCATCAGATACCTGCTCTGGAACTACCATAACACGAATCTCTCTTCCCGCCTGGATGGCAAAAGATTTTTCCACACCTTTAAACTGGTTGGTAATGTCTTCTAACTGTTTCAATCTGTTTGTATATGTTTCGATGGTCTCTCTTCTCGCTCCCGGTCTGGCAGCGGAAATCGTATCTGCCGCCTGGACCACACAAGCGATCAGCGACTGCGGTTCCACATCGCCGTGATGCGCTTCCACAGCATTAATAACGATCGGGGACTCCTTGTACTTTCTGCAGAGATCCACCCCGATCTGGATATGTGATCCCTCCACGTCATGGTCGATGGATTTTCCGATATCGTGCAGCAGTCCCGCACGTTTCGCGACTCTGACGTCGAGCCCGATCTCACCGGCCAGGAGACCGGCAAGCTGTGCAACTTCTATCGAATGTTTCAGCGCATTCTGGCCGTAGCTCGTTCTGAACTTCATGCGGCCAAGAAGCTTGATCAGCTCCGGATGGATACCCGGCACACCCACTTCAAGTGCAGCTGCCTCTCCTTCCTCGCGGATCATGGCGTCAACTTCCTTCTGCGCTTTCTCTACCATTTCCTCAATTCTCGCCGGATGAATTCTTCCATCCACAATCAGACGTTCCAGCGCAATCCTTGCAACCTCGCGCCGGATCGGGTCAAAGCCGGAGAGCACCACCGCTTCCGGTGTATCGTCGATAATCAGCTCGACGCCCGTCAGCGTCTCGAGGGTACGGATATTTCTTCCTTCCCGCCCGATAATCCGACCTTTCATCTCATCGCTTGGGAGCTGAACAACAGAGATCGTTGTCTCTGCCACATGGTCAGCAGCACATCTCTGAATGGCGTTGACAACATACTCTTTCGCTTTCTTGTCTGCCCCTTCCTTGGCCTGTGCCTCCAGCTCCCTGACCATCTTCGCGGTGTCATGCTTAACATCTTCTTCAACAGTTTTCAACAGATATTCTTTTGCCTGTTCGGAGGTTAATCCTGAGATTCGTTCCAGTTCCTGTACACGTTTCTGATTCAGCTCTTCCACCTTGTTCTCACGCTGGCGCAGCTGCTCTTCCTTCGACGAGATCTTTGTCTCCCGATGTTCGAGCGCATCTGACCGTTTGTCAACAGCTTCTTCCTTTGCAAGCACTCTCTTCTCGTAGCGCTGCAGTTCTGCTCTTCTCTCCTTTGTCTCTTTTTCGAGATCATTCTTCGTCCGGATGGACTCTTCCTTGACCTCAAGAAGAGCTTCTTTCTTCGTCGTCTCAGCTGTCTTCACGGCGTCGTCAATGATCTCTCTCGCTCTGGTCTCGGCATTTCCAATCTTGTTCTCGGCATTTTTCTTCAGACTGGAAACCGTTACCTGGTGAGTGATCACGCCGGCTATCAACGCGAGGGCCACGGCAATTACTATACATAAGCCTAAACTTACTTGCACAGGAGCACCTCCTTATTCAATTTTCATTGTACATATTACTTAAATACAACAGTTAAATTTTATACTGTTTTCACAACAATGTCAAGCTTCATCACTACAATTTTGTATCACTTGACGGACTGTGTCGTAACGAAAGCCTTTTCGTGCCAGATAACCGCAGATTCTGCGGATCTGTGTCTCGTCTGAGGTTCCCGGATCGAAGCCTTTTTTCTTCAGGATTCTTCTCACGGCCTCCTCCTCCCCGCCCTCCTCGCTGCACGCTTCCAGGGCGAGCTGCGCCTTTTCGGCAGACACTCCCTTCTGCATCAGCAGGGCAAGGATCTCCTTTCTGCTCTTCGTCCCGATCCTGCTCCTGACGAAATTTTCAGCAAAACGGTCATCGTCAAGATATCCGAAGGAGCGGACGTACTCCACTGCCGCATCCACCGCATCCGGCGGGTAAAGCCCCTGGCGCAGTTTTTCCCGGAGAGCGGACTCCGTGCGGTCCATGTCGCTTAACAGATGCATGGCGCGCAGCTTCGCCCGCTTGAATATCACTTCATTTCTGATTTTCCGGACCGTCTCCTCCGGGACGTCCGCTCCCTCCCGTATGCCGAAGCGTTTCATCTCTCCCTGGTACAGGACAAAAGCGAATTCCCCGTCCAGGAAAATTCTGGACTTTGTCTTCGTCACGTTCTCCGTCCGTGTCACTCTCATTCTGCCTTCTCCGGCTTAAGCTTCAGGTCCGCACCGGGTTCCTGTGCTGCGCCGCTCTCTTCCTCCGTCTCTCCAAGATGGTAATGAGCGCGCACTTTTCTGTCCAGTTCCTCCATCAGTTCCGGATGGGTGGTCAGATATGCCTTGGCGTTCTCCCTTCCCTGTCCGATCTTCTCACCTTCATAGGCATACCATGCGCCACTCTTCTTCACGATGTCGATTCCCGCAGCAAGGTCCAGGATATCTCCCTCCCGGGAAATTCCCTTGCCGAACATGATGTCAAACTCCGCCTCTCTGAACGGAGGGGCGATCTTATTCTTTACAATCTTGATCCTGGTGCGGTTTCCGACGATCTCGCCGCCCTGCTTGAGCGTCTCGATCTTCCTGACATCCATGCGCACGGAAGCGTAAAACTTCAGCGCCCGGCCTCCGGTCGTCGTCTCCGGATTTCCGAACATCACGCCCACCTTCTCACGGAGCTGGTTGATGAAAATGACAACACAGTGGGACTTGCTGATCACAGGCGTAAGCTTTCTCAGCGCCTGGGACATCAGTCTCGCCTGAAGGCCCACATGGCTGTCCCCCATGTCCCCTTCGATCTCCTGTCTCGGAACCAGCGCCGCCACAGAGTCGATAACAATAATATCGATCGCGCCGGAACGCACCATCGTCTCCGCGATCTCCAGCGCCTGGTCTCCGCTGTCCGGCTGGGAGATATACAGCTCGTCAATATCGACGCCGATGTTCTTCGCATACACCGGATCCAGCGCATGCTCCGCATCGATAAATCCGGCAATGCCGCCTCTCTTCTGTACTTCTGCAATCATGTGAAGGGCCACCGTCGTCTTACCGCTGGACTCCGGTCCGTACACCTCGATCACACGTCCCTTGGGGACTCCGCCAAGTCCCAGGGCAAGGTCCAGGCTCAGACATCCCGTAGGCACTGTCTCAACCGCCACATGTGCTCCGGATTCCCCCAGACGCATCACGGTTCCCTTTCCAAAATCTTTTTCAAGCTTCGCTATCGCCGCATCGAGAGCTTTCTTCTTCTCTTCGTTATTGTTCGCCATAATTTCATTCTCCTTCTAATACATCGAACATACGTTCGTGTCTGTTACTATAGTATTACACCTGCCGGAAATTGTCAACAAAAATCTTACCCCTTTTGTCAATACCTGCCCTCATTCTATCATACGCTATGCGATTCTTCAAGAACTTTTTTCAGACCGTCTTCCAGTGATGTACTTTTTCCCGGTAAAAGATCACGCCTTCCCGCTTCACGGTCATGTTCCCGTCTTTTACTTCCACCATTGTCACCGAACAGTTCGGCGGCACCTCGTCCTTCCAGAAATGTGCCACGGAGAGATTCCCCCGGATCCGGTTCAGAAGCGCTGTCATGGCGGCGCCGTGGGTGGAGATCAGAATATTCTTTTCCGCCAGATCCCGGCGGCTGCAGATCTCCCGCAGGAAGTCTCCCGTCCTTTCATAGAGCTCCTCTACCGACTCAGCCCCCTCCGGCGGCACATAGGCTGCCGTATCTCCGAAAAACCGGTTAAACGCTTCACTTTCCGGATCTTTCTGCTCCCCGCCGCAGTACATCCCCTCATACCGCCCGAAGCAGATCTCCTGGATTCTCTCGTCGGCAGTCAGTTCCACGCCTCTTCCTTCCAGAATGATCTCCGCTGTCTCCCGGGCCCGCAGAAGGGGACTTGTAAATCCCAGGTCAATGGGAATCTCCCTCATTCCCTCAGCCGTCTCCCGGGCAAGCCTGCGCCCGTAGTCATTGAGCGGAATATCCGTGCGTCCCTGTACCCGGTGTTCCCGGTTCCAGTCCGTCTCTCCGTGGCGGATAACATATAGCATCATATTCTTCTCCTCCTGTATATCTGTTATGTATCTGCATATTTCTTCTGCCGCCGTCCGCCTTTCCGGCCGCCGGCAGATCGTTTCATACCCGATCTCCAGTATAAGCGCTTCCCTTTTTCCCGTCAATATCCTTCCGGCGCTTGCCAATCCGCCCCGGAAGCGTCTATAATAGATGCGGACATACTACAGACCAGGAAAGGAATTGATAACAATGGAAATGGAAAAAATCACAAGTTTTACAGTAGACCATATCCGTCTCGTCCCGGGCGTGTACGTATCCCGCAGAGACATGGCGGGCGATACCGTAATCACCACCTTTGACATCCGTATGACAAGCCCCAACGATGAGCCGGTCATGAATACGGCAGAGGTGCACACCATCGAACATCTGGGCGCCACATTTCTGAGAAATCACGGGGAATGGAAAGACAGGATCCTCTATTTCGGTCCCATGGGATGCCGGACCGGATTTTATCTTCTTCTCATCGGAGAATACGAATCTGCGGACATTGTACCTCTTCTCCGGGAAATGTTCGCCTTCATCGCTTCCTATGAGGGCGAGGTTCCCGGAGCCCGCGCAAAAGACTGCGGAAACTATCTGGACATGAATCTGCCCATGGCAAAATATCTCGCCCGCAAATATCTGGACGAAGTGCTGACGGATATCCCGGATTTCCGGCTGAACTATCCGGACTGAACCGCTCTTGCACCCATAAACGCAAAAGTATACCGCTGCGCCATCCTGTTTTCGGATACCGCAGCGGTATATCTGTATTCTGACCACACGGTTCTCCGGACCGCCTGTCACTTTCTCTTTTTCAGAATCTCCTTCCGGATATACCGGTATGTCTTTTCTTCCCCTTCTTCTGCCAGCATGTACAGAAGCTTTTCCAGAAGCTCCCTCGTCTCGGGATGCATCAGCTCCCCTGCCCGGCCGTTCCTGTAGTAATCCAGCGGATCCGTATTCCTGTAAGCGTCCCCTTTGTATACACGGCTTGCAGCAATCCGGTCCAGAAACATCTCCACCACATAGCGCACCGGCATCTTCATTCCGGCCATCTTCCCGCTTCCGTCCAGGCTGTAGTCCAACCAGTATTCGTAGTGATGCTTGTTCCTTCCCTTGTGGTGGAGCCATGCGGAAGAATACCCCCGGTCTTCCCGCTCCGCATTGTTGGGGCTTCGGTTTCCCTGGTAATACCGGCATCCCACACGGAATTCCGTCCAGCTGTATTTGGAAAGGTCATGGAGCAGCCCCTGCTTATACAGCCCTACCCGGAAACACTCCTTCATCACCAGGAATTTATGCTTCGTGATCGTTCGAAAATGCTGTACTGCCTTCATTTTCACTCCTGCCTTCTGCCTTCTTTTCTGTCTCCGGAGCCGCTGCCTTCCGGGTGTTTCTTCTCTTTTCCTGCTTTACCTCTTTTCCGACCAGAAGCACGACGCTTCTCTCCGGAAGTTCCATGCTCTTCTGATCCTCCAGAAGCTTCGGTTCCCCGGCAAATCCGTCCGCCGTGCAGGCCGCCAGGAACCACCGTTTTTCTTTTCCCGGGGAGGGAAGCGCATAGCTGTGGGGCAGCCAGTGCATATTGTAGGCCGCAAAGCACTCCTCGTCGCCTTCGCCCGAACGGGAGTAAAGCACACCGAGCTGTCTGCTGGACACCTCCGCGCGCACCTGCCAGGCGCTCTCCCCGTGATAGGAGACGTCAGGCATCCCGCATGCCGTGCGGTCCAGCCCCTTAAGCTCCTCGTCCCGGTGGAGACACGGATGCGCCTTGCGGAAAGCGATCAGGCTCTTCACAAACCGGAACAGGGAGTCATCCGTCTTAAGCCGGCTCCAGTTCACCCAGCCGGTTTCATTGTCCTGGCAGTATACATTGTTGTTTCCGTTCTGGCTGTTGTAAAACTCATCCCCTGCCAGGATGCACGGCGTTCCCTGGGCTGTAAGAAGCAGAAAGAACGCATTCTTCACCTGATTCCTGCGCAGCGTCATCACCGCCTTTTTCCTGCTCGGTCCCTCCACGCCGCAGTTCCAGCTGAAATTATAGTCCGGTCCGTCCAGGTTGCCCTCCCCGTTCGCCTCGTTGTGCTTTCCGTCGTAGGAGACGAGATCCCACAGGGTAAACCCGGTCTGGGCGGTAATATAGCTGCATTTTCCGTCGGAGGCGGAATTGTGTTTCAGCGCCCAGATCACATCGTTCACCATATTCTCATCGCCTTTGAGGTAACGGCGCATGACATTCTGAAAGCCGTCGTCTTTTCTCATCAGCTTTGTTCCTCTGAGAAGGGGATCCTGGCTGAGAAGTTCCCAGGGCACACAGTAGGGATTCACCACAAAACCGTCCACATGGTACTCCAGCATATAAAAGCGCAGACATTCCAGAGCCGTCTGTGCCGGGATCCCCTCCATAAAGGGCATCTCCAGGACCACCTCGATACCCTCCCGGTGGCATGCCTTCACCATATCCTTCAGCTCACGGACCGCACTTTTTCCTGCTGCATATGCCTCTTTCGGTGCAAAATAATATCCCCTTCCGTAACCCCAGTAATTGATCTTTCCTTTTTCGCACTCCTCAAATTCGTACACCGGCATGCACTGGATCTGGTTAATTCCAAGATCCTTCAGGTAAGGGATCTTCTCGATCACCCCCAGGTAAGTTCCCTTGTGCGCCGCCTTCGAGGAACTGTGCTTTGTGAATCCGCGGACATGCAGACTGTACGCAACCACCTGGCTCCAGGGAAGTTTCAAAGGCCGGTCATCCTCCCAGTCGTACTCCGCCGACACCATCCGCCCCCGGATCTGGTGCTGTTGGACATCTCTTGGCACTCCGAACTTTTCCCTGCCTGCCAGTTCCTTTACATAGGGATCTACATACACTCTTCCGCCCACACGGAAATTATATTCATACTCTGCGGCGTCGATCTCCTCCAGTGCCAGAAATCTCACCTCGCCGATTCCTTCCTCCTCCGGCATGTCAAAACAGAACCGGGGCGTCTCCTCCCCTCTTCTGTACACAAGAAGCTCGCAGGTCTTTCCCGCCGGAACCTGCACGGCGAAATTCACTCTGTCTCTCTCAACTACAGCCCCGAAAGGCTGCGGGCGTCCTATTGTTTTTTTCATAATCTGCGTTCCTTTCCTACTGCCAGCCGTCCGTTCCATACATCTCTACATTTTCCCGATTGATAAAGAACGTCTCCACATAAGTCTCTTCCTCGTAGTCTCCGCCGTCCAGCACTGCCGCCGCGGTTTTCACTGCAGTCTTTCCCATATTGATAGGGGACTGTGCGCCCACCCCCTCCATGGGGCTTCCGGGATCGGCAAGGGCGCTCTTTGTAACAGGCGATCCGTCCACGCTGTAGACAAGTATATCATCCGAATCCAGCTCCTCCAGGACTTCCAGAACCTGTTCCGCCATCTGGTCACTGGCGCACATCACAGCGTCCGGTTCCGGTTCTGCGCTTACCATCTGCGTGAGACTGCCCGTGATATTCTGCCCGCCGCCCGCTTCGATCCGGCCGACCACCTCGAATCCGCCGTCCGCTATGGCTTCTTCAAACCCGGTGATTCTCTCATTATAAGAACTGATATCCGGATTTTCCACAATCACAATTCTTCCGCCTTCCGGCCTCTGCGCGGTCAGATCCTCGCCGCACACATGTCCCGCATTATAATTATCCGAGCCGACAAAAGCGGTGATCAGGCCGGTATCCGACACCTCCCGGTCCACATTGACCACCGGGACATCCGCCTCCTTCAGCGCTTCCAGTGCCGGGGTGATCCCCGTTTCGTCCACCGGACACAAAAAAAGCGCGGAGATGCCCTCCTCAATCATCTGGCTGATCTGTGAGATCTGTGTTTCCGTACTGCCGTCCGGGTCTTTCACAACGAGCCGTCCCCCCTGCTCTTCCAGCGCCGTGCGGACTGACTGTTCCAGTGTCTCATAGAAGGGGTTTGAGAGATCGGCACAGCTGAATCCGAAAACTTTCCCGCTCAGCGTCTTCTCGTTTTCCCCGCCTTCCTCCGGTTGTTCCACCACCGCATTGTCCTCCGGCGTACCTACATTCTGCTTGCATCCGGCCGCGCCAAAGGCTGTCAGTACAGCCAGCAGCACGGCAGCCGTCATCCTCTTTTTCATCCATCTACCTCATTTTTCAAGATTATAAGAAGCCTTCATCTACATTCTACCCGGTTTCGGAGGAATGTCAATAGAAACACCTGCTTGCAATTCTCTGTTCTTTTTGCTAACATCAGTATAAAACTATTATATGCCGCAGCTTCTGCGGCAGAATTTTTCAAGGAGAAAATACTTATGAATGAAAATGAATCTCTCACCGTAACACTGACTCTTGATGATGACAGAGAACTGGAATGTTCCGTTCTCACCATATTCGAGGCAGGCGGGCGTCAGTATATCGCACTCCTCCCCATGGGAGAAGACGGCGATGAGGGCGACGGCCAGATCTATCTCTACCGCCTGATCGACAATGGGGAAGATGAGGAGCCCGGACTGGAGAACATTCTGGAAGACGAGGAGTTCGAACTGGCTTCCGAGGCTTTCAATGAATGGATGGAGAGCCAGGATTTCGGGGATATCGATCTGGACGACCTGGACGATCTGAACCGCCTTGACTGACGGTTCTACTCTTCCAGCAGTTCTTCGACGAAACGGGAAGGCTGAACGGTCTTTCCGTTTTTCGTCTTTACATAGCAGACTTTCAGGGTGTTCTTTGCCCGGGTCATCGCCACGTAGAAAAGCCTTCTCTCCTCCTCTGTCTCCTCATCCGTCTTCGCCTTCTTATAGGGAATACTCCCCTCATTGGCACCGATAATGAACACCGTATCAAATTCAAGCCCCTTGGCGGCATGGATCGTCATAAGACGCACTCCCTCCTGCTGCGCGGAGCGGTTTCTCTCCTTCTCTTTCAGCGCTTCCGTATACTCCTGTACATGGGTGAACCACTCTTCCAACGTCCTGATGGGACGGGACGCCTCCTCGATCTCCGCCAGAACATCCGTCAGATCCGTCTTTTTCACCTTGTTCGTCAGCGCATAATCCTTCAGGAAATCATCGTACCCGATCCGTTTTCTGATATACTGGATCGCCGCATAGGGCGCCATCCTGGACAGCATCTTCACATCCCACTCGAACTGGTCCACCCGGTCCATCATCCAGTCCCGGTCGCAGTAGAACCTGCGGATATCCTCAAAGGAAACATTTTCTCCGGAAAGGCTGTCCCGGCCGATATACCGCTTCGGACGGTTCATAATCCGAAGGAAATCGCCTCTGCTCCGCGATCCTGCTGCCAGATGAAAATACGCCATAATATCCTTTGCTATAAAATGATCGTAGAGATTGGGGAGGTGCTCTTTCATCTGGAAGGGGATCTTCCGGCTGACCAGTTCCTCCACCACCGGTCTGGCGTCCGTGTGGACGCGGAAAAGGACAGCCGCGTCCTCCCAGCTCTTTCCGCCTCCGACCATCTTCTCAATCTCGTCCGCCACATACTCCGCTTCTTCCGCCGGATCCTTCACTTCCTGCACATGCAGGCAGGGACCTGCATCCCGCGCCGCTTCCAGTTCCTTCTCAAAGCGTTTTTCGTTGTTCCGGATCACCCGCAGGGAATTATTCACGATATTGGCGGCAGACCGGTAGTTTGTCCCGAGAAGGATCCTCTCCGCGTCCGGGTAATCCTCAAGGAAGCGGAACATCAGACTGGAATCCGCCCCCCGGAATCCGTAGATCGCCTGATCGTCGTCCCCCACCACGAAAAGATTATTCTCCGGGCGCGCCAGCATCCGGATCACATCGTACTGGATCCGGTTGATATCCTGGAACTCATCGATCAGTATATAGCGGAACTTCTTCTGCCACTGTCCCAGCACATCCGGCCTTTTCTGAAACAGGTCGCAGCAGAGCACGAGCATGTCATCAAAATCAATTTTGCGGAGTCCCTTTCTCATCTTCTCATAATCCGCATAAATGGACCGGAAGGCGTCAGCGCTGCACTTGGCAGAGACAAATTCCTCCGGATCAATACGGTTGTTCTTGATCTTCCCGATCTCCGCGGCAATATCCTGGATAAAATCCTCCTCGTCAAAGACATCCATCTTCTGCCTGGCAGCCGCCTGCCGCAGAATCTGGTACTTTTCTTCCTCGGAGAGAATATTTTCCGGTCCCATCCGGTACGCCCACTTCAGGATTCCGTAATAGATCCCGTGAAATGTCCCCATTGTGACCGGCGCGCTGCCCTTCCCCATCAGTGACGCAAGCCTGTTTTTCATCTCCGAGGCCGCGTAACGGGTAAAAGTAACGACCAGAATTTCTTCCGGCCGCACAGCACATCTCTCGATCAGATATTTAATTCTGTTTACAATTGTAAGGGTCTTGCCGGACCCCGGTCCCGCCAGTACGAGACAGGGGCCTTTTTCATGCATGACCGCTTTTTTCTGTGCCTGATTAAAACCCATGATGTCCTTTCTGTACCGAATCCTTCCCGGCTCAGCCGAGCTCCTCCTCAAGCTTTCGGATTCCAAGCCCGATTCTCCTGAGAGATTCCTCCTTCTGAAGCACTTCCATGATCTCGGTTGCTCCTCCCGGCGTATTCTGCTTTCCGGAAACCGCCGTCCGGATGGGCCACATCACATAGCCGATCTTGTACCCTTTTTCTCCTGCAAATGCTTTCAGCGTCTCGAAGAGCGCATCGTTGCTGTAGTCTTCCTGCTCCTCCAGAACCGGAAGCACCTCTCTTAAAAGCTCAAGTGCTTTCTGCGGATCCGTCTTCATCTTCTTATGGTTATAGAGCGCCGTATCGTAGGATGGGAGCTCCTCAAAAAAGTCGATCTGCTCACAGATATCCGGGAATATCTCAATTCTCGTCTTCACCAGCGCCGCAATCTTTCTGAGATCATAATCTTTTGTCACAACGCGGCGGATGTAAGGTTCTGCCATCTCATAGAATTTCTCGAAATCCATGGCCTTTAAATATTCTCCGTTCATCCACTTCAGCTTTACAATGTCAAACACTGCCGGTGATTTGCTCATATGGCGGTAATCGAACGCCTCCACAAGCTCCTCCAGCGAGAAAATCTCACGGTTGTCCGACGGACACCATCCGAGCAGCGCCACATAATTGACCACCGCTTCCGAGACGAAGCCCTGATCGATCAGGTCCTCATAGGAGGAGTGACCGCAGCGTTTGCTCAGTTTCTTGTGGTTCTCATCCGTAATCAGCGGACAGTGAACGTATACCGGGACTTCCCAGCCGAATGCCTCGTAAAGCCGGTTGTACTTGGGTGCAGAGGAAAGATATTCATTGCCCCGCACCACATGGGTGATCTTCATGAGATGGTCGTCCACCACATTGGCAAAATTGTAGGTAGGAAATCCATCCGACTTGATCAGGATCATATCATCCAGTTCATTGTTCGGCACAGTGATATCTCCGTAAATCTCATCGTGGAAGGTAGTTTCTCCTTCATTTGGCACGTTCAGGCGGATCACCCACGGCTTTCCTGCCGCCAGATTCGCCTCCACTTCCTCCCGGCTTAATCCCAGGCAGTGCTTGTCATAAACCACAATGTCCGTGCCGTCATCGGATACCGATGTTTTCAGGGACTCCAGACGCTCCTTGTCGCAGAAGCAGTAGTATGCATCTCCCTGTTCCACCAGCTGTTTCGCATATTTCAGATAGATCCCCTGTGCATTTCTCTCGCTCTGCACATAGGGTCCGTATCCGCCGTCCCGGTCCGGTCCCTCATCGTGAATCAGCCCGGTCTTTTCCAGTGTTCTGTATATAATGTCCAGGGCGCCTTCCACGAACCGCTCCTGGTCCGTGTCCTCCACACGGAGGATAAAATCCCCGCCTTCATGCTTTGCAATCAGATAGGCGTACAGCGCCGTCCGCAGGTTTCCGACATGCATCCTCCCCGTAGGACTGGGTGCAAATCTGGTTCTTACTTTTCCGTTCATTTCTTTTCTCCAATCTGGTCCATATTTTCTCTTTCATACTCCGCCGCTATCTGCTCCAGAAAATCATCGCACCGGCTGCGGATCACAATATCCGCCTGCTGATCCGTATAGTGTTCCATCTCCTCCACAAGGATCAGGTTCGTCCCCGTATAGTACTGAAGCATCTGTGAGCACAGCGGAGTGCTCAGGTTTGTTCCGAGAACAAGCAGCACATCTGCCTTTGCAATCTCTTCTGCCGCTTTCGTCATAAGGCTGTTGTCGATCATCTCTCCGAAAAGGCATGCCTGGGGTCTCAGCGCAGTAAGGCACTTCTCACACAGAGGAACCCCTCTGGCATTCTTCACATATTCCACAGAGTAATGCCTGCCGCAGGACGGGCAGACATTGTCAAAAACCGTCCCCTTCAGATTCAGGACATTCCTGCACCCCGCACGGTCTTCAAGCCCGGCGATCCGACGGGTGATAATCGACTGTACCAGCCCGAAATCCTGAAGCTTCTTCAGATCATAAAAGCCGGCTCCCGGAGGATTCTCCGCAGCCTTCAGGATCACTTCCTTATAGAACTTGAAAAAGAGTTCTTTTCTGGCGGAATAAAATCCGCTGTTGAATATTTCCTCAAAAGAGTACCCGTATTTTTCCTCGATATCGTAGGATTCTTCTCCGTCTCTCAAAAGCGGATATCCGCTCTCCTGCATCATCCCGATTCCGCTTAAGACAACTGTATATCTGCTTTTCTCCAGAATCCGGAGCATGTTCTTCTCTCTCACAGCCCATCCCTCCTTCTGAAGCCAGACAGCTTTTCCAGACGGCAAAGCGCGCTTTTTGTGCTCCCGGCTCATCTGCTATTATAAAGCATATCCCGGGATAGTTCAATAAACAAAACACACAGATATCAAAGCATGATCTTATCTGCCGGAAGATTGCCCGTATCGGTGACATTTCCCTTTCTGGCGTCCACCATCTCCAGCATCGTTCCCGCAAACGCGTCATCTGCCAGGCGTTCTACATGTGACGGCAGAAGAAAGAACCCCACTCTTCCGGCGGGAAATGCCAGCAGACAGGCACCGTCGTCCGCATAAAGTACTCCGTCCGAAGCAAAAAGCGAACCGCCGGAAGCCTCCGTCTCGAACCAGAGCATGGCGTCTGTTCCGAGGAAGGCGCCTTCTTCCGCATAAGTAATGTTCGCCGGGATATAGACTTCCGAGATCTCTGCCGCCGCACCGGCAAAAGCACCTCTGGCAATTCCGCTGCATCCTTCCGACGGCAGCTCCATATATCCGTCCACCACTGCCGTATCCACATCCGCGATTCCACAGATCATACCGGATTCGCTGACAAGGAATCCGCCCACGTTCACGGCGCCGGCATGCTCCGGGTCTGTGCCCGCCCCGCCGGGCTCTGTATCCACCGGTGTATCAGGCAGCACATTCTCTCCGCTGTCGGTTGCGGGGACATCCGGCACATCCGAAGGAATATCGGCTCCGGGCGCATCCGGCGCATCCGAAGGAATATCGGTTCCGGGTGCATCCGGCACATCCGAAGGAATATCGGTTCCGGGGAGATCCGGCACATCCGAGGGGAGATCCGCTCCCGGCGCGTCCGGCACATCCGAGGGGATGTCAGCCCCGGGGAGATCCGCCGCAGGGAGATCTGTTATATCTGATGGAAGATCTGCCCCTGGAGCATCCGGAACTCCTGCAGGGAGGTCCGCCGCGGGAATATTCCGCGCCCCGGCCGCCTTTTCACCGCTCAGGTCCTTTTCTGCTTCTCCCGGTACATCCACGGCAATTTCCGCTGCAATATTCTGATTCTGCACATCACCGGAAACTTCTGCCGGGAGTTCCGGAACCGCAATATCACTGAGAGCCACAGCTCTGTCTGCCGCAATTGTATTCCCGCTTATACGTCCGCTTCCCGGCAGAATTATTCCGGCTATCCCCTCCGCTTTTTCCAATGGTTCCGCACATACGGCAACAGAAAGCAGACAGAGCACAAGAGCAACCGCCGCAGTTCTTGCGATTCTCCTCAAAAGCGAGCCCATATCCGTTCCGCTGTAAAGTTCCTCACACCATTCCATACCTTTCAGTCCCTTCTCCGCCACATTTCTTCTCCGGGAAACCGCTCCCGTACTTTACCCGGATAAAGTATCAGAGAAAAAGGAATGTCACAATGCCGCTGCAACATTCCTTTGCCATTTCAGTTATTCTGTTTTCCGGCTTCCAAAAGCCCGATTATACGTTGATTTCGGCTTTCATGCCAAGCTCGTCTCTGTTCTCCTCAAGAAGAGGACGGATCATACGGGTGAGGTACATCTCCACCTGCTCCTTTGCGCGTCCCACATATCTTGCAGGCTCCATCGTCTTTTTCAGATCCTCCAGACTCATGTTGAACGCCGGATCTGCTGCGATCAGTTCCAGGAGATTATTGTCAAGCCCTTTCTCTTTCACATTTTTCCCGGCTTCCATGGAGAGCTCACGGATTCTCTCGTGGAGTTCCTGACGGTCTCCGCCTGCCTTCACCGCATCCATCATGATATTTTCCGTCGCCATGAACGGAAGTTCTGCCATGAGATGCTTCTCGATCACTTTCGGGTAGACAACAAGCCCATCCACCACATTCAGGCACAGGTCAAGGATTCCGTCCACAGCCAGGAATCCCTCCGGCACGCTGAGCCGCTTGTTCGCCGAGTCATCCAGGGTCCTCTCAAACCACTGGGTTGCCGAAGTGATGGCCGGATTCAGTGCATCGATCATCACATAGCGGGACAGGGAGGCGATTCTCTCACTGCGCATCGGATTTCTCTTGTATGCCATGGCAGAAGAGCCGATCTGTGTCTTCTCGAAAGGCTCCTCAATCTCCTTGAGGTGCTGCAGAAGACGGATATCGTTGGAGAACTTGTGGGCGCTGGCTGCAATTCCCGCCAGGACATTCAGCACTCTCGTATCCACCTTCCGGGAATAGGTCTGTCCGGACACCGGATAGCATGCCTTGAATCCCATCTTCTCTGCGATCATGGGGTCAATCCGGTCAATCTTCTCCTGGTCGCCGTCAAAGAGTTCCAGGAAACTTGCCTGCGTCCCTGTGGTTCCCTTGGATCCCAGAAGCTTTAAGCTTCCAAGCACATAGTCCAGATCTTCCAGATCCATCTCAAACTCCTGCATCCAGAGCGTTGCCCTCTTTCCTACCGTGGTAGGCTGCGCCGGCTGAAAATGGGTAAATGCCAACGTCGGCTGTGCCTTGTAGGTATCAGCGAAATCCGCCAGCTCCGCGATCACATTGATCAGTTTCTTTCTCACCAGACGGAGCGCCTCCGCCATGATGATAATATCCGTATTATCTCCCACATAGCAGGAAGTCGCACCCAGATGGATGATTCCTTTCGCCTTCGGGCACTGCACCCCGTATGCATAGACATGGGACATAACGTCGTGGCGCACTACCTTTTCCCGCTCCTTCGCCACCTCATAGTTGATATCGTCTGCATGGGCTTTCAGCTCATCGATCTGCTCCTCGGTAATATTGAGTCCCAGTTCCCGCTCCGTCTCCGCCAGGGCGATCCAGAGTCTCCTCCATGTCCGGAACTTCTTGTCCTGTGAAAAGATGTACTGCATCTCCTTGCTTGCATAGCGCTCGGAGAGCGGGCTGATATAACGGTCGTGGTTCATAATTCTTTCTCCTTTTCTGAATGTTGGGCATCAAGTGCCTTTCAGGGTAGCATCCGCTCCCTAAGCTCGAAAAAACCTCGCCAGGTGCTCTACTCAAATGCGTGGCTGATGTCTCTGCCGGGAACTTCCATGGGGTAGTTTCCGGTAAAACATGCGTCACAGTAATGCAGGTCGCCTACCATGTCTTTGAGCTTGCTGATCTCCATGTATCCCAGAGAGTCCGCCCCGATCATCTTCCGGATCTCCTCCGTCGTGTGGGAATGGGCGATAAGCTGTTCGTTGGAGGGTACGTCAGTTCCGAAATAGCAGGGGTGCAGAAACGGCGGCGAGCTGATCCGCACATGGACCTCCGTGGCCCCTGCCTTTTTCAGCATGCGGATAATGTTGGCACAGGTCGTTCCTCTCACAATGGAGTCATCCACCATGACGATCCGCTTTCCTCTCACAACCTCCGGTATCACGTTCAGCTTGATCCTGACGCTGGATTCCCGGTCGCTCTGCTTCGGCTTGATGAAAGTACGCCCGACATAGCTGTTCTTGTGAAATGCCATACCGCCGGGGATGCCGGACTCCTCCGAATATCCTCTTGCAGCCACCAGACCGGAATCCGGCACGCCTACGACAAGGTCCGCCTCAACCGGATAGGATCTGGCCAGAGCCTTTCCTGCAAGGATCCGGGAATGGTAAACATTCACTCCGTCGATGGTGCTGTCCATTCTGGCGAAATAAATGTATTCAAATATACATCTCGCCTCTTTTTCCGCCGGAAGCGCCATGGACATGTCCGAGGTAATCCCTTCCTTTGTAATAGTGACAATCTCTCCCGGTCTCACATCCCGGACAAACTCCGCATCCACTGCAGCAATCGCGCAGCTCTCGGACGCCAGGAACCAGGTATTGTCCCTCTTTCCGATGCACAGAGGCTTCAGTCCGAAGGGATCTCTCGCGCCGATCATCTTTCTCGGACTGCTGACAACAAGGGCATATGCCCCCTTGATCTTGCGCATCGCATTTTTCACCGCATCCTCCGCCTTCGGGGTGTTGAGCCGCTCTCTTGCGATGTGGTACGCGATCACCTCGGAATCGATGGTCGTCTGGAAGATCGCCCCGGTATATTCCAGTTCCCGGCGCAGTTCAATGGCGTTGACCAGATTACCGTTATGTGCGATGGCAAGCGTCCCTTTCACGTAGTTGATGACAAGGGGCTGGGCATTCTCCGCCCGGGTCCCCCCCGCTGTGGAATAACGCACGTGGCCGACTCCCAGATTCCCTTTCAGCTCGGAAAGCGTCTCCTCACTGAACACCTCGTTTACCAGTCCCAGACCTTTGCGTGAGATCACTTTCCGCTGCCCGTTTGTGTCTGTCACAGCGATGCCGCAGCTCTCCTGACCGCGGTGCTGCAGGGCAAACAGACCATAATAAATCGACGGAGCCACATCATGCCCGTCCATGTCATAAGCCCCGAAGACCCCGCATTCCTCGCCGAGTCCCGTGGAAATCTTTTCAAAATCATTCATGCAATTCTTACACCTTACTGCCTTTCTCTTCTTCTTTGAATATCGTCGAGTATTCTGCACATTCGATTATAATATAAGGCAGAGGGAAAATCAACAATCCCTCTGCCGCGTATCTTTTTCTGCTTATTATTTTATTCGCGGCACATATATAATCTCTTCTTATATATAGTCGCATTTTTTCTAATTTTCTTATCGTTTTTGTATCAAATGCTGTCTTTGGAACAACATACTGTCTTTGGAACCTCCGGTCAGAATTATCCCTGTGTAAACCGGGAAAGGAACTGTTTCGTCCGCTCCTCCTTCGGATGTTCAAAGACTTCCGACGGCGTGCCGTGTTCGAGAATGCGCCCGTCATCCATAAAGATCACCTGGCTGGACACATCCCGTGCAAATGCCATCTCATGCGTGACGATAATCATCGTCGTCTCCTCGTCCGCCAGCCCGCGGATTACTTTGAGCACTTCTCCTGTCAGCTCCGGGTCCAGAGCCGATGTAGGCTCATCGAAGCAGAGGATATCCGGACGGAGCGCAAGCGCACGGGCGATCGCCACCCGCTGGCACTGTCCGCCGGAAAGCTGGTGGGGATAGTTGTTCATCCGGTCCGCAAGGCCCATCTGCCGCAGCAGATCCTCCGCCTCCGCCTGTATCTCCCCGTGGATCTCCTTTTTCCGCGCTTTATAATCCGGCTGCGCCTTGGCAAGGAGCTCTTTTGCCAGCATCACATTCCCAAGCGCCGTATACTGGGGAAACAGGTTAAAGGACTGGAACACCAGACCGAAATGAAGCCGCTTTTTGCGGATCTGGCTCTCCTGCATGGTGGAGGGATCTGCCGCGTCAAACAGGGTCTCCCCGTTTACCCGGATCACTCCTCCTCCCGGATTCTCCAGAAAATTCAGGCACCGGAGCAGAGTGGTCTTCCCGCTTCCCGAAGATCCGATGATGGACAGCACATGTCCCTTTTCCAGAGAAAATGTTATATCTTTTAAGACTTCTGTCTGTTCAAAGCTTTTGCTTAAATGTTCGACTTCCAGAATCGCCATGTCGTCCACCTCCTATCGGAAATAATCCAGTTTCTTTTCAAGTCTGCCAAGCAGTACCGTAAGGATGCCGTTGAAGATCAGATAGTACACGGCGGTAAAGAACAGCGGCCAGATTGCCCCTGAAATTCCCTGGGATCCCTTCATGAAGGACTGCCCGGCCCAGATAATCTCCTGGAGCGCGATGATACGCGCAAGAGAGGTATCCTTGACCAGCGTGATAATCTCGTTGGACATGGGCGGAACAATGCGCTTGATCATCTGAAGCAGCGTAACCCGGAAAAAGATCTGGCTCTTCGTCATGCCAAGCACAAGCCCTGCCTCCTCCTGTCCATGGGGTACTCCCTGGATCCCGCCCCGGTAAATCTCCGAGAAATAGCAGGCATAGTTAAAGATAAATCCGATGGAAGCGGCAAGGAAACGTCCTTCCTCGCCCACCCAGAGGGTTACGTTGAGCACCAGCCCCGGGAAATAGTAAATGATCAGAAGCTGAATCATCAGGGGAGTTCCCCTGATGATCCATACAATGATCTTCATCAGATAGCTGACCGGCCGGAATCTGGACATGGATCCGAACGCGATCAGAAGCCCCAGCGGGATCGCTCCCAGAAGGGTTACAAAAAACAGTTTTAATGTCTGGATGAATCCGATATTCAGAGAATGAATGACAATCGGAAACTGCTCAATAAATAGTTCCATAATGAATCTTACCGCCTACTGTTCAATCAGTGCTGCCGTTACCCCGTATGTCTCGGCAGTCTCCTGCATCGTTCCGTCCGCATAGCTCTCTGTAAAGAACGTGTTCAGAGCTTCTGCAAGATCGGAACCTTTGCGGAAACCGACGCCGTACTCTTCGTTGCTCAGGCCTACCGTATATGTAAGGTCAGCATATCCGGTCCCCTCGCCTACCATGGCGGAAGCCATCAGGGAATCGATCACCGCAGCATCGGATGTTCCTGCGGCAACTTCCATCAGAGCATCGGACTGCGCGGTCACCGGTGTGTAGTTCAGTCCGAGTTCCTGTACTGCCTCTTCTCCTGCGCTTCCCGCCTCAACGGCAAAATTCAGTCCGCTTAAGCTCTCCACTGTCTGGTACTGGTCCGCCACATCCGACGGAACGATTACGATCTGCTGGTTGTTCAGATAAGCGTTGGTGCACTCCATGGATGCCGTCACCTCAGCAGTCAGGGTCATGCCGTTCCACACGCAGTCTATGGATTTTGCATCCAGTTCCAGGATCTTGTTGTCCCAGTCGATCTCCACAAACTCTGCCTCAACGCCAAGGCTCTCTGCAAATGCTTTCGCCATATCCGCGTCAAAACCGATCCATTCACCGTTCTCATCCTTGTAATCCATAGGCTCAAAATTCGTGATTCCCACGATCAGAGTTCCCTTGTCCTTCACATACGCCATATCGCTGTCGTCTGTGCTGTCATCCGCCGCGCCGGCGTTATCTGACGCCTTGCCCTGGTCCGCCGTCGCTGCATTATTGTCGGAACCGCAGCCTGCAAACACAGTTGCTGCAAGTGCTGCACAAAGTAATACGCTTACAAATTTCTTCTTCATATTGCCCTCCACTGCCGTATCTCTCCGGCCATACTTTTTTTCTCTACCAATGAGTCACTGTACTACGGTAAAGTTACCGTTGTATTCTACCACGCAGAAGCGTATCTGTCAAACACATTTCAGTTGTGGTTTCTTCTGTGCTGCCGCTTCCATTTTTCCAGCAGTGACGGGTCCGGCTCTGTCTGCAGATTCTTCCGGATCTCATCCAGTTCCTGCCTCATCCGTGCATTCACTTCCATATAATCATCCTGTTTCGTGATCAGGATGTGATACTCCTCCATTGACATATACTTGTATGAGGCGTAGAGATAAGGTTTGAGCAGCGCCTTGTCCCCGCAGATCTGGTAAGCCCGGTCATACATGCGGGCAGCCTCCTGGTACAGAAACAGCCTTCCGTAAGCGGCTCCCAGGCAGGCATAGATCTTGCCGTAGAACTTCTCATCCACGCTCTCGTCCTTCTCCTGGTTTAAGATCGCCTGATACACAAGGATCGCTTCCTCCACCTCGCCGCTCTCCAGAAGATTGTCGCCCTTGTACTTCTGGCGCTCGATATCCTTCTGGTTCTTCAGATGCTCCAGGACGTTCTGGATACGGATCATCTCCGGCTCCCTGTAGATCCGGGAGGATTTGAGGATGGTCAGCACGAATTTCTCCACCGACCCCCGCAGGCGCAGGACATCCCGCAGCGCATTCGCCAGATCGGTCATTCCCAGTTCCTCGTCAAGCCATGTGCAGAGCTGCTCGTTCATAATCGTATAGTCGATCAGGTACAGATTGTTGCACAGATAGTAGCAAAGCTCTTCGATTGTAAATATCCGGCAGTGGATCCTTGTAATCTCATAGGGATGTGTGGCATGTCTGTCATGACAAAGAATTAAACTTCCCATCGTTTCCTCCTAAGTGAATAATCTTCTCCGCCTGGAAATCCGTAGCCATAAAGAAATCGCCGAATCCCACATCACGGACCGTGATCTTGCAGGTCTTTTCATCCAGGAACAGCGTCTCGATCTGAAGCCGCATGGAATACTCCGCCCGTTTCGGGAAATGGTCCAGGGAGATGGTCTCCGTCCGCACCGTCCCCTGAATCAGGGATTCCACGTGGAATTCGATATCCTCCACATCCTCCAGGATCACCTCCCACTGATTGTTGGACTCGTACCAGTGGGCGCCCCAGGACACGATCGGGTACCACATTTCCTGTCCGTCCACCCTCATGTTCACGGTAATCTGATCCGTCAGCTTGTCCTCCGAGAGATAGACCGGGTTCTCGATGTGCATGTACAGCTTCCGGTACGCCGTGTAGCAGGCCCCCTTGCTGTACAGATTATTTCCGATAAAAGCCCTGCGCCCGTTGCAGATGACCCGCAGGGATTTGGGATACCAGTTGTTTTCAAAGCCCTCCCCGGTCAGGAACACCGAGGAGACAATGCGCTTGTCAAAGACGCTCTCGATGAATTTGCAGAACATGGCGTCCGCTTCCTTCGCCTTGTCCTCGTTGAGCACGGGATAGACCATGGCAAGTTCCTTCATGTGTGCGCTCGCCACTTCATCCACTGTCACAAATGTGGTCTTTCCGCCGCCCAGCCCGGGTTTTAACCTTCGCAGCATGTAGGCTTTGATCTCATTTCTGTCACAGCAGAACAGGGCAGCGTCATACTGCCAGAGTTCTTTTGGCTGGTAGAAAAGATAGTTGCAGAAGCTCTCCTTGTAATCCTGTATGAAAATATGCCGCTTGTCGATCTTCATGCGCACCGCAATCCCCCGGAGCATCTGCGCCAGTTCCTCCGTCAGGGAAGGCACGGTAAACACGATTCCCTCGATCTCCGGAAACGGCTGGAGGGACATCTGAATAAACTGGGAGAGAAGCCATACCGCATCGTAGGACTCCTCGCCGAAATCAATCTTGTCGCCGGCAAGACTCTTGCTTAAAAGCCTTGTCACCGTAAATCCCTCTTTGATCGAGACAAGGCGTCTCGCCTCTTTCCCGTACGCCCATGTGTCCCGGAGTTTTCCGATAATCAGCGGGATCTGGTAATTGTCCGCATCCACTTCCAGTGTATCCGGCTCCATCTGCTGGTCGTTGTAGTAACTGATCTGGCATGTCTTGTCATTTATCTCGTATCCGATTATACTGCCCTGTCCCATGAAAAGGAACCTCCTTAAAACTGCACAAATTAATACTGCACGAACATGTGGGCTGCCGCAGCGTCCTCAAAGGCATAGTCCCGCATCTTCTTTTCGCGTTCTTTCTCATTCTTTTCCAGAATAATGTCATTGATCCGTCCATACCGTCCCTGTTCGCCCGGCATAACCTCACGGACGCAGGTCTCCTTGTCGCTGCGGTAGGAATTCCCGTCAATGGTCTCTTTAAAATAGTATTTCAGCTTCTCGTTGGCGAAAAGCACAAATTTCTTGACATAGAGGTTCTCATACATCGGTGTGAGCACCTCGGTGGAGTAGTCCGCCTGTTCCCTGCCGCCTTTCTGGAGCTGATAGTAAAGCATAACCCTGCTTCCCTTCTGCCCCTTATACTCGATCAGGGTCTTGTCCCAGAGCTGCAGCTCGATCAGCCAGTCCTTCTCATAGGCGAGGAAGAACGGAAAATAGATCTGCTTGCCGCACAGCTCCTGAAGGAATTTCTTCAGCGTTTTCCGGGTCTGGGAGCTGTACTCCCTGGTGGAATAATATTTCAGCACCGCAAGCTTGCAGATGTCGATCGTATTCTCTCCCTTCTCGTACTCCCGGCAGATAATGTCGATCACACTGCGCCCGATCCTGCGTTCCTCCACCACATACTCCCTGGAAACGTAGGCAAGATACGCTTCCTGGAGCCGGAAATAGGCGCCTTCTGCATAGTATTCTTCAAAGACCTGGGCCTCCTGGAAGAGTTCCTCGGAGAAGAGCATCTGGGTGAGGATCCGCTCGGTCAGCTTATGGGTATGGACCTCATAATCCCGGGCCTCTCTCCAGAGTTCCTTCATCTCAAGTGTTGCTCCGCAGTAGTAGTTTGCCAGGTAAGTCAGAATCACCTTGTCGTACTGCTTCTTCTTAAACAGATCAAAGCAGATATATGTCAGGAAATCGTCATTCTCATAATTGTTCTCCCGGATCGTCCTGCTGCAGAGGCCGAAGATCTCCTCCTCCGGGAAGTTCTCAAGTCCCTTTCTGCGGACAACTTCCAGGGTAAGCTCTTCCTCTTCCTCCTGGGCGCGGTTTCTGCGGACCGTGTTGATATATTTCCTGCACATGTCCATATACCGCAGTTCATAGAATAGTCGCTTGCTCTCATAGGGGATGGAGTCCGTATAATGTCTGCCGTCCCTGGCCTCCCACACAAGGCGGTCCGTCTTGGAGTACAGGAATACCCGCGCGCCGTTCTCCGTGTACGGCGCTTTCTGGGTCACTGTTCCCTCCTCGGAGATCACGTGTACATACTTCATATTGGGCACTTTTGTAGTGATCCAGTACGCATGACAGATATCATACAGCGCTTTCACTCTCTCGCTGTTCATAGACGACTCGGAGAGGAATCTCTTGTAGATGATCCGAAGCTGCTCGTCCACGTTGCGGCGGTCAAGCTGGTTCCAGGCAAACGCCTCCATCTCATCCCGGTAGTGGGCATAGATCTCGCTTGTCTCATCCTCATATGTGATAAGGTTTGCATACAGAAATGCACATTTGTGGTAATCCAGTGTATTTCCGTGCATGAAATAGAGATAAACCGATCTGGGGAGCGGCTTGTGGAACCGGTCCGGCTGTACGGATGCCATATAGTATTCATAAAGCTGGGCGATCTTCAGTTCGGACTCCACCGCCTTTTCATACCACTTAAAATAGCAGGTGTCCATGCAGTTCCCCTTGATCAGAAGCGTACAGATCGCTGTGAGAATCATGGACTCGTTATACATCTCATAGGAGCGCACAAGCACATCGTAAAGATGAGGATCAAACTGTTTCATCTGGCTGGCAAGATTCGCTGTATAGAGAGCCAGCTCCCTTGTCATCAGCTTGTATTTCACGGCAAAAAGCAGAACCCGCACCTCGAACATTCCCAGTTTTTTCAGGGAAGAACTCTTCTCCCTAAAGCAGCGGAATGCCTGCAGATAGAACCAGATACTTCTGGAGCGGTCCTCATAGAACTGTTTCTCCAGAGCGCGCAGCCTCTCGCTGTAGATCTTGTACTCCGAATCCACTTCCACCAGCATACAGAGGATTCTCCAGCTGTCCGGATGCTTCATAAAGGAGCGGGAAAGTTCCTCGGCAACCCTGCGCTGCCCGATCGTATCGTTGCTCAGGAGCGTGGTCAGATAGAGATAGTAGGAACTCAGCTCCACGTCTTTGCCGATAGCAAAACGATTGTAATTATAGGACTCGAGGATCCACTTTGCCTCCTCCATCCGTCCGCCGATCAGACAGATGTGGGCGTGGACAAGCAGATAATACTCATTGTTCTCATCTGTCTCCCGCAGATGGGTAATCCGCCGCAGCGCCTCCTCGGTCCAGGACTGCAGATCCATCTTTCCGCCTTCATATTTCAGATAATTTCTGATAATTCCGGCAAATTCCCGGTCGTTGGCACTGTGGTCTTCATCCCGGTTCACATCCTTCTCCACGACCACCTCATAGGTCAGTGTCTCATATGGCGTCTCCAGAATGATCTGTCCGAAATTACTGCCCCTGTGCAGCTTTTCTACAGTGATAAAATATTCCAGGCGGTAGGAATTGCCGATAAACTCCTCGGTGGTAATCCGCGTGTGCTCCACAGTGAGGAAATCGCCCTCCGTGCGCACGTCGATCTCCAGATACCCCCAGGTGTTCTTCTTGATCGTAAAAGTCTCTTTGCGGGCCTCCGTAAGCGACATGAAAGCCCGGCTCTCCTCCTCCAGCGTGAGGAATATCTTTTCCTTCTGCTTGCATCCCACAAGGAATTCCTCAAGGGCATGCTGGTCCAGTTCCCACTTGCGCATGTTGTCGTAGAGCGCCTGGATCCGTTTATCTTCATATTTTAATATCTCGTAGAAATCTCTGGAGCGGAAAAGCTTGACTCCCTCTGCCCCGTCCCGGAAAGAAAGCTTCTTGAAATCTTCCAGGCTCTGAACTTTTCCGTAGCTGGTCATGACATAAGGCTTCTCGATAACAGCCGTAAAGGCGATGTCAAATTCCCCGCCGTTGCAGACAATGGTAAACTTTCCGTGCTCCACATGTCCGGGAACCAGCCCGGTGCCGTCATATGTATAGTAGATATTCACCGGGTTGCCGTCAAACCCCTGCTCATCACAGTGTACACGGTAAGACGAGGGATAGACCAGACCGCGGATCGTGCCCTCCCCCTGATTCTGAAGCGAAAAGCTTCCTCTGTATTCTTCTCCCTCCCCGACCCGCATGGTGATATGCGTTTCCGGAAAAATGATCTCCGGCTGGGGGATATGAAAATCTCCTTTTGCAAAACGCTTGATCTTATTCTTCAAAGTCCGTCACCTACTCAAAATACTTGTCCCTGCCAGAAAAGGCAAAAAGACGCTACTATGAATTATAGCATTATTGCTTTCCTTGTTCAATGGGGAATCAAAGAATTTAATTTTCGAGTTGTATACACGTATACATTTCTATTCTATATAGATATATTTATACAGGAAGCGCTTCCAGGGAGTGAGGCCGGCGTATATATCCCGGATGAAGCGGGTGTACAGGCGGTACATCTCCGTGCGGTCCGAAAAGGGGTCTTCCAGATGATAGAACAGATTTCTCACCGCACAGCTGCAGAGCCATTCCCATTCCTCCGCACTAAGGATAGGGAAAGAACCGGCAAGGAGGGCAGGCGCTTCTTCCCCGTATGGATCTGCCGGAGCCATGCCCTGCCGGACGGCTGTCCGGCAGATGTCCCGATACATGGCCGCAATGCCTTTTTCCGCATTTTTTCCACGGAAGATCCGGTCTTTTCTCTTTCTGCGAAACGCAGCCTGAAGCGCCACTGCTGCGGCAAGCGCAAGAACTACTGCCACGGCAGTTCCCACAGCCGGCAGGATCTCTTCCACCCGGCTGCAAAGAGCGGCTGCAACTGCCCCGTTCCCCTGTCGGTCTGTTCCCGCCGAGGCGCCGGAAGATGCCGGGGTGTGCTCCCGCACGGTCCACTCCGAAGTATTTTCATCAAAGGTCTGGCACCAGGCGTGCCCCATGGTCCCGTCCACCCGGGCCGTATACCCGGTGCCGTCCTCCGCAGGCGCAAAGGCCGAGGGCGGCACCGCATACCCTTCCACGTATGCTGCGGTATATCCGCTCATCCGGTAGAGCAGGGTGGCCGCGGAGGCAAAGTGTACACAGAATCCCCGGTGGTTTTCAAAGAGGAAATATTCCACGAAATCCTGACCGTCCGGCACAGCACCGGGACGGGTGTCATATACTGCCAGTTCCGAAAATGCCCGGTCTATCCGGGAGGACACTTCATCTGCAGACAGCCCCCTCCATCCTTCACAGAGAGCGGAAAGCTGATCCAGCCCTTCCGGCTCAGTACGGCACCTGTCCAGATACGCGCCCCACGCAGAGGAAGAGGGTCTTAAGCTGAGATCTTCCTCTGTAATCTCCTCCCAGGAGTCCCCACGGTACTCCAGACCGTAACGTACAGGGTAATACACCGTTTCCGCAGGTCTTTCTTCCATAGTAATTTCGATGGGGAGAACCGCGTCAGAAGGCACATATTCCTTCAGGTCCCTGAGATGCTCCATACTGCTCCCGGAATTACTGCTCTGCCCGGTAAAATCCGTAGAGGGCAGATCTTCCCCCTCATCCGTGGTCTCTGGTTCCTGCTGCAAAGCATCCGCCGGATCCGGCTGTTCCTCTTCCGGGACTGACTCCTCCTCTTCCGGCTCCGGTTCGGTCTGCTGCTCCTGCCGCTGTTCTTCCGGACCGTACAGCATCTCTTCCACTGCCCCCACCAGTTCCGTTGTAAGGAATGTTCTTGCTGTCTGGTAATATCCGCCCGGCACTTCCCGATTCCGGTCGAGCAGGGCTCCCATCCGGGATGACAGAAGGGCAGCCGCTCCGAGGAGCACAAGAGCGCCCGCTGCCATCATCCACGCTGTCCCTGCCGCTGATGCCTTTGCCCCAGGTTTTCCCGCCACGGCTGTCTTCGCAACAGCCGTTCCTGCTGTCCTGTCATCCGTCCTGCAGGCAAAGTATCCCCCTCCCGCAAGAAGGAGCAGCCAGGACGCAGCCGGCTCCGGGAAAAAACCTGCACATGCAGCCGCAAGAAAGGGCACTGTCATCAGAATCCCCGAAAGGATCTTTCCTCTTCCGCTTTTCTGCGCCAGAATCCACAGTTCCAGGACAGGGGCAAAGGCCAAAGCCGCAGCTATCCCCATTCTCACGGAATCCCCCTCCCGGTAGAAACTTCCCGTCACTCCTGCAGTGCCGGAAGACACGGCGAAAGAGACTTCCGAGGCAATCTGTACAGCCAGATCGGAAAAAAGCGCTCTTCCCGGGAAAGCTGCCGCCCACAGAAGGACCAGCATCGCCGGAATTCTCCATTTCCATTTCAGAAGATTCAGCGCAAAAAGCACCAGGATGATCCCTGTCAGAGCTGTGAAAAGTGAAACTTTCCCGATTCCCGCAGGGAATACTGACAGAAAGGCATTCCACCAGGCAAAAGCTGCCAGAAGCACGCACAGAAACCGGAGCAGTCCCAGGAGCACGCTCCCGCTCTTCCTCTTTTTTCTGCCGCTGTCTTTCTCGATTGTAATGCCGGATTTTCTGCTCATCTTTGTCCCCCTTACAGCCTTAACAGTTCCGGAATTTCCCCGTCTTTTCTGTGAACTCCTTTTCCGTCAATGGTTACCACGCTGCTGAAATTGTGTCCTTTAAACGCCTCCTCAAAACAGATCTGCTTCTTTTCCGCGTCCCTGTAGGGCTTTGCCTCCATCAGGCGCCAGATCATCTCATAGGCGCTCTCCTCGTCCCGGACTCTCCTGCTGGCTACCCGCATCTCCTTTTCCTCATACCATGCCGCCAGGTGGATACACTTCTCCTCCGCCAGAGTAACCGACAGAGATGCAGCCGTCTCAAGGGCTCTGGAAAAGCCTTCCGGAGAACTGTCCTTTTCCGCCAGATCAATCCACACCAGCACCACGCATCCCAGCGGGAATCCCCGCTCTTTCACCATCAGTTCATCTTCCTTGGCGCTTAATTTCCAGTGCACGTCACGCATGGAGTCATGCAGCCGGTATTCCCTCACCTGGTAGATCTCGGCGGGATCGTCTCCCTTTTTCTCCCCGGAATACTCATCCGCATCCGCCTGGAAATCCCGGGTCTTTTTCGTGATCTCCAGAGGCATGATCTCAAAGGACGGCATAATCTTCACCGTTGCCTTTTCTTTCAGCTTTTTCCGGATACAGAAGATACCGAGAAAATCATAAATACAGACACTCTTCACCGTTATTTCCATATTTCCGCAGTACTTTGAGGAAAAGCCGCACCATACAGTCTCCTCGCATCCCGCGCCGACGCTCCCCCGGAACCGGCATGTTTCCTTTCTCCCGGTCCGTGTATTTCTGACCGCCACAGAAATGCAGTAGCGAGCCCCGGAAAACCTGCCCCGGTTTTTCACCGTGATTCCCGCCCGGATCTGTTTTCCCTGTTCTCCCATGGCAGGGACTCTCGAGGCATGAACCTCTATCTTCCTTTGTATCGCCAGAAGATAGCCCAGGGAGAGCGGCAGATAGAGGACAATGAAAATGAGAATGCCCGAGAGCACGGTATCATTGTACATAAAGAAAAGATATCCCGTCAAAAGGAGTACAAGAACGTACCCCGCAATCCGCCCCGCCATGTCACTGCCGCCTTGTCCTGTCCGACGGGACCGGCACGTCTTCCAGTATCCGGCGGACCAGCTCGGAGACCTGGATATGCCCCACTTTTGCTTTCATGGTCAGAAACAGCCTGTGGGTTGCCACACAGGGAAATACCTCGACTACATCTGCAGGGATTACAAACTGCCGTTCTTTCAGGTAAGCGCACGCCTTCGCCATGGCAGTCAGCGCCACCGTTCCCCTGGGACTTAACCCCAGCTCCGTCCACTCATTCTCCCGGGTGGCTTTCGCCAGTTCGGCAATATACCGGAAAATCCTCTCATGCACGAATATTCCCCTCACCTCTCTCTGCATCTCCAGAAGCATTTGGGCATTGATCACCGGATAGACCTCCTCATCGGTCCTTCCGTTCTGATTCCTCTTCAGGATCTCCATCTCTTCCTCCACCGTGGGATATCCCATGCTGACACAGATCATAAACCGGTCCAGCTGGGACTCCGGGAGGAGCTGGGTTCCCGCCGATCCCGCCGGGTTCTCCGTAGCGATCACGATGAACGGCCTGCCTGTCCGCCTTGTGACGCCGTCCACCGTAACCTGCTGTTCCTCCATTACCTCGAGCAGGGCAGACTGGGTCTTTGGAGACGTCCGGTTGATCTCATCCGCCAGAAGCAGGTTGCACATGACCGCTCCCGGCTGATAGGCAAACTCCCCGGTCTCCTTCTGGTACACGGTAAATCCGGTGAGATCCGCCGGAAGCACATCCGGGGTAAACTGCACCCGCTTCTCCTCCAGCTGCATGGCTTTGGAAAAGGCCAGAGCCATCGTCGTCTTTCCCGTTCCCGGTATATCTTCAATCAGCACATGGCCTCCTGCCAGCACTGCCATCATAATCTTTGTGAGCACGTCAGTCTTTCCGACAACCGCCTTCTCCACCTCGTCAATTACCTTCTGCGCACTGTATCTTTCTTCCATATAAATATCACCCTCCTGAATCAACCATCCTGCCTTTCCGTCACGTCACCTGTTCCATTGCCGTTCTCATGGTTCCGTTGCCATTCCCGCAGTTCCGTTGCCATTCCCGCGGTTCCATCTCCCGTCCAGGATCCGGACACTCACATTTTATCATGTTTTCCAGGGTTGCGGGGAAGAAATTAAACAGATACCCGAATCAGTATCCGGCTGCCACGGCAGGACAGGTAATAAAACCGGCACCGATACATAATTTCCCCACATATATGTTGACAATACATATTATATAAAATATAATATGTTTAAGAAACACATATACAGCAATTTTATCTATCTGATGCTGCAGAAAGGATGAAGACCATGACATTCACACTCAACGGCCCCATGCTGGACTTTCTCGTGCTTTCTGTTATCGCTGAGGGAGACGCCTACGGCTACCAGATCAGCCAGATCATCAGGCGGGCGGCGTCCGCCAGGGACTCCACTCTCTACCCGGTGCTCAGGCGCCTCCAGGAACAGGGCCTGGTCGTCACTTACGACGAACAGTACCAGGGCAGGAACCGCAGATATTACCGGATCACCGAAACAGGGTGCGCAAGACAGCAGGAGCTTCTCAGGGAATGGGAAGAATACAAATTTATCATCGATGACATTGTAAAAGGAGGGGACAGCATTGAACAGAACTGAATACATGAGCGAACTTTCCCGGGAACTGCGAAGGCTCCCGAAAGAAGACTACAAAAAAGCCATGGAGTATTTCGAAGAATATTTTGAAGATGCAGGTGCGGAAAACGAACAGCAGGCCATTCAGGATCTGGGCCCGCCCCAGGAGGCAGCCCGCGGTCTTGTCATGGATCTGGCCGAACAGACCGTATCCGAACCTCCGAAAACCGTAAAGCGGGGACTGTCCGCCGTCTGGATCGGCATCCTCGGCGTGTGTGCCTCCCCCATCGTCCTTCCCCTGGCGCTGGTTCTCGTGATCGTCACAGCAGTCCTGGGAATTACCGCACTTGCCGTCGTGCTCTCTCTTGTCATCGCAGCGGCTTCCATCGTGGCAGGAGCAGTCCTCTCGGTTGTCGGAGGCGGGGTTCTCCTCTTTACATCTTTTGCCGACGGACTGTGCAATATCGGATTCGGGCTCTTCTTCCTGGGCGCAGGCATTCTTCTGACCTGGGGAGCAGTCGCCCTGTTCCGCTGGATTATCCGGAAGCTTTCCGTACTCTTAGGCAGAATCACGAAAGGAGGCCGCCAAAATGAAGCTCAGAAGTAAATTGATCCTTACCGTATCTCTCTCCTGTATGGGAGCCGGGCTGCTCCTCGCCGGAGCGGGCGCGCTCTGCGGAGGCGTCCCGGGCATCCTCATCTCATCCGAAGGATTTCAGCCTGCCTCCCGCTCGGAAGAACCGTATATTCTTGAGAAAACACAGATCGATCCCTTCTCTGCGGCAGAGATGGATCTGTCCTGCTCTGCCGACATCCAGATTCTTTCCTCGGATGACGGAAACTGTTATCTGGAATATCTCCTGGACGGGTCCGGGCAGGAACCTTCCTGGGAGGTGTCCGGCGGCAGACTGGTCCTGACGCAGCAGTCCCGCTCCCGCGGCGGTGTGTTCCTCTTCGGCACCGATATCTTCTCCAGAGATGCGAATCCCCGCGTCCGCCTCTATCTGCCGGAAGGAAGCGTTCTTTCCGACCTGGAGATCACAAGCAGTTACGGTGATTTTTCCTGCAGCGCCCTCTCGGCGGAAGCTGCAGACATCCATATGGATTACGGGGATCTCACCTTAAGCGGATCCACCTTCGGAACCCTTTCCCTGGATCTCGGATCCGGTGATACAGATATCCGGGAAACCACCGCAGATACCCTGGTTCTTTCCAGTGAATACGGAAACTGCACGCTCAGGAAGATGACCGTGAAAGACGCGGACATCGAGCTGGAGTATGGGAATTTTGACCTGGAGGCTTCCGGGCTTCAGACATTAAACGGGACCAGCGAATACGGGGACATCTCCCTGATTCTCTCCGACGGCGCGGCAGACTATTCCTACCGTCTTTCCACCGAGTACGGGGATATCTCCCTCCCCGTGAGCGTTCCGGGACGCATTCTCCGGGACGAAGACGGAGAACCCTTCTTCGAGAGAGAAGAGTCCTCCGGAAAATCGATTACATTTACAACAGAATACGGGAATATCAGTATCGGGGACCAGTAACTCCCGTCAAAGGAGCCTCTCCTCCCACTCTTTTTCCCTGAATCCCACCAGGACCGTATCTCCGTCGATGAGCAGCGGGCGCTTCACAAGCATCCCGTCCGTGCCGAGCAGCTGCAGCTGCTCCTCCTCGCTCATCTGCGGAAGACGGTCCTTTAATTTCATCTCTTTGTAGAGATTCCCGCTGGTATTGAAAAATTTTTTCAGCGGCAGAGCGCTTTTCTCATGCCAGGCACTGATCTCCTCCGCTGACGGGTTCTCCTGTTTGATATCGCGCAGCTCATAGCTGATTTCCTTTTCATCCAGCCACTTCTGCGCCTTTTTGCACGTACTGCATCTGGGATAACAGATAAACAACATGTGTAATCTCCTCCATTTCCTGTTTTTATTCCGATGTTTTTAAAGACAGACTTTTCAGATTTTTCTTCTGAATCATTTGCTTCCCTACAAGCATACTAGATTATTTTGCTTCTGTACAGAGAAAAAAACAAGGCATTTCCGGGAAAAATCAAGTCTTAACTTGCCAAAATTTACTTTTGTGTATAGAATAGATACGTCGAAATAGTATTCACCATACATAATGGAATCCAAAGGAGGAATATCTGATGTATTGTTTTAGAAAAGTAACCGATGCTCTGTACTGGGTCGGCGCCAACGACCGCCGGTTGGAGCTGTTCGAGAATATCTTTCCGTTAAGGGACGGCGTCTCCTACAACTCCTATCTGCTGATGGATGAGAAGACTGTTCTCTTTGACGCGGCGGACTATGCTGTGGGAAGACAGTTCCTTGAGAATGTACAGGCCGTTCTCGGCGGACGCACACTGGACTACCTCGTTGTAAACCATATGGAGCCGGACCACTGTGCCATGATCGGCGACCTGGTTCTGCGCTACCCGGATATGAAGCTGATCGGAAACGCCAAGACGTTCCCCATGATCAGCCAGTTCTTTGATTTTGACCTGGAGGGAAAGATGGTTACCGTCAAAGAAGGAGACACATTCTCCACCGGAAAGCACACCCTGCATTTCGTCATGGCGCCCATGGTACACTGGCCGGAAGTCATGATGACCTATGACGAGACGGACAAGGTGCTCTTCTCTGCCGACGGTTTCGGCTCCTTCAAGGCGTTAAACGGCGGAATCTTCAACGACGAGGTAGACTTTGACCGCGACTGGCTGGACGAAGCGCGCCGCTATTATACAAACATCGTAGGAAAATACGGAATGCAGGTACAGAATGTGTTGAAGAAAGCCGCTTCCCTTGACATTCAGATCATCTGCCCGCTTCACGGCGTGATCTGGAGAAACAATCTGGACTACATCATCGGGAAATACGATATCTGGAGCAAATACGAGCCGGAGGAAAAAGGCGTCATGATCGCATACGCTTCCATGTACGGCAACACGGAGAATATGGCGGAAGTATTTGCCATGATGCTCTCCGAGGCAGGAGTGAAGAACATCTGCATGCACAACATCTCCAAAACCCATGTGTCCGAACTGATCTCCGACAGCTTCAAGTACAGCCACATCGTTCTTGCAGCTCCTACATACAACAACGGCATCTATCCTCTGATGGATAATTTCCTGGAAGATATGAAGGCCCTGGCTCTTAAGAACCGCACGGTGGCAGTTCTCGGCAACGGCTCCTGGGCTCCCCAGTCCACGAAGCTGATCACATCCAAACTCGGGGAGATGAAGGGAATGACAGTCCTGGACGGCGCTGTTACGGTCAAGTCTTCCCTGAAGGACGCACAGATGGAAGAATTGAAATCTCTCAGCAGACAAATCGCCCAGGAAGTGTTATAATAAAGATACTCTGCACCGAACGGATTGTCCGGCTTTCTTTTCTGCCGGACACCGGAAGTTCAGTGATTTTACATCTACGAAGGAGGAGTTCTTATGAAATTAGTTATCACGATGAGCCGCCGTTTCGGAACGGGCGCCAGCATTATCGCAAAAGAGCTTTCCGAACGGCTTGACATCCCTGTATATGACAAAGCGTATATCGAGGAGCAGCTCTCGGACCACATGTATGAGAGCGAGGCGGAAGCCATCCGCAAACTGGCGGAGAAGCCCTGTATCATCCTCGGCCGGTGCGCATCCGACATCCTCAAAGACCGGATGAACGTACTGAATATCTTCGTGTGCGCGGACAAGGAGGACCGGATCCGCAGGATCATGGAGAAGGACAGCCTGAGCTATGACGAGGCGAAGGAAAAAGTGGAAAAGACTGATGAAGAGAGAGCTTCCTACTATTACGAGCACACCGGGAAGACCTGGGGGGATGTGAACGACTATCACATGATCATTGACACGTCCCAGCTCGGCGTGGAGAACTGTGCGGATATCCTCATGCACTATTTTGAAAAACTGGAATATATTTAAAATATCCGGATTCAGAATATTCTAAAAAAACAGCCCGGCATCTCATCGAAGATGCCAGGCTGTTTTTTTATTCTTCTGCTGTCCCGTCTGTACTGTTGTCCGCAGCACCGTCTGTGCCACTATCCGACGACGTATCCTCCTCTGACGGAGTGGTGATGGTGATTCCCTGGTAGGTGAAGTCCACCTTCTTCCAGACTCTTTCCTTCACCTTGATATCCGCAGCATCCCTCCACTCTTCCAGAAGGGAATTGTACTGATCGCTCCGGCGCTGTTCTACTATGGTTTCCTTCTCCGCGTCAGTCGCCTCCCGGTCAAGAAGGCTTGTCAGTTTTGCCACATAGATTCCGTTGTCGGTCTCAACCGGAGCCGTAACCTCTCCTTCCGCTGTCAGCGCATCCGCCGCCGCAATCAGATCGGCATTCGGAGTTGTACTGTCCGAATCAAAGGTTCCGGTCTGCACCTCAACTCCCATCTCCGATGCAAGTGCTTCCATGTCTTCCCCTGCTGCCGCCCGGTCAGAAAATGACTGTGCTGTGGAGAGCAGCGCTTCTTTTTCCTCGTCAGTCAGCTGCACGCTGGCTCCGGAATCATCGGTTGTCGTGTAGGAGAAGAACACATACTGCATGCTCTTCTGCGCCGCCTCCTCATCGGAAACTTCCTCATCAACTCCCTCTCTCATGGGATCATACATCTTGCTCTGAATCGTCAGAAGCTCAAGAACCTTCTCCACATCCTTGCGGTAGCCGGATACAGTCTCTTTCACCTCTTCGGAATTATCCGCGTCAAACTGTTCTGCAGCGGCTGCAATGGCCTCCTCATCCTCATCGGTCAGGGAGACGCCGTACTCTCCCGCATGCTGGGAAATCAGATACATATTTTCCAGGTTCTCCATAATACCGTCCTTTGTGGACTCCTCATAGGTCGAACCGTCCCCGGCATCCTGCGCCCACATCTCTTCCGCCGTAGTTCCCATCATGCCGGCAAGATAAGTCTCATACTGCCCCTGGGTGAATCTCGCATAGAAATTCGCTACTCCGAGAGTCATCTCCTCCCCACCTACAGTCGCCACGACTTCATCTGAATTAATCGAACCGCTGCAGCCGGTAAACGCCATGGACGCCATGACGGAAAACGCTGCGACGGCCGCTGCTTTTTTTCCAAATCGTATCATAACAGCCTCCTAAGTAACTTTTCCCGGACCGGGATGCAGCCCGTCTGTTCCGGCTTTCTGCCTTCTTCCGATCCGCATTCCCGACTATTATACTCCGTTTTTCCCCTTCTAACAAGTAGAAAACACAAAATCTTCATCCTGTCATCCTTCCAGACGCAGTCCCCGGATATCCTCCAGAATCTTCCGCAGCAGCCGGAGGATGTCCTCCCCGGTCTCTTTCACCGCCCGGTTTCGTTTCTGATAGAGGAAATACGGAGGCTCCTCCGCCTTAAATACAAGTTTCCCCGCATATGCCTGCACAAGAGGCTGAATCCTGGAAGGATCGATCTTCGCCCGCTCGTACATGGTAAAACGGAAGTCCTCCCCTTTCTGCTCAACCGCCGTCACATAGGCGCTGTGAGCCAGATTCTTCAGCGCCGCAATATGAAGCAGCTGCTGCACTTTCCTGGGGATGTCCCCGAAGCGGTCGATGAGCTCTTCCGTCATGTCATCGATCTCCTCCTCGCTCTCAATTGCAGCGATCCGTTTATAGACATCCAGCTTCTGGTATTCGTTTCTGATGTAGGACTCCGGAATGTATGCATCCACATTGATGTCCAGGGTGGTGGAGTAGATCTCCTCCTCTTCCCCGCCTTTTAAGCGGCGCACCGCCTCGTTTAACATCTTGCAGTACAGATCGTATCCCACCGCCTCCATATGGCCGCTCTGGGCCTCCCCGAGAAGATTGCCCGCGCCCCGGATCTCAAGATCCCGCATGGCGATCTTGATGCCCGAACCCAGATCGGTAAATTCCCGGATAGCGGCGAGACGCTTCTCCGCCACTTCCTTTAAGAGCTTATCCCTGCGGTACAGAAGGAAGGCGTACGCCATCCGGTTGGAACGCCCTACTCTTCCCCGGAGCTGATAGAGCTGGGAGAGTCCGAAGCGGTCCGCGTCCTGGATGATCATGGTATTGGCATTGGAAATATCCAGACCGGTCTCGATAATCGTCGTGGAGACCAGGACATCAATATCCCCGTTGATGAAGTCATACATGATATCCTCAAGCTGCCGCTCATTCATCTGCCCGTGGGCAAAGGAGACATTCGCCTCCGGCACCAGCTTCTGTATCCGCTCCGCCACATCTGCGATGTCTCCGACCCGGTTGTACACATAGTACACCTGGCCGTCACGGGACAGCTCCCTCTCGATGGCCTCCCGCACCATCTCGTCATTGTATTCCATCACATACGTCTGGATGGGCATCCGGTCCATGGGCGCCTCCTCGAGAACGCTCATATCCCGGATTCCGATCAGGCTCATATGAAGCGTCCTGGGAATCGGGGTGGCGGTAAGGGTGAGGACGTCGATATTCTCCCTGAGCTTTTTGATCTTCTCTTTATGGGTCACGCCGAACCGCTGTTCCTCATCAATGATCAGAAGCCCGAGGTCCTTATACCCCACGTCCTTTGACAGAACCCGGTGGGTTCCGATGACAATATCGACCAGCCCCTTCTTCATATCCTCCACGGTCTTTTTCTGTTCCGCAGCGGTCCGGAACCGGCAGAGCAGATCGATTCTCACCGGAAAGTCCTTGAGACGCTGTACAAACGTATTGTAGTGCTGCTGGGCAAGGATGGTGGTGGGCACCAGATAGACCACCTGCTTTCCCTCCTGCACGGCCTTGAATGCCGTGCGGATGGCAATCTCCGTCTTCCCGTATCCCACATCGCCGCAGATCAGACGGTCCATGATCTTCGTGCTCTCCATGTCATGCTTGGTATCCTCGATGGCCTGAATCTGGTCTTCCGTCTCCTCAAAGGGGAACATCTCCTCGAATTCCTTCTGCCACACCGTGTCCGGCCCGTACACATAGCCCTGGGATTTCTGGCGGACGGCATAGAGCTTTACCAGATCTTCCGCAACCGCCTGAACCGCCTTTTTCACCTGGTTCCTTGTCTTCCCCCACTGGGCAGTGCCAAGCTTGTTGATCCTCGGCTTTTTCGCGTCCGCGCCGGCATATTTCTGGATCAGGTTCATCTGTGCAGCGGGGATATAGAGAACACCGTTGTCCGCATAGGAGATCTTCATATAATCTTTGGTCACTTTGTCCACTTCGATCTTCTCGATCCCCTGGTAGATACCGATTCCGTGATTCTCATGAACCACATAGTCTCCGGGCTTTAACTCTGCGAAATCCTGAATCTTCTGGCCTTCGTACTTCTTCCTGTGCTTTTTCTTCTTTTTTCTCCCGAAAATATCCGACTCGGAGATCACCACGAATTTCAGCATCGGATACTCGTACCCTTCCGATACATGTCCGTATGTGACCATGATCTCCCCCGGGCTCACCCGCCGTTCCATGTCCTCGCTGTAAAAGCTGCTCAGGTCATAATCCCGGAGATCCTCCGCCAGACGCCTTGCCCTTGTTCTGGATCCGGAAAGAAGAACTGTGCGGTAACCGCTGCGCTTCAGTCTCTTCAGATCCCTAGTCAGAAGTTCAAAGCTGTTATTGTATGGGTTCACGCTTTTTGCCTGGATACTGTAGGTCCTGCGGATCCGGAACAGACCGCATTTTGACTCCAGGGTGGTAAAGGCAAACCCGCTGTACCGGTTCATCTTCTCGATGACATCCTTCGTCTCGTAGACGACCGGCACTTTTCCCTCCTCCTCTTCTTCCACTCCCGCCAGGGCGCGGCTCTCACGGCTGTGGAAGAACTCTTCCTCCACCACCTGGGACGACTCCTGAAGCCGCAGGGGTTCATCCAGAAAGAGAAGACTCTTTTCCCGGGGGAAATATTCCAGAAAGGAGACCGTTTTCATCGTGTCATCCCAGTTTTCCGAGGCCGGATAGATACTCACCGAATCCAGGTTCTCCACGGACCGCTGGCTGTCCACATCAAAACTGCGGATGGAATCAATCTCGTCCCCCCACATCTCAATGCGCACCGGAAGCTCTTCCGTGAGGGGGAACACATCCAGAATCCCGCCCCGGACTGCAAACTGCCCGGGTCCCTCGATCTGCGGCTCCCGCTCATACCCTACAGAGACGAGATAGCTCTGGAATTCAGAGAAATCCAGGGCATCCCCGGGAGCGAGCACCGTGCGCGCCCGCTTCAACTCTTCCGGAGAAGGCAGACCGTCCAGGAAGGCATCCATGGTGGTAATCACCGTCACAGAGGATTCCTCCCTCTGCTCTGTCAGTACCCGCAGGACTTCCATCCTCTGCCCGGTGAGCACTTTCCCTTTGATATCCGCATGATAAAACAGCAGATCTCTCGCCGGATAAAGCCACACATCCTCGGTGAGGAAACGGTATTCCTCAAAGGCCTTCTTTGCCTTTTCCTCACTGGAAAAAGCGATGACTCTGTATTCACAGCCATCGCCCAGTGCATACATCAGATGGGTCTTCTGGGAATTGACGCACCCTGCAATCTGAATAAATCCGTTCTCTTTTCCTCTGTCTCTTAAAATTTCCTGATAGTCCGCAAGTTCCGTAAGCGGAGCCAGTAACGCCTGCATGACTCTTTTCTTCCCTTCTTTTGCCCGCCGGGGGCTTTCTTTCTGATTTCTCTATTCTTTCTTCCTGCGGTTGTACTCGTTCATGGCGGCTTCAAGTTCCCCGGAGACGATCATCTCCGCCGCCTGAACTGCCTCCCGGTATCCTTCTTCCATCTTCTCCTGCTCTGCCTTCGAAAAATGTCCGAGAACATAGTCCGCCAGATCATATCCGCGGGGCTTCTCGCCCACCCCGATCTTGATCCTCGGGAACACCTGGGTCCCGAGGCAGGCGATGATATTCTTGATCCCGTTGTGTCCGCCTGCGCTTCCCTTTGCCCGGATCCGCAGCTGCCCCACATCCAGGCTGATATCGTCGTAGATCACGAGAAGCTCATGCTCTTCATCTGCTTTATAGTAGTCGATGAGACTGCGGATGCTCTCACCGCTTAAGTTCATATAAGTCTGCGGTTTTGCAAGAATGACCTTCCGGCCGGAGATAATCCCCTTCCCCAGCAGTGCGCGGTGCTTCTTTGTGTCCACAGATATATTATATTTTTCCGCAATCCTGTCTATGACCTCGAAGCCCACATTGTGCCTCGTGCCTTCATACTCCTTTGTAGGGTTTCCAAGCCCTGCTATGATAAACATGTTTCATCTTTCCTTTCCCGTCTTTGCCGGGTGAAAACGGTTTCCCGCTCCCGGCGCCGCTGTCTATTGTACCGCATGGCGCAGGGTTTGTCACGCAAAAGACGTGAATATTTTTTCTTTCCCGGTCATACAATTAATAAAAAAAGAGCTGACCGGGCATTTTCCGGCAGCCGAATGTATTGGGAGGTATCTCTATGGGTTCCAGAACAAAGATCATCGTCCTGCACATGAAGGAGATCATTTATACAGCCATTTTCGCCGCTCTTGGCATACTCCTCATCGTTCTCCTCGTCGTCATGTTCGGACGCAGGGAAGATGACGGCAGCGCTGCGGGCGGCCGGCAGTACACCCCCGGCATCTACACATCCGCCATCACGCTGGGAAACAGGAATCTGGAGGTCGAAGTATCCGTAGATGAATCCCGAATCAACTCCATCCGCTTCTCCAATCTGGATGAAACCGTAACCGCCATGTTCCCGCTGATCCAGCCCGCAATCGAAGAGATTGCCGACCAGGTCTGCCAGACCCAGTCTCTGGACGATGTTGTTCTGCCGCAGGACACTCCATATACGTCCCAGCTTATACTGGACGCGGTAAAGGAAGCCGTAGAAAAAGCCACAGTCAAGTGAAACTGCGGCTTTTTTCTGCTATCCTTCCACTATCAGATAAGTCCCGTCCGGAAGGGCGAACACCTCGGATGCGTCCTCAAGCTCCTCGTCGCTCATCCCGTCCACATCGGCTCCGCTCTCCTCGAAATACTCTCTGACTTCCTCGATCGATTCCACAACGGCTGCCATGCAGTCCTCCAGAAACGCCTCTGCCTCCTCCATCGTCCCGGCAACGGGCTCATCGAAAAGTTTTTTCTGGTTCTTCAGAAACGTAAGCAGACATTCCTCACTGTAATCTCCCATACTTTCCCTCCTGTCATTCTTTTTCGCCTTCTGCGATCCGCACGATATCGCGGGCAGAATCCACAATATCTTTCACTCCTGCCGCCTTTAAGACGTCCATGCTGCGGAATCCCCAGGACACGAGCACGGTCCGCATGCCCGCCGCTTTCCCGGTGGCCGCATCCACCTCGGAATCCCCGATATAGAGGGTCTCCCCGGGGGTAACACCCAGCGCCGACGCTATGGCGAGCGCAGCCGTCGGATCCGGTTTTCTCGGCACGCCCTCCCGCTGTCCGCGGATCAGGTCAAACTTCCCTTTCCCGAAAATCTCCTCCACCACATGTACCGCCTGCCTGTCCGGCTTGTTGGACAGGACCGCAAGCCTGAGTCCCTTAAGCTTGAGCTCCTCAATCATCTGCGGCACTCCCTCATAAGGAGTCACCCGGTACGTGCAGTTCTCGTCGAAAATCCTTCCGTAAGCCTCCATCGCAGCGGGCAGCTTCTCGAGCTTTTCATCTCCTCCCGCCGCAAGCGTCTTCTCGAGAAGAACTCTCGATCCGTTTCCGACAAACAGTCTGCACTGCTCCCTTGTAATCTCGGGCATTCCCAGTTCCCGCATCGCTGCATTCACGGAATAAGTCAGAGAATCCAGTGTATTCGTCAAAGTTCCATCCAGGTCAAATATGCATGCTCTATACATGGTTTCCTCCCTACTCTCTTGTTTTTTTGCCCCGCCTGTTGCACGGCAGAATGATTTCCCCTTTATCATAGTATGATACCGTATAAATTTCAATCCCTTCCCGCCCGAAAAAGTATGGGAATTCTGCACAAAAAAGATGTATATTTTCTCCGGAAATGTTACAATATAGAAAAAAGAAAAAAGGGGTTGATTGACTAATGAAACTTACGTTTATCGGAGCAGCCCACGAAGTTACGGGTAGCTACCACTATCTCCGGGCAGCGGGAAAGAACATCCTCATAGACTGCGGGATGGAACAGGGGCCGGACCTGTACGAGAATCCCGGTCTTCCCATCCCGGAAAAGGACGTTGATTTCGTCTTTCTGACTCACGCACACATCGATCACTCCGGCATGCTGCCCAGGCTGGCAAAAAGGGGATTCCGGGGGCACATCTTCGCCACCTTCGCCACTGTGGACCTGTGCAACATCATGCTCCGCGACAGCGCCCACATCCAGGAATTCGAGGCAGAGTGGCGCAACCGCAAGGGAAAACGTGCCGGGAAGCCGGAATACGAACCGGTCTATACCATGCAGGATGCCCTGGACGCCATCGAGCTCCTTGTCCCCTGCCAGTACGGTGAGAGAATCTCCATCTGCGACGGCATCCAGATCCGCTTTACAGACGTGGGGCACCTGCTGGGATCCGCCAGCATTGAAGTGTGGGCGACAGAGGACGGCGTGACGAAAAAGATCGTCTTCTCCGGCGATGTGGGCAACACGGACCAGCCCATCATAAAAGATCCCGCCTACACCACATCCGCCGACTACGTGGTCGTGGAATCCACTTACGGAAACCGGATCCACACCGCGGAAAAACCGGATTACATCGGAGAATTCACCCGGATTCTGAAAGAGACATTCCAACGGGGAGGCAACGTTGTCATTCCCTCCTTTGCGGTGGGCAGAACCCAGGAGATGCTCTACTTCATCCGGGAGATCAAGGAGAAGAACCTGCTTCCGGAATATCCGGATTTCGACGTATATCTCGACAGCCCTCTTGCCATCGAGGCGACAAAGGTGTTCAGCCTGAACATGCGGGACTGTTTTGACGAGGAGGCCATGGAACTGGTCCGGGCAGGGATCAATCCCCTCGTATTTCCCGGACTCCACACATCAACCACAAGCGATGACTCGAAGATGATCAATTTTATCGAGAAACCCAAGGTCATCATCTCCGCCTCCGGCATGTGCGATGCAGGCCGGATCCGCCATCATCTGAAGCACAATCTGTGGCGGCCGGAATGTACCATTCTCTTCGTCGGGTACCAGGCTGCCGGAACCCTCGGGCGAAGGCTTCTTGAGGGAGAAAAAAATGTAAAACTGTTCGGCGAACCCATTGAGGTACACGCCAGAATCGAGAGCCTCCACGGGGTCAGCGGACACGCGGACATGAACGGACTCCTCCAGTGGATCGGAGCATTCCACTCTCCCATCTCCCGGGTCTTTGTCGTCCACGGGGAAGATGAGGTGACGGAAGAATTCGCCCGCACCATAACCGAGAAATTCGGCTATCAGACCTGGGCGCCTTATCCCCAGTGCGAGGCGGACCTGATCACAAACGAGATCACGGCCGAGGGCGTGCGGATCCCGGTAAAGGCGAAGAAGGCGGCACAGAGAAAGGCGGATACCGCTTTCGACCGTCTTGTGGCGGCAGGAAAACGGCTGCTTGAAGTAATCTACAGCCACGAGGGACTGTCCAACAAAGACAAGGCGAAATTCGAAAGCCAGATCAACAACCTGGCCGACAAGTGGGATGACTGACCAGCCGGCAGCCCGGATGCCTGACGCGGAGTTTCCCTGCAGGCAGCCCGTTTTGTCAAGGTCTAAAAGTTTATAAAATTTCCGGCGGTTCCGAATATCTTCGTTCCGGAGTGAGAATCATTCTAAGTAGAAAATGGCTTAGGAGGATTCTTGCAATGACGATGAACAAGGTTGAACTGTGCGGGGTAAATACATCGAAGCTTCCCCTGCTCAAAGAAGAGGAGAAAGAAGAGCTCTTCTCCCGGATCAAGGCCGGGGACGAAGAAGCGCGTGAGAAATATATCAAAGGGAACTTAAGGCTTGTCTTAAGCGTGATCCGCCGCTTTGAGGGAAGCAGTGAAAATGCGGACGATCTGTTTCAGATCGGGTGTGTCGGGCTGATGAAGGCAGTGGACCATTTCGATCCGAACCGGATGGTCCGCTTCTCCACATATGCCGTCCCTATGATCATCGGAGAGATCCGGAGATATCTGCGGGACAACAGCTCCATCCGGGTAAGCCGTTCCCTGCGGGACACCGCCTACAAGGCGATCTATGCCCGGGAAGGTTATATCCGCCAGTATATGAAGGAACCCACCGTCCAGGAGATCGCCGATGAGATCGGCATCGCCAAGGAGGATGTAGTCTTTGCCCTGGATGCGATCCAGGCGCCCATGAGCCTGCACGAACCGGTTTACAATGACGGAGGGGATACGCTCTATGTGATGGATCAGGTAAGCGACAAGAAGAACAAAGAAGAAAACTGGGTGGAAGAACTCTCCCTGGAAGCTGCCATGGAACGGCTCAACGAACGGGAGCGCTATATCATAACCCTCCGCTTTTTCGAAGGCAAGACCCAGATGGAAGTGGCGGATCAGATCGGCATCTCCCAGGCCCAGGTAAGCCGCCTGGAGAAAAACGCCCTGAAAACCATGCGCCAGTATCTCCTGGGAGAGTAAGGCGCAGGCAGCTTTTTCATACGCCTGCCGCCGACCAGGCTGAACCGCCCCGTATTGCCGCTACGGGCCTTCGCGGCAATACAGGGCGGCCGAGCCGGTCCCCCGGCGGACATTTAAAAAGCTCTTAACTTATTTCATATCTGACCATCTCGCGCTTCAGGCGCTGCATGATCTTCTTCTCCAGCCTGGATATGTAGGACTGTGAGATCCCCAGAAGGTCTGCCACTTCCTTCTGTGTCTTCTCCTTCCCTTCCGGGTCGTCCAGTCCGAACCGCATCCGCACGATCAGTTTTTCCCTGCCGGAGAGCTTTCCCAGCGCCTTGATGAGGAGCCTGCGCTCCGCCTCGTTCTCAAGATCCCTGTATATGGTATCCTCCTCTGTCCCGAGGATATCCGACAGGAGCAGTTCGTTGCCGTCCCAGTCCACATTGAGGGGCTCGTCTATGGAAACTTCCATTTTCGTCTTGCTGTTGCGGCGCAGGTACATCAGAATCTCATTTTCAATGCACCGGGACGCATAGGTGGCAAGCTTGATTTTTTTATTCGGATTAAAGGTGTTGATGGATTTGATCAGACCGATTGTCCCAATGGAAATCAGGTCCTCCACCCCCACTCCTGTATTGTCAAACTTCTTGGCAATATACACCACAAGGCGGAGATTGTGCTCGATAAGCGTTTTCTTAGCCTCCTCGTCACACTCCGTCCCGAGTTTCCGGATCATCTCCGTCTCCCGGCTCCCCTCCAACGGCGGAGGCAGCACCTCGGTCCCTCCGATATAGTGGACCTCCTTTCCTCCGCCGAATATGAGACTTTTGATATCCGGCATGACACGCAGTCTGAACTGCTGCCCTACTGCTACTTTTACAAACATTTTTGTCTTCCTCCTGGTCTGATTTTCTACTACTGATCAAGCACACCCGGACTCAGGATCATCTGATATTCCCCCTCACAGGAGAATGACTCCCCGCTGATCCCCAGCACCGGATTCATGATCCAATACTCCCCCTCCATGTGAATACACATCTTTTCGACACGGAAGATCTGCATCGCGCTCTCTCCGCCCACACACCGGAACGGAATATAGCGAATTCCTCTTTTCCTCTCTTCCGGCTCAAACGCCTCCCTGGCAAACGCCGGGTCCAGTACATTTACCGGACTTCCCGTAAGTCCGTCCACAAGCCGGTTCCCCGTATCCCACAGAGCTTTTGCCCTGATTGTTCTCGTCCGGGTATAGAGTTCCACTTCCAGTACCGTCTCTTCCCGGCGGCGTATACAGACCGCCGCCCTCCACAGCCGTGTAAAAGCAAACCAGCTGATCACCGCTGCCGCATAAAAAACACTCATGTATCTCATATGCGGCCGCAGGATCTGCATCATTCCTCCCATGCAGACCGCAGAAAACCAGAGAAGGACAAACGCCTTCACAAACTGTCCGGTATTTCGGATCCCCAGTCCTGCTGCCAGCATGAATCCGCTGATGACAATATGGAAGAGAAACAGTTTTATGACTGCCGGAAACGGCACGGCTGTTACGAGACAGGTCAGCGCACTTGCGGACGCTCCGCCCAGAAGGACACGCCCGAACCCTGCCCCGCATTTCATAATACGGTTTACCGCAAGAAGGATCAGACTGTCCATCATAAAGTTTTCAAGGAAAAACAAATCTATGTATAGTTCATAATACATGACTCACCTTCTTTCTCCTTTGTATCGGTACGTGGTTTATTATAGTCCGGGAACAGAATGGAATTTGTCAGATGATGGGAGATAAAAAGAAATATATTTCGACATTATATTCCGCCGAAAAGCAACGTTTCGAAGCGGCGAAACCGGTTCTGAAGCGCACAAAAACGGACCCCCGCAGACAGGGAAACTGATATTTCCCGTCTGCAGGAGCCCTGCATTCTTCTTTCCGTATTCTTATAAAAGTCTCAGATCCGCTTTATTTCTTGAAGAAATCCGGAATCTTGATCTGCTGTTCTTTCACATGGCTGGACGGAGTTCTCGGCTGCAGTGTCGGCATCGTGCCTCCCTGCGGTCTCGCCGCCGTGCCTGTCTTTCTCTCGCTGTCAAGGCGGTTCCTCACCGGAGAATCTCCCTGCGGAAGAATGGATCCCGGTTTCTGCTGGCCTTCCAGTCTCGCCTTCAGCTTCGACGCGCTTCCGCCTACATTATGTAAGCCTGTAGCGATAACTGTGATTGTACATTCGTCAGACTTCGTATCATCATACATGGCACCGAAGATAATGCTTGCATTCTCTCCTGCCAGTTCCTGTACATAATCTGCCGCATCCGATGCATCCATAAGGGTGATATCACCGGATACATTGACAATGACGTTGGATGCGCCCTGGATAGTTGTCTCAAGCAGCGGGCTGGCAACGGCTTCCTTTGTTGCCTCGAGAGCCTTGTCGTCTCCGCGCCCGGAACCGATTCCGATATGGGCAATACCCTTGTCCTTCATAACGGTCTGGATATCTGCGAAATCCAGGTTGATCAGGGACGGAACATTGATCAGGTCCGTAATACCCTGGATACCCTGCTGAAGCACTTCATCCGCTTTCTTGAGGGCCTCCGGCATGGTTGTGCGTCTGTCCACAACCTCCAACAGCTTGTCATTCGGGATGACGATGATCGTATCCACATTTTCTTTCAGCTTGTCAATTCCGGCCAGAGCGTTCTGCATTCTCGTCTTGGATTCAAAACGGAACGGCTTTGTCACAACTCCGACGGTAAGAGCGCCCTGCTCTTTTGCGATCCGGGCGATAACCGGAGCCGCACCGGTTCCTGTACCGCCGCCCATACCACAGGTAACGAACACCATGTCCGCACCTTTGAGCGCTGCCGAAATCTCTTCTGAACTCTCCTCTGCCGCTTTCTCTCCCACTTCCGGCTGTGCGCCTGCGCCCAGTCCCTTTGTGAGTTTCTCGCCGATCTGCATCAGTGTCGGCGCCTTGCAAAGCTGCAGTGCCTGCTTATCTGTATTCACTGCGATAAATTCCACACCCGCAATCTGCTCGTCGATCATGCGGTTCACGGCGTTGTTTCCGCCTCCGCCTACCCCGACAACGATTATTCTAGCGGCTGCTTCCGATTCGTTGGTTTTAATTTCTAACAAGAGTATTTCCTCCTTTGTCGTCTTATTAATTTCTTATACATCCCTTATTAAGATTGAACGCTATAATTCAATAAGTATATAATAAAGTCTTTTTGGCAAATAATCAATAGATTTTTTCTTATTTTTCTGAATTTTTTATACTGTTTATGCAGAAGGCACAAAGCGTATGGATGTTGACGCCGAGTCATAATTCTCCAGGTGCAGTGTTCCCGGCGTATCCGGATACCGTTCGGCAAGTTTCTCCAGAATCGGTTCCACCTGGGCAAGACGGTCGTCGTAGTTTCCGCTTCCGAGCAGGACCTCCACATTTCCGAAGTAAACCTGGACATCTCCCCCCGCGCAGGACATCCGGTCCGGGGCAAGACTGTACTTTTTCAGGTAGCGGGACACTTCCACAATCTTTCCGAAGATACTGTCATCCTCCACCGGAAGCCGCTCTCCGATCACCACCTTCGAGGCATCAAACTCCAGACCCTCAATATAGGGCGCGCCTTCGATCACCTGGCTCGTCCTCACCGTCGCGGTGCCCTCCCCGTCAAAATAGAGGTAGGCGCCGTCATAGTCCACATATCCGGCCATTTCTTTCTCTTTCACCTTCACATGGATGGTCCAGGGATTCTTAAGGGATACGTCCATGCTCTCCACCGCAGCGGGGAGCTCCGGTTTCGTAAAATTATATTTCAACAGAATGTACAGCGTGTTGACCGAGAGTTCATCCTTCTGGAGCCATGTGGTGATGGACGTCTCGCCGTAATAGCTGTTTCCCTCCACCTCGAAGTCCCGGGTCCGGAACCCGAAGACGACGATCAGTCCCGCGAGGACGATGGCACCCAGGACAGTGAGCACTGCCGGCCATATTCTTTTCCTTCTGTGCTTTGTTTTCTTCATCCAATTCCTCCTTATGCCCTATTCTATCAGATTGGACACACTTAAGACAAGCCCCATTTCCAGAAGCAGAAAAACGATGGATGTGCCTCCGTAGCTGATGAAGGGCAGGGTGATCCCGGTATTCGGTATGGTGTTCGTAACCACGGCGATATTTAAGATCACCTGAATCATCATATGAGCCATGGCTCCCGCAGCGATCAGCGCCCCGAGAAGATCCTTCGCCTTTGTGGCGATCACGAAGAAGCGCCAGATCAGGATAAGGAAGAGCAGGATAATCAGGGAGGCTCCCACCAGTCCCAGTTCCTCGCAGATGATCGAGAAGATCATGTCATTCTGGGCCTCGGGGAGAAATCCCAGCTTCTGCACGCTGTTCCCCAGCCCTCTTCCGAAAAGGCCGCCGCTTCCGATGGCATAGAGCCCCTGAAGGGTCTGATAACCCTTCTCGTATTTCTCCGGATTCCTCCAGATGGCGATCCTCTCCAGGCGGTAGCTCTCCAGGGCGAGAAAGATCCCCAGAAACGCCACTCCCGCCCCGCCCATCCAGATAAAGGGCGAATATTTGGGACTGGCGGCGAAAATCAGCACCACGGCGATCCCCAGGATAATGACTGCCGTACTCAGGTTGCTGGCTCCCACAAGGGCCACAATGGGCAGAACCGTCAGAAGGGTCAGGATAAGCATCCGGAACCTCCCCATCCGCTTCACATTCCAGCTTACCAGACATGCCAGGAACAGGATGACCGCCACCTTGGCAAACTCCGAGGGCTGAAAAGAGAAGGGGCCCAAAGACAGCCATCTTTTGGACCCGTTATATTCGTCTCCGAAGAGCATGACAGCAATCGAGAGCAGGATTGCGGTGATATAGCCGGGAATCGCAAAGGGCACCCATTTATGGTAATCGATGCGCGCGATGACGAGCATCCCCGTAATCCCGATCAGGGCTGCAAAGCCCTGCTTTTTCAGATAGTAAAGCGAATCGTGGAATTTCACCCTGCCGTTGTAGGCGCTCGTACTGTAGAGCAGCACAAGCCCCACGCCCACAAGAATGAGGACAACGACAAACAGGGTGTCGTCAAATGTACGTTTCTTCCCGGAACGCTCCAAGATATCCACTCCCTACAACTGATTTACAAGTTCTCTGAATTTATCTCCCCGTTCTTCGTAATTCCTGAACATACCCCAGCTTGCGCATGCCGGCGAGAGAAGAACCGCATCCCCGGGGGAGGCGCACTCCACGCATTTCTCAAATGCCTCCTCGAAGCTGTCCGCCATCTCTATCTCCGTAAATCCGTGTTTTCTGGCGCACTCTGCAATCTTATCCCGGGTGGCGCCCAGCAGGACGAGCTTCTTCACTTTTCCGTCGAAAGCTTCAATCCACTCGTCATAGGTGGAATCTTTGTCATATCCCCCGCCGATCAGGACCGTAGGGCGGTTCATGGCGCGTATTCCCCGGATTGCAGCATCCGGATTGGTTCCCTTGGAATCGTTGTAATAGGCAACGCCGTTTTTCTCTGCAATGAATTCAATCCTGTGGGCAACTCCCTGGAACTCCTTCACCGTGCTGCGGACAACGTCCGCCGGAACACCGTAAGCGAGAGCCATTGCCGCGGCAGCCATCACATTCTCATAATTGTGGGTTCCCAGAATCTTAAGTTCATCCGTGCGGCAGAGCACCATCCGCTCTCCCAGATCACAGACAATCTCCCCGTCTTCCAGATAAAGCCCTCTTTTCAGTTTACGCCGGCTGCTGAAATATAGAACATCTGCCTTCACATTTTCCGCAAATGCACGCAGCACTTCATCCTCGTAATTGAGTACGCAGGTATCCTCTTCTGTCTGGTTTTCCGCGATCCGCTCCTTGGCAGCAATGTACGCCTCCATGGTGTGGTGCCGGTTCAGATGGTCCGGCGTAATATTTAAAATGGCGCTCACCTTCGGGCGGAAACTATGTATGGTCTCCAGCTGGAAACTGCTCATCTCCGCGACAATCACCGAGTGATCCGTAGTCTGCGTCACAATACTGGTATAGGGATTGCCAATATTTCCCACCACAAAGGTGCTCTCATTATAGTTTTTCATGATCTCACCGAGCAGTGTGGTAGTGGTGGTCTTCCCGTTGGTTCCCGTAATGGCAAGGACATCTCCCCGCCCTGTGGTGTATGCCAGTTCGATCTCTCCCCACACCGGGATTCCCATCTCTTTCATCATCTCCACAAGGGGCAGATCCGTGGGAACCCCGGGACTTAAAACCGCCAGTTCCACACCGGAAAGCATGTCCCGGGCATGTTCCTCATCCAGCGTGCCAAGAATGACCTGCATCTCTCTGCCTTCCTCTGCAGCACCGGTTTTCCCAAGGATTTCCTTCCGGTCCAGCTTGTCATTTCCATCGTAGAGGACTACCTGTGCCCCCTCCCCAAGAAGCAGGCGCGCAGCAGCCTCCCCGCTGATTCCCGAACCGAATACCAGTACTTTTTTCCCGTTTAACTCCATTGTCCTATACCCCCATTAATGCGATCAGGCACAGCAGTGCCGTGATGATCGAGAATACTGCCACCACTCTCGTCTCCGACCATCCGCAGAGTTCAAAGTGATGATGGATCGGCGCCATCTTAAAGATTCTTTTTCCGCCGGTCTTCTTAAAATATGCAACCTGGATAATGACCGAAGCCACCTCCACGAGATAAATGAATCCCACAATAATGATAAAAAGCGGCATCTGCATCATATATGCCGTCCCGGCCACAAATCCGCCAAGGGCAAGGGATCCCGTATCCCCCATAAATACGCTGGCGGGATAGACATTAAAGAGCAGAAAACCGAGCAGGGCTCCCACCACCGCGCAGGTGATCGGCTCGATCCCGCTGTTTGTCCCCACTGCAACCACAGTAAAGAACGTTGCTACCAGGACGGTGACACTGGAAGCCAGCCCGTCCAGACCATCCGTAAAGTTCGTCCCGTTTACCGTGCCGATCACCGCGAAGAACAGCACCGGAACGGCAAGCCAGCCGATATCCCAGTAATATCCGCCGGAGAAGGGGATCAAAAGCGTCAGCGGAATGTCTGCCACCTCCACAATATAATAGGCAAAGATGGCTGTGACCACAATCTGCAGAGCCATCTTCTGCATGGGCATCAGTCCGTCGGAGCGCTTCAGCACAACCTTCAGATAATCGTCAAGAAAACCGATCAGCCCGAATGCCACGGTCAGGAAAAGCACCGGGATGATCTTCGGGTAATCTTTCACGTAAAACAGCGAAGTAACAATCACGGAAGCAAGAATGATAATGCCTCCCATGGTCGGCGTTCCGGCTTTCTTCAGATGCGACTGAACTCCTTCCACACGCTCTGTCTGTCTCATTTTCAGTTTCCTTAAGAAAGGAATAACCACCGGTCCCAGCACCAGACTGACCGCAAAGGAAATCAGCACCGGAATCACTACATGACTGCTCATAAACACACCTCTTCATCTCTTTTGTCTCGGCGGGAGAAACCGGGCAGGCCCCTCCCGCAGCATCCTATACAGTATAACCCATCACCTAGTTTTTTTCAATCCCGAGATAGGGCAGCACATTGTCGTAAATATCTCTCAGGACCGGCGCAGCGATCGTTCCTCCGTAGTAGACCCCCTGGGGATCGTTGATCAGGACGATGCCGATCACCTGCGGATCTTCCGCCGGAGCGAAACCGATAAAGGAAGAGATATACCGGTTCGCGCTTCTTGGCAGCGTCTGGGAGGTGGCGGTTTTTCCGCCGATGGAATACCCCTCGATATACGCATTCTTTCCCGAACCTTCTGATACCACGCTCTCGAGAAGCATCCGCATTGTCTCCGAGGTCTCCTCCGAGACAATTTTCTTCTCCTCCTCATAGTCAAATTCCTCGATCAGATCCCCCTCCTTCGAGAGAACCGCCACGCCCAGATGAGGCGTAACTCTCCTTCCCCCGTTGATGATCGAACTTACAGTTGTCATAAGCTGGATGGGCGTCACCTGGAAGGACTGTCCGAAAGACATGGTGGCAAGTTCCACCGTACCGATATCTTCCACCCGGTGCATGATCGTCCCCGCCTCGCCCGGCAGATCGATGCCGGTCAGGGAGAAGAGCCCGAATTTTTTAAAATAGTCATAGAACCGCTCCGCCCCCAGCCGCAGTCCGATATCGATAAATACCGGGTTGCAGGAATTCTGTATTCCTTCCACAAACGTCTCCGTCCCGTGTCCTCCCACTTTATGGCACCGGATCTTCCGGTCCTCGACAATCCGGTAGCCCGGGCAGACAAATGTATCGTCCAGAGATACAACGCCCTCCTCCAGACAGGCGGACGCCGTGATAATCTTGAAGGTGGATCCCGGCTCATAAGTATCGTTGATACAGCCGTTGCGCCACATCCGGTTCAGGGCATCCTGGAGTTCCTCGTCGGAAAGGCCGGAAGTATCGGTTCCGTCATTGAGCTCGTAAGGCTCGTTCAGGTTGAATTCCGGAACATTTACCATGGCGTAAATCTCGCCGTTCTGCGGGTTCATCAGAATAATCGAGACGCTCTGCGCCTGTTTTTCTTCCAGCACCTTCAGCGCCGCCTGCTCGCAGTACGCCTGAATATTGTAGTCCAGGCTGACCTGAAGCGTCTCCCCTGCCACAGGTTCGATCCGGTCCTCCGCCACCCCCTCCAGTTCAATGCCCCGGGCGTCTGTCACTGTCAGGATCGTTCCGTTCTGTCCCTTCAGGTAATCCTCGTATTTTACTTCCAGGCCGATGATGCCCTGATTATCCGCCCCGGTAAAGCCGAGTACCTTTGACGCCAGTTCGTCAAACGGGTAGTACCGCTTGTAATCTTCGTCCACTTTCACGCCGGCCAGATCATAACTGCGGATGCGGTCTCCTGTCTCTTTGTCCACATTCGTCCGGATCCGCTCCATGGAAGAGACTTTCTCCACTTTCTTTCTGACCGTGCTCTCCTCCAGCTCCAGTTCCTCGGCGAGGATACGGATCACGGTCTGCGGATCCTCCACCTGGCTGTGTATGACGGATATGGTACACACCGTCTCGTTGGTGGCAAGCACCACTCCGTTGCGGTCCACAATCTCTCCTCTGGCGGCCTTGATCTCCCGCTCCCTCTCATGGAGATCCTGGGCCAGTTCCTGGTAGTACTCGGCATCAAAAACCATCAGGTAGACGAGCCTGCCGATCAGCCCGATAATGACCGCGACCGCGCAGAGAAATACCACAAGTATTTTCTTCTTATTATATGTTTTGTTTTTCATGGGAAATAAATACCCTGCAAAAGATGTTTTTACAGCTTATTACATCTTCTGCAGGGTTATTCGTATATCTTTTTTCTTATTTTACTGTCTTATCACTGCCGTGCCCGGGGAATCCTCTTACAAAGTCTCTTATTCTGAAGCATCTCCGGTCGCCCAGTCATCAAGATCCGGGTCGTAGGATTCATCCACGTATTCTCCGTCCGGATTATCGTAGGTGTCCTCATAATTCTCATCGTAATCCGTGTACTCTGTGTTCCCGAAATTCTGTCCTTCTGCCGTCTGCGTCTCCCCGCTCTCGGCGATCGTCGTAATCCCGAGGTAGGGGAAAGCCTCTGACATAATATTTTTCGCCAATTCAAGGACAAGAGCACTGTTGCTCTGGCTTGCCACGTTCGGCTCATCAATCAGCACATAGATCAGGATCTCCGGATTCTCCTGAGGTGCATATCCGATAAAGGAGATCAGATAGTTGCCGTTTCCGCGGGGCAGCTTTTCTGCCGTTCCCGTCTTTCCTCCGATATCGTACCCTTCCACCTGGGCATTCTGACCGGTTCCGTAATCCAGTACCGCTTTCATGTACTGTTTCACCTGATCCGATGTCTCCCGGGAAACTGTTTTTCTCAGAAGGACCGGATCTTTCGTCTCAATCACATTTCCGTCCTCATCCTGGATCTGCCTTACCACATGGGGTTCATAATAATACCCGCCGTTAATCAGGGAGGCGAACGCGGAAACCATCTGGGTCATTGTCACATTGAAGTTCTGTCCGAATGAGTTGGTGGCAAGGTCAATCTCCGTCATGCGGTCCGCCGTATAGAGCAGCGCCGATGTGGACGCCTCCGCCGGAAGGTCAATTCCCGTATACTCTCCGAAACCGAATACATGCTGGTAACGGATAAAATTATCGATTCCGATAGCTTCCGCCATCTCCATCAGACCTACATTGCAGGAATTCGCCAGCACATCCTGCACGGTCTCATATTTGTGTCCGGATCTCAGATGGCAGCCGATGTCATAATCCGCAATGTGCAGGGATCCGGAGCAGTAATAAGTCTCATCTCCCGTGAGAGCGCCTGTCTCCAGTCCCGCCGCAATGGTAAAGGGCTTGAACGTGGAACCAGGCTCGTAGGCATCGCTGACGCAGAAGTTTCTCCACAGGTTGTTCATGGCGTCAAGCTGCGCCTCCTCGTCCATGGAATTCCACTCTTCCTCAGAGTAGAGAAGGGACAGGTCCCGCGGATTATTCAGGTCAAAATTCGGATAGGAAGCCTCGGCCAGAATCTCTCCCGTATTGGGATCCATCATAATCACAGCCGTATTGCTGCTCCCAAGCTCCCCTTCCCTTGCCTCACCGGCATGGGCCTCGTTAAACTCGCGAATATATTTTTCCACAATGCTCTGCAGGGTAACGTCAATGGTAGAAACAACGGTACTGCCGTTCTTTGCGGCTTTTACCGTGCGCTCCATGGTGGCATTGTCATCAAAATATCCGTACTCCCTGCCGTCCGTGCCGTTGAGCACACTGTTGTAGGCGCTCTCCAGCCCGATCGCCCCTACATTTCCGGAGTAGGTAAATCCCACCACATCGCTTGCAAGGCTGCCGTAGGGGTATGTCCGGATGTAATCATCCTCCAGCCACACGCCCTTCACATTGGGATAATTCTCATTATCCTCATCAATGGCTTCAAACTTCTGTGCCGTTTCATAGTCCACATCCTGTTCCAGGATGACATACCGGCTGTTGGGACGCTTTTCAATCACCTGGTCCACCGTATCCGGATCGATTCCAAAGCACTCCTGAAGGACTTCTTTCGTGGGCTCAAGATAAGCTTCCTTCTCGGTCAGGACAACAACATCCAGGATCACATTGTACACGCGCTCGCTGGTGGCAAGCCTGGTGCCGTTCCGGTCTACGATATCCCCTCTTTTGTAGGGAATCACCCGGCTTCCGTAGTTCTGTTGGTCGAGAACTGTTTTCGAATAATCTTCACCCCGGGCGATATTGATATATGCAATTCTTCCGATTAAAACAACAAAAACCAGTAAGACCGCCAAAAATATCATTACCAGTTTTCGCTGCATTCTGACCGGAAACCGCCTTGTCAAAAATTCAAATCTGTTTCTCTTTTTCTTTCTTCCAGTCATCATTATTCCTTATTATTTAATTATACCTGTCTGATTTTCCGGGCTTTCCCGTTTTATTCAGAAACATCCGCAGATTTCGCCAGCACTCCGTTCTCCGGAATGTCGCTGTACTGCTTCACATAATCACTGGTGGGGCTGTCGTACTCAATCACCGTTCCCTGCGCTTCATAAACCATTCCCATCTCATTCATGGCTCTGTTGCGCACGGTCTCCAGATTCACGGAATTGACCGCTGCATTGTATGCCGTGTCGTTCGACTCAGTCAGTTCTGCGAGCTGCTCCTGAAGCGCTGAAATATTCTCCGAACGGCTTACCACCTCTGCCTGGAGGCTCAAGTACATCGTACAGACCACAACCGCACAGACAGCCGCCACTGAAAGAAATCCCGCATATACCGGACTGATCGTCATGGCGCGGTTCCTGTTTCTCTTTACCTGCCGGCTTGTCCCTGTCTGGCGCTTCGGTCTCTCCACCTGTGCCGGCCGGCGCTTCGGCGCTCTCTCCGGCAGAGCCTCCGCCTGGCGTACAGTGTTCCCATATACATAAAACTGTCCTCTGTTCCCACCGTTTCTCTGCTGTCTGTAAGCTGTCGCTCTTCTTCCTGCTGCCATTATGCAAAAGCTCCTTTCATTTCCTGCTGTCCGTTCGGGCTCTCCCCTTCCCTCCCGGACATGTTTCGTTTTTCCGCACTGCCCTGCGGCACTGCTCCCCCAGCCTGCCGCATGGTGTACGGATCATATTAAAAAATACTCCCTGCTGCTTAAATGTGTTCAAAAATGCGCAGCTTGGCACTTTTTGAACGACTGTTGGATTCCATCTCCTCCTCCGACGGAAGGATCGGTTTCCTTGTGATTACTTTTCCCCTGGATTCCTTTCCACAGGTACATACGGGAAAGTAACTCGGACAGGTACACGGATTTTCATTTTTGCGGAATGCACTTTTCACAATCCGGTCTTCCAGCGAATGAAATGTGATAATGCAGATCCGCCCTCCCGGAGTGAGCATGTCGATCATCTCATCCAGTGAGTCCCTGAGCACGTCAAGCTCATGATTCAGTTCGATCCGTATCGCCTGGAACGTCCTCTTCGACGGATGTCCCGACGTCTTCTGGATCTTCATGGGAATGGCATGCCGGATAATCTCATTAAGCTGTCCTGTCGTCTCAATCGGACTTTTCTGCCTCTCCGCGACAATATGCTTTGCAATGTTCTTCGCAAAGCGATCTTCCCCATAGTCACGGATCACGCGGAAAAGTTCCGCCTCACTGTAGGTATTGACAATATCTCTGGCGGTCATCTTCTGACGCCTGTCCATCCTCATATCAAGCGGTGCATCCACGCGGTACGAAAAACCGCGCTCTGCAGTGTCAAGCTGATAGGAGGAAACTCCCAGGTCAAGAGTGATCCCGTCAACCCTGTCAATCCCGATTTCGCGGAGCCTTGGCTTCATATCACGATAATTGCTCCGGATTATCGTGACCTTCTCCCCGAAGCCTTCCAGGCGCTTTCCTGCCGCTTCTATCGCATCGGCGTCCTGGTCTATACCGATTAATCTCCCCTTTTCGCCAAGCCTTGTGCATACCTCATAGGCATGACCGCCCCCGCCAAGAGTGGCGTCCACGTATATGCCGTCCGGCCTGACATTAAGCCCGTCCACTGTCTCGTGCAGCAGAACGGATGTATGTGAGAATGCCATAACTTCCTCCTCTTAATCCAAAATCCTAAATCCGTATTCCAATGGCTTCCATGCGCTCTGCGATCGCATCCAGATCTTCTTCGCTGACCTGGCTTCTTTCTTCCCAGAGTGCCTTGTCCCAGATCTCCACACGATCCTGGACTCCCACCAGGACCACATCTTTCTCCAGGTGTGCTGCCTTCCGAAGAGACGGCGGTACAAGAACTCTCCCCTGCTTGTCAAAGCTGCCCTCGGAAGCACTTCCAAAGAAATACCTTTTGAAAATTCTGGCATCCTTGTTCATCCGTGGTAAAGTCTCGAGTTCGGCGACGAATTTCTTCCATTCTTCCATGGAGTAGACAAAGAGGCATCCTTCCAGTCCGTTACAGATAACGAAACTGTCACCCAGATCATCCCTTAGCTTTGCCGGGATGATGAGTCTTCCCTTTTCATCAATGCTATGGT
>CBJMC01400__coassemble_597_pt1 | contig 70511 bp, 69 predicted proteins | sample CBJMC01400__metabat2_high_PE_029 | metagenome-assembled genome bin CBJMC01400 | reverse complement strand
AATACATGCCGGGGACCGAGCCGATCGGTCACCCGGCATCCTCCCTTTTTATGGGGTTTTCTTCTTTTTTCTCCTCCTAACCGCAGCTCCTCCCGCAGCCGCTGCTGCCGTGCAGCACAGTATCAAGGCCGTTTTCCCAACCGGAACCGCACTCTCATCCGTCCTGTCGTTCCCTGTTTTCTCTTCCGCATTCTTTCCGGATGCATCTGAGCCTGATCCGTTTTCCGTATGTATGATGCCTGAGATAAAGCTCTGTTTTTTTGTAATTTCAAACCGGATCTGTTCCTCTGTCCGGTTTCCGGCATCATCCTCTGCCTGTACTTCCACCAGATGGGAACCGTATCCGCGGATCTCCGTCTGAAAGATTCTGCTGTCAGGACTCAGCCTCTGTGCGCTCCCGTCAATGACAAGTCCGGTCAGGCGTTCCCGTTCCCCGTCCACCCATACATTCAGCTCCACTTTTTCTTCATACGTCTCTCCTTCTGCGGCGCCGCTGTACTGTATCTTCGGAGGTGTATTGTCAATCGTAAAGATGGCCATGGAAGATGACGTATTTCCTGCCGCATCCTCTGCCTGAACTTCCAGCAGATGCTTTCCTTCTTCCGTGATCCTCGTTCCCGAAAGATAGATTCTCCCGTCCAGAGTCATCCGGCAGGTATATTCCGTAAAGTCCCCGATCATCTCCTCAATGCTGTAATTCCACTGAAAGAACGGGATATACGCGCCGTTCTGCTGCCCGACATAGCGGATCACCGGGCTCCGGCTGTCGATTGTAAAGGTTATTTTCTTTTCCGTGCGGTGTCCGGCCGCATCCGCCGCCGCAAAGACACATTCATAAATCCCGTCCTCCGTAAATTTTACTTCCGCCAGCTGTCCCCCTCCGCTCTTTTTCCAGACCACTTCACTGTTTTGGATATACTCTGACGTTTCTCCATTTACATTCGTGTGCATCACTGTTACCGTGCAGAGTTCCAGAAGATTTTCATCTTCCGCCGTAATCAGTGCTGCGGCCTGACCTGCCGTAATCATCCTGTCATGGATTCCGGAGACTTCAAGCACCGGAGCTGCCCGGTCAATATAAATCTTCTCTGTCTTCACCGCAGTATTTCCTGCCCGGTCTGCCGCATGCACGGTAATCATTACGGGGCTGCCCTGCACTGAACTCCGGTCGATCTGAAATTCCATACTTCCCGAAAGCACGCACCTGTCACCGTCATCCCAGCTCTTTCTTCCTGCGCTCTCTTCTCCTGCATAACAGGTCAGGGAACGAAGCCCGGAGGCGAATCCGTAATCTTCCTCCGAATCCTTTACAAATACTTTGATCTTCGGCGTCTCCTGATGCCATATGTCAAAACCGCCCGATGTCTCTATCCTGATCTCAGGCGCTTTATCCTCACAACAGATCTGCCCGGATATCGTAACATTTCCTGCTGCTCCTGCTCCGTTTACCGCACAGGCCCGGATCTTCCCCTTATATCCCGGACGAACGGGAATCTCCCCGGATGCCCCCGGGATCTCTCCGCCCTCTCCGTTCTCCAGGGCATAGATAATCTTCTCCACGCCGGACACCTCATCCCCGGACACTGCTCTGACCCGAATCTCTGACGAATAATATTTTCCGGCTTCCGAAGCAGAGGGCGGATAAGAGAAAGAGACCTCCGACGGAGGAGTCCTGTCCAGAAGAATCGTTCTTGTTTCTCCGGAAAGCACCTGCCCGTCCCCGCTGCTTACCGTGCGGACGGAAAGAATATTTTCCCCGTCCTCCCAGACCCCGCCGTCCAGTGTCACAGTATATACCAGATCCGTTTCTTCCGGCGTTTCCGCCTCCCCGGATTCCGCCGGCTCCCGCCCCAGTTCTCCATGTATTTTCTTTCCGGAAGGCGTCTCCAGCATATACTCGGTAAAAATATCCTTGCCCGTCTGCCGGATGGTCACTTCCGGGCTGCTCCGGTACCAGCCGTTATTTCCGTCCGGCGCCGGGCAGACAATCTCAACCTGCGTCTCTGCAGGTTCTGCCGGATCTGTCTGTTCCATCCCGTGCTCCCCGGTCTTTTCCTCCGCCAGCACAGACTTCCCGTACAGTATGGCAACAGCCGCGCACAGCAGTACCGCCGGAACTAAAAAGTATTTTTTGCCGCCTGGTCTCTCCCGGTTCTTCCGCTCCCTGCTCTGTCTCTCTCTGCTCTGTCTCTCTCTACTCCGCCGCATCCGTCTGCACCTCCCCGCTTTCCAAAGCCCGGTACTGTTGGATCCGTTCCGTCACCGTCTGTGATTCTCCGACTCTTTCCAGGACTTCCTCTCCGGTCAGCACAGCCTGGGCATACATTCCCGCTGCGGCCTCCAGTTCCATCTTGTGGATGCCGGCCTGCTCGATCATCCCGCTCCGGTCCTCAACCTCAATCAGCCTCCGGTACGCCCGGATGGCATTTTCCGCCATCTCTTCCCGCTCATAGGCAGCTGCAAGGGCGCGCAGCGTCTTCTGCTCCAGTTCTTTTCCCGCCAGAAGAACCTCCTGATTGCCCTGAGACGTATTTTCCAGAAGGGCAGCATCCAGAGCTGCGGCCGTCTCCTGAACCAGCTCCGGGAGCGCCGCCGGATCTGTCCCGTCCGGATCCCTTTCCTCCCCCTGTTCCCCGGAAACGAAGTCCGGCATTTCCTGTGCCATTTCCGGTTCTTCCGCTGTCGCTTCTGCTCTCTCTTCTGATCTCGCTTCTGCTGTCTCTTCCGCCGCCTCTGCCCGTTCCGCCTGTCCGTTGCGGTATTCCTCCATAAATATGCCGCAGGACACCGCACAAAGAAGAAGAACTGCCGCTGTTCCAAGCGCGATCACCCGCCCCTTTCCTTTCACCGCAGCTCTTCTCTCCGAGAATACGGGCAGTTCATCCAGGGCCTGTCTGACATCTTCATACCTCTTTTTTTCATTTACCGTACAGCGGTCTATAAACCGCATCAGACACATTTCCTCCCGTCTGGTCAGAGGCGGAGACACATGCGTACAGGCAAGCATAAACTGCACCGTCCGTCCGAATCCGAACAGATCACCTCCTGTTCCCCTTCGCCCTGCATCCAGGGCTGGTTTCACAAAATGGGCGCGGACTGCCCTCTGCTGCATCCTTTTCAGGATAAAGTCATTCTCCGGTGAATCCGGATCCAGCAGAAGCAGTCGGCCCTCCTCGGACACAAGGATGCTGTAAGGATTCAGATAGCGGTAGGGCTGCCCCTTTCTGCATCTCCGGTACTGGTCCAGGCTTGTCCCGATCTGCATGAACCACCCGAAAAGGACAGACTTCTCCACCTGCGGGCTGTCTCTCAGGTAATAGATCAGTATCGTTCCCTGTACATAGTCCATGCTCTGCCTGCACTGACTCCCGTGCTCGATAAACCTTAAAACTTCATACATTTCTCCCATATGTCGTTTCCCGGCTGCGATATTTCTCTCCGGCGTATCCCCGTACCGCCGTCAGATGATGCAATGTTACCAGTTATATTGAAATCATCAGAACCTGATGCTGAATAAAATATAGAACCCGAAGTCTGATATGTCGATCAGAGTATCTGTATCTTACCCGAATACAGAGAAAAAATCAATTATATTTTTATAAACATATGTAAAATTACCATAAATTTGCAGACGTGAAAACATCCGGCAGGCTTCGGGATCTGCTCCCACCGCCCCGCCGGATGTCCGACTCTTACATTTTTTCCAGCTGCTCCAGCGCTGCCGCCACGACTTTATCCATATCATAATACCGGTAGCTGCCAAGCCTTCCTCCGAAGATCACATTTTCCTCCTTACCGGCAAGTTCCCGATATGCTTCATAGAGGGCATTGTTCTTCTCGTCATTGACCGGATAGTAGGGTTCCATGCCAACGCTCCACTCGGAGGAGTATTCCCTGGAGATCACGGTCTTCTCCTGGGTACCGAACTCAAAGTGCTTGTGCTCGATGATGCGGGTGTACGGCACCTCCCTGTCCGTATAGTTTACAACTGCATTTCCCTGATAGTTGCTGCAGTCCAGCACTTCCGTCTCAAAGCGGACACTGCGGTATTCCAGGGCTCCCAGGCGGTATCCGAAATACTCGTCGATCATTCCGGTAAAGATGATCTTGTCCGCGATATCCGGCTCTTCTTTTCTCAGTTCAAAGAAGTCCACACCCGTGCGCACATCCGCCCCGGCGAGCATCTTCTCAACAATCGGCGTATATCCTCCGATGGGGATTCCCTGATACCTGTCGTTAAAGTAATTATTGTCGTAGATAAACCGGAAAGGCAGACGGCGGATGATAAATGCCGGAAGCTCCGTACACTTTCTGCCCCACTGTTTCTCCGTATAGCCTTTGATCAGCTTTTCATATATGTCACGGCCTCCCAGGTAAAGCGCCTGCTCCTCCAGGTTTTTCGGCTCCGTGATCCCGGTCTCCTTTCGCTGGCGCTCAATGATCTCCTTCGCTTCCTGAGGGGTTCTGATCCCCCACATGCGGCTGAATGTATTCATATTAAAAGGAAGATTATACAGCTCATCCCTGTAGACCGCCACCGGGGAATTGATATAATTGTTGAACTCCGCAAACTGGTTCATGTAATCCCAGATTTTCTTATCTGAAGTATGGAAGATATGGGCGCCATATTTATGGACGTGAATCCCCTCGATATCTTCACAGTAAATATTCCCTGCGATGTGGTCCCTTCTGTCGATCACCAGGCAGCTCTTTCCCTGCTTTCCAAGCTCATACGCCATAACAGCCCCGTACAGGCCTGCGCCAACGATCAGATAATCATATTTTTTCATCGAATACCTCTCTCTCCGGCAGTATGTTTCCATCTGCCTGGTTTTTCCTGTATTATCATAACATTTTTTTCTTCCGGTTTCTGTTTTTCATTCATTTTTCGTTATTTTGCACACTATTTTTATTTTCTCATTTACAAATTAGTGATTATGCACTAAACTTGTAGTATAGTGGTTTTCGAGAGAACATGTTTCGAAGACCGGATTTTTGCAAAACGGAGGTATCAGACATGAAAGGAAATGTAATCGTCGGACAGTCAGGCGGCCCAACCGCTGCAATCAATTCCAGTCTCGCAGGTGTATACCGCACTGCAAAAGACAGGGGAGCTGTGAAAGTATACGGTATGCTGCACGGTATTCAGGGCCTTCTGCAGGAGCGCTACATCGATCTGTCCGAGTATATCACGAACGAACTTGACGCCGAACTGTTAAAGAGAACCCCCGCCGCTTTCCTCGGCTCCTGCCGTTTCAAGCTGCCGGAGATCCACCAGGACAGGGAAGTATACGAGAAGATCTTCGGAATCCTTGACAAGCTGAACATCGAGGCATTTATCTACATCGGCGGCAACGATTCCATGGATACAATCAAGAAGCTTTCCGACTATGCCATCGTCACCGGACATCCCACCCGCTTCATCGGCTGCCCGAAGACCATCGACAACGACCTGGCGCTCACGGACCACACTCCGGGATACGGAAGCGCGGCAAAATATATCGGCACTTCCGTAAAAGAGATCATCCGGGACAGCTTCTGTCTGGAGTATGAGAAAGGACTTGTCTCCATCGTGGAGATCATGGGCAGAAATGCCGGATGGCTCACCGGCGCGGCGGCTCTGGCCAAAGGCGAGGACTGCGCCGGGCCGGATCTGATCTATCTGCCGGAACTGCCTTTTGACATCGAATCTTTCGGCGCAAAGGTGCGTGAACTGCTGCAGAAAAAGCCCTCGGTCGTAGTGGCAGTCTCCGAGGGAATCCGTCTGGAAGACGGGCGTTACGTGTGTGAACTGGGACAGAGCATCGACTTTGTGGATGCGTTCGGACACAAGCAGCTCTCCGGAACCGCCAATTATCTGGCAAGCTATATAGCAGGGGAGATCGGGTGCAAGACCCGCGCCATCGAGCTCAGTTCCCTGCAGCGCTCTGCTTCCCACTGTGCTTCCCGTGTGGATATTCTCGAGGCATACCAGGTGGGAGGCGCCGCTGTAAAAGCAGCAGATGAAGGAGACTCCGGAAAGATGGTTGTCCTGAAGCGCCTCTCCGACGACCCGTATCAGAGCGGCACGGAAGTCAAAGACGTCCACAAGATTGCCAACGATGAGAAACTGGTTCCCCGCGAGTGGGTCAACGAGGACGGCTCCTATGTAACCGACGAGTTTGTCAGCTACGTGCGTCCGCTGATCCAGGGAGACGTGTCTCCGGTCATGGTGGACGGTATTCCGCGCCACCTGTACCGCCAGATCTGAATCCGGATTTTTCTGCCGGGAAGGCAGCTGCATCCACGCGGCAGCCCTCCCGGCATTTCTGCGTGTTCTTCCCGTAGACGCAAAGGCAGGAAACGTGTTATACTGGGAACACATTTTACAGGAGGTTGCACTATGATTATAAAGAATGGTTTTATCACAGATCCGGCGTCCGGGACCTCCCGCTGCGCCGACATTCTCATTCGGGACGGCATCATCCGGGAAATCGCGGAGAACATCTCTGCCGCGCCGGACGAAACGGTCATTGAGGCCGGAGGGCTTACCATTGCTCCCGGTCTGATCGACACCCACGTTCATTTCCGGGATCCGGGCTTCACCTACAAGGAGACCCTGCACACCGGAGCGCTTGCAGCCGCAAGAGGCGGTTTTACCACGGTTGTGTGCATGGCGAACACCTCCCCTGTCGTGGATTCCGTGCCGGTTCTGCAGGACATTCTCACCCGCGCCGGAAGTGAAAAGATCCGCATCTGCCAGGCGGGAAGCGTGTCAAAAGGGCTGAAAGGGGAAGAGCTGACAGACATGGAGGCCATGAAGGCGGCGGGAGCCTGCGGCTTTACCGACGACGGAATTCCCCTGCGCAGCGCTGCATTTCTCTATCACGCCATGGAGGAGGCTGCCCGGCTTCACGTCCCCATCAGCCTCCACGAGGAGGATCCTTCCTTTATAAAAAATAACGGAATCAATCACGGTCCCGTATCGGAAAAGCTCGGCATATACGGTTCCCCGGCCATTGCCGAGGAATCCCTTGTGGCAAGGGACTGCCTGCTCGCCCTGCACTCCGGGGCGGATGTGGTCATTCAGCATATCAGCTCCGCCCGCTCCGTAGAACTTGTCCGGATCTTCAAAGAGATGGGGGCAAAACTTCACGCTGAGGCAACGCCCCACCACTTTACACTCACCGAGGACGCCGTGCTCGAATACGGCACCCTGGCGAAGATGAATCCGCCGCTTCGGACAGAAGCCGACCGGCAGGCTGTTATCCGCGGGCTTGCAGACGGAACCATCGACATCATCGCCACAGACCACGCGCCCCACAGCGCGGAGGAGAAAGGGCGTTCCATCACCGCCGCCCCCAGCGGCATCATCGGACTGGAGACTTCCCTGGCTCTGGGCATCACCTTCCTGGTGCGCCCCGGCCACCTGACCATGCAGGAACTTCTGAAAAAAATGACGGTCAATCCTGCCCGGCTCTACGGTCTTCCCTTTGGCGAGATCGCAGAAGGCAGGAGTGCAGACCTTGTAATCTTTGACCCGGAAGAGAAATGGACGCCCACGGAATATCTCTCCCTCTCCTCCAACTCCCCCTTTACCGGATGGGAGCTGTACGGGAAAGTGAAGATGACCATCTGCGGCGGAAAAACGGCATATACAGACCATTCATTCTCACAGATATAAGAAAGGAGCCTTCACAATGGATTGTACTCAAAGACTGCTGAAATATGTTGTCATCCGCACTCCCAGCGATGAGGAAAGCACTTCCGTCCCCTCCAGCGCCTGCCAGTTTGAACTGGCATGGCAGCTCCACAGGGAACTGTTCACCATGGGAATCTCGGATGTCAAAGTAGACACCGACTGTTATCTGTACGCACACATACCGCCCACTCCCGGATATGAGCAGTGCCCGAAGATCGGATTCATCGCCCATCTGGATACGGTATCCGACTTCTGCGACCACCGCATTACACCTGTAATCCACGAGGACTACAACGGCAGGGAACTCCCCCTCGGGGACAGCGGACGGGTTCTGTCTCCGGAAATGTTCCCCCACCTGAAGAACCTTGCAGGGAGGACACTGATTACCGGTGACGGCACAACCATTCTCGGAGCGGACGACAAAGCCGGAGTCGCGGAGATCATGACCATGGCAGAACGGATCCTCGAAGAAGAGATCCCCCACGGTCCTGTCTCCATTGCCTTTACTCCGGATGAGGAGATCGGCATGGGCGCGTCCCATTTTAATCTGGAGACATTCGGCGCAGATTTCGCCTACACGGTGGACGGAGACACAGAAGGTGAGATCCAGTATGAAAATTTCAACGCCTGCAAGGCGGAATTTGTCATCCGCGGTGTCAACGTACACCCCGGCTCAGCCAAAGACATTATGGTAAATGCCGCTCTTGTCGCATCCGAGATCAACTCCATGCTCCCTGCCGGCGAGACGCCGCGGGATACGGAGGGCTATGAGGGATTCTATCACCTGACAGATATGCACGGTGACGTGGCAGAAGCTGTAATCCGCTATATCATCCGCGATCACAGTGCGGAACATTTCGCAGAAAGAAAAGAAGTGCTTCGCAGAATTGAAAAAGAACTCAATAAAAAGTACGGCCGGGGAACAGTATCCCTGACCCTCACGGACCAGTACCTCAATATGTCCGAGATCATCTCCGGCTGTATGCATCTGATCCATAACGCAGAAGAGGCATGCCGCCGCTGTGGCGTCACACCTCTGATTCTCCCCATCCGCGGTGGCACGGACGGGGCTCAGTTAAGTTTCAAAGGGCTCCCCTGTCCGAATCTCGGGACAGGCGGTCACGGATATCACGGCCCCTATGAGCATATCACTTCCGAAGGAATGGAGGCCGCCTGCAGCGTACTCCTGGAACTGGTAAAGCTCTATGCTAATGGCTGCCCGCGCCCAGCCGCGGAACTTCCTGACCCCGCAGCTCAATAATCGGGCCGCCGGTACCCTCGATATACTCCCGGGTAATAGTCACTGCGCCGATGCTGTCATCCTTGGGGATCTCATACATGATATCCAGCATGAACTCCTCGATGATGGCGCGCAGCGCGCGGGCGCCGGTATCTTTCTCCATGGCTTTCTCCGCGATGGCTTCCAGTGCCCCGTCGTCAAATTCCAGTTTCACCTCATCCAGAGCCAGAAGCTTCTGGTACTGTTTGAGAATCGCATTCTTCGGCTCCTTGAGGATCTTCACAAGCATATCCTTGTCCAGTCCCTTCAGAGTGAAGATGATGGGCAGACGTCCCAGGAACTCCGGAATCATTCCGAATTTTCTCAGATCTTCCACCGTCACTTTCGAGAGGATATCCTTGTCATGCTCATACTTGTCCTTCAGTTCCGCATTAAATCCCATGGAAGTTTTCTTCGACAGGCGCTCCCGGATAATCTCTTCCAGATCCGGAAATGCGCCGCCGCAGATAAAGAGAATATTTTTTGTGTTCACCGTTGTCAGCGGCACCATGGCATTCTTGCTGTTGGCGCCCACCGGCACCTCCACCTCGCTTCCCTCCAGAAGCTTGAGCATTCCCTGCTGCACAGACTCGCCGCTGACATCTCTCTGGTTGGAATTGCGCTTTTTGGCAATCTTGTCGATCTCGTCAATAAAGATAATGCCCTGTTCCGCCTTCTCCACATCGTTGTCCGCCGCGGCAAGTAGCTTGGATACCACGCTCTCGATATCATCGCCTATGTATCCGGCCTCGGTAAGAGAGGTTGCATCCGTAATCGCAAGGGGCACGTCCAGCAGACGGGCAAGTGTTTTCACAAGGTAGGTCTTTCCGCTTCCCGTAGGTCCGATCATCAGCATGTTTGACTTCTCGATCTCAATGTCGTCCATGGTATCTGTCGCCACCCGTTTATAGTGGTTGTAAACCGCCACAGACATGGCTTTCTTGGCATACTCCTGCCCTACCACATACTCGTCCAGCCTCGCCTTGATCTTGTGGGGAGCCGGAATGTTCCGGATGTCAAGCTGATGGAACTCCTTCGGCTTCTCCTTCTTTTTCTTGATCTTCTGCTGCCTGGGCTGCATATTCTCAAGGTCGGACATATTCAGGAACTGCACGCCCGGTATGTTCATCAGCCGGTTCAGATCCACCGAACCGTTTGTCATGGCGTCAAAGCTCCTCTGCATACAGTCCGGGCACACCGTAATATTGTTCGGCAGGTCGATCATCCTGCCTGTCACGCTCTCCGGGCGGTGGCAGATAAAACAGATCTTCTCATAGCCGTCTTCCTTTTCCCCGGATCTGTTCTGACCGGAGGAGACAACTTCTTTTCCGCCGTCTTTTTTCTCCGAACCTTCCTGATCCTTCCCGCCGTCCTGTGCGTCGCTCTCATCCAGTATTATAAAATCATTCTCTGACATAAGTATTTCCCTTCTTTACAATGCATTTTACCTCATTATAGTACAGCCGGGCAGGTTATACAAATGAACTTTTTCTAAACCCTGTTTTCCTGTACCGCATTTTCTGCAGCCGCGCGCCCGAAAGGTACGGCGGCTGCATGTGCTCCCCTACTGTACTTCCCTGAGACGGAGTCCGGCGGTATCGGAAACCGGCACGGAGAATACGACCGCCCGGGCACGGCTTTGGATACCGGCATGGTCCATGATGGATTTCATAATGCCTCTCTTGTCCTCGCTTCTGGAGACGATAAAGATCATCTCCTTCTCATCTGCAATGGACACACCCAGGAACCGCTCTGCTTTTTCCAGTCCCGTCCCCTTCGCGTGGATCACAGTTCCGCCGCCTGCGCCGCTCATCCTCGCCGCCTCCATTACATCCTCACTGTATCCGTGGTTTGCGATTACGATAATCAGCTCGTATTTTGTCTCTTTCATGACACTCTCCTCTTCTTTTTCATACTTCTGGCCGTCCATCATAAACTGCAGGGTCTTCTTTCCGCCCACACCGGAAAGGGGCATGACAAAGGCGATACCTGTTCCCGGCACATCGATCTGAATCTGGTCCTCAAGCTCTCTTTTGGCTGTCTTCCACGTCTCTTCTGACGCGACAGCCATCATCACGATTTTCTCTGTCGCCTCAAGCCCGAAATAGTCCAGTGTCTCACTGGTTGCCGTCCCTCTGCCGAGCGTGCAGAGCAGAGCCTCCAGGCCGTTCTCCTCATAGAGGCCCTGAAGTCTCTTTCCGAGAGTTCTCTTTGCTATTGTCATCATCAAATATATACCACTCATACTCTTACCTCATCAAAGTTCAATGATATCGTCATCCGGAAGCTGTGCAAACGAAGATGTCTCTCCAACCGCCTCCATTTTTCCGAGTTTTTTCGTGCGGATCTGATAGACCAGACCCAGCACCTGAATCGTGATCAGCGGCGTCATGGCTACCATTGCCACCACTCCGAACGCATCCGTTACAATATTCCCGCCTACGCTCACGCACGCCCCCATCGCAAAGGGGAGGAGGAAAGTCGCCGTCATCGGTCCCGACGCCACTCCGCCCGAGTCAAACGCAATCGCCGTGAAAATCTTCGGCACAAAGAAGGAAAGGATCAGAGCCACAGCATATCCGGGAATGATAAACCAGAAGATCGAAATTCCTGTGAGGACACGGGTCATGGCAAGTCCAAGCGACACTGCCACACCGATGGAAAGGCTCAGGCTCATGGCCTTTGCCGTAATGGCGCCGGAAGTAATATCCTCCACCTGTTTTGTAAGTACAAACACTGCCGGCTCTGCCAGCACGATGAAATATCCGATTACCATTCCGATCGGAATGATCACCCATCTGTAAGGATTTGCGGCGATCACCTGTCCCAGATAATTTCCTGCCGGCATGAATCCCACATTCACGCCTGTGAGGAACAGCACCAGCCCTATATAAGTATAAACCATACCGATCGCGATACGGATCAGCGTTCTTTTCTGCACTCTCCGGAAAACGCACTGGAAAGCGACAAAGAAAACAACAATCGGCAAAAGGGAAACTGCCATCTCTTTCATATATTCCGGGAACCCCTCTCCAAACAATTTCCACAGTTCCACGGAATCCGTGATCTCCGGGAGCGCATCGGGAACGTACTCCGTATTCTCCGGATGATAGATGAGCCCCAGCACAAGAACCGAGAGGATCGGCCCGATGGAACAGAGCGCCACAAGACCGAAGCTGTCATCCTCCGCACGCTCATCGCTTCGGATCGCGGAAATACCGATACCGAACGCCATGATAAAGGGCACGGTCATGGGTCCCGTCGTCACTCCGCCCGAGTCGAATGCCACTGCCAGGAAATCCCCCGGCACAAAGAACGCCAGTGCAAACACAATAATATACAGCCCGATCAGCATATGCGCCAGTGTAATATTAAAAAGCATTCGCAAAAGCGCAGCTACGAGAAAAAGCCCTACTCCAAACGCCACCGACAGAACGAGAACCATATTCGGCACAGACGGAACCTGTTCCGCCAGCACCTGCAGATCCGGTTCGGATATGGTCACGATGAACCCGAGAATAAAGCTCAGGAAGATCATCAGCCACAGCTTTCTCGTCTGTGTCATACAGGTTCCCACATTCTCACCGATGGGCGTCATCGAAAGGTCCACGCCCAGAGTGAAGAACATCATCCCCACCACCAGCAGCACAGCCCCGAGCAGAAAAGCCAGAAGGATTCCCGGCTCGACCGGAGCGATGGTAAAGCACAGAACCAGCACGATCGCAATGATCGGGAGTACGGCTTTTAAAGTTTCATTGAGTTTCTCCTGCAGTTTTTCCAACAATTTTGTTCGTTTAAAATTCACACTTTCCCTGCCTTTCGTCTACTTCAATTTTCCAGCATCTCTATAAATTCTTCTTCCGAAATAATGGGGACCCCCAGCTCCCTTGCCTTTCTGTTTTTGGAAGAAGTGGAATTGACATCATTGTTGATCAGATAATTCGTCTTTGACGTCACACTTCCCGTAACTTTTCCCCCTCGTTTTTCGATTTCTTCCTTCACCTCCCCGCGGTTCGCAAAATGTTCCACGCTTCCCGTGATCACAAAATTAATTCCCGCAAATTTCTGTATATCTTCACTGCCTTCCTCCTGTTCGATGTGAACCTCTTTCAGAAGGCGCTCAAATATATCCCTGTGTTCTTTATCCTGAAAATACTCTGCAAACGTTCCCGCAATCACATCCCCGACTCCGGAAATGGCACTCAGCTCCTCCGCTGTCGCATTCATGACGCGCTGCGGGTCATTTCCCAGAGCCCGGCAGATCATCCTTGCATTGGCGCTGCCGATATTCGGAATACCAAGGCTGTACACAAGCCGTGGGAGCGTCGTCTCCCTGGCGTTTTCTATGCTGTTTTTCAGATTTTCGTAGGACTTTTCCCCGAATCCCTCCATTGCCCGGATCTCATCCGCATAGCGGTCCAGGTGGAAAATATCGGTAAAATCCTTCACAAACCCGTTCATAATAAATTTTTCGAGAGTCGCCTCGGAGAGCCCCTCAATATTCATGGCGTCCCTGCTTGCAAAGAGAGCGAACGCTTTTACATGTTTTGCCTGGCATTTCGGGTTCGTGCAGTACAGCGTCTTTGTCTCATTCTCCATGGAGATCCTGGTTGCGCCGCCGCACACCGGACAGACCCGGGGAATATCCTTCACACCGCTGCGCGTCAGATTCTCCGCGATCTGCGGGATGATCATATTCGCCTTGTATACCTGGATTCTGTCTCCCACGCCGAGTTCCAGTTCTTCCATAATACTGATGTTATGAACACTGGCGCGGCTCACCGTGGTCCCCTCCAGTTCCACCGGCTCAAAGATAGCAACCGGGTTGATCAGCCCTGTCCGCGACGGGCTCCACTCGATTTCAAGAAGAGTCGTCTCCCGGATTTCATCCGCCCACTTAAAAGCAAAGGAGTCCCGGGGAAATTTTGCCGTACTGCCAAGAGACTGACCGTATGCAATATCATCGTAGACAAGGACAAGCCCGTCGGACGGGATCTCATTTTTCTCGATGTGGGCGGCAAACCACGCCACCTCGTCCTCCACCGTCTCCCTGGTCACAGGATGGTTCTCCACCACGTCAAATCCCTGCTCCTTCAGCCACTGCATCTGGTACATCCGGGAGTTGTGGAAATCCACACCGTCCGCCCGCACCAGGGTAAATGCATAGAAACGGACATTTCTTCTGGCCGTAATCTCGCTGTTGAGCTGACGCACAGACCCGCTGCACAGATTTCTGGGGTTCTTGTATTTTGCATCTACATCCTCGATCTCGTCATTGATCTTTTCAAAATCTTTGTAGGAGATGACCGCCTCACCGCGGAGCACAAGTTCTCCGTCATAGGGAATGTGCAGGGGGATATTCCGGAACACCCGGGCATTGCCGGTGATCACTTCCCCCACCTCGCCGTTGCCCCGGGTGACAGCTTTCTCCAACTCTCCGCCCCGGTAGGTCAGCACGATCGTAAGGCCGTCCAGTTTCCATGAGATCATGGCCTTCTGGTCCCCGAGGAATTCCTTGAGCCGCTCCACATCCTTGGTCTTGTCCAGCGAGAGCATTGGTCTCTCGTGCCGCTCTTTAGGCAGCTCGCTGACCACCTCATATCCCACGTTGACCGTGGGGCTGGAGGCAAGGGTCGTACCCAGCTCGCTCTCCAAAGACTGGAGCTCATCGTACAGCCTGTCGTATTCATAATTGCTCATGATCTCTTTATTTTCCTGCTCATAGGAACGGCGCGCCCGGTTCAGGAGCTCCACCAGTTCCCTCATGCGCTTCATCTTTTCTTTCATAATCTCCTCCTGCTCTCCGGGTTATTGGACGAGTCTCTCAGCATCTCGTAAAGGCTGTCAAGCTCCTGGTCCGTCAGCTTCCTGTACTGTCCTTCTTTCAGATCTCCAAGGCAGATGTTCATCACCCTCACCCGGACCAGATCCCTCACCTCATATTCCAGCGCCTCGCACATTCTCCGGATCTGCCGGTTGAGTCCCTGGGTCAGAATAATGGAAAACGTATATTTTCCCAACTGTTCCACCCGGCACGGCCGTGTCACGGTATCGAGAATCGGCACTCCCTCTGCCATCGCCTTTAAAAACTCCGGCGTAATCTCTTTATCCACCCGGACTTTATATTCCTTTTCATGACAGTTTGCCGCCCGCATCATCTTATTGATGATATCCCCGTTGTTGGTCATAAGAAGAAGCCCCCGGGAATCCTTATCCAGACGGCCGGCATAGGTCACCCGCACGGGATAATTCAGGAAACGCACAATACTGTCCCTCTCACGGCGGTCCTCTGTACACACGATTCCCCGCGGCTTATTGACTGCCAGGACGATCATCTCATCCCGTCTGGACACTACTTTGCTGCCGACCCGGACAACCTGCCCGGGCTCAATTTTCATCCCTGTCTGCGCGCGCACCCCGTCCACTGTTACCCGTCCGCTTTCAATAAGGCGGTCAGCTTCTCTTCTGGAGCATACCCCCGCCTCGCTCAAATACTTATTCAGCCTTACCGGCTCTTTTTTCTGTAAAAATTCTTCACTGATCCGATTGCCCACCTGTAAATACTCCACTGATATTATTGTCTGTAAAAAATGAATTGCCGCTGTATAAAAACAGCACGTCCGTGATCCGGTAAGTATCCATAATATCCTGGATCGTCCCGCTGTAGTACACCGGATCCACCACTACGATCTCCCGGAAATACGGAGTTAAAAAGGGAATAAAGCAGTTGGCGAAAGAATCTTTCACCACCAGAAGCCTTCCCGTTCCTGTGGAAACGGTTCTGATATCCGTCAGCGCCCGGTCCCCGCCAAGGAACACATCGTACTGGTCTCTCGTACCCAGAGCTGCCGAATCATACAGAGACGTGGTTCTCTGTGCCTCGTCCACGTAAGTCACCACCACATCGTCATCCACCAAAGTGGGAACATAAATGTCAATTTCTTCAGAGTCCCCGAGCTCTGCTCCGCATTGCGCGGCGAGATCGCCGTTGAAGCTGCCGGAAACCGCATAGGAAGCGAACTGTTCAGCCACCGAATCCGTGATTCCCAGCGCCTGCGCTGATTCCTGAAAAGCATAGAACGCTCCCAGCGTCGTCCAGCGGTCATCCGTCTTATAGTATATCTTTTCGTTTTTATACTTATTCAGAATGGATACCGTATCAATCCACGTGACAGAATCTCCCATCTGTCTTTGCACCATCCCGAACAGCTGCGTCTGATCCTCCACCGACGCGAAAGCCGGCAGGCTGTCGCTCAAAATGCAGGCTGCGTCAGGCACAAGCATCATTGTTACCCGGATGTCCTGACCGGACTGCGCAAAACTCCGGATCGCCTCCAGATTTGCCGCAAGATTTGCGGAATCCGGCACCTGGATATCCTCCAGAAGCTGACCGTTTTTTCCCAGATAGACTCCGTTTTCCAGTCGGTTTCCTCCGATTTTCCCGAGGGACACACGGAGACTCCTGAGCAGATCCCGCCCGGCGAACTGATCTTTCAGATAGGTTTCAACACCTTCCGCAAAATCTCCGGTCAGCAGGCTCTCCACACTAAACGCCGGGAATGAGGCGAGATTCCTGTCCTCCTTTCCCGACTTCTCCCGGTCCGGTACAATCAGGTTGATCACCAGCACCACGACCAGACAGAGTATGAAAACAATACCTGTCACACCTTCTGTTTTTCCTCTTTTTTTCTTTCTGTTATCCATATTCCCACCTAAAACCTGAATAGAAACGGGTTATATGTATCCGTCACAAGAAACGCCGCCGAGACAAGAAAAATCCCAATGTAAAGCGTCACTGTCACAGCAGTCCTGACACGGAGGTTCCCTGAAATTCCCATAATCTGTCCGGCAAACGCCTTTGCAAGAGGGGTGGCCGCAGCTGCCGCCGCCAGATACAGAAGCCAGTGGGTGAGCAGAAGGAATCCTCCCTCCCCGTCCACGAAGCCTGCACCCGCGCCGATCATCGCCGTTAGATACCGCAGAGAGTACCCCAGACTCGGGCTGAAGAAGAACACCCAGCCCACAAGCGTCAGCACGATAAAGTAAATCCGTCTGACCGGTCCCGGCAGATGGTCCAGAGACTCGCCCCACACATATTTTTCCATCACCAGGATGATTCCGCAGTACACGCCCCATACGATAAAGTTCCAGGATGCGCCGTGCCACATGCCGGTCAGTATCCACACAACCATCATGTTGAATATATTCCGTGAAACCGTCCCCCGGTTTCCTCCCATAGGGAGATAGACATACTCCCGAAACCATGTGACCAGCGATATGTTCCATCTGCGCCAGAATTCGGTAATACTCCGGGAGATATAGGGATGCTCGAAATTCTTCCGGAACTCAAAGCCAAACATTCTCGCCAGTCCCCGGGCCATATCCGACCATCCGCTGAATTCAAAATAAATCTGCAGGGCAAAGGAAAAACATCCGATCCATGCCGTCAGCGCGGAAATACTGCCTGTCGGCATGGCAGCCACCTGCTCGAAAACCTTTCCCAGGGAGTTGGCAAGAATCGCCTTCTTTGCCAGTCCCGTAATAAAAAGCATGGCGCCCTGTCCGGCTTTTCTCGCGGTAACGCTCCGCTTCTCCAGCTGGCGTTCCATATCCGAATACCGGACCACCGGTCCGGCAAGTATCTGCGGAAACATCGCCGCATAAAGAGCGAAGTTCACAGGATTCTTCTGCACCTGCGCTTTTCCCCGGTACACATCAACCAGATAGGAAATCTCCTGAAGCGTAAAGATGGAGAGCCCCAGCGGGACAGACAGTTCCCGGTAAGGGATCTCCTCCGGAAGGAGCAGGTTGATCTGTGAAATCAGGAAACCATAATACTTGAAAAACGCCAGGATCGCCACGTTCGCCGCCACGCCGAAAGCCACGGCAAGGCGCGCACGCCGGGGATCCTCAAGCTTTGCGCCGATATCCCTCCCGGCGAAATAATTCAGAAGCACCGACAGCACCAGTAGGACAACATAAACAGGCTCCCCCCACGCGTAAAAAAGGATGCTGGCGGCAAGCATGACACCGTTCTTCGCCCTGTCCGGCGCGATATAATAAACAATCACTGCAACAGGCAGAAATAAAAATAAAAAGCTGATACTGTTAAATAACATCCCCGTCTTCCTCTCCAGGTATTGTTTTTACAGGCTTTCATCGAACGCCGTCCTGTACCGGGCTGCGTCCGCCGAGACTGCAAAGAAAATATACTTTCCCCGCACACTCTGCACCGCATGTTCAAGAAGTTCTGTCTGTTCCGGCAGATAATCCCCGTACTCGCCGGTTCTCTGCAGGATCCGGGCTTTTACTGCCTCCAGTACCCGGTCGATCTGATCTGTGCTGTTCACCCGTATGACAAGCACCTCTTCAGCCGACAGGGCAGAGGATGCCGAATAGTACATCACTCCGGAATAATCTCTGCTGTTCAGCCCGAAACTGCGCTTCAACGCCTGCCCGTCCCTCTCCACCATGTCCGAAGCCTCCAGCACCGGACTCATATCCGCCTTCACATCCTCGAAGGCTCTGGTGCTTCCTCCGGCAAAAATCAGAAGGAATACGATATAGGCCGCCGCGAGCAGCGCCAGTATATATTTCAGAATCTGTGCGATTCCCGGTCTGCCGTCTCTCATAATGCAGCCACCTCCGCCATTCTCTGTGCCCAGACCGGATAGAACTCTGCCCGGAAATGAATCCCGTCATCCTCATAATGTTCCGCCTGGACAATGGATGTGTTGTCAATATAACCGACCTGCAGCCTGCCGCAGAGTTCCTCCAGGGCTGCATTAAACGCCGCGATATTCTCATACTGCGGCTGCTCCGCAAGTGCCTGCTCCTGCACCGGGAAAATGGAATTTACAAATATGTGGGCATTGGGCACAGCCTCCCTGACCTTTCCGATCAGCGTCTCATATTCCGATGCGAACGTCTCCGCATCCTCCCCGCTCCTGGTCACATCATTAAGGCCATATGTCAGAAAGATCATCTGCGGCTTGAGTGCCTCCACCCGCTCCACTTCCCCGTCCGTATCCGACAGGATCACACTGTTGTCCGCAATCACGCTTGCCTGTCCGAGCACATTGTAGGCCTCCAGGCCCGCGGCAATCGAATCTCCCATCACCACGGAGGTGGAGAACATCTCCTTTATGTTCCTGTTCCCGTCCGCCTCCCCCGACTGGCTCTCGAGCTGGGTGATTTTTGCCTCAACAGAAGAGATGTCCGTCTCCTCCGCTGCCCGGATATACGCCAGTCCCTCAGCGGTATCCACCTGGGGGGAGGCCAGATGCCGCACCCCCTGTATGATCAGAAAGAGCACGAAAATAACTGCCGCTGCCCCGACACAGATCATCAATATTCTTATCTTTTTCTTCTGTTTATTTTTCATAAAAAAATTCCTGCGTACTTATGCGGCGATAGCTTTCCTGCAACTGCGCCACTGACTTTCTTTGAAACAATAGATTGACTGACTTCAGAAATACGGCTGTAAGCCCAAGGGAGCCGTACTTATTTATATACTATTTAATAATACTTTTTTTGCACGTAAAAGTCAATGTGTGTTATGATACTGTTATCAGTCTACTTTGGAGGTTGCTTCCGGATGATTTCACTTAATTTAACCAATGTCAAAGATTTTATGTCCCATCTTCTGCTCTCGGAGACGTTCGACAATTTTTACTTTATCGAGGGCGAAATTGTAACGTTCAATACCTTCACAATCGACGGGTACATACAGAAAGATTTTTTTGATTCAGACGCGGAACTGACCGAGTATTCTTACTGGAAAAACCTGCGGGAATACTGCTTTTCCCTGATCCGGGGAAAGCGCACCCCCTTAAGCTTCCGCCTCGTGTTCAGTCTCTCCCGGGAGAACATGGAGCGCACTGTCAGAAAGTCCACCCCCTCCCTCAACCCGGATGACGTGCAGGGTCTCTATCTCAACATCCGCTATGACGGGAGCCACCTTGCCTGTGTGACAGGCACATCATTTAAAACATTCAGCCTGGATAAATCCCTGGAACACGCATGGGATGATATGGTGAAGAAATTCCTGAAACAGAAAAAGATTGAATTCGAAGAAGAGTAGCGGGAAAAATCCATCTTTGACGGATAGATAAACATCTGTCCGGAAAAAGAATATACCGGCGAAGGGGTAGGCCTGGGCTGTGATGACAGGATATTACTCACTGCTCAGGGCTGCGCTTCGCTTGCATTCGCCGTTCGCAACACCTGTCATCACAGCCCAGGTTTCCGAACGGCACTTTTCTTTTTCCAGACAGATGTTTTATACCCTCAAATACACTATTTTCCCCTGAGACGGTCTTTTCGGGAAAATTCAGTTTCTTTCCGGTATAGATAACATGAGTCTGCGGGAGGGATGTCATGTAAGCAGGACTTCAAGTGAGAGCGTTCCGAAAAGCATTTGTTCTGGATGTTAGAAAAAAGCAAATGAAGTGCCATTGCACGTACATTTGCTTTTTTCGTTACATCCATTCAAATCTTTGAGGTAGAGCGGAACGGTCCTGCGTCATGACACCCCTCCCGCAGACGGACGTTAGTCTATCCGTCAAAGATGGATTTTCTTCCATGTTTATTTTGTAAGGAGCATCATGATCTCATTGCTTCTCTGCACGAATGCCGTCATCTCTTCCGGGCTTAACGGTTTATGTGCAAGCATGGCCAGATCATAGAGCTGTTTACAGATGATGGAAACATTCTTGCTGCGCTTGTGTTCCACAAGGAACTTCACGAGCGGATGGTTTGCATTCAGGACAAGCGTCGCCTGGCTTCCGAACATGGACGGATCCATGCCTGACATGCCGTACATCTTCATCATCTCTTCCATACGTCTGCTCTGTTCGGACAGGACAGCCATGGAAGCCACTTTATCGTCTTTGAGTTTCTCTACTTTGACATCCAGTTTGTCGTTGTTCAGCTCTTTGCGGAAGATCTCCACCAGACTGTCAGACATCTTCTGGAAGTCTTCTTTTTCGCTTTCTGCCACTTCATCTTTCAGAGAATCATGGACATCGGCATCGATTCTCAGGAACTCGATATCCTGGTGTTTCTGCTCCAGATAGGTAACAAATGCGGAGTCAATGTTGTGGGTAAGGATGATGGCATCCTGTCCCTGAGCCTTGAACATATTGATGTACTGGCTCTGCTGAACCTCATCTGTCACATAGTAAATTCTCGTCTTCTCCGGCTCTTTGTTCTCTTCTTCAGATTTTTCCGCATTCTCTGCAGCGTCCTCTGTCTTTTCCTCTGACTCGGAAGCCTCCGGCTCAGAAGCATTCTGCTCAGCATTCTCGCTGCCTGCTTCTGCCTTTTCTTCCTCTTTTGCCGGCTTGCTCTCGTTGATGACCTCCTCGAGTGTCAGATACTTGTGATCCAGATTCTTGTAGATCATGGAATCTTTCATCTTCTCGCCGAATTTCTCATCCTTCAGGCAGCCGAACTTGATAAACGGGCTGATGTCATCCCAGTATTTCTCATAGTTCTCACGGTCTGTCTTGAACATTCCGGTCAGCTTGTCCGCGACCTTCTTTGAAATGTAGTCTGCCACCTTATTTACAAATCCGTCATTCTGCAGAGCACTTCTGGAAACGTTCAGCGGCAGGTCCGGACAGTCGATCACTCCCTTGAGCACCATCAGGAACTCCGGAATAACCTCCTTGATATTATCCGCGATAAATACCTGATTGTTGTACAGCTTGATCTTACCTTCGATAGAATCATACTCCATATTGATCTTCGGGAAGTACAGGATGCCTTTCAGGTTAAACGGATAATCCATGTTCAGATGGATCCAGAACAGCGGCTCCTTGTAATCCATAAACACCTTACGGTAGAAGGCAATATAATCGTCCTTCGTACACTCGCTCGGATTCTTCGTCCAAAGCGGATGTGTATCGCTCAGTGAAACCGGACGTTTTACGATCTTCACACGTTTCTTCGGCTCGCCCTCTTCGCCTTCTTTTTTCTCTTCCTCAATATGCTCTACCACCTGATCCGTATCAAGCAGTTCATCCTCGTCAATCGTCTCGTACTCCGGCTCTGCATTCGCCTTTGACAGGAAGATCTCCACCGGCATGAAGGAGCAGTACTTCTCGATAACCTCTCTTGCACGGTATTCATTGGCGAACTCAAGGCTGTCCTCATTCAGATACAGGGTGATCTCAGAACCCACGGTCCTCTTGTTTCCATCCTGCATCTCGTACTCTGTGCCGCCCTGGCTTGCCCAGTGTACCGGCGTTGCCCCTTCCTTATAGGAAAGCGTATCGATCTGCACCTCGTCTGCCACCATGAACGCAGAATAGAATCCCAGACCGAAATGTCCGATCATATCATCTTCCGTCGTCTTGTCTTTATATTTCTCAAGGAACTGTGTCGCACCGGAAAAAGCGATCTGAGTAATGTACTCTTCCACCTCATCCGCCGTCATTCCAAGACCGTTATCGATAAACTTCATCGTCTTCTCCTCGGGGTTGACGATAACCTCGATCTTCGGCTTATATCCTTCCGGAAGCTCGTACTCTCCCATCATATCCAGTTTCTTCAGCTTTGTGATGGCGTCACAGCCGTTCGATATCATCTCACGTACAAAAATATCATGATCAGAATATACCCATTTCTTTATAATCGGAAATATATTCTCACTGTCAATGGATAAGTTACCTTTCTTTACTTCCATTTTTCAACACTCCTCATATAAATATTCATCTTCTTTCCTGCTCCTGCTGCTGTCCGCACATTTTCCGCAGGATTCAGGTGCCTGTGCCAGCTTTCGCCGACAGCTTTTTTCATCCAGTGAATATTCTAGTACATGAAATTTTAAAAGTCAATAGATTTTTAGCACTCTTTCAAAGTGAGTGCTAATAACTTTGTTAAAACAATAAATTTTTTATAAAATCCGCAGCAATGTATCCCTCTTTTCATCGGTTTAGCGCGGTGATATAATAAACAGGAAAACAAACAGGAAAGGATGCGACATAATGGCTATGACAGAAAACACAGCAAACAAGACAAATACAGCAGAGACCACCGGCTTCAGAGCCGAAATGGCAGACACTGACGAAAAACTCCGGGACATTGCCGCTCTGGCGGAAATCATCTGGAACGAACACTTTACCCCGATTATCGGGAAAAAACAGGTCGATTACATGGTAGACAAATTTCAGTCCTTCCACGCCCTGAAAGAGCAGACATCAGAAGGCTATGAGTATTATAAAATCTTTGACGGAGAAGAATTCTGCGGTTATACCGGCATCCATCCCGGTGAGGACGGCCGCCTCTTCTTAAGCAAGCTCTACATAAAAAAAGAAGCCCGGGGACGCCATCTGGCGACCAGAGCTTTTGAATTTCTGAAAAACATCTGTCTGGAGCGCGGATATTCCGCAATCTGGCTCACCTGCAACAAGTATAACGACGGCAGCCTGGCAGTCTACAACCATCTCGGTTTCCGTACCATCGACACCCAGGAAGCCGACATCGGCGGCGGCTTCATCATGGACGACTACATCATGGAATATAAAATCAGGTAAAAAGACTGGCTATGCCCGATAAACAGCTGGCTGGAAAAAGAATAAATCGACGAAAGGAGCCCGAGCTGTGACGACAGGATATTGCTCACTGCTCAGGGCTGCGCTCCGCTTGCATTCGCTGTTCGCAACACCTGTCATCACAGCTCAGGTTTCCGAACGGCACTTTTCTTTTTCCAGCCAACTGTTCTAATATCAGCAAATACACCTTTTCCCCCGGAAAAAACCAGTCTCTTTCCGGTGTATAGGCAACGTTAGTCTATACCCGAAAGACAGATTTTTTCCGTCTTTCTACAGTCTTTCGCTGCTTTCGTTCATGAATTTGTATTCTGCCACGGAGCGGTCGAATCCCTTGATATGGCGGTAGAGCCACTCGATCACGTTTTTGTTTACCTGCTCTACGAATGCGTCTGAGGGTCCTTCTTCCTCTTCCAGCATATTATAGAGATCTTTTACCACCTGGCGCAGTTTGTCATGTTCTTTTTTATGTTCATTGATTCCGGGATAGTTTATGGATTCCTGGAGTTTTTCCTCCTCGCCGAAGTGGAATTCTGTATAATCGGCAAGATAATCCAGCGTCTTTACTGCCACCAGTTTATCCTTGCTTGTCTCGCAGCTGTCAAGAAGTTTATTGATCTTGTCAATCAGCTCCCTGTGCTGTCCGTCAATCATCTCATTGCCTGTTACCAGGCTGTCATCAAATTCTGCTCTCATATGTGTAACCTCCTATACTTCACCATGCTTAAAATGCTGTATCATTTCATTTGTCAGGCTTTCCCCGGACATCTGATCCGGGATCTCCTCTCTTTCAAACCATTCGGCAAGCGCCAGTTCTTCTCTGTCCAGAGTGATTTTGTCCTCTCCGTCCAGATCGCAGTAAAAGCCCATCAGCAGTGTATCGCTGAAAGACCATGGCTGGCTCTTGTAGTACCGGATATTCTTCACTTTGAGTCCTACTTCTTCCATCACTTCCCGGGCTACTGTCTCTTCCACAGTCTCCCCGATCTCTGTGAATCCGGCGAGAAGTGCATATTTCTTGTATGCCCTTCCTGCATATTTTGACATCAGGATCCGGTTTCCGTCTGTCACTCCGATAATAACGGCAGGACAGATCTTCGGGAACTCCATATTGCGGCATTCCGGACAGAAGAGCATTCTCTCCTTCTCATCTCTCTGCATCATATGCCCGCACCGCCCGCAGAACTTGTGACTCCTGTACCAGTTCCAGAGCTGGTATCCGGTAATTCCCGCAAAGGACCGGTACTGCGGCTTCGCCTCCCGGAAAATTTCTGTGTTCTCCATCGTGAAACCGGAGTGAGGTTCCCGGCTGATCTCCCGAACAAGATAATATCTGCTGTCATCAATCGAGAAAAGATAGATGCTGTCTTCATAGATCTCTTCATTCAGTCTCTCCAGATCGCGGAATCTCGGAAATTCAATTCCCTCCGAAGTCCTTCTGAGAAGCGCCGTATGTTCTTCGTAATAAAGCGCGTAACACTCTGCATCCGGCGCCGAATTTCTGTACTGATTATTATACCGGTGCGGCCAAATATCCTGAATCATTGTGTCTGCTCCTGTCTTCTGTATATTTTATATGCTGTGCTTATTTTTCTGTCTGGTGCACCTTTCCGGCTGTCCTCTGCTTTTTTCTGCCCGGGAACAAAGATGCCAGTAAAAAAAGGAGTCCCCCGCCCGCTATAAAGAAATCGCCCAGATTGTATGTGACTGCCGAAACTTTCTCGTTCCCGCACTTTATACCGATGTAATCCACCACGTAACCTCTGGCACAGCGGTCGAATGTATTGCTCCAGGCGCCGGCTGCCGCCAGGGAAATCGCCTTGTTCTTCAGGAAACTTCCCCCGCGGAACCGGTAAAAGATCTGGATCAGGGACAGTACCGAAGCTGCTCCCAGGGACAGAGCCCTTACCACCTCGGGATGGCTGTCCAGAAGATTCAGGCACATTCCTTTGTTGTGAACCCGGCGCATTACTATATGATCTGTCAGCTTCCGTTCTTTTCCTTTGTCTATGTTCTGTTCTGCATAGCGTTTTAATACCTGGTCGGCAGAAAAGAGAACCGCGCTGCCGCCCAGGAACCATCCTTTTTTCATGCAAGCCTCCTGCTGCCTGTTTTTGCTTTCTGCCGGTCTGCTAAAACTTCGCGGATTACTCCGACTTCATTTTCTCCGCGGCGTCTTTTGCTTTCTCCGCTACTTTATCCGCCACATCTCCGGCTTTGTCCGCCGCCTTTTCCGCGGCTTCTCCAACCCTCTCTGCTACGGTCTCCGCCACATCGGCAGCCGTCTCTTTCACCACTTCGGCGTAGTCCGTCTCCGCTTCCGCCTCTTCTGTCTCTTCATAGACAGAATGATCGATCTTCTCTCCGCAGTACGGACAGAAGGTCATCTCCTTCGCCACCATTCTGCCGCAGTTGGCGCACTCGGAAGCCCCTTTGATCCTGGCGATCTTCTTCTCGCAGCTTTCTATACCCACCTCGCGGTCTTTGATCGCATCGCAGAGTCCGAGGGCAGCGTCCTCCACCGGCTCGCCCGCTTTATAGCGGTCATAAATCATCTTTCCGAGTTCCATGAGATCTACTGCATTTCCCCTTGCCATGCTGCGGATCTGACTTCTGAGTTTCTGAATCTCCAGCGCGTCGCCTGCCTTGCTTGTCACTGTTTCCGCCGTCTCACCCAGACGTTTTCCAAGGTCTTCAAAAAAGTCTTTCATCTTTTCAATCTCCCTTCTTCCCATGCTTTTTCCGCACGGGCAACGATGCCAAACCCGGGATTTCCCCGTATTTCTGACTTAAGTACATTATACCCTAATCTCCGGCAACTTCAACAAAATCCCCGGGAATTTATACTTTTTTTACATCATGCCGGTTTTCCTCATCCGCAGGAGTCCCCGCCTTCCCGCGGCATACCCGCCTCTGTTTCTTCATATACTTTCTGTAAAAAACGCCAAGGATTAAGTAAAAATGGATCTTGAAACATGCCGTGAACATATTTTATCGGAGGACTGCAGGGATTTTATCGCCAATCATGTGCGCACTCCTTTTTTTGACAGCATCACCCGCGGGGATTACTGCCGCCAGGAGGCCGGTTTTGACTTCCGCTGCGTCTACCTTCCCAGAGAGAGCGCCGATCCTGTCACGCTCTCGAAATTCTCCTACAACTCTGTACCCAAGTGCTATTCCCCCATCAGCATGGAGACGCTGAACCGGACAGGAATTCTTCCCATGCAGAACTATCCCACGCTTCAGCTCAAAGGCAGCGGAGTGCTCATCGGTTTTCTCGACAGCGGGATAGATTACACCAGTGAGATTTTCCGCAATCTTGATGGAAGCACGCGGATCGCGGCGATCTGGGACCAGACGGTGCAGAGCGGACAGCCGCCGGAAGGCTTTGCTTACGGCACGGAGTTTACCCGGGAAGAAATCGACGCCGCCCTTTCTCTGGACGATCCTCTGACCGCCGTTCCCTCTATCGATGAAACAGGGCACGGCACATACACAGCCAGTCTGGCCGCAGGCAGCGCTGATCCTGCCGAACAGTTCCTCGGCGCCGCGCCGGAAGCCACCCTGGCTGTCGTCAAGCTGAAACCGGCGAAGAAATACCTGAGGGATTTCTACTTCATTCCCCAGAATGCTGTGTGCTACCAGGAGACAGATCTGATGCTGGGGCTCCGCTATTTAAACGATCTGGCTGACCGTCTGGGACTCCCCTTTGTGCTCTGCGTCTCAGTCGGGTCCAACATGGGCGGACACATCGCCACCCTCCCCTTTCCCCTGCTTCTGGAAGGATACAGTACAAAAGCGAATCATATCACCGTTATCGGCGCAGGCAATGAAGCCGATCAGCGTCATCACTATTATAATGAAATTCAAAATACAGATGACACAAAGACTGTGGAACTGCGGGTCGGCGAAAATGTAAGCGGCTTCTCCCTTGAACTTTGGACCGAGATTCCCAATATCTTCTCCATCTCCATCATATCTCCCTCCGGGGAGAACACCTCGCGGATTCCCTTCCGGGTCGGCGCGGAAGCAGAGATTGATTTTCTCTTCGAGCGCACCAGGGTTTCCGTGGATTACCGGCTACTGGTGGAGCGCACCTCCTCGGAACTGATTCTGTTCCGCTTCGACGCTCCTGCCCCCGGTATCTGGAGAATTGTGGTCGAGCCCCTGACTGTCATCGACGGACGTTTCCACATGTGGCTTCCTCAGAGCGCATTTCTCTCCGGTGAAGTCTATTTTCTGGAATCAAATCCGTATTATACTCTCACCAATCCGTCAAGTGCTTCCACTCCCATCACGGTGGCCTACTATGACGGCGGTTCGGACGGTATCGCCCAGAGTTCCGGACGCGGATATACCCGCACAGAGCGGATCAAACCGGACATTGCCGCCCCGGGCATCCAGATCACCGGAGCCCTTCCGGGAGGGCGGTTTGCCGCCCGCTCCGGCTCCTGCGCCGCCGCCGCCATCACAGCCGGGGCCGCCGCCCTGATGCTGGAATGGCTGATCTACCACGAAAATGTTCCCGGCATTGATTCCTTTCAGTTAAAAAGCCTTCTGATCCTGGGAGCCGTGCGCCCCCGGATCATGGAATATCCCAACCGGGAATGGGGATACGGGCAGCTCAACCTGTACAACACCTTTGAAGTGATGCGCCAGCTGTAAGCCCCGTCACCCGTGCCAGAGGCAGTTCACGGCACTCACGCCGGCTGTCCCTTCCGCTTCTCCGGACGGTTTACGATAATAATACCGATGCTCACCAGGAGCAGCGCGGCAAGGTTCTTAAGCGACAGCACTTCCTCCCCGAGGATCAGCCCGGAAAGCGCGACGCCGAATACAGGAATTGTAAACGTATAGATCGCCACATTTCCTACAGGATTGTATTTCATCAGAATCGTCCATATACTGAACGCAGCCGTGGACAGGAGAGCCATGTAGATCAGCAGAAGGATGCTCTTCACCGTAAATCCCTCCACATGGCCGCCGAGCGCCAGGCCGATCACGATAAGCAGTGCCCCGCCCATCAGCGTCTGATAGGCGGTGATCGTCATGGGACTCTCTTCATCGGAAATCAGCTTTAAGAACACCATGCTGATTCCGTATACAACTGTACACAGAAGGATCATTCCCTCCCCCTGGAGCGTAAAGCCTTCCCCCCACGCTCCGGGCGAGAGGTTGACAGCAATCACGCCGGCAAAGCCGAGGATACAGCCGATCCCCTTCTGCCACGTCATTTTCTCGGACCGGATCATAAAGTGTGCGGCGATGATCGCCACAAATCCCTGGGAGGCGTTGATAATCGAACTCTTTGCCCCTGTGGCATACGCCAGTCCGATGTAAAAACAGACATACTGGATCGTAGTCTGCAGCAGCCCCTGACGGAAAATGTGCCATACTGAGGAGCGCTTCATCGTAAGGAAACGCCGTTCCACAATACAGCCAATGGCAAATGTAAATAATCCGGACAGGAAAAACCGGTACCCTGCAAACAAAATCTGGCTTCCCGTCCCTTCGATATCCAGCCATGCATACCCGAGCTTGATGCACGGAAAAGCGCTCCCCCAGAGTGCACAGCACAGCAGGGAAAGCGCGCATACAATGGCCGGCTTCTGTATCTTTAAGGCCATGTCTAAACGGTCTCCGGCTCGCCGTAGTCCTCGCCGAACGTCTCCACAGTAACCTTCCTCATCACCTGCGGGGAAAGCGGGCGGTCGCTGTAATCTGTGGCAGTCTCTGCAATTTTATTTACCACATCCATGCCTTCGATGATCTTTCCGAATGCTGCATAGGCTCCGTCCAGGTGGGGTGCCTTTTCATGCATGATAAAGAACTGGCTTCCTGCGGAATCCGGATGCATGGCGCGCGCCATGGAAAGCACGCCCGGATCGTGTGCCAGATCGTTTGCGAAACCGTTCTGCGCGAACTCGCCTTTGATCGAATATCCCGGACCGCCCATGCCGGTTCCGTCCGGACATCCGCCCTGGATCATGAACCCGCGGATCACACGGTGGAAGATCAGGCCGTCATAAAACCCTTTGCTGACCAGGGAGATAAAATTCTTTACTGTATTCGGCGCGATCTCCGGATAGAGTTCCGCCTTCATGATGTCTCCGTTTTCCATCTCAAATGTAACAACTGGATTTGCCATAATCATAATCCTCTTCTTTCCTATTGTAATTTTGAAATTTTCCGATTTCTCTGATATTGTATCGGATTTCCGTCTGCCCGTCAATTCCCACGCGGCAGACTTACACCGATCAGCCCTCCTTTTTCTTCATAGCCTGTATCCCACAGATCCCGCAGAGAAAAGGTGTACGCCTCCCCGTAGGTGGCCACGGTAATCCACATGCCGTCCTCCCGTTCCTCATAGCCATAACAGAGAAACCAGTGCCAGACAAAGTCTTTATAGCATGCTTTCCTGTGTCTCAGCATCAGATAGGGAACCGGACAGCCGCCGTCAATGTGCCTCCGGATAAACGCTGCTGCCGCCTCATACTCACCGGTACCGGGGAACTCTTCCATGGAAATGTCCTCCCGCCCCCGGTCCCGCAGATATGCCCCGAAACCATCGGTGAACATATAGAGCTTATTCACGCCGTTGACTCTCGGCTTCAGGTAAGGCTTCATTTTCATGGAGAAGCTGATATAATCCTCCTTCGTCAGTCTGTGTACATCGAAGGGATACAGCTCAGGGATTCCCCGGTGCAGTGCCAGGAAGATACAGCAGTCGCAGGCGGTGGCAGCCGCACAGCCTCCGATATACATTACCACATTTCTGAACCATTCCTGATTTCCGCCCACAGCCCCGTCAATGCTGAAATAGGGCAGTATGTTTTTCTTCATATACAACATCTCTTTTCCATATAAATACAGATAAAACCGGACTTTCCGGTATTCTGCAGTTATCCTCTGACTGTATTATTATATCCTCAACCTGCCATATTGTACACTTTTAAATCCCCTATGGTCGAAATGTACATTTTTCTCTCCTTTTTTTGGTTACTCGTGACATTGTTCATTTTTTCCCGCAGAGGTATACTAACTCCAGAAACAAACGAAACATATTTTTAAGGAGGCTACATAAAAATGGCAAGTTTATCTCTTGAAGGCATTCAGAAAATTTACCCGAACGGGTTCCACGCGGTTAAGGATTTCAACCTTGAAATCGAAGACAAAGAGTTCATCATCTTCGTAGGACCGTCAGGATGTGGAAAATCAACAACACTTCGTATGATCGCAGGTCTGGAGGATATCTCCGGCGGTACACTGAAGATCGACGGAAAAGTTATGAACGATGTTGAGCCGAAGGATCGTGATATCGCAATGGTATTCCAGAACTACGCTCTGTATCCGCATATGACAGTTTATGATAACATGGCATTCGGTCTGAAACTTCGTAAAGTTCCGAAGGCAGAGATCGATCAGAAAGTAAAAGAGGCTGCAAGAATCCTTGACCTTGACAAACTGCTTGACCGTAAGCCGAAGGCTCTTTCCGGTGGACAGAGACAGCGTGTTGCTATGGGACGTGCTATCGTTCGTAACCCGAAGGTATTCCTGATGGACGAGCCTCTCTCCAACCTGGATGCAAAACTGAGAGTTCAGATGCGTATCGAGATCTCCAAACTTCACGAGAACCTGGGCGCTACAATCATCTACGTAACACATGACCAGACAGAGGCTATGACACTTGGTACAAGAATCGTCGTTATGAAAGACGGTGTTGTACAGCAGGTAGATACACCTCAGAATCTTTATACAACTCCGTGCAACCTGTTCGTTGCAGGATTCATCGGATCCCCGCAGATGAACTTCATGGATGCAAAATGTACCGTTAAGGGTGACGACGTTACTCTGACAGTAGGAGCCCACGTACTGAAAGTACCGGCTTCCAAGAAGAAACCGCTCATCGAGGGAGGATACAACGGAAAGACAGTTGTTCTCGGTATCCGTCCTGAGGATGTACATGACTCTGAAGCATTCATCAGCAACTCACCTGACAGCATCATCGAGTCCCAGATCAAGGTTTACGAGCTGCTTGGTGCAGAAGTATTCCTGTACTTCGATGTAGAGGGAACACAGATGACAGCACGTGTAAATCCGCGTACAACGCTGAGAACCGGCGACAAAGCTGTATTCGCTCTCGATATGGAGAAGATTCACGTATTCGACAAAGAAACAGAGTTGACGATTACGAACTAATGATTTAAAATTGGAATAGCAGCTTGGCGGTTGTGAAGATGCTATTCGCCGCTGATCCGGCACTGCCGACAGCTTACCGCTTTGAGGAAAACTGAGGGGCTGCACTTTTGAGAGTGCAGCCCTTTTCTTTGGGTAATGCGCGCAGTCTCCGGTCAGCAAAAATAAAGTTGGAGCTATTTGAGGATTATTTATGGGACATACACCGGAGCTTGAAAAAGCACTGAATGAACTGAAGCGGATCACAGGACTTTCGATGGATATCTCGGCAGACACACCGATGGAAGAAGGACAGATTCTGCAGCAGATCCGCTGCCTTTGCACAGCCTACAAGGAGAAGTACAACAAGGCTGATTTTCTGCAGAGCCTGATGGTAAACGGGATTCCCTCCTACGATATCAACGAGAGGGCTGCCCGCCTGCATATTGCACCGGATGAAAGGAGGGTACTCTTTCTTCTCGATGCCAAAAGCCTGGACGAGGCTGTAACAGAGATTCTGAAAAATCTGTTTCCTGCCCAGACAAAGACTTATCTCGTCCCTGTGGGAGAGACGAATCTCGCCATCCTCCGTCCTCTGAAAGCGGATGAGAAGCCGGAATCCATGCGGAAGATTGCCAACACCATCGTTGACACTCTGAACACGGAGGCGCTGGCCCATGTGCAGGTTTCCTACAGTTCTGTGATCGAGAATCTTGCCGATCTCTCCGGAGCCTTCCGGGAGACAAGCCTGGCGCTCAAAGTCGGAAAACTTTTTTACTCCGAGCAGACCGTATTTCCCTATAATGAACTGGGAATCGGCAGGCTGATCTACCAGCTTCCGGTCTCTCTGTGTGAAAACTTTCTCAGGGAAATCTTCGGCGACAGTATTCCTGACAGGTTCGACGAGGAGACCACGGCTACGATCAACCGTTTCCTGCAGAACAACCTCAACATTGCCGAGACTTCCCGGCAGCTCCACATGCACCGGAATACCCTGATCTACCGTCTCGAACAGATTCAAAAGCGCACCGGTCTGGATCTTCGCCTTTTCGAGGATGCCATGACCTTTAAGATCGCCACTATGGTGATGAATTATTTACACACAGAAAGGAATCAGTAGACTATGAATGACGCATTATATGAACAGCTTGTGGCCCGCAGGCCTAAGCCTTATGACATCCCGGTGAGGATTCTTATCATACTCCTCATCGTTGCAGTGGTTATACTCGGAACACCGTTTATCGGTTTCTTTGCTTTTGTTATTGCCATCATCCTCGGACTGCTCGCATATTACCTGATCTTTCCGAAACTGAGTATCGAATATGAGTATATTCTCCTGAATCACGACATGCAGATCGACGTGATCTACAGCAAGGAAAAGAGAAAACACAAACTGAGCTTTGATATCCAGAACGCGGAGATCATCGCGCCCAAATCTTCACACAGGCTTGATTCCTATAAGCCGGAAAAGGTGTATGATTTTACGTCAGAAGATCCTTCTGCAAAGGCATACGGAATCATGATCTCTCTGGAACAGAAGAATGTCTGCATCTACTTTGAGCCGGACGAAAAAATGCTCGACCACATGAAACAGTGGATGGGAATGAAACTGTATCTGGATTGAGGCAATATAGCCGGATCAGAATCCTATAATCTGTACAGAAAAAAACAAACCGGAACATCCGCAGTCCCGCACAGGGCGATACGCCCTGTACGGGAGGACCTGCCGTGATGTTCCGGTTTTTCTTCACAGATCACTCCTGCGCCGCCACATATTTGCATGCAGCCAGCGCTGCAACCGCGCCGTCCGCCGCTGCGGTAGTGAGCTGCCGCACTTCTTTCGTCCTGCAGTCTCCGGCGGCGAAGATCCCGGGATGGGAAGTAATGCAGTCCTCTGCCGCCAGGATAAATCCGTTTCCGTCCAGTTTCACCACTTCGGCAAAGATCTCGTTCTGAGGAATCTGTCCAACGGCGATAAATACTCCCGCCACATCCAGGCGGAACTCTTCCCCGGTCTTTTTATTGTTCAGCACCACGCCTTCCACAACCGAATCCCCTGTGATTTCCTTCACCGTAGCGCTTAAGACGAACTCGATGTTTTCTTTCTGGCGGAGCCTCTTTACAATGCTCTCCTCCCCGCGGAACTCATCCCTGCGGTGTACCAGGTACACTTTTCTGCAGTAATTTGAGAGGAACTCCGCATCCTGCAGAGCCGTACTGCCGCCTCCGATCACTGCCACATCCCTGCCGCGGAAGAAAGCGCCGTCGCAGGTTGCACAGTAGGAGACTCCTGCCCCGGTCAGCCTCTCCTCCCCCGGCACACCCAGATGCCGGTGTGTAACTCCGGTGGCAATAATCACACTTCTGCAGGGATACTCTTTTCCCGTAGTCTCAATTACTTTTATGGCTCCTTCATCCCGGATGCCGGTGACTCTCTCCACCTCGGTCTCTGCCCCCAGCTTCATGGCCTGGTCCAGCAGATTCATGGAGAACTCGCTTCCGCTGACGCTTGCGATTCCCGGATAATTCTCCACATTCGGGGAGGAGGTGATCTGTCCTCCAAAGTTTCCTCCCTCGATAATCACTGTCCTCTTTCCTGCCCGCTGACCGTAGATGGCAGCAGTCATTCCGGCGGTTCCTCCGCCGATAATCCCTATATCATACATATAAATACTCTCCTTTCGGTATAACTGAGTCCATTCTATCATTTTCCTGTCAGCCATGTCAATGAAAAGACACCAAGATCTAGTATATTTCTTCTTTTGCAAAACTAGATATTGGTGTCTTTCCACAGTTTTCTCCAGCCTTCCCGGACCGCACATCCGGTATGGCGGGCGGCTGTCCCTCCTACAGGTTCCGGGAGACGTCCGCGCAGGCCTTCATGGCTTCGATCACAGCGCTGCGGAATCCCTCCTTCTCCAGGACACGCACAGCTTCAATGGTGGTGCCTGCCGGCGAGCACACCATATCTTTCAGCTCACCCGGATGTTTCCCGGTCTCCAGAACCATTTTCGCGCTGCCGTACACCGCCTGTGCGGCGAACTGATAAGCCTGCGCTCTGGGCATTCCCTCCGCAACTGCCGCGTCCGCCATTGCCTCGATAAAGAGGAATACATAGGCCGGAGAGCTTCCGCTTACTGCTACCACCGCATCGATGAGATGCTCCGGTACCACTTCCACTTTGCCGAATGCGCCGAGGATCTCCAGGGCGTACTGTTTTTCCTCCTCTGTCACATACCGGTTCGGGCAGGCTGCCGTCATTCCTTCGCCCACCAGGGCAGGGGTATTTGGCATGGTCCTGACGATCTTCACCGGTCTGCCGAACTGCTCTTCCAGCCAGGCAAGTGTCTTGCCCGGGGCGATCGTGATGATCATCTGGTCATCGCGGATGCAGTCTTTGATCTCCTCAATCGTCTGCGCATAGAACTGGGGCTTCACCGACAGAAACAGCACATCGGATGCAGACGCCGCTTCCCTGTTGTCGGCGGTCACATGAATCCCGTACTCCTTTTTCACCCGCTCACGTCCTGCCTCCAGGATGTCCGAGCCGATGATCTCCTCCGGGCGGACCAGCCCTTTCTTAATAATACCTCCCATGATGGCTCCCGCCATGTTTCCTGTTCCGATAAATCCAAGTTTCATAATTTCCGTAACCTCCTATTTCACAACAAATGATCGTTCTTCCTCCAGGGGAATTTCCTTCGTATCAACCCAGTCGATTGTGATAAACCGGTTGTTGTTCAGTCCCACAAGCACCTTGTTGATCAGTATTTCACTTCCCTGTATCTCCATCGTCACGGTGCCGTCCCACTCATTTCTCACCCATCCGGTCAGATCCATGGACTGGGCGAGATATTTTGCCGTGTAACGGAAACCAACGCCCTGCACGCGCCCGTAGAACGTAATATGCTTTCTCACATCGGCCATCACATCTACCTCCGTTTCTCACATTTTCCGGCTGCGCGTCGGTCCTGCAGCACAGTCCCGGCACAGACCATATCACTATTGTACAGCCCGGGTACGGGAAATGCAATATGCCCCTGCGCCGGAAACGCAATAATTCTTGTATATTTTCTCCTGATATGTTAAACTAAAGAAACAGTTCCGCACAGACAGTTTCCGGCAATCTTCCGGGTATGTCTGCAAAGACTGCACACGTTCTGACTACGAAGGGATTTCCTGAGTATAAGGCGCCGTAAAAAAAGATTTATAAAAAAGAGGGGAAGTTCCTCTTTCTTTTTGGTACGGCTGCGCCTTCCGGTGCAGCCTCTTTATTTCCTGCTCTTCTTTTCGGCTCCGTCCGCCTCAGGACCGTATATTCCCGCTCATCCGACTGTCAGGATCTGAATATCTGAATCTGTTTTACACTGAAAGGAGGCCCGACATGGACACAAGAATCGCACTGATCGGAATTATACTCGAGACCCGTGAATCTGTGGAAGAGCTCAACCATCTGCTGAGCGAATACGGCGAGTATGTAATCGGACGCATGGGAATTCCCTACCGCGAGAAAGGAATCCACGTCATCAGCGTGGCGATGGATGCGCCCAACAATGTGATCAGCGCACTCTCCGGGAAACTGGGGATGCTGCCCGGCGTGAGCACAAAGACAATCTACGGGAAAACCATATGAACGGGGAAGGAATTCCACTGATCCGCCGCCTGGAACAGAACCGCGGGCTTACCCGGGAAGAGTGGGCAGAACTCATCCGTAACCGGGATGACGAGAGTGCTGCCTGCCTCTTTGAACGAGCCCGCGAAATCCGCATCCGGCACTATGGACACGACATTTATATCCGGGGGCTGATCGAATTTACCAACTACTGCCGGAACGACTGCTATTACTGCGGTATCCGCAAAAGCAATGCAAACGCAGTGAGATACCGCCTCAGCCGGGAGGAGATCCTCTCCTGCTGCGAGACGGGCTACCGCCTCGGGTTCCGCACTTTCGTGCTGCAGGGAGGCGAGGACGGCTGGTATACGCCGAAACGGATGGCAGAGATCATCTCGGAGATCCGTACATCATGGAAAGACTGCGCCATCACCCTTTCCGTGGGAGAGCTTTCCCGTGATACCTACCGGCTCTGGAAAGAGGCCGGTGCAGACCGCTATCTGCTCCGCCATGAGACATACGACCCGGAACATTACGCCAGGCTCCACCCCGCCGGTCTGACTGCTGCCAACCGGCAGAGATGTCTCTGGAACTTAAAAGAACTGGGCTATCAGGTTGGAACCGGATTCATGGTGGGCTCGCCGTACCAGACGCCGGAGAATCTGGCGGATGACATGATTTTCCTGAAAAGACTCAATCCCCAGATGGTGGGGATCGGTCCTTTTATCTCCCACCACGATACCCCCTTTGCACAGATGCCTTCCGGCACACTGGAGCTGACTCTTTTCATGCTGGGGCTCATCCGTCTCATGCTGCCGAAGGTCCTGCTGCCAGCTACTACCGCACTCGGAACGATCGCGCCGGATGGACGGGAAAAGGGGATTCTCGCCGGTGCAAATGTAGTAATGCCCAACCTGTCGCCCCCGCAGGTGCGCCAGAATTATCTGCTCTATGACAACAAGCTCTGCACCGGGGATGAGGCGGCGGAGAGCCTGAAAGACCTGGACGCACGGATGCAGAAGATCGGGTATCATCTCGCCGTGAACCGGGGAGATTCGCTAAACGTGGAGTGAAGATGCTCTCTTTCCGGATAATCTTCCACAGCGAAAAACCTGTTACAAACTATTCATTGCAAAAATATCCTTTGCAAAATACTCATTTTAAGGAGGAACACATTCCATGTATGATGTAAATTCAAAATGCGCCGATGATTTCATTAATCATGAGGAAATTCTCGAGACGCTGGCATATGCCGACGAAAACAAAGAAAACATCAAACTGATCGACTCCATCATTGAAAAAGCCAAAAAGAGAAAAGGACTGTCCCACCGGGAAGCTTCCGTTCTCCTTGCCTGTCCGATTGAGGAGAAAAATCAGGAGATTTACAAACTGGCAGAACAGATCAAGAAAGATTTCTACGGAAACCGGATCGTTATGTTCGCGCCGCTGTATCTCTCCAACTACTGTATCAACGGCTGCACCTACTGCCCCTACCACGCTGTAAACAAACACATTCCCAGAAAGCAGCTCTCCCAGGAGGATATCCGCCGGGAGGTCATCGCCCTGCAGGATATGGGGCACAAGCGCCTGGCGCTGGAAGCCGGAGAGGATCCGGTGCGCAACACCATGGAATACTACCTGGAATCCATCCGGACCATATACAGCATCAAACATAAAAACGGCGCCATCCGCCGGGTGAACATCAATATCGCCGCAACCACCGTGGACAACTACCGGCTGCTCAAAGAGGCGGGGATCGGCACATATATTCTCTTCCAGGAGACCTATCATAAGGAAAGCTATCTGCAGCTTCACCCGACCGGACCGAAACACGACTACAACTACCACACTGAGGCCATGGACCGCGCCATGGAGGGCGGCATCGATGACGTAGGGCTTGGCGTGCTCTTCGGTCTGGACAAGTACCGCTATGAATTTGCCGGGCTTCTGATGCACGCAGAACATCTCGAGGCAGCATTCGGAGTCGGACCGCATACGATCAGTGTTCCCCGGCTGAAACACGCCGACGACATTGATCCCAGCAAATTTGACAACGGCATCGACGACGACACCTTTGCCAAGATCGTGGCATGCATCCGTATCGCCGTCCCGTATACCGGCATGATCATCTCCACCCGTGAGAGCCAGAAGACCCGGGAGCGTGTCCTCCACCTGGGCATCTCCCAGATCAGCGGCGGCTCCCGCACAAGTGTGGGCGGATACTACGAACCGGAGCCGGAGGATGCCAAGTCCGAACAGTTTGACGTCAGCGATAACCGCACCCTCGACGAAGTCGTGCGCTGGCTTATGGAACTGGGCTATATTCCCAGCTTCTGTACCGCCTGCTACCGGGAAGGCCGTACCGGTGACCGCTTCATGTCCCTGTGCAAGAGCGGCCAGATCCAGAACTGCTGCCATCCTAACGCCCTGATGACACTCAAAGAGTACCTGATGGACTACGCGTCCCCGGAGACAAAAGCCATCGGCGACCGCCTGATCGAAAAAGAGGTGCTGAATGTGCCAAACGAGAAGGCAAGGAAAGTCGTAATCGAGAATCTGCGGCTGATTGAAGAAGATAACAGGAGAGATTTCCGTTTTTAAGAGGTTGATCTTTTTCCGCTTTGGGACACAGTAAAACTTAATTGGGGACGTAGTAAAATTCAATTTTACTACGTCCCCAATTAACTATTTCGCCGGCATCATCTGCAGAAGCAGATTCGCCACATTCGAGATCGGCATTGTCTGAAGCCATACATGTCCCGGTCCTGTCACGATGGTATTGAAGATTCCCTCGCCGCCGAAGACCATATTCTTAAGTCCCGGCACCGCTTTGACATCCATGGTGCAGGTGGCATCCATAGCAGCAAGATAACCTGTGTCCACCACAATCTGCTGTCCCGGCTGCAGTTCATACTCCACTACGTGACCGTCAAACTCAAGAAATGCCATCCCCTGTCCGGAAAGTCTCTGCATGATGAATCCCTCTCCTCCGAAGAAGCCCGCACCCAGTCTTTTCTGGAAAAACACGGAGAGTTCCACTCCGGACTCTGCCGCCAGGAATCCGGATTTCTGTACGATCAGCTCCCTGCCCGGAGCGATCTGGTATTCCCGGATCTGTCCCGGAAAACTGGATGCAAATGCAATCATCCCGTTTCCGCCCATGGCAGTATACCGGTTCTGGAAGAGTGCCTCTCCCGCGAACATTCTCCCGAGTGCCTTGCCAATCCCGCCGTTAGAGGTGGTCTCCATCTTCATGTTGGGTGACATCCAGCTCATGGAGCCGCGCTCTGTGATCATCGTCTCTCCGCCTTCCAGGTAGCAGATCACTACCGGAAGAGTCTCGCCTTTAATCTCGTATCTCATTCTTCATCCTCCTCATAAGTTCTGCGCTTCCTGCGCCTGTTCTTCCTCCGGCGGAATCTCCAGTTTCGGCATCACAATATCTGCCTTGAACAGATCCGCCTCCGTGGATATCTTCAGCGTCCCGTGCTGCAGTTCCACAAAACTTTTTGCAATCGCCAGTCCCAGTCCGGATCCCTCCGTGTTTCTGGAAGAATCCCCCCGCACGAAACGGTCGGTGATTTCATCCGCATCAAAGTCCAGTTCTGTGGCGGAAACATTCTTCATGGAAATATGAACGTTTTCCTCACTCTCTGTCATCTCGATGTAAACCCGTGTATGGGGCATGGCGTACTTTGTAATATTTACAATCAGATTTTCAAAAATCCGGTATGTCTTCTGGCTGTCCAGCCACATGACCAGTTTATGTTCCGGCAGTTTCCAGCGGAATTCCAGATTTGCCGCGCGGATCTTTTCATCATTCTCCAGTCCCACCTGTTTGAGCAGATCCACGATATCCACCTTCATATAGTGCATGACCACACTCTTGCTGGCTGCCTTGCTGATCTCAAAGAGATCTTCGATCAGTACCTTCAGCCGCAGCGACTTTTTCTCAAGGACATTGATGTACTCTTTTCTTCTGGTCTCGTCCGTCTCATTTTTCAGCAGATCCGTATAGGTGATGATCGCTGTCAGCGGCGTCCTCAGGTCATGGGATACATTGGTCACAAGTTCTGTCTTCATCCGCTCATTTTTGACCTCTTCCTCCACCGCTTTCTTGAATCCTTTCTGGATCTTTTTCAGCTCATCCTGGATCGGGTTGAACAATCCGATATCGCCCTCTATGGGAACATCCAGATGCCCTTCTGCCAGCTGGTTCGTAGACTTGAGAAGAAGCTTGTATTTCTCCTGCAGATCCTCTGTATATTTTTTCAGAAACAGGAACAGGATCACCGAATATACAATCAGGGCAAATATTCCATAGAACCAGAACATACATACAATAAAGAGGATGCCGAAATTGATCAGGACAATCCTCAGAATCGTCCGGTTCGTCTTATCCCGGAAATCCAGATGCAGCAGAGCGTCATACTGCCTTGCGCAAAAGTCCCGGATTCCCCGGAAAATCCCGCCTGCTTTTCTCTTCATTTTGCTTCCGATATGACCGCCTCCGTTTCTGATACCACGCAGTACCCGTGCAGTGAGGGTACGTTCCCTGAAATAAGCTCCCTTCATCGTAAACATCTCCCGCAGGCATGTAAACGCCCAGTAAACAACGCCAAAAAACGCAACCCAAACACAGAAGTTAATCACCATCGTCGGAAATCCGCCGAAATACTCGTTCCAGAGATTTCCTTCCAGTGTCGCATAGGCAACACTGCCCGCCAGGAAACCGAACAGCGGCATACAGCACAGAACGAACAGGACGATCTCACAGGACACCCGGAAGATCCTGCCCTCCAGTTTTCCCACCCGCCTGATGCACGGCAGAAGCAGTGCCAGAACCGCTACCGCTGTGGAGAGCATCAGCACATTTGCCGGATAATTGGTGTAATCCGTCAGTGTGTAAACTGACGATGCGTATTCGTCCCATACCACAGTAGATGTGTATTCGCTCAGATCTTCCGGCGTCATCCCGTATATAATGCAGACGCCGGACGGTTCGGCGATCCCGTGATCATCCATGCTGTCCACATTGTTCAGAAAATTGCTCTCCGCATAGTATTCCTCCTCCGGGGTGAGCATCACTCCGGAAACCTCCGCATTCGAGACATCTCCGTTAGCGGCAAAAGTAAATACCGCCCGGAATGCATACCCTGACGCCTCCTCGTCTTCTTCCAGAAGATGTTCTGCCGTTTCACTGTCAAGTGATCCCAACGGCGTCAGCCCGCCGGAAGCTTCCCCCGCATCCGCGCCGTTGTCCGCCCCCGTATCCACGGCCGTATCTGCGCCTTCATCTGTACCGCTGCTTTCCGTGCTCTCCATGCTGCCGGAACTGCCGAAACCATTGTCCTCTTCCGCGCCTTCTATGCGGAACACTCCGCAGTCCATGAACTTTCGCATCAGGTCAAAGGACGTTTTCCCGAACTCATCCCGGACCTGTGATGGCGGAGTCTCTTCCGTCACTTCGTTGTAGAGAATATAATTGCCCACAGCAAGCCCGTATCCCATATCATATACGGTCTCAACTTCCACGCTTCCGCTCTCGGTAAAACGGTTCATCTGCCCGGGATAGGTCTGATAGGTTATCATCATCCCCACAGAGGCGATGACCAGAACAATCCCCGCGACGAGGGCCGCCGTCTTACGGCTGTTTTTCGATTTTGTATCCAACGCCCCACACCACCTTCAGATATTTCGGATTCTTCGGATCAATCTCGATCTTTTCTCTTATGTTCCTGACATGTACCATGATCGTATCTGTATTGATTGCCTTTTCCTGCCATACACGCTCGTAGATCTCCTCCGAAGAAAACACTCTTCCCGGGTTCTTCGCCAGAAGCAGCAGGATCTTGTACTCGATGGGCGTCATCTTCACCGGGACGCCGTCCACCGACACCTCCACCGTATCCTCATTGATCTCCAGACCGCCGATCACATGAACATTCTCCCTGGGGGTCAGTTTTTCCAGGAATTTCCGGTACCTGCGGAGCTGGGAGTTGACCCGCGCCATCAGTTCCATGGGCGTAAAAGGTTTGGTCACATAATCGTCCGCACCGATATTGAGTCCCGTAATTTTATCCACTTCCTCGGATTTTGCGGAGAGCATAATCACCGGGAAATCATGTTTTTCCCGCAGCTTCATGGTCATGCGGATTCCATCCATGCGCGGCATCATAATATCTACAATGGCAAGATGGATATCTTCCTTTTCGATCACTTCCAGGCCTTCAATCCCGTCAGCCGCCTGGAATACGTTGTATCCCTGGCTTTTCAGATAGATCTGAACGCCCTCCCGGATCTCCTTGTCATCCTCCACAATCAGTATATTATTTGTCTCCATGTTTCTCATCCTCCAGCTAATTGTATCGATTCACAGCAGACAGCATCCGCGTTCACCGGGAGCTCCGGAATATGCTTCCTGTCTGTCACGCCGTAATTGTGCACGGCAACTGTCACCTTTGAAAACGGCAGAGGGATCGCGTACTTATCCCATCTGCGGTTCAGCCTGATACAGGAGGTGTAGGAAATGCTGATCCCCACAAACTCCTCCTGTGCATGCTCGGACAGATAAAATGCCAGCTTTTTCGGTTCGTGTCTCGGTCCCAGCGGACCGTCCAGCGCCACAGCGATGGAATGGGTTTTCTCACAGGAATCCCGGGCAATATTTTTAAGCGCAGCAAACGCCCGGTAACCGTCCGGAACTCTCAGGGCATTGCCTCCGCAGCGTTTAATCATATGCTCGATATAGTTTCCTCTCGTGTCCGCTGTCACCACGACGTCCACCGGCGTTGTCTTGTGCGCCAGTTTTTCAAGCACCAGATTCATAAAGAAGCTGTCCTCATGCCAGAATCCGAAGATCTGGCTGTCGCCATAACGGTTCTCCTCATGCCACTCTATCCTGACCGTGTTCTCCAACAGCTTCAGGTAATTAACGAATAAGCATTGCAGGGCCCTTTCCCCGATTTTCCTGATCTTCATATATGCCTTCTTCCTTTCCATCCCCGATCCGGATCTGCTGTGTCTGCCGGCTGCTCCGTTTTTCGCAGATACATTGATTGTAGAGCATCTCTTCGTATCTGGCAAGTACTGATGAGCGGTAATTTTCGGCAGTCCGAAGTGCTGCCTTTGCCAGACTTTCTGCTCCCGCGGCGTTTATCACCGCCTCAGCCCAGAGATCTTCCTTCTCCTCTGTCAGATATCCGTTTACCCCGGTTCTTACGATATCGTCCGCACCCACCGCATGGACCGCAACCACCGGGCATCCTGCCGCCATCGCCTCTGCCAGAACGATTCCCTGAGTCTCTGATTTAGAGGCAAAGAGGAATACGTCCGACGCGCTCAAATAATCTTTTACCTCCTCATTGGGCACGCTCCCCACAAATGTGACCACATCCTGAATTCCCAGAATGGAAGCACGCACCTTTAATTCAGACTTCTGCCTTCCGTCTCCCAGAATCATCACATGGAAACAACTTCCGATTTTATGCTTAATATCTGCAATCCCCCTGAGCAGGAAGCCGTAGTTTTTCTCCTTCTCCAGTCTGGACACCGTGACAAAGAGGTATTTCTTTCCTTTCCCGTACTTTTCCCGGATTTCCCGGGCGTGTTCCGCTTTTCTGTCAAAGAATTCATCTGCAAGACCTGTGGGAAATACCGCTGTCCGGGAAGTCACCCCGTATTTTCTCAGGATCTGCTGCATTCCCGCGGAAGGTGCGAGCACCAGGTCACACTGATTTGCAAACCACTTCATATACCGCGGTATCACCGTTTCCCGGAGCCAGCCCACCATCTTCTTCTTTCCGGCAAAACTGTTTTCCCGGATCCGGAAGCAGGGGATGTAATGCACATAGTCCTCATATCTCGTGTGGTAGGTATAGATCACCGGAATCCCGTATTTTCTTCCCAGATACAGTGCCAGCGGTCCCACAAACATCGGATGATGCACATGGATACAGTCGAAACTTTCCTCCTCAAACACCCGCAGGATTTCTCCCGGGAACAGCCCCGGATATACCATACCGTTTTCCATCTTTCTCTTCTGGGAGTGGTAGCGGATGATCCGCTCCGGCGCCCTGCTGTCATCCTCCCCGGTATCTCCGTATTCCGGGGCAAACACCGTGACCTCGTGTCCCAGCGCAATCAGCTCATGCGCCTGCCGTTCTACTGAGATCGGCACTCCGCCAAGAAATGGTCTGTAATTATTGGTAAGCATTGCAATCTTCATGACAACTCCCCCTTACGACAGAAAATCAATCGCCGCATCACCGAAAAAGTATCCTGCCCCGACAAGTGCCAGGTTCCACAGAAAAATTCCGCAAAGCGAGCTGATCGTATATTTTGCAAAATTCATCTTTACCATTCCTGCCGGAATCGAAATAATCGTCCGGACCATGGGAAGCAGCTTGCTCACAAATACGCCGATACAGCCTTTTTCCCGTAGAAATTCCATCTTTTCTTCAATTACTGCCTGATGTTTTGGAAATTTTTTGAAATAGAAGCCCATCACTTTCGGACCGCCCAGCCTGCCAAGAAGATACAGCGCCCAGCTCCCCGTAAGCCCTGCCGCCACGGTGAGTACCATGACCAGCGGGAAACTGATGTCCCCTCTGGCCGCCCAGATCCCCGCAAGCGGCATAATCACCCCCGCCGGGAATCCCGGCAGATTCAGATACTCAAGCAGAACAATCAGATAAATGAAAAAGGCTCCATACTGTATAAAATAAGATGTTAATTCCTGGATACTCATGGATATGTCCCCTCCTTTAGCTGTATATAGAATAGCGCCTATTTCTAAAGGAGGCTGATAGAAGATTCCAAAGATTTTCTTAAGAAATGTGAAAAAAATCTGTCTTTTGCGGATAGAATAACGTCCATCCCGGAGAACGTATCATAACGCAGACCTCCCGCAGACGGATGTGAGTCTATACACGAAAGACAGATTTTTCCCCTCATGATTTCTGGGGGCGGAACTCGATATGGCCGGTTGCGGCATCCATAGCGTCTACTATAGCCAGCGATTCCAGCTGGAAGCCAAGATTCCGGATAATTCTGCCACCGGACTGGAAGCCCTTCTCAATGGCAATCCCGATTCCTTCCACCGTAGCGCCTGCCGACTGCACAATCTGGATCAGTCCCTGCAGCGCACAGCCGTTGGCAAGAAAGTCATCAATAATCAGAACATGGTCAGCCGGTGAAAGAAATTTCTGCGATACAATCACATGATTGATACACTTATGGGTAAATGATTCAACCTCCGCCACGTACATCTCTCCGTCCAGGTTAATGCTCTGGGATTTTTTTGCAAATACGACCGGGACATCAAAATGCTGCGCTGCTATACAGGCGATCCCGATCCCCGAAGCCTCAATTGTGAGAATCTTGTTGATCGGTTTGCCGGCAAATCTTCTCTTGAACTCCGCACCCATCTGATCCAGCAGTTTGATATCCATCTGATGATTCAGAAAACTGTCAACTTTCAGAACATTTCCTTCTTTTACGATACCGTCTTTTACAATCCGTTCTTCTAAAAAATTCATCCCTCAACCTCTTCCTTTGTATCTGTTATTGTTTGTCGCTTTCTTCTCCGGCTGCCTCAAATATGGTAAACACTCTCCGCAGCAGCCAGGAATAGATCCAGGCAAGCAGCGAAACGCCGATCAGCATCCAGAGCGGTATGGCCATCATCAGGGTCTGAACGGTCCAGAAAGAGAGTACCACCGCCGCAACAAGGATAAGGATCATCAAAAGCGTGTACGGCAGCTTTGCAATCGTAAGAATCAGGGCATTCCGGAACGTGCTTCGAATCGTATTTTCATAGCGGGCTGTCAGCGGGAAAACGTAAATCATTACCGACAGCAGCAGGATTCCGAGCAGAATAAAAATAACCGTCAGGACAAATCCCGCATTGCCGCCTAGCGAACCGGCAAAATTAAAGTCCACCCACCACACAATGGCAAGGGCCAGAATAATAAGCCACATGATTGTACTCTGCTTGAAATTCTCCTTAAAAGCTTTGAAAAATCCCCGGAAGATGTAGCCCTCCTCATTTTTTACAAGCTTGAGCATTACAGTGTAAAGTGCCGCTGTTGATGCTCCGATGGTAAAAATCGGTATGGAGCAGATCAGCCACAGAACATTGAGACACACCATATCGCAGATTTTCGAAAGCGCTCGTGTTACAACATTGTCAGTCCAGTTAAAATTCATAGTTCACATCTCTCTTTTTCTTTTGATTTTTATACAGTATAACACAGGTACGGGGCGGGTTACAATGCGAAGATAAAAAAAGGAAGACACTTCTGCCTCCACTTTTATAATGCGAATATACACCTGAGAAATTCAGGTAAAAAAATAGAGCGGGTGATGAGAATCGAACTCACGTATCCAGCTTGGAAGGCTGGTGTTCTACCATTGAACTACACCCGCGTCATCTCTGACACAAGCAGTATAATATCATATGCCTGAAAAAAAAGCAAGCATTTTTTTGAATTTATTTTTATTTATTTTTAAACCTTTTGTCTCTTCTTTTTTTGACTTCCGGAACAGGACATTATATAATAAAGATTGTCCGCAATTTTTCTGATGCGGTCAGATACAAAAAACAGAAAAGGGGTTTTATCATCATGAGCAGACGAACAGACAAGAAAAAATTCAAGAGAATGCTTCAGGCACAGCCCGCACAGAATACGGCAGAAACCGCAGCTGCGGAGACTTCCTCGCAGACCACAGCAGATACTGCCGGCGAAAACACTGCCGCTGCCGTCGAAAGAACTGGCGCAGAAGCCGTTTCTGCCGCTGCAGACTGCCCGCTCTTTATCCAGTATCAGAATCACGAGTATACTGCGGAAAATATTATTTCACAGGTACGCGAAAAATGTGCAGCAGAGGGAATGGATTCCTCCGATCTCAGGATTTATGTAAAACCGGAAGATCAGCGCGCATATTTTGTCTGTGCCGGCGGAAACAGTTTTATCGACCTGTAAAATTTTCTTTTCATTTGTTGTTATAACAACATCCTGCTTTCTTTTTTCAATGTATAATACCTGGGAACAGTGTGGGAAAAGATACCCTGCAAAAAGAAAGGATGACATACACCATGATAAGAAAAATCATTCAAATTGACGAAGAAAAATGCAGCGGATGCGGGCTCTGCGCTTCCGCTTGCCACGAAGGCGCCATCGGCATGGTAAACGGAAAGGCAAAACTCCTCCGGGACGACTACTGCGACGGACTTGGCGACTGCCTGCCCGCATGTCCGGAAAACGCGATCACGTTTGTGGAACGTGAAGCCGCCGCTTACGATGCCGAAGCTGTCAAAAAGAACCTGGAGGCAAAAAAATCCGCCGCGTCCGGTCATGCATCATTCGCACAGTCCGCTTCTGACGCCTCTGCCGAAACGGACTGCACATCCCGTCTCGGACAATGGCCGGTACAGATCAAACTTGCGCCTCTGGCAGCGCCATATTTTGCCGGTGCCTCCCTCTTAATTGCAGCGGACTGCACCGCATATGCCTATGCCCGGTTCCATGAAGATTTCATGCGGGGAAAGATTACTCTGGTCGGATGTCCCAAACTGGACGCTGTAGACTACTCGGAAAAACTTGCCGAAATCATCCGCCAGAATGACATCCGGGATATCACTACCGTCCGCATGGAAGTTCCCTGCTGCGGCGGCCTTGAATACGCTGTCGGCAAGGCCATCCGGGAGAGCGGGAAATCCATCTTCCATCAGGTTGTAACGATATCCATCAAAGGAGAAATCCTGAATCAGGCGTAAGGGGAAAATAGTGTATTTTCGGATATAAATTTACCTGACTTCTATTCTTTCCAGGATCTCTCCTATGGGTGCCGCGATGGTCAGTTCTGCGCGGACGGTTTTCGCGGTCTCGGACTTATTGATGACAACCAGATGCTTTCCGCTGAAATAGTCAATGAACCCGGCCGCCGGATAGACGACAAGGGACGTGCCTCCGATAATCAGTGTATCTGCCCGGGAGATCGCGCGGACGGCGCCCTGGATTGTCTTCTGGTCCAGTCCTTCTTCATACAGGACAACATCCGGCTTGATCGTGCCGCCGCAGGAACATTTTGGCACCCCTTCTGAATTTTTCACATATTCCGCGTCATAGAACTTTCCGCAGCGCATACAGTAATTTCTGTGAATGCTTCCGTGCAGTTCATAGACATTCCGGCTGCCTGCCGCCTGATGGAGCCCGTCGATATTCTGGGTCACAATGGCGGAAAGCTTCCCTGCCTTCTCAAGCTCCGCCAGCTTCAGATGCGCCGGATTAGGCTTCGCATCGAGAACCATCATTTTATCCTTGTAGAATTCATAAAACGCGTCCGGATACTGCATGAAAAAACTGTGGCTTACCACCTGTTCCGGCGAATATCTGTACTTCTGATGATAGATTCCGTCTGCACTGCGGAAATCCGGGATGCCGCTCTCTGTAGAGACTCCTGCTCCTCCGAAAAAAACAATTCTGCTGCTGTCATCTATAATCTCCTGTAACTGCTCTGTTTCCTTTTCGTACATTTCTCTTACTCCTTTCTGCGCAATTCCTTTATATCCGGTCTGACATTCTGCTTCTTTCCATCTTCCACAGCTGTTTTCTGCTGTGTCATTACGCTTCCTGATCTGCCTTCAGATTTCCTGCCTGAACATTCCGGTCAAAGATCTCATTCATCTTCTCCCAGACAATCTTTGACGTATCCGGGATACGCTCGTTTCTCTTGCAGGGCTGTGACCGGTATACGCCGTGCTCCGCCCAGCTTTTTCCGCCGGAAGCGTCATTCAGCAGGATCGGCTGGAAGTTGTCCAGAAGATGAGCATATTTTGCATCTGCGCTTTCATAGGCTTCGAACTCCTCCCAGAGCATCCGGAAATATTTCCCCTGATCCTCCGGGAGCATGCCGAAGATCCGGTCTGCTGCTTTCACTTCCCTCTCCCGTTTTGTGGCGGCTCCTGCTTCGTCGTAAGCATAGGTATCCCCGGCATCGATCTCCACCAGATCATGGATGAGCACCATGGTCATCACCCGCGCCACATCCACCTCCTCGTCCATATGTTCTTTCAGAAGCACCGCCATAAGAGCAAGGTGCCAGGAATGCTCTGCATCGTTTTCTTTCCGTTTGCCGTCTGCCAGATAGGTCTGCCGGAAAATATTTTTCACCTTGTCTGTTTCCACGATAAAACGTATCTGCTGTTCCAGACGTTCTTTCTGTTCCATTTTATTTTCTTCCAATCTGTTCTCCTCCATCCCGCCATCACCACGTTCTTTCACCTGTTCCCGGGCTTCCCGTGCCGACGGCCTGTATCTGTATTTCTACTCCAGTTCACTCATGAATATGCTGTCGTCGATCTCATATTCACGGAGCATGTTTCTCAGTCCGTCTCTGATTTCATCCCGGGAATAATGATTAGCCAGAAGAAACTCATCCTCAAATTCATTGATATGGTAATAAAATGCAAGCCCGGTCTCCAGATGATCCGCGCTTTTCTCTTCCAGAGCCTCCCAGAGCAGATTTTCCGCCTCGTTGATCTGCCCCGCATCCGCCATTTTCAGGATACGCGAATACAGTCCGTCCTCACTGCCGTACCTGTTTTCTTCTTCCAGTTCATAGAAAGGCCCCTTTTTATTCAGAGCAATACGCATGACAACTTCTATTGCCTCTTTGAGCATGCGCATAACATAGTCTTCTTCATACCGCATAATTTCCGCCTCCGCGCCCGCAATTCCGGACAGAACCGTGTCTGTAACTGAAGAAAAAGCACCCCCTGCGCGCGGTATAACCGCATGCATGGAGTGCCTGCATGTACTTCTCTGTCTTACAGATCAACTTCCCCGGTTGTATCTCCGTTGATAACATAGTATGCTTTGGAATCTTCCGGTTTCAGATAGATCTTAACATCTTTCATATCGCCGACTTTTTTCTTGAGAACTTTTGTCCAGATCTCTTTCACTTTCTGAAGGATCTCTTTCTCAGAATACTCTTTTCCGTAGAACTGCAGGAAGAGTTCTGTCTTTACCTCTGCCTTTTTCGCCGGTGCTTTTTTCGCTGCTGTTTTCTTTGCAGCTGTCTTTTTCTCCGGTGCCGCCTTTGTCTCTGCTGTCTTTTCCTCTGGTGTATCCACTAAAACGCCTGCTTTTGTCTCGATTGCCTTCGTTGTGTCTTTCTTTGTCTCGATTGCCTTCGCTTTTTCAGGCTCTGCTTTTACTGTCTTCTTTGCTGCTTTTGTCTCTTTTTCATCTGCGGCTTTCACTGCTGTTTCCTTTGTCACTTTTTCAACTGCTTTCTCAGCTGTTTTCTTTTCAGCTGCTGTCTTCGCCGCTGCTGTCTTCTTTGCTACCATACTTGTTCCCTCCTAAAATAATACACCCAAGTATTTTGGCATTAAAATTTACTCCTCAAAGTTCCAACGAGATTGTACCGCATTTTTTCGAAAACGTCAAATTTTTTGTTCAATTCGTTTCATTTTTCTTATATCCTCTGAAAAATTCCGATAAACTATCGAGTGTTTTCAGCAAAATCGGTATCTCATCCTCGTCCAGTTTTTCAATCACCGCATTTGTCATCTGTCTGTGATACTCTCTGTGATGATCGTATGCTCTCACACCTTTTTCCGTAAGTCCGAGAAAGACTACTCTTCTGTCCTCCTCGCTTCTTTTTCTCACCACGTATTTCTTGTTCACAAGGCTGTTCACCGCAGTTGTCAGGGAACCCGCCGTGATGCCGAGCTTCTTCGCCACCATGGACATGGTACTCTTTCCGGAAAGTCCGATTGCCTCAATGATATGCATATCGTTATTTGTAATATCTTTAAATTCCTCTGTTATAATCGCCTCTTCTTCCTGTTTCCAGATCACATTGAAAAGATTGACCAGGACATCGTTGATCGTATCATATGCATCCATCCGGCATTTCCTCCTTTCCGTAAAGCTCTTGTTTCCGCGTCATCTGCCCTGTGCGGAATAATCCCGGAGAAAACGGGCATCTTTCAGGCAAACAGCGCCTGAATTACCGCACTTACCGTCTCGATCTTATCCGCTTTGTACGCCTTCGCCCCGCAGAACAAAAGGGCGTTGTCCACGTCTCCTTTTACTGCGCTGATCAGTCCGTCCGTAATACAATAGGGGATCTCCGCGGGAGAACATTTTGTCAGACATCCGTGACAGGGTGAATGACTGATTTTCCCGCCGTCCATCACCTTTTTCATAAACGGATTCATGATCGCTCTTCCCGGCATTCCCACCGGGCTTTTGACAATCCGGATATCCTCTTTTGAAGCGCGGATATAGGCTTCCTTGTAACGGATATCTGCATCGCACTCTTCTGTGGTCACAAAGCGGGTCGCCACCTGGACGCCGTCTGCGCCCAGATCCATGACGCGCTTTACATCGCTGTGGTCATAGATGCCGCCCGCCACCACAACGGGGATTTCCACTCCGTACTTCTCTCCGTATTTTTTCACTGTAGCAATGATCTTTCTGATCTCTTCCCCGTAGGACTGGGGCGTATACTGTTCCAGTTCCTCTTTTTTAAACCCCAGATGCCCTCCGGCCTCCGGTCCTTCGATCACGACCAGATCTGCCGTCCGCTTATATTTTCTGTCCCAGTATTTCAGGATCACATTGGCGGACTTGTCTGTGGAGACGATAGGCGCAATCCGGGTGCTGCTTCCTTCTGTAAGCGCGGGAAGCTCTGTAGGAAGTCCTGCCCCGGAAATGATAATGTCCGCTCCCGCCTTCACCGCCGCACGGATATGTGCCGCATGTTCCTTAAGTGCAGTCATCACATTAAAGCCGATGATACCGTCCGGAGCTATCTCCCTCGCTTTCTTCATCTCACTCTCAATGGCCCTCAGGTTCGCCTCTGCCGGGTTTCTGTCAAAGTCCGGCTCCCGGTAGCCGATCTGTGCGCTGGAGATAACCCCGACGCCGCCTTCTTTCGCCACCGTTCCCGCCAGTCTTCCCAGGCTGATTCCCACGCCCATTCCTCCCTGAATCAGGGGGATTCTGGTGATTTTATCACCGATTTTCAGATTTTTCATACTCATCCTCTGCCTCTGCGGAAATTTCTTTTCAAATTACATCCGCCGGAATCTGTCATATCTCCTGTCTGTCAGTTCTTTCCGGTCAAGCTTTGTATACCGGTCCAGGAAGTCCGCGATCCGCCCATCCAGTTCCGTACAGACCGGCGCCATGGTCTCTCCCGTGAACTCTGCCGGTTCCGGGATCACCTGTTCCACAATTCCAAGATGTTTCAGATCGGCTGCCGTCAGTTTCATCACCTCTGCCGCCTCGTCTGCCCGCTTGCTGTCCTTCCAGAGGATACTTGCGAATCCTTCCGGGGAAAGCACGGAATAGATGGCGTTCTCCAGCATCCAGACTTCGTCCGCCACAGCCATCGCCAGAGCGCCGCCGCTTCCGCCCTCTCCGATCACAACGGAAAGAACCGGAACTTTCAGCCCGGAGAGCTCGTACAGATTTCTGGCTATCGCCTCGCCCTGTCCTCTCTCTTCTGCTTCCAGCCCGCAGAATGCTCCCGGTGTGTCTACAAAACAGATCACCGGACGGCTGAATTTTTCCGCCTGTTTCATCAGCCGCAGGGCTTTCCTGTAGCCGTCCGGGGAAGGCATAGAGAAATTGCGGTCCAGATTTTCTTTCGTAGTCTTTCCTTTGGCCTGTGCGATCACCGTGACAGGCATTCCATGGAAGCGGGCAATTCCTCCGACAATCGCATGGTCATCCTTGAAATAACGGTCCCCGTGGAACTCCATAAAATCCGTAAACAAAGCGTCAATATAATCGGTTCCCACCGGGCGGTCTTTCTTCCTGGAAAGCTGGACTCTCTCCCAGGCGCTTAGGGTTTTGCTCTGTCTCTCTGCCGTATTTCTGCTGTTATCGACGTTTTCATCCTGCCCCTGTTCTGCTGTATTGGAAGCGCCGTGCTCCGGCCATACATTCTGAGCCTTCCGGCCGCTTTCCCGGTGCATGGAGAGGATCTGTGCCAGAACATCTTTCATCTCCTCGCGCTCCACAATGCGGTCCACGAAACCGTGGTCAAGAAGGAACTCGGAACGCTGAAATCCTTTCGGCAGCTTCTGCCCGATGGTCTGCTCGATCACCCTGGGCCCCGCAAAACCGATCAATGCTTTCGGCTCCGCCAGAATAATATCTCCCAGCATGGCAAAACTTGCCGTCACCCCGCCTGTCGTGGGATCCGTGAGTACGGAGATATAGAGTCCGCCGGCATCACTGTGACGTTTTAAGGCTGCGGAAGTCTTCGCCATCTGCATCAGGGAGACAATTCCCTCCTGCATCCTTGCTCCTCCGGAACAGGTAAAGATAATCACCGGAAGCTTCTCCTGCGTGGCGCGCTCCACCGCCCGGGTAATCTTCTCGCCGACGATCCATCCCATGCTCGCCATCATGAATCTGCCGTCGCAGACGCCGATGACAGCCGGATTTCCGTCTATCATGATCTTTCCCGTGACTACCGCCTCGTTTAAGTTCGTCCGCTCCTTTAAGGCGCGCACTTTCTCCTCGTACCCCTTGAAGTCCAGAGGATTGACGAAATCCATCTCTTTGTCCCACTCTTCGAAGGAACCTTCATCTGCAAGCATCTCAATCCTGCGGTACGCATGGACCCGGAAATAGCCGTGGCACTTGGGACAGATATAGTATCCGTTCTTCACATCCTCGGCGATGATCGCAGCGCCGCATTTATTACACTTTCTCAGGAGTCCTTCCGGCACTTCCGGACGGCTGCCTGTCAGCGAAATATAATGCGCCCTTTTGCTTGTTTTTTTAAACATGTTCTGTAGTTTCATTTGAGATTACCTCCCGATGTAAAGAATACCGCTGTCACTCTCACAGAGAATTGATAAATTCAATGTCGATATTTCCCGACACAAAATCCGGATGATTCAGGATCTCATACTGATAATCCACATTTGTGTCAATTCCCTCAATGATTACCTCGCCCAGGGCACTCCTCATCTTGCGGATCGCCTCGTCCCGGTTCTTTGCATGGACGATCAGCTTGGCAAGCATGGAGTCATAGTAGGGCGGCACCGTATATCCGCTGTAGATCGCGGAATCAATCCGCACGCCCTTGCCTCCCGGAAGATACATATCCGTGATGGTTCCCGGTGATGGCCGGAAGTTCTTCGCCGGATTCTCCGCATTGATCCTGCACTCGATGGCATGCCCTGTGATATGCACGTCCTCCTGGCGGTAACTGAGTTTTCTCCCGTCGGCAATCCGGATCTGCTCCTTGACCAGATCGATGCCCGTCACCCACTCGGTGACCGGATGTTCCACCTGGATCCTGGTGTTCATCTCCATAAAATAGAAGCTGCCGTTTTTCTCCAGAAGGAACTCGATGGTTCCCGCATTTGTATAATGGGCTGCCTTCGCCGCCTTTACTGCCGCCTCTCCCATCTTTGCCCGAAGTTCGGGAGTCAGTGCGATGGACGGGGATTCCTCGATCATCTTCTGGTGGTTTCTCTGGATGGAGCAGTCCCGCTCTCCCAGATGGATCACGTTGCCGTGTTTGTCTGCAAGGATCTGGAACTCAATGTGGCGGGGATGCTGTACGAAATGCTCAATGTACATGGTATTGTCCCCGAATGCCATCTGGGCTTCCTTCTGGGCTGTCTGGAAACTGTTCTCGAACTCCTCCGGCGTCTCCGCCACTCTCATACCCTTGCCGCCGCCGCCAAGAGCAGCCTTGACAATAACGGGATATCCGATCTCCGCAGCTACCTTCGCGCCCTCCTCGGCATCGTAGATGGGATCTTTACTTCCCGGAATAACCGGAACGCCTGCCGCCATCATGGTATTTCTTGCCTCGGACTTGTTGCCCAGCTTCCGGATCACTTCGGAATCCGGTCCGATAAATGTAATATTGCACTGCTCGCAGAGCTCAGCGAAACGGCTGTTTTCCGAGAGGAAACCGAATCCCGGATGGATGGCGTCCGCCCCGGATACCAGAGTCGCGCTGATAATGTTCTGCATATTCAGATAGCTCTCGGAAGAAGGAGCCGGCCCGATACAGATGGCCTCATCGGCAAGCTGCGTGTGCAGTGCCTCCCGGTCCGCCTCCGAGTAGACCGCCACCGTCTCGATGCCCATCTCACGGCATGCCCGAATAATGCGGACTGCGATCTCTCCCCGGTTTGCGATTAATACCTTTTCAATCATCTCTGTCCTTACTCCCCTACCATAAATGTCAGTTCTGCTGTAACTACTACCTTTCCGTCCACATAAGCTGTCGCCTGTCCGACGCCCACCGGACCTTTGCTCTTGATGATCTTTGTCTCAAGCTTCAGGGTGTCTCCCGGGAATACCATTCCCTTGAAACGGCATTTCTGTACGCCGCCGAAAAACGCGATCTTCCCTTTGTTTTCCGGCACGCTTAAGATCGCCACCGCTCCGGTCTGCGCCAGAGCCTCAAGGATAAGAACCCCCGGCATCACTGCCTTCTGGGGAAAATGTCCGCGGAAAAAGTCCTCTCTGTATGTCACTGCCTTATATCCCACGGCATACTGTCCCGGCTCATAATCCTCGATCTTATCGATCAGGAGAAACGGATGTCTGTGGGGTATAATTTCCTGAATCTGCTCTACGTTTAAACTGTTCATAATCATGCACCTTTCTTAATCAGCCGATCACGAAAAGCGGCTGTCCGTACTCTACTGCCTCGCCGTTTTCCACAAGGATCTCTTTTACCGTTCCGGTAAAATCACTCTCAATCTCATTCATCAGCTTCATGGCCTCAACGATTGCCAGAACCTGTCCTTCCTTCACGCTGTCTCCCACCTTCACAAAAGGCTCTGCATCCTCGGACGGAGCCGCATAGAAAGTTCCCACGAGCGGAGATTTTACCACGTTTCCGGCAATCTCACCTGCGTCCGAAGCGTTTTCCGCCTCCCCTGCAGCTGTGCCCGGAACTGTGCCGTTTCCGTTGCCTGCCGGAACTGCCGCGCCTGCCGCATTTGCCGGGATTCCCGCATTGACCGGAACCGCCTGGGCAGCAACAGCTGCCGGGGCAGCCATAACCGCCGGAGCAACAGTCGCCTGAACCGGAACGATCCTGTCGCATGTCTTTTTCAGGGACAGCTTTACGCCGTCCTCCTCATATTTGAATTCTGTCAGCTCTGACGCCGACACAGCTTCGATCAGCTGTAATACCTGTTCTACCTTCATCTCAAATGCACCCTACCCTTCGTATTTCTTCAACAGCAGTGTCGCATTGTGTCCCCCGAATCCGAGAGAGTTGGTCAGCACGTAGTTTACTTCCTTCTCAACCGGCGCGCCCACCGCATAATTCAGGTCACACTCCGGGTCCACATTCTCAGTTCCCACAGTCTGGTGGATGAATCCATCCAGAATACTCTTGACACAGACAACGAATTCAACGCCGCCTGCTGCCCCGAGCAGATGTCCGATCATGGACTTTGTGGAGTTAACCACCACGTCTTTCGCCGCATCCCCGAGAGCAAATTTGATCGCCCTTGTCTCAAAGAGATCGTTGTGGTGTGTGCTCGTTCCGTGGGCATTGATATAGTCGATCTGGTCCGGTGTAACCCCGGCTTCCTCCATGGCAAGCTTCATCGCCATACCTGCACCCTCTCCGCTCTCTTCTGGAGAAGTGATGTGGTAAGCATCACCTGTCGCACCGTATCCCACAAGCTCGGCATAGATTTCTGCGCCGCGCGCTCTGGCGTGCTCCAGTTCCTCCAGGACTACAACTCCCGCGCCCTCGCCCAGGACGAATCCGTCTCTGTCTTTGTCAAACGGACGGGATGCATGCAGCGGATCGTTTGTGGTGGACAGTGCCGTAAGTCCGGTAAATCCTGCAATTCCCGTAGCACATACAGAAGCCTCTGTTCCTCCTGCCACCATCACATCCGCGTCACCATACTGGATGGCGCGCAGTGCATCACCGATACAGTTTGTACCGGATGCACATGCGGTAACAACATTGGTACATTTTCCTTTCAGTCCGAGCTGAATGGAAATATTTCCTGCCGCCATGTTGGAGATCATCAGCGGAACCATCAGAGGATTCACACGGCTTGGTCCCTTTGTGAGGATCTTCTCATAGTTCGTCTCCACACACTGCAGGCTTCCGATTCCGGATCCCACAATAACGCCGCAGCGGTACGGATTTTCTTTCGTCATATCAATCCCCGCGTCGTCAAATGCCTCTTTCGCTGCAGCAACCGCATACTGCGAAAAAAGTTCCATTCTCTTCGCCGCCTTGAAATCCATGCGCTCTTTCGCGACGAATCCCTTTACCTCAGCCGCAATCTGAACTTTGAAATCAGATGCGTCAAACTTCGTAATCGGTCCGATTCCGACCTTACCTTCCTTTATCCCGCTCCAGAACTCCTCCACCGTATTTCCGATGGGCGTCACAGCTCCAAGCCCGGTCACTACAACTCTTCTCTTCATAACTCCAACCTTTCCGACCCTCTGGTCTTACATTGCCATTCCGCCGTCTACATTCAGCACCTGTCCGGTGATGTAACGAGCCTCATCCGATGCCAGGAATGCCACTGCATTTGCGATATCTTCCACCTCTCCGAATTTTCCGAGAGGGATCTGCGCTACAGCGCCTTCTTTCACTTTATCTGAAAGCACGGCTGTCATCTCCGTGTTGATAAATCCGGGAGCCACTGCATTTACCGTGATTCCGCGGCTTGCCAGCTCTCTCGCCGCAGACTTTGTCAGTCCGATCACGCCCGCTTTGGATGCCGAATAATTCGCCTGTCCTGCATTGCCGAGCACGCCGGAGACCGACGCCATATTGACGATGCGTCCGCCTCTCTGCTTAATCATCTGGCGCGCCACGAAACGGATACAGTTGAACGTCCCTTTCAGGTTTGTGTCGAGAACCGCATCGTAATCTTCCTCGGACATCTTCATCAGCAGTCCGTCCCTTGTGATTCCCGCGTTATTTACCAGGATATCCACACTTCCGAAGGTAGAGATAATCTCTTTGAACATCTCCTCGCAGGCATGGAAATCCGACACATTGCACTGACGGATCTCAGCCTTTCCTCCTGCTGCCTCAATCTCGCTCTTTACTTCTTCCGCGCGCTCCTTTGAACCGTTATAATTGACAACGACCGTGGCTCCCTCAGAAGCAAGCTTTAATGCAACTGCACGTCCGATTCCCCTGGAAGCTCCTGTCACTACGGCAACTTTTCCATTTAACATAATTCGTTTACCACCTTATCTACATCTTCCCATGTTCCGACGTTATACACCTTCACATCCCGGCTGATCTTGCGCATGAAACCTGCCAGTGTCTTTCCCGGTCCGATCTCCACAAAAGTATCCACGCCGTCTGCAATCATGTTCTCCACGCTCTGCTCCCAACGCACGGAGGACGCCACCTGTTTCGCCAGGAGAGCCTTCGTCTCGCTGATATCTCTCACATACTCTGCCGTCACATTCGTCACATAGGGAACGTCCAGCTCGGAAAGTTCCACGCCTGCAAGAACCTGTCCCAACTCTCTTCCCGCCTCTTCCAGCATGGGAGAATGGAACGGACCGCTTACATTCAGAGGGAGAACTCTCTTCGCCCCTGCTTCTTTGAGCGCTTCTGATGCCTTCTCCACACTCTCCTTCCATCCGGTGATCACGATCTGTCCCGGGCAGTTGTAGTTTGCAATCGTCACACCGTCCATTCCGTCAATCACTTTCTCGATGGCATCTCCGGTCATGCCCAGCACCGCCGCCATGGTTCCTCTGCCTCCCGGCACTGCATTCTGCATCAGGATCCCGCGCTTTCTCACTGTGGTGATGGCGTCCTCATCCTTCATGCCTCCTGCGGAGACGATAGCGCAGTACTCGCCCAGGCTTAAGCCCGCTGTAACGTCCGGTTTCAGCCCCCGCTCTCTCAACACATGTTCCATCGCCAGGCAGACCGTCACAAGCGCCGCCTGTGTGTACTCGGTCTGATCCAGCCTGTCATTTTCCTCAAAGCATAACGCTTTCATATCTATATCCAGCAGTTCCGTCGCCTTATCGATGACTTTCCTTGCTGTTTCACTCTGTTCATAAAAATCTTTGCCCATTCCGGCTTTCTGTGCTCCCTGTCCCGGGAACATAAATGCGATCTTACTCATAGAACCCTTTCCCTCCGATCAGGTCGTCCGTCTCTTTCACCAACTTCTGGATCAGATCGTGACATGACATCTTTTCTTTCACCATTCCGGCAATCTGACCTGCCATCACGCTTCCGGTCTTCACATCACCGTCAACAACCGCTCTTCTCAATCCTCCGAGCGTCAGGAGCTCAAGCTCCTCGAAAGAAGCGCCCTCCTGCTCTTTCTTCAGGTATTCCTTGGTCATCTGGTTTCTTAAGGCTCTTACCGGATGTCCCGTGGAACGTCCGGTCACTCTGGAATCGATGTCCCTTGCCTTGATGATCATATCCTTGTAATTTTCATGAACCTGAGACTCATTCGTAACCACAAAGTGAGTTCCCATCTGTACTCCCTGCGCGCCAAGCATAAATGCCGCCGCGATTCCTCTTCCGTCCGCGATACCGCCCGCAGCGATCACCGGGATATTCACTGCATCCACAACCTGGGGCACAAGCACCATGGTCGTGTTCTCTCCAATATGTCCGCCGGCCTCTGTTCCCTCAGCCACCAGTGCGTCCGCGCCGCATCTCTCCATGCGCTTTGCAAGTGCCACGGATGCGATGACCGGGATCACCTTTACTCCGGCTTCCTTCCACATCTTCATATATTTTTCCGGAGATCCGGCACCGGTCGTCACGACTTTCACGCCTTCCTCCACAATCACTTTTGCCACATCGTCCGCATAGGGACTCATGAGCATGATATTCACGCCAAACGGTTTGTCCGTCAGCTTCTTTGCTTCTCTGATCTGGTCACGTACCCAGTCAGCCGGCGCGCTCGCTGCGCCGATGAGCCCCAGGCCGCCGGCTTCGGATACGGCGGCTGCAAGATGATACTCAGCAACCCAAGCCATTCCTCCCTGAATGATCGGATACTCAATTCCCAGTAGTTCGGTTACTTTTGTTTTCATACTAACAACCTTTCTTTCTAAAAAATGAATCGTCTTTAATCGTCTTTCTTACTTATGTGCTTCCAGATATTTTACAACATCACCGATCGTCGCGATCTGCTCCAGATCCTCAGACGGAATCTCCACTTCAAACTCTTCCTCAAATGCCATTACCATTTCAAACAGATCCAGGGAATCTGCACCAAGGTCATCTTTAAAAGATGTCTCCTCTGTAAGCGTTGCCGCATCAACATTTAATGAGTCTGCTACGATTTCTTTGATCTTCTCTAACATGGTTTCTTTTCCTTTCTTTTCTGAAAAATTTTAAATAAATGTATATGTAATCCGGCTCTGCCGGGGATTACCATTCTGTCAGGCACGCCGCCCAGGTGAGTCCTGCCCCGAATCCTGCGAGGACAATTTTCTGTCCTCTTTCGAACATCCCTTTCCGGTTCATCTCATCCAGAAGAATCGGGATACTGGCTCCGGAAGTGTTGCCGTACTCGTCCAGATTCATCGGGAATTTCGCAATGTCTGCTTTCAGCCGTTTTGCAGCCGCTTCCACAATTCTGCGGTTTGCCTGGTGAAGAATGAACCAGTCCACATCTTCCACGCCAAGGTTCTCCTGCCCCAGAAGTTCTTCCACAATCTCCGGCACCTTTCTCACGGCAAATTTAAATACCGCCTGGCCGTCCATCTGGATGTAAGACTCTTTATCACTTTTCTTCTCTTCCCCGGTCAGCTCTTCCCAGCCCTTCCGGTGTCTGCTGAGCGCTGTGAGCGCTTCCCCCTTCTTTCCGTCGGAATATGCCGCCATCCGGCATGGTGTTCCCTCTTCCGCCTTCAGAAGAACCGCTCCGGCGCCGTCACCGAACAGGATGCAGGTGCTCCGGTCTGTCCAGTCCACCATATTGCTCATGCTCTCCGCCCCGATCACCAGGACTGTTCTGTAAATCCCGGCGCTGATGTAGGCCTGGGCCGTGTTGTACGCAAGCACAAACCCGGTGCATGCGGCGTTGATATCAAATCCTGCCGCCCGCTTTGCCCCGATCATCTTCTGCACTTCACATGCCATGCAGGGAAACACTGTTTCCGAGGAAGATGTTGCCGCAAGAATCAGATCAATCTCTTCCGGATCCGTCCCGCTCTGCTCTATCGCCCGCATGGCCGCCTGCCCGGCCATATAGGATGTTGTCTCCTCCTGAATCACATGACGCCGGACGATTCCCGTCCGCTCCCGGATCCACTCATCACTTGTATCAACAATCTTTGCCAGATCATTGTTGTCCATTATGTGCGGCGGAGCATAAGAGCCCGTCCCGCAAATCTTTCCTACCATAGTGTTTTTCTCCGCATCTGAAATAATTATTTTGAATATAAAATACTTTGGTTCTTAAATACTTTGACTTTCAAAGTATATCACACTGCGAGGATTTGTCAATCGGAATATGGAAAATATTTTCGACAATGTTTTTGGCGCACTTACAAAAGCGCCGTAAGGATATAGTCCTCAACGGCGCCTTTTCTGGTTCTGCTTTTATACGGATACTCTGTTATTTTTTTCAGACTTTAATTTTTCTGTTCCTTCATTCTCTCCATCTCCTGCCGGATCCGCTCCACCGGCATCTCCAGTTCCTCTGCTATTATTTCTACTGTTTTTCCTTTTTCCAGTTTCTTCTGAATCTGCATCCGAAGCAGCTTTCCTTCTCCTTCTTCAATTCCGGCATCGACTCCCTCCTGATAGCTCTCATCCCGGATTGTCTGTTCATATTCTTCCTGATCAAAACTTGTCAGTATCATTCCGATTACCTCCGCTCTGTTTTTCACAAGAATATCGCTCAGGATGTTCCGTAGATACGGATTTTCTGCGTCTCCACATAGCTTTCATACAGACGGCTGAAATACAGCAGTCCCCGCAGGGGAAGGTTCGGACAGAGGGTGCTGTTGTGTTCATACAGGTTCATCGTTCCGTTGATAAGGAATGACTTATCGTTCCGCATCCCCAGGAAGATCACATCTTCAAGGGTATTCACTTCCAGATCGTCCGCATTCGTATAGTCCGTACCGTTTAATGCATTGTAAAGATCCAGAAGATCTTCTTCATCTTCAAATACCTTGCAGAACAACCGGTCTTTATATTCCCGGTTAGCCCTGCGCCTGCCTTTCCGAGTCGATATTCTGTTTTTCTTTCTTTTTCTCATCTCTATCTCCTAATTATAATGACTCTCTGCCGTTTCTGGCAAGTGTTTGCGTAGTTATCCCGGGATTTTTCACGCTGAAAGCTACCTTTCATATATCCGCCGACCTTCCGGCTGTGCAGGTATGAAAAGCAACTGCTTTAACTGTAAGGTAGGATAAGATTATCATATATCACGCGTCGCGTTCAATGTGTTTTTTGTTGATAACCGGATTTTTTTGTCGATAAAGATGTGGATTACTGCATCATATAAACTCGTATACTCATTTTCCCGTTTACTTCCAACGCAAAATAAAAACGCCGCAGAATTCATCCTCCACGACGTTTTTTAGGCTTTTATCCCCTCTTATTTTTCAGCTTTCGAATTCTCTTCCCCTTTCATTTTCTCCATCTCCTGCCGGATCCGCTCCACCGGCATCTCCAGTTCCTCTGCTATCATTTCCACAGCTTTCCCTTTTTCCAGTTTCTTCCGAATCTGCATCCGAAGCAAATTTTCTGCTCCCTCCTGATAGCTCTCATCCCGAATTGTCTGTTCATATTCTTCCTGATCAAAACTTGTCAGTATCATTCCGATTACCTCCGCTCTGTTTTTCACAAGAATATCTCTCAGAATGTTGCTTTCTATACACTCATCCACCGCTTCCTCAACAGCCCTATCCAACGTCTTTCCCTCTGCCAGATATTTTCTCACATTAGAAACCAGGATGGAGTACTCTTCCAGCCTACGGCATTTCTCCATCAGCTTTTGGTTATGCCCATAATTGATATTCAGAAGGACTGCCCGGCATTCCAGCGCCGGTTCCATATCTTTCTGGATATATGCATCTGACAGCTGCAGCGTCATCCGATCTTCCGCCTTTGCAGTCCCGTTATAAAATACAATAAACTGGGGTGTCGGCAACCGGATCAGAGTCCGCCCGTAGATACGGATTTTTTGCGTTTCCACATAGCTTTCATACAGACGGCTGAAATACAGCAGTCCACGCAGGGGAAGGGTCGGACAGAGGGTGCTGTTGTGTTCATACAGGTTCATGGTTCCATTGATAAGAAATGACTTATCGTTGCGCATCCCCAGGAAGATCACGTCTTCAAGGCTATTCACTTCCAGATCTTCCACATTCTTGTAGTCCGTACCGTTTAACGCATTGTAAAGATCCAGGAGATCCTCATCCGATTCAAATACCTTGCAGAACAGTTGATCCTTATATTCCCGGTTAGCCCTGCGCCTGCCTTTCCGAGTCGATATTCTGTTGTTCTTTCTTTTTTTCATCTCTACCTCCTAATTATAATGACTCTCTGCCGCTTCTGGCAAGTGTTTACATGTGTTTCCCGGGATTTTTCTCACTGATAATTACTTTTCATATGTCCACCGCTATCTGGCTGTACAGGTTTGAAAACTGACTGCTTTATCGGTTAGTGTAGAATAAGATTAACATGCATCACGCGTCGCGTTCAATGTGTTTTTTGTTGATAACCACACTATTTTGTTGATAAAAATGTGGATTACTGTTTAACAAATACCGTTATATCAAAAAGGACATATTGCCAGCACTCCTTCTCGCAATATGTCCTCATTATGCTTTTTACATTCTTTTCGTTTTTCTATTATTTTTCTTTCTGCTCCATTGCCAGAAACTGAAAATCAGCATATCCTTCCTGATTTTCCTCACCAAAGCTAAAAAGCGCAAACCTGTATCCGGCAAAATGTTCCAACTGATAATTCATCTGCAGATATCGTTTTCCGGCCTTCCATATTTCATTATCTTCCGAATACTCAAACCATGCTCTGTCCCGTCTTTCCCGGAAATCAAAGATAATTCGCAGATATACTTTCTTTCCTTTGATTTCTTCCAAAGACTCCTCTCTGACAATCGCCGTCCCGTCTTTTCTGTGATCCTCACAAATTCCCTGAACAATCGTTCTTGCTCCGGAGTTTCCTATACGGATCCCGATATATCCGTATGTGTGTTGAAATGCCGCACATCCGGCAAGTTCATTCTCCTTCATTCCTTCAGTATCCAGGAGCACTTCTCCACAGCACCAGGGTTCAATCGTCCGAAGCGTCAGGATATTTCTGGCTCTTTCAAGTTCAGAAGCCGGATTTTTGTTTTTTAAGCGCAGCCAGCCTTTTCGCTCTGCCACACTGAAAGCATCCTTATCCGGATTATGATTCCACTCCCACATGGAGTCCATCTGCTGCGGTATATGCAGAGATTTACTTTCACCTTTTTTTGAGATGTGCAAATTTTCTTCCAAATCTACTTCCAGTTGTTTTTCTACTTTTCCTTTTCTGCCCAGTTCCGGCCAGCCATCCTTCCATGTAACTCTCACAAGTACCGGACATCTTCCCACTGCGCCCCTGTCCTGAAACAGCATGGCGTACCATTCTCCCGCCGGCGTATCAAACACTCCGCCCTGGGCTACTCCCTCATTTCCATATTCCATACAGTCATCTAAAAGAATCCTGCCCTCATAAGCACCAAGCAGGGTATCGCTCCGGTAGCACCACTGAATCCTTCTCCTGCCCTTGGGCCACTGAATCAGAAAAAGATAATATTTCCCATCAATATACTGAAAATGACTTCCTTCGCAGTTCAGCCCTTCTACCTGCGGCGTATCAATCAGAATTTGGTGAATTCCATCCTGCCGGATATCTGAACAGTTTTCTTCCAGTTCCTGTATCCAGATCGTTCCGTTTCCATATACAAGATAAACTCTTCCATCTGTATCAAACAACAGTGACGGATCATGGTGCATTCCTTTTATAACACTGCGCTGCCAGACACCATCCTCAATATTCTCCGTACAATATATGTATGTCTGCTTTCGGTCATTGCAGTTGAAACATACATAGTATTTTCCCTTATGATACCGCATCGATGTTGCCCAGGCTCCCGCACCATAGATCGACTTTCCATTTTCAAGTTTATGTGCTTCACAGTCCGAAAAAGTATCGTAGAGATAAGAAATCACTTCCCAGTTCTTCAAGTCTTTCGATTTCATGATCGGAACGCCCGGCATAAAATGTGTGGATGTGGTGGTCATATAAAAACTGTCGCCAACACGTATTACCTCCGGATCCGGATAGTCCATTCTCAAAACCGGATTGGTCACTACTGTCTTCATGTCTTTTTCTCCCGAATCAGTCTTTGTTATATGTGCCATTATTCAAGATATTTTTCCTGATTTTGGAACACATCCTTCATTGCATAAATATTTTCCGGCGGGACATCGAACGCTACCGCATGGGTTGGAGCGGCAATATAACCGCCTCCCCGCTTCATCCCTGTCATCAAATGCAATACCTCCGTACTCGGTCATGACGATTGCCTGCCCCTGATACTTATGTCCTTCAGCAAACAAAATCCTGTTTTCAGGAATCCCATTCAGAATGTTCTCCATATCATCGTACTTTTCCATAGTATGCGGAAGCAGAGAATAATCATGAACAGCACAGATATCCGTATCTTCAATCTGCTCCCATCCATCATTTGCACTTACCAGACGAGTCCCATCTATCGCTTTCAACAGATGAACCATCATTTGTGCATAATGCTGCTGATGTGGTTCCGTCTGGATATTTCTTACTCCCCAGCTTTCATTGACAGGCACCCATGTAACGATACACGGATGATTAAAATCGCGCTCTACAAATTCTGTCATTTCCCGCATGGACCGTTTCACCATCCGGTCATTATACCGGTAGGAGCTCGGCAGTTCTCCCCATACAAGAAGCCCCAGTTTATCGGCCAGATAATAATATTTAGCTTTATGTGTTCAGTATATCCAAATATACTGTGTTTGTCAACATTCAAGCTGTTGTCAGAAGCGGGTATTATTGATATCCAGAACGCAAACGGAACCAAGGGCATCCAAAAACTGTGCTCACTGAAAAATCAGCGTTTCATGCTTTACCTCGCCTCTGATAAGAAAATATCCGATTCCTACGAAACAGAAATACCTGTGGGCAGTTATTCTGCCTATGAGGTTCGTCCCACATGTGGTCTTGCCACATCGGAACATGTTATCGGTCATTTTGATAACCCGGTTTTCTTCGACGATCCGGAACGTATTTTTGCCAATATTATCTGGTTTTTCAGCGGATACCTGGAATATAATATTCCCAATTATCTGGAAAGCAACCAGAAACTGACCGAAATCCGTATTTCACAGGAGATCTCCTCAGAGGCTCCGGGAATCTGCGAAAACTGGCCCAGCGACATTCATTTTACAATCAACGGAATCTCCGCGGGCGCCTGGACATCCCCCGGTGATTTCGGACTCCACAGAGGGATCTATTCTCCTTCCTGGTGGCAGGATGGTTATAATCAGTATGGACTGCTTAAGACCCTTCACATTAACTCCGAAGGATGTTTTATTGACGATGAAAAAATCAGTGATCACACCTTAAATGATTTCAATATTCAGAAAGGCCGCTCGTTTAAATATCGTATTGGTGTGCCGGAAACTGCCGAAAACGTAGGCGGGTTAACTATATTCGGGAAAAATTTCGGGAATTATAATCAAAGTATCAAAGTAACTCTTATTTATGAACTTACAGGACGGGTATCTTAGATCATATATTTTCCTTTCCACACGGATCAGTAAAAAGACGCCGCAGAGGTTCATTCCTCCACGACGTCTTTTTCTTTATTCTTTTCCTGCTGCCACATCAACTCTAAATTCCGAAATACTCTGCAATTTCTTTCATCCTGCCCGTCTGGTCAACATGGAATGGACAGCGCGAATCGCAGTGGCCGCATCCAATACAGTCGGATGCTTTTTTCTCCAGATTCCTGTAGTGGTCCACAGCAAGTTTATCCCCGGCTTTCGCCAGATCATAGTACTTGTTGATCAGACCTACATCCAACCCTGCCGGACACGGCTGACAGTGATTGCAGTAAACGCAGATGCCTTCTGCCTCCTGCGGGGTAAATGTTCCCAGTACCGAATAATCTTTCTCCTCTGCCGGTGCATCCACAAATCCCAGAATCCGCTTCAGATCCTCCCGGGTACGCACTCCCGGCAGGACTGTCACCACTCCCGGCTTATCCAGTGCATACTGGATACACTGGTACTCTGTAAGCGCCCTGCGAAAAGGCGATGTCTTCGCGTTTAACAACTGTCCGGCGCTAAATGCCTTCATCACGGAAATTCCTACCTGTTCCGCTTCACACCTCCGGTAAAGAGCCATTCTCTCGTCCACACTTCCGATCGCGTACTCGCCGTGCCGGTAATCATAAGCCGGATTGATACTGAACATCAACATGTCAAGAAGTCCCGTATCGAGCATCTTATGAACCACGGACGGCGTGTGCGAGGACATGCCGATATGGCGGATCACACCGTCCTTTTTCAGCTCTTTCATATAATCCAGGACGCCGTTTTCCATAACCCCTTGCAGATCCCCTTCTTCATCAATGCAGTGGATAAAACCAAAATCAATGTAATCGGTCTTCAGGGATCGCAGCTGCCAGTCAACTGACCGTATGATCTGGTCCAGCCGGGTCGTCCACCCGTATTTTCCGGTCTTATAGTCTGCCCCGAAATGGATCTGAAAATAGACTCTGTCTCGCATCCCCTCGACAGCCCTGCCAAATGCCGGAAATGGTTCTGCATCTGCAGACGCCATATCAAAATAGTTGATGCCGTTTTCCAGAGCCATACTCATGATTTCCTGACATTCTTTTTCCCCGGATGCTCCCATAGAACTTGTACCAAGTCCGAGAACACTGATGTTTTCATTACCTTTCGGCAATCTGCGGTATTCCATTTTTCTTTCCTCCTGAACGCTTCATACTGTCTTCTTTTTCCGGAACAGCCCTGCCGGCTTTTCCTCATACTCCCATTATAGAGGGGTTTCCATTTTCCTGCTAATACTTAATACTTATAGACTCTTATAGCTTTCAGGCATACAATTTACCGACTCACCCTCTTCCCTTTTTCGCAACTCAGTTTTAGCCGGTTATATTATACCTCTTATTCTGTTACAGCACCTTCTACTGAAACGGGATTCGGGTCATATACGATTTCTAAAACTCCACCTAATGTATCAAAAGCTTTTAACTTTATTCCTATTTGTCCTTTCATATTAAGAAAATCATAAGTTTTTTTCGTATTCTTTTATAATTTCAACATATTCTGGACATATTTCCCTTCTATACTAGGACACAGATAGTTGATAAAACAACTATCATTCCCCCCTCATAAAGCATAGACATCCAATACCCGAAAGGATGTCGCACTTTACTCTCATTCCTTTTTAGAAAACTTATAAAACGGCGGAAACCCGCAGCTCCCGCAGCACAAAAGTGCCCGGGGCTGCGGGTTTCCGTTTATGTTTTTCCTTTCGTCTTTTCCCGCTTCCTCTCCGCCACCAGTTTTTCCGGACTGTTCAGGCACAGTTCACTCCTGCCGTATATATACACACAATGGCTGCAGGTACTTCTGATCTGTCCAATCACATTTCTTGCCCACATCAGACAGAAGTTCTTTCATCCAGGGCTCACATTTCTCCGGACTCTGCTTCGCCACCATCTTCTGCAGCATCCTGCACATGATCCGATCCCTGAAAGTCATCCGGCTCTCATCCCAGGTCCCCCGCCCGTAGAACATCGGGACATCCCTGAGCTCACTGTCCAAATTCCGTTTTTTTACTTCTTCCAGTGCTTTTTCGTCATACGGAGATACCCCCACGCAGAAAACCGCCGTCTTTTTTCCTTTTAACCTGTCCCGATTCTTTTTCAACATACTGATTCCTGATATACCGCCGGCATAAACTGCCCCGGCAAAAATCACCGTATCGTACGCTCCAAGCACGGTCCTGTCGAATTTCTCCGCCTCGGTTATATCGCAGATTATTTCTTTCCCGGCAGAACTGCTTTCCAGTTCGCCCTTCAACATCTCTGCATACTTCTTCGTCGTTCCATATTTTGACTTATAAATAACCAAAACTCTGCTCATTTCCTCTATCCTCCCTGCCTTGCAGTGAATTTTCCAGCCTTTCCGTTCCTGTATACATCTTCATCATCAGATGAAACAGCGTCTCGATCTCGCCATCTGTATAAACTTCAAAAAAATGGAAGAGTTCCTCCTGATACACAGAAAAAACTTTCCCGAAAAACTGGTTCATTTTCTCCGTTGGCCGGATGCAGAGAGCCCTCAGATCGGTGCTGCTCCGTCCTACCTCAATATATCCTTTCTTTTCCAGAACATTCGCAAGTTTCCTGACATTCTGCCTGGAGCATCCCAGTAACTTCCCGATCTGGGTAAGAGTAATCTCGTCACCGGCCTGTCTCACCATAGTCAGAAGCATAAACTGCTTCAGAGATATTTCCGGGATACGGCTGTCAAACAATGTCTGCAGCCGGTTCCCCACAATAAAAATCGTACTGAAAACAGCTTTAGCCTGATTTTCTTTTGTATCAGAAAATCTGTCAATCAAATCTCTTATTTCCATTCTCTGTACCTCTTAATCTCTCGTCCGTAAAAGTAACTAGTTACCTTTATTTTAAAAGCAATACACCTGTCTGTCAAGTTCATTTACATAAATTCGTTTATTGGAAAATCTGTGGCAAACTGCAAAACTTCATTTTCACTCTGAATCGTAACCAATAATAATGAAAAAATCCCTGAAAGCACTGTTTTCAATACTTTCAGGGATTGTGTTTACTGCCGGTAACCGGACTTGAACCGGTACGGAAAAAAATTCCGAAGGATTTTAAGTCCTTTGCGTCTGCCAATTCCGCCACACCGGCATCTGCAGAATACTGCATCTCTTATTTTCATAAGAGAAACGACCCAGAAGAGACTCGAACTCTCGACCTCCGCCGTGACAGGGCGGCGCTCTAACCAACTGAGCCACTGGGCCTTATGCGAACTATAACTTTCAGTCCGCCAATGGACCTTCGGGGACTCGAACCCAGGACCGACCGGTTATGAGCCGGTTGCTCT